>Ga0256405_10001496_pt1 | contig 63091 bp, 50 predicted proteins | sample RumenRJG_02DNA_FD_189096 | JGI IMG/M metagenome (GOLD analysis project Ga0256405, IMG submission 189096) | Bovine rumen microbial communities from Lethbridge, Alberta, Canada - RJG_02 | ecosystem: Host-associated > Mammals > Digestive system > Stomach > Rumen | place: Canada: Alberta... | reverse complement strand
AGAACAAACTTGTACACATTGTGACTGCCATGGTCAGAAACAAGCAGCTTTTTGACAAAGATTATAAAATATCAGCATAAACAAAAAAAATGGTCGAAATATTTGGATTTTAACATAGAAAGCAATTCAAAAAAACAAGTCAAATTTGCCGCATGATGCAATAATAAAGCCGATACTTCCGTTATTCAAAAAATATACTCAGAAAAGATGAACAAATTATTTGCCACTATAATCGCATTGCTGCTGTCGGCAACCGCAATGGCGCAAACATACGAACAACTTGTTGAAAACGCCGAGAAATACGCAAAGTCCGACAGCCTTGCCAAGGCAGAAGAACTGTACAAAGAGGCTCTGAAACAGAATCCGTACAAGGGAAGCAACGCCCTCGTCTTTTCAAACCTCGGAAAAGTTCAGGAGGCGCAGGGCAAAAACAAGGAAGCACTCGAATCGTACACATACGCCATAAACATGGCACCGACGTCTGTTCCGCTTAGGCTTAACCGCGCCGGGTTCTACCTTCAGCAGAATGCCTTGGACAAGGCTCTGCTCGACTATACTTACGCGCTCGACATCAACCCAAAGACGAAGGAGGCACTTCTCTATCGGGCTTATATATATGTAAAGCGAAGGGAACTCGACAAGGCAAAGCGCGACTATACCGAACTCTTGTCTATAGAGCCGAACCACTACGAAGGAGGCCTCGGCATGGCTCTGCTAAACGAAAAACTCGGAAAGCGTCGCGAGGCGATAGAGCAGCTTACCAACATGCTCGTTGCCTATCCCGAAAAATCCGAACTTTATCAGGCAAGGGCTGAGATTGAACTCGCGCTCGAACAGAGCGACATGGCTCTGCTCGATGTTGAACAGGCTCTGAAACTCTCGCCCGGCGATGCCGAACTGTACGTATTCAAGGCTCAGATTCATCTTGTTATGAAGAACAAGACGCAGGCACGCGCCGATTTGGACAAGGCCGTTTCGCTCGGCATAAACCGTGCGCAGGTTGCCGATATGTACAAGCGGTGCAAGTAAACTACAACTTTTCCATTCCTTTGTATTGCCTGATGAGACTTACAAAATCCTTGCCGTAGCGTTCTTTCTTGAACTCGCCTATGCCGCTAATCTCGCCAAATGCGTCGAGCGATGTAGGCTGAATGCTTGCAAGCAGATGCAAAGTCTTGTCGTTAAGAATGATGTAAGCCGGAAATCCCTGATTGTCGGCAAGTTGCTTGCGCAGTTCGCGCAGATGGTCGAAGAGGGTAGAATCCTCCTCGCCCGGCTGAAGATTGGCAAGCACCGGTATGATTGGCGTTTTTGCGGTGCGCTTGCGAGTCTGTCTCTCTGGCTCTTCGGGAGCGAGTTCGGCAAGCATCGCCTGCTTTCTTCCAAACAGAATGTCCTTGCCCAGAGGAGTTATTACGATTCGGTTATTCTCGTTGTACATTATTTCGAAAAATCCGAGTTGAAGCATCTGCAACAGATAGTCGAGCCAGTTTCGTGCCGGAACATCCCGACCAACGCCGAAAGTCTTCAGTTGCTCGTAGCCCTTGCCCACGACGTTCTGGTTAAGGTTTCCGCGCAGAATGTCGATAAGCAGATTGATGCCGATGCGCTCGTTGGTTCGTGCCACCGCGCTGAGAGCCTTCTGCACAAGGATTGAGCCGTCGAACATCTTGGGTGGATTTTTGCAGACGTCGCAGTTTCCGCAGTTACATTCGGTTGTCTCGCCAAAATAGTTTAGCAGAATTCGGCGGCGGCAGTGGCTCGCCTCGGCATATTCCTGAATGCGCTTCAGTTTTTCTATGTTAATGTCCTTCTGGCCGCTTTCCTCGGCAAATTTCTTCTGCTGAATAACGTCGGCAATGCTGTAGAACATTATCGTCTCGGCTTTCAGACCGTCGCGCCCCGCACGGCCAATCTCCTGATAGAATCCTTCCATGCTCTTTGGCATGTTGTAGTGGATAATCCATCGCACGTTACTCTTGTCAATGCCCATTCCAAAGGCTACGGTAGCTGTAACCACTTGCAGATTGTCGTGAATGAAATCTTCCTGAACTGCATCGCGCTCCCTGCTCGAAAGCATGGCGTGATAAGGCTTTGCGTTTATTCCGTTTTTCTGAAGCATCTCAGCCACCTTTTCGGTTGTGTTTCGGCTAAGACAGTATATTATTCCGCTTTCGCCGGCGTGATTCTCGATAAACTGGACAATCGTCTTGTCCTTGTGCTTCTTGTCCATTCCGCGGCGCACGTCGAGGCTGATGTTTGGTCGGTCGAACGAACTGATGAAAATCTCGTTCTCGCTTATTCTAAGCCCAAGTTGAGAGATGATGTCCTTGCGCGTAGTCTTGTCGGCTGTGGCGGTGAGAGCCACAATCGGCACGTTCGGAAAACATTCGTGCAGCGAACTCAGTTTTGCGTATTCGGGACGGAAATCGTGTCCCCATTGCGATATGCAGTGAGCCTCGTCGATGGCAAAGAGCGATATGTTTATATCCCTTAGCAGATACGGAATTTCGAGCAGCAGCCGCTCGGGCGAGATGTACAGAAGTTTGATGCTTCCGCTGAGACATTGCTGGCGCACTCTGAAGTTTTCATTTTCGTCGAGGTTGCTGTTAAGTGCCGCTGCCGGAATGCCGTTGGCAAGCAGCGAGTCCACTTGGTCTTTCATAAGCGATATTAGAGGCGAAACCACCACCGTAGTGCCGCCCAAGAGCAATGCCGGAAGCTGGTAGCAGATTGATTTGCCGCCACCCGTAGGCATCAGGACCATAGTGTCCTTTTTTGAAAGAATGTTGTCGATGATTTCTTCTTGCAGAGGTCGGAATGAGTCGTATCCGAAATACTTTTTTAATGTCTCCAACTTTTTCATAAGTGCAAAAGTAAAGTTTTTTTGTGTAAATGTGCTGTCTGTATGCTTATTTTCAGTATTATTTTAATGGCAAAGATTGGAAATTTGAAAAAAAATGTAGATTTTTGCAAAACGATAATACGGAATTAGAGTGAAAAGTAATAATTACGCGCCAAGAGTTTCGCAGGAAAAGGCACAGGTGATTATAAGAGGCTTGAAACTTTTGGTTGATGAAAAAAAGTACAGAAATCCAAAGTTGTCGGCAAAGCAGTTTGCCGATGAACTTAATATCGACCATCGTCTCATATCAGTCGTGGTGAAGCGTGAGCATGGCATGACATTCCCGGCATATGTAAACCATTATCGCGTAAGGGAACTCTGTAAACTGCTGAGAAACGACAACAGTGAGTGTTCGGTATCGGTCGAACTCATGGCGCTGAAGGCCGGATTTGCCAGCCGCCAGTCAATGAGTTTGGCTTTTGCAAAAGAATTAGGTACATCGCCTTCGGAGTACCGCAAAAGATTTAGTAAAAAAGAATGAAACTTAAAAATTGTTTGGTAATGATGTTTGGATTGATGTCATTGGGCGCACAGGCGCAGGAAAAAGATTCCTTCAAGTACGCAGACGAGTCGTTTGCCGACATTCAGATGCTGCGATACAAAGTCGAGGGATTTGACGAGTTGCCGCTTAGTCAGAAGACATTCATTTACTATCTGTACGAAGCTGCTCTTCAGGGACGCGATATTCTGTTCGACCAGAACGGAAAGTATAATCTTCGCATCCGCAAGATGCTCGAAACCGTGTACACACAGTACAAGGGCGACCGCAACAGTGCCGATTTCAAGGCTCTCGAGGTTTATCTCAAGAGAGTGTGGTTCAGCAGCGGCATCCATCATCATTACGGCTGCGAGAAGTTCGTTCCGGGCTTCAGTGCCGATTTCTTCCGCAGCGCGCTGAAGAGCGTTGACGCAAAGCAACTTCCGCTGGCAAAGAAGCAGACGGTAGACCAACTTTGCGACGAGATATTCCCAGTAATCTTCGATGCCAAGATAATGCCAAAGCGCGTTAATCAGGCCGATGGCGAAGACTTGATTCTGACATCTGCCGAGAACTATTACGACGGCGTTACTCAGGCTGAGGCTGAGGAATTCTACAACAAGATGAAGGAAGGCGCGGGCGACCAGCCTGTAATGTTTGGCATGAACAGCCGTCTTGTAAAGAAGAACGGCAAGATTAAGGAACTTGTATGGAAGGAAGGCGGACTCTATGGCTCGGCAATAAAGAACATCGTCAAATATCTTCAGCTTGCACGACCATACGCCGAGAACGACCAGCAGAAGAAAGTCATCGACAAGCTCGTTGAGTTCTACAAGTCAGGTTCGCTGAAGACATTCGACGAATACTCAATAGAGTGGGTAAAAGACCTCAACTCGCGCGTTGACTTCTGCAACGGATTCATCGAGAGCTACGGCGACCCGCTCGGTCTGAAATCAAGTTGGGAGAGCATCGTAAACTTCAAGGATTTGCAGGCAACAAAGCGCACCGAGACAATAAGCTCTAACGCTCAGTGGTTCGAAGACCATTCGCCGGTAGACCCACGATTCAAGAAAGAAAAGGTTAAGGGCGTTTCTGCCAAGGTTATCACAGCCGCAGTTCTGGCAGGCGACTTGTATCCTTCAACAGCCATCGGAATAAACCTTCCGAACAGCAACTGGATTCGCAGCGTTCACGGCTCTAAGTCAGTTACCATCGGAAACCTTACCGATGCCTATGCCAAGGCTGCACACGGCAACGGCTTCCGCGAGGAGTTTGTGATAGACAAGGCGATGATTGAACTGCTCGACAAGTACGACAGTCAGACCGACGACCTTCATACCGACCTTCACGAGTGCCTTGGACATGGCTCGGGCAAACTCCTTCCGGGAGTTGATGCCGACTCTCTGAAGGCTTACGGCTCAACGATAGAAGAGGCGAGAGCCGATTTGTTCGGACTCTACTACATGGCAGACCCGAAACTTCTCGAACTCGGACTCCTTTCTGACAAAGACGCATACAAGGCACAGTATTACAGTTACATAATGAATGGTATGCTCACCCAACTTGTCCGCATAGAGTTGGGCAACGACATCGAGGAGGCTCACATGCGCAACCGCGCCCTCATCTCGTGGTGGGCTTACGAGAACGGAAAGGCCGACAATGTTATCGAGCTTGTAAAGAAAGACGGCAAGACATTCGTTAAGATTAACGACTTCCAGAAACTCCGCGCTCTGTTTGGCAAACTGCTTGCCGAGATTCAGCGAGTAAAGAGCGAGGGCGATTTCGAAGGAGCCAAGGCTCTTGTAGAAAAGTATGCCGTTAAGATAAATCCTGAAATCCACAAGGAGATAAAGGAGCGTTACAGCAAGCTGAACATCTCGCCATACAAGGGCTTCATCAACCCTGTTTATACAGCCGTTAAGGATGCCAAGGGCAACATCACCGATGTCAAGATTTCTTACGGCGAGGGATATGCCGAGCAGATGCTCCGCTACAGCAAGGATTATTCAACACTCCCTTATATTAACGAGTAAATGACAAAGGAACAGGTTGCCGACAACATACGGCGCATAAAGGCCGAGTTCCGTCAGGGAATGAACGGTGTGGCCTCTGCCAAGATGCGCGAACTGGGAGCACAGTATAAGGTTAATTTCGGAATCGAATATCCGCGATTGCAGATGATAGCGCAGTCGTTCGAGAAAGACCACGACCTTGCGCAGGCTCTGTGGAAGGACAACATACGCGAGTGCCGTATTATTGCCGCCATGCTTCAGCCGGTCGAGACATTCGACCGCGACTTTGCCGACCTCTGGATTGAGACCATCGACAATGTTGAGATAGCGCAGTACACCAGCATGAACCTCTTCCAGCATCTGCCGTTCGCATCGGAGATAGCATTTAACTGGATGGCCGACGAGCGCGAGATGTATCAGGTTTGCGGATTCAGCATCGCAACGCGCCTCATTATGCGCAATGTTGCCTTCAACGGCGAGGCGCAGAACGAACTCATCGACCAGGCTCTTACGGCAATGCAGGACAAGTATCCGTCGGTACAGAAGGCGGCATTCTCGTGCCTTCTCAAGTTCGTCTCTTCGGGAGCGGACGAGGCGGCTAAGGTAAAGAACACATTCGCGTCGTTGCAGCTTCCGCAGAATCAGTATGGCGAGCAGTGCCGCATACTCATCGAAGAGGCTAAAGCAGTATTGGAGGCAAAACAATGATATTGACAAGGGAAAAAGTACGGACGAAGTACTTTTTCCCTTTTCTTTTTCGGTGTGTCGTAAAAAAGAGTTACCTTTGACGGCGCATTTTGATGGCTTTGTAAGAAAATATAATAAAAACATAACATAATGAAAGCAGGAAAAGTAGATGCCCTCTTGGGTATTGTTTTTGGGGACGAAGGAAAGGGTAAGGTGGTAGATTGCTTTACTCCCAAGTATGATGTAGTGGCACGTTTTGCCGGCGGTCCTAATGCCGGACACACCATCATCTTCGAAGGCAAGAAATTCGTTCTTCGCTCAATCCCTTCTGGTATCTTTGCAGAAGATAAGATTAACATTATCGGTAATGGATGCGTTATTGCTCCCGATTTGTTCATGGCCGAGGCCAAGGAACTCGAGGACGCTGGCTACACTCTGAAGGAGCGTCTTCACATCAGCAACCGCGCACATCTTATTTTGCCTACTCACCGTGTGCTCGACCGCGCTTACGAGGCTGCAAAGGGCAAGAACAAGGTTGGAACAACAGGTAAGGGTATCGGTCCTACTTATGCAGACAAGGCAAGCCGTATCGGTCTTCGCGTCGGCGATATTCTCGACAACTTTCAGGAGAAGTATGCCAAACTGAAGGCACGCCACGAGCAGATTCTTAAAGACCTCAACTATACCGATTACGACATTACCGAGGAAGAGAAGAAGTGGATGGAAGGCATTGAGTACATGCGCGGCTTCCATATCAACGATACAGAGATTGAAATCAACAAACTGCTGAAGGCTGGCAAGAGCGTAATTGCCGAGGGCGCACAGGGCACAATGCTCGACATCGACCACGGTACTTATCCGTTCGTAAGTTCGTCAAGCACCATCAGCGGCGGCGTTTGTACTGGTCTTGGCATCGGCCCTACTGCCGTAGATCAGGTGTTCGGAATCTTCAAGGCTTACAGCACTCGCGTAGGCTCAGGTCCGTTCCCTGTTGAGCTGTTCGACGAGACAGGCGACAAACTCCGCGAGATTGGTCACGAGTACGGCGCAGTAACAGGTCGTAACCGTCGTTGCGGATGGGTAGACATCGTGGCTCTGAAGTATGCCATCATGATTAACGGCATCACTCAACTTATAATGATGAAGAGCGACGTGCTCGACGATTTCGACACAATAAAGGCCTGCATAGCATACAAGAAGGACGGCAAGGTGATGACCGACATGCCTTTCGAGACTGAAGGCTGCGAGGCTGTTTACGATGAACTGCCGGGCTGGAAGTGCGACCTTACAGGCATCCGTTCGAAGGCTGAGTTCCCTAAGGCTTTCAAGGATTACATCGACTATCTGGAGAAGCAACTCGAAGTGCCTATCACCATCATCTCGGTTGGACCGGACCGCGAGGCTACAATTGAGCGTAACAAGTAATATTCAGATTGATAAGATAAATGAGGTCGGATTCTGCTGGAGTCCGACCTTTTTTTGTTGAAAGTAGAGAGTTGAGAGTTGAAAAACTAATTCATAATTGACAATTTTTTAAGTTGAAAAGTTCTTTTCTGATTTGTTAATTGGCAATGTTTTTTCATGTAAGCCGATAGCAAGGGGCAAGCAAGCCGGAATGTATGGTATGGATAAATAGAAAATGGAAGGCTGAGAGTGTAAAAAATTGTGTTAAGAAAGAGGCAAGCTATATAAAAATATGCCGATGGGTGAGTGTAAACGGGGTAATGCTACCGCTATTTGTTCGAGATGCCTTCGGGATTCGTTCGGGATATGTGCAATTTCGGCCGATTCCGATGCTGAAATGGGGCGTTTTTGCCCTGTTTGGGCTTCTTTTTAGTGGAATTTTGTAGCGGATTTTGTGCTTCTTACTTTTGTGAAACATTGCAAATAACTGATAATGTGCGTTTTAGAATGTGAGCGTTTCGGCGTTTCAGCGTTTCAGTTACCCCTCTGGTGGTTTCAAATTCTTGCCTTATAATATATAACTTATTTATTATTAATTAGTTATATATAATATATAAGGGTTTGAAACAAAAACATCCCCCCCTGAAACGCTTGAAACGCTGAAACGTTGAAACGCCTGATGGCATTTGCAAGAAAATGTTTGGTATCTTGACGCAAGAAACAAAAACTAAAAGTTTGTTGTAAATAAAGAACATGAATATTGCGTTTTGAAAAACTTTTCTTATTTTTGCGACCAAAATATAGAAAGTAAGCCTAAAAACTTCTTTTACTTATGAATTAAAATTAGCGTTAGCTATTTTCGGAATTGTCGTGAAACCTGAGAAAATTATATTGACAATTAACGGCAAGGAACTCGACCGCACCCACGGACTCGATTGGTACGACTATGGTGCACGAAACTACGATGCCGCACTTTGCCGCTGGCACAACATAGACCCATTGTGTGAGAAGTATTATAATATTTCTCCGTATGCGTATTGTGCTAATAATCCTATTTTGTTTGTTGATCCTAATGGAATGGATTGGTTGCTTATTACTGGTGATAAGGTTTATTGGTATGAGGGTAATAAGGGAGATAAAAGCAGTGAACCAACGATTTTTAATGCGACGTCTGGCGGCCCTGAAAATCAGATGGCAAAATATCAGAATATGCCAAATGTAGGTCCTACTCCAGAAGGTGATTATCATCTTGATTTAGGAAAACCTGGGTCTGATCGTAATGCTAAGACCTATAAAAAAGAGGATGGAAGTCGCGATTATTTAAAAGCTGATGAGGGAATTGAAAATATGAATTTTACAGATTTTGATGATGACGGAACTGAATATAGTATGTATAGTCCGTCGTGGGGAAATCAAAGAGTTTCCTTAAAACCCGAACCTAAAACATTGGAAAAGAACAAAAATAATGGAAGGGATAATACATCTTTTTATCTCCATGATTCAGCAAAAGGTTACACTCATGGATGTGTTGAAGTAGATTCATTGTTCTTTGGATTTCTTAGGGCCTATCGCGATTTGGGTAATAATAGAATAGACGTAATAGTTGATTATCTCAAAAATCCAGATCATATAACAAATGGAGGAACAAAAAAATGAAGAAAAACATATTAACTATAATTTTGTTTTTTTGGTGCATTTGTAATTTATCTTTTGCACAGGACACGAACGATGATCCAATTGATTCACTCCGTAACCTTAGGTTTCATTCTGAAGATTTCAAGTCGGTTGATAGTTTGAAAATTGTCGATGATGTAAAAAATGAGTATGTTGTTGGCGAGGTTGTAAATATCAGCTATACAAATCCAACAAAAACGAAATTGTATGTATGCGTTACTTTGGAGCGTAAGGGCAATGATGGATGGGGATGCTATTTTGGAGATATATTTAACAATTATTACTTTATAGATGCTCCGGGCAGTGAGGATGAAAATGTGTATATATGTCAAAAATCCGATTTTTCAGGAAATATCCTCACTCCTGTAAAGAGTACAAGAAATGACAGTAGAAAAATATCTAATTGGCTTTACAAGGACGAGCCGATAGCTTTGTTCCGTCTGAAATATACGATTGGGTTAATACCGCCTTGTGTTTTTGAACCGCGTACAGAAAAAGATAGACTTCCAACAAGAGTCTATTATTCAGAACCATTTTATGTAAAAAAGAATAAAAATATTAAAATTCAGATGTATAGGAGCTCAAAGAAAAAATTTTATTTTCTCCCTTGATTGTTATTTTAATGCTCTTTTATATTTCTTAATAGCCAAGGCATATTTAAGTTTTTGTTATGTCCTCAAGGCATAGCCTTGCAAAATAAACAACAGGGCGGAAAAACGAAGAATCAACTCTTCTGTTTTTCCGCTCTTGTTTTTCAAAATGCAGGCTTAATAGAAAGTGCTTTCAGCATCATTCCGGAAAGTTCATTTCATAAAAATAGAAAAACGGTGATTCTTATGACGAACTGGCGTATAGATGCAAAAAAGCCTCCCTGCGGCATTTCTGCCAACAGGTGAGGCTTTCCAACTTTCTTCTTCGTTGTATCTTAATCTTCTTCCTCTTTTGCGTGTTCGGCAATAAGTTGCTGCTGAATGTCGTTAGGAACGAGCTCGTAGCTTGCAAACTTCATTATGAAAGAGGCGCGGCCGCCGCTCAACGAACTGAGCGAAGTAGAGTAGGTTGACATCTCGTTCAACGGAACTTTTGCCTGAATCTTCTCGTAGCCGTTCTCCGAACTCATGCCTATAATCATTCCGCGTCGTCCCTGAAGGTCGCTCATCACGTCGCCCATCTTGTCTGAAGGCACGAAGACTTCGACGTCGTAGATAGGCTCAAGAATCTTAGGACCAGCATTCTTGAATGCCTCGCTGAATGCCTGACGAGCCGCCAGCATGAACGAAAGTTCGTTACTGTCAACCGGGTGCATCTTTCCGTCGTACACAACAACGCGAACGTTGCAGGCTGCCGAGCCTGTTAGCGGTCCTTGCTCCAGACGGCTCATGATACCCTTCATGATGGCAGGCATGAAACGCGTATCGATAGCACCGCCAACGACGCTGTTGATGAATACGAGCTTGCCGCCCCAGTCGAGGGTTACCTCTTCCTTGCCCTTCATCGTTACGCGTATCTCCTGACCGTTGAAGTTGTATGAAACAGGGTCGGGCATTCCCTCGCTATAAGGCTCAACAATGAGGTGAACCTCGCCAAACTGACCTGCTCCGCCCGACTGTTTCTTGTGGCGATAGTCGGCTCTTGCAGCCTTCGTGATAGTCTCTCTGTACGGAATTCTCTGCTGATAGAATGTAACAGGAATCTTGTCGATATTTTCGATGCGCCATTTAAGCGTGCGCAGATGGAATTCGCCCTGTCCGTGAACAAGAGTCTGGCGCAGTTCCTTGCTCTGCTCAACCATCCATGTAGGGTCTTCCTGCTGCATTCTGATGAGTGCAGCCATCATCTTTTCGGTATCGCCCTCGTTGGTAGCCTTAATGGCGCGTGTATATTTAGGGTTAGGATATTTGATGAAGTTGAAGCGGTTGTCGCAATCCTTGTCGTTAAGGGTGTTGCCCGTGCGCACATCCTTCAGTTTTACGCAACAGCCAATGTCGCCGGCATGCAGTTCGGTAACCTTCTCGCGGTTTGCTCCCGAGCAGACGAAAATCTGAGCCAGACGCTCCTTGCTTCCGCGGTCGGCATTGGTAAGGTCCATGCCCTCCTTCAGAACACCGCTCATAACCTTGAAGTACTGAACCTCGCCGATGTGAGGCTCTATTCCTGTCTTGAAGAAATATATTGATGTAGGAGCATCGTCGGTAAGCGGAACTTCAACGCCTCGTGTGTTGTGAACAGTAGGCATCTCGTCAACATGAGGCACTACGTTCCCGAGGAATTCCATCAGACGGCCAACGCCCATGTTCTTTCCTGCGCAAACGCAGAACACAGGGAAGATGCTGCGCGTAACCATGCCCTTGCGTATGCCCTCGCGCATCTCGTCTTCGGTAAGTTGTTCTGTCTCGAAGAACTTCTCCATCAGTCCTTCGTCGTTCTCGGCAGCAGCCTCTACGAGAGTCTTGTGCATCATCTGCGTCTTTTCCTGCTCTTCTGCCGGAATATCCTCGATGGTAGGAGAGCCGCCGTCGGGTCCCCATGTAAGTTTCTTCATCAATATTACATCGATGAGCGAGTTAAAGTCGGGACCTGTCTTTATAGGGTACTGTACTGGCACGCACTTTGTGCCATATATAGTCTGGAGTTCTTCCAGAATGGCATCGTAGTCGCATTTTTCGTCATCGAGTTGGTTGATGAGGAAAATGGCAGGTTTAGACAGTTTTTCTGTGTATCTGAAGTGATTCTGAGTACCGACTTCGGCACCGAAGCGTCCGTTTATGAGCATCACCACCGTGTCGGTAACATTCATTGCTGTGAGGGCTGCGCCGACGAAGTCGTCAGAACCGGGACAGTCTATGATATTCAGTTTCTTGCCCTTCCACTCAACGTGGAAGACGGTGGAGAAAACCGAGTATCCGTATTCCTGCTCAACCGGGAAATAGTCAGAAACGGTGTTCTGCTGAGTTATGCGACCGCGGCGCTTAATTTGTCCGCTTTCAAACAAGAGGGCTTCTGTAAGGGTAGTCTTACCCGAGCCGTCATTACCAAGCAACGCAATGTTCTTGATTTCTTTTGAACTATAGATTTGCATAAGGTAAAGTTTTTGATTAAAGGTTATGTTAATTAAGTTATCATCTCATAGTTAGTCAGCATAGTGTAAATCAACTCTTCGCAAATATACTAATTTATTCAATAAAACAAATGTTTATGCTATTTTTTATTAACTTTGCACGAAATTTTAATAAACGATATAATGGCACAGAAACCAAGTATTCCAAAAGGCACGCGCGACTTCTCTCCGGTAGAGATGGCAAAGCGCAACTATATATTCAACACCATTCGCGAGGTATATTCACTTTACGGTTTTCAGCAGATTGAGACTCCTGCCATGGAGAATCTCTCAACACTTATGGGAAAGTATGGCGAAGAGGGCGACAAACTGCTGTTCAAGATTCTTAACTCGGGCGATTTCCTGCACGGAATGACAGCCGACGAGGTTGCCAACACAAGCACCCTTAAACTGGCATCGAAGTTCTGTGAGAAAGGATTGCGCTACGACCTTACTGTGCCTTTCGCGCGCTACGTTGTGCAGCACCGCGACGAACTTACGTTGCCTTTCAAGCGTTATCAGGTTCAGCCAGTATGGCGTGCCGACCGTCCGCAGAAGGGACGCTACCGCGAGTTCTATCAGTTCGACGGCGATGTAGTAGGCTCAGACTCTCTGCTCAACGAGGTTGAACTTATGCAGATTGTCGATACCGTGTTCACCCGTCTTGGCGCGAGAGTGTGCATTAAGATTAACAACCGAAAGATTCTTACTGGCATTGCCGAGATGATTGGCGCAGCCGATAAGATTGTTGACATAACCGTTGCCATAGACAAACTCGACAAAATAGGTCTTGATGCCGTAAATGCCGAGTTGGCAGAAGACGGAATAAGTGCTGAGGCTATCGAGAAACTTCAGCCTATTATCAAACTCAGCGGCTCTAATGCCGAGAAACTTGCAACGATGAAGCAGGTTCTTGCCGGGTCGGAGATAGGTTTGAAGGGTATCGAGGAGTGCGAGTTCGTTCTGAATACCCTTGCAGGATTCAGCCTGAAGAACGAGGTTGAACTCGACCTTACCCTTGCCCGCGGTCTGAACTACTACACAGGCTGCATCTTCGAGGTCAAGGCTCTCGACGTTCAGATTGGCTCAATAACAGGCGGCGGCCGCTACGACAATCTTACAGGTATCTTCGGAATGCCGGGCATCAGCGGCGTGGGCATCAGTTTCGGTGTTGACCGCATCTTCGATGTCTTGAACCAGCTTGAGCTCTATCCAAAGGAGGCTGTAAACAGCACAAAGGTTCTGTTTGTAAACTTTGGCGACAAGGAGGCTGCTTATTGTCTGCCTGTTCTGGCAAAACTTCGCGCCGCAGGTGTTTCGAGCGAGATTTTCCCTGATTCGGCCAAGATGAAGAAGCAGATGAGTTATGCCAACGCAAAGGGCATTGCCTATGTCGTTCTGGTAGGCGAGAACGAGATGAACGAGAACAAACTCACTCTGAAGAACATGGAGAGTGGCGAGCAGAAACTTGTTTCGGCAGAGGAACTTCTTGAAATTGTAAAGTAAAAGTCTTTATCAGAAAATAAAAGCAAAAGAGTGTGGATTCCAGACGGTTTCCACACACTTTTTTTTACTCCGTGATAAGGTTATACGTTTGTGCATTTCATTCAGTCTTAATACTGAAATACATGTATCTTACATCATATTGTTTCTAAACCAAACGGCATAGACAGGGTCGCAGAACGAATAATGGTCGTCCGACTTCTCTATGTAGCCGCGTTCTACCATTGCGCGCTTGTTTCGCGTTATGGTTTGGGCGTTTCCCAAGTTATATTGTTCAACGATTTTTGCGGCGTTAAACTGATATTCGCCGTGCATCACCGCCTTGAGCATGGCAACCTGAGCCGAAGTCAGTGTTTCGGTAAGATTGTAGAATGTAGGGGCGTTGGTATCTACAAGTTGTTGTATTGACTGTTCGATGGTAAAGTCTTCGACGTTCATTGTTGTCGATGTCCACACAAAGAAGCACAGTTGCTGCACATAGTACGAGTTACATTCGGTAGTGTTGCAGATAAGTTCGGCTTGTTGTTCGGTAATGTATTTTCCGCTTTTCTTAAAGTGGCTTGTAATGTATTTTATCCATTCCGTTTTGTCAATCCGTGGCATTTTAATCAGTTGCCCGAATTTGTAAAGCCCTTTCTTGTAAGTGTCGAATGTTTGTGTCATCAGCACATTATCATTTCCGCTAATGCAGAAAACCACGTTCTCTTGTTCTTTTTGTGCTGTGTGCAGAGCCTTCTCCAGTTTATCGAAGTTCTGAATGTAGGTGAGTTGCTGAAACTCTTTGATGCAGATTATCAGTCTTAGGTTTTTCGCGGCGGCTTTTTCTTCTATTATCCTGAAGATGTCATCGCGCGTGCATTGCGGCGGCGTGTCGTCGGTGTCGGGCAGAATTTTCCTGACTGTTTCCTGAAGCCTGATGTAGAAGTTTTCTTCGGTCTTAATTCCGAAGGCATCGACAAAACAGATTTTTGTGTCGTTGTTTTCTTTCGCAATCTCCTCCGCCACGCTCTTGATGAGCGATGTCTTTCCCCATCCTCTGGGCGACATTAGGACTACGTTTTTGCCATTGCAGAGTAAGTCTTTGAGTTGCGCAATATCAGAAGTGCGATCTATGAATCTGTGGTGGTTTGCTGTCGTGCCGTACTGAAATGGGCATACCATAAGTAATTGAATTTAAATAGTTAGTGCTGCAAATATAGTAATTTTGTAATATAAAATACTATTTTGTATAATGTAGCTTTGCCACTTGTGTTGAAGAACATATAACTGCGTAGTTTTTCGGGTAGTAAAAACCGAATGTGATGGAAAATGAAAAGAGACGACTGTAGCCTATACAGCCGCCTCATTGCAGATGCTTATAGAGAGTTAGGCTTTATTTTATTCTTCACCTCCCAAATTTTCAGAAACAAACAACTTAATGGCATTTTCGCACTCCGTGCCGTAGCCCTCTCTTACGCCGGCACACATCCAGTATCCGTAGTTGCCTTTGTAGAACTCGAGAAGGGCCGAAGGGTCGCTTCCGTAGCGGAATTCGGTGTGGTAAGTCTTTTCAGGAGTGTCGGGCATAAAGAAGAAGTATTTGAACTCGTCGTTATTGTCGTCGGTTGTCTGATACTTCACGAATCCCATAGTCTCGTCGGTGCCGATGTACTTGTAGTTGTGAGAGAAAACTGTCTTGCCGTTGCTGTCGAGACCTTTGATGTTGCAGCCGTTGATGACCATTTTCTTTATGCCGTTAGAGAAGTGGCAGTCGAACTGATATCCGTTAGGAAACTCGTTGTTTATACCTTCGCCATAAATTTTCACGGCTTCTGCTCCGTGAATGTTGCCAGCCATGCAGCCTTTTAGCATCTGTACCGACTCGGCAGCCTTTTCGTTGCCAACGCACTTGGCTGCTTCTGACAGCCACAAGGCATCGTACTTGCTGTTTGTTGCGCTCTCGCTTTCGAAAAACTCAATGTAAGTGCCGTCAAGTTCGTGATTGCTGAGAATTGTAGATTCCTCTTTGTCGTCGCTGCTGCAACTTGCCATTGTGCAGCCTGTGCAGATTGCAACTGCTGCAAAAACTGAAAACAGAAAATGTTTTTTCATCTTTTTACTCTTTTTTCAATAGAATTAATAATAAAGCTTTGAATTTGTTGTCTTGTTTTGTTCTGCAAAATTATTCTGTTTGTATATGTTTTTCAATCACTAAAATTAGTGAAAAGTGCTATCCCGTAATCACTATTGGTGATTTTGTTGCCTCAGACTGAATAAAAAATCCCGACCGTGCAATCGCTGCAGAGCCGGGCTGGAAAAAGAATATAATCTTCTACTTGTATAAATATGATGAATTGTGAATTTTATGCTCTTTTACATTCTGTGTAAAGCAAGTCTATCCTGCCTTTTACGATTTCTGATTTCTCTATTTTCCATCCGTTGGATTGCAGGAATGACGAGAATTGCTCCGCCGTCCATTCGTGGGCGAATTTTATGCCGATGAGGGTCAGAAACCTCTGCCACAGATTTTTCCGTCCGTTAAAGATGAAGTTTGGGGCGATGAGCGTGCCGCCAGATTTCAGAACGCGGTCTATTTCGGACAGAGCCTTTTCGGGATTAGGCATGATGTGAAGCGCGTTGGCAATTATCACGACATCGAACGAATGGTCTTTAAAGCGCAAGTCGGTGGCGTCGGCCTCTTCGAAATACACATTTTGCGGAACGTAGCCTTTCTTTGCCGTTGCAATCATCTTCGGTGCAAAGTCGGTGGCAATAACGTTTTTGGCAGATGCCGCAATGTGCTTGGCAATCATTCCCGGTCCGGTGGCGAGTTCGAGAACCTCTTTCTCGGCAACGACTTGCGAGATTCGGTTGTACATATAATCGTAAATGCCTTTTTGTGAGTGCATTGAACGTTCGTAAACGGGTGCGAAAAAGTCCCAGACGGTTGTTTTCATATCAGTTTTGTTTTAAAAGTTTCTATCCCATAACGACATCGAGCACCATCATCAAGGCAAAGCCGATGGCAAAACCTATTGTTGCTACGTTTGAGTGCTTGCCCTGCGATGCCTCGGGAATCAGTTCCTCGATAACGACATAGAGCATTGCACCGGCGGCAAACGGCAGAAGGTAGGGCATCGTGGCGGTTGCCTCGGATGCAAGAAAGAGAACCAGAACGCTGCCGATTGGCTCGACAATGCCGCTCAGACTGCCCACGACGAAGGCTTTCAGACGGCTGTTGCCTGCGCTGCGCAGAGGCATTGAGATGATTGCTCCCTCAGGAATGTTCTGTATGGCAATGCCGAGCGAGAGAGCCAGCGCGCCAGAAAGACTGAAGTTGGCGGTTGTTGCGCCGGCTATTGCCACGCCCACAGCCATTCCCTCGGGAAAGTTGTGGATTGTAACCGCCAGAGCAAGCATCGTAGTGCGCGACAATCGGCTTTTAGGACCTTTTTGCCCTATTATCGGGTGCATGTGCGGCGTGATGTTGTCGATAAGCAGCAGAAAGGCAAATCCGCCAAGCAGTCCGCCTGCAACCTGCCACACGTTTCCCATTCCGAGAGCCGGAAGCAGCAGCGACCAGACCGATGCTGCCACCATGACTCCAGACGCAAAGCCGAGTTGTATCTTCTGAAACAGTTCTGGCATCTCGTTCTTCATCAGAAATACGAATGCAGAGCCGAAAATCGTTCCGGCAAGCGGAATAAGAAGTGTAATTATAATCGCGCTCATATTGATGCTTTATATTGTTGACGGTACAAAAGTATGCATTTTATCCTGCAATCGAATTGCAAATGTTGCCTGCCGATGGATTGCCGAAAAACTTTTCTGATTCCTCCCACGCCTTTCCATCCTTAATCGTTATAATTTTGTTCGCGCCTTGGATTGTGCGCATACGGTGGGCGATTACGAGGACGGTTTTGCCCTTGATGAGTTTTGAAATCGATTGCTGTATAAGTGTCTCGTTTTCAACGTCGAGCGATGCCGATGCCTCGTCCAAAAGGATGATTGGCGCGTTTTTGAGGAAGGCGCGGGCAATAGAAATTCGCTGACGTTCGCCGCCGGAGAGTTTTTTGCCATTTTCGCCAATAATTGTATTCCACTTATCAGGCAGATTTTCAACAAATTCGGTGCAGTTGGCAAGTTCGGCTGCGGCTTTTACCTGTTCGTCGGTGGCGTTTTTGTCGCCAATGCGGATGTTTTCCAAAACGGTGTTGTTAAACAATGTAACATCTTGAAAAACAATTGAGTAAAGACTCATAAGTGTTTCAGTGTCAACCTTTGAAATATCCTGACCGCCAACAGTTATTTTGCCCGAATCAATATCCCAAAACCTTGCTGCAAGTCGTGAAACAGTTGTTTTGCCGCTACCCGAAGGACCAATCAAAGCGGTTACTTCGCCCTGTTTTGCGGTGAACGAAACGCCGTCAAGAATCTTTTTTCCATCTTGATACGAGAACTTAACATCCTCAAACACAATGTCTCCGCCATTTACTTTAAGTTCCTCTGTGCCTTGAAGCTCCTTGTGAGAAAGAATTTCGTTGAGGCGTTCACAATTGACGTCAAGCGCAATGATTGCTGCAAAATGTTCGAGCGAAGTTATGAGCGGGTCGTAAAGCCGTGAAACTATTATCAAAAACAGAAAGAACATCAACACGTTGATTTCACCTGATTTTAAGAGCATTGCACCAACAAGTGCTGTGGTTGCAATTCCAAATTTCAGAAGCATTTCAGCATTGGTAACAAAAATTCCTGTGCCGAGTTCGTTCCAAAGCATACGTTTTTCAACCTCGTGAATTTTTGCCTTAACTTTCTGAAAATAACTCTCTTGCGCATTGTTTTGACGCAAATCCCGCACGGATTCCAAACATTCTTGAATTTGTTCGGTCATTTCGATGGCGGCAATGCTCTTTTTCTTGCCGAGTTTGTACTGAACTTTTCTTGACAATGCCACAATCACAAGACTTACGGGCAGCACCCAAACCGCAGCCAATGCCATTTTCCAATTAACGAAAAAAAGACACGTCGCTAATATGCAAGTACTTATTATTGAGCCTATTAATTGCGGGATAAAATGCGATGAAGCCTGTTCAATGCTTGCTGCGTCGTCCATCAAAGTCGATGTTAAATCCGCAGAATCTTTTTTGGCGAAAAACGACAAAGGCAGTTTTCTGAGTTTTTCGGCTAACGTGATTCTGCGCACACCGCTCTCCTTGTAAGTAGAGAAAAAACACGTGTTGTACTGAATCATGGCTGTTACTATTAGCAACAAAACCCAAATGCAAATACCTGTCAGATAGAATGTTGCTTTATCCTCAAGACCATCGCCCAAAATGTCCTTTATCAAAAAATAGAGTAACACAACGGGCGAAAACAGCACCAAATTGTAAAAGATGTTTGCTACCGATGCAATTATCATCGATCTTGCGCCCTCGTCAGAAAGGGCATATTTTTGTTTCAGATTTTTCATAATAATTTATAATTGACCTTTGACAATTATTGTTCAATTGCCAAAAGTTATTGTTAATTGTCTGTGTTCATTTATTATTCATTGTCAATTGTTAATTGTCCATTCTACCGATTTTTGATATTCGTTCCACATCCGACTGTAAATGCCTTGTTTTTCAGGGAGTTGGCTGTGTTTGCCTTGTTCGGCGATTTTGCCGTCTTTAAGCACGAAAATTTCGTCACAATTAACGATTGTAGAGAGTCTGTGGGCTATTTTGATAACGGTTTTGCCTTTGGAAATTTCGTCGAAAGCCTTTAAGACTTTTTCCTCGTTTTCAGGGTCGGCAAATGCTGTCGCCTCGTCAAGAATTAAAACGGGTGTGTTTCTGAGCATCACCCTTGCGATTGCAATTCGCTGTTGTTCGCCACCGCTGAGATATGTACCTTTGCTGCCGAGAACAGATTTGGCACCCTCGGGCAGACGTTCGATGATGTCGGAGCATTGCGCACGTTGTAGGGCTGACAAAACTTCCTCGTCAGTTGCATCGGGTTTTGCCATTCTGACATTTTCTAAAATGCTTGTTTTCAGAAGTTTGCTGTCTTGAAAAACAAACGAAACAATTTCGGAAAGTTTTTCAGAGACGATGTTTTTAACATTGACTCCGCCTATGAGAATTTCGCCTTCCTTAACGTCCCAAAATCTTGAAATAAGGCTTGCGGCAGTAGTTTTGCCGCCGCCCGAAGGTCCAACAAATGCAACTTGAGAGCCGGACGGAATTTTCATTGAGATATTGTCTAAAGCGTTTTTCGTCGCGCCTTCATATTGAAATTTAACATTCTGAAATTCAACTGAATAATCTGTCGGGATTTGAGGATTTTCTGCCTCTTGGTTTTCTTTTACGTTGATGACGGTTTCAATACGGTTGAGTGCTGTCTCCACAATCATATCCGCCTCCGACGAGTACATCACTTTATGGAGAGTTACACCGATAATTGGCGTAAAAATTATATAGAACATCAGGTTAGAGAAAAATTCGTGATCGGCGGAAGAAGAACCATAATAGAGCGCAACGGCAATCAAAATTGCAAAAGCCGAATTGATAACAACGGTATAAGCCGTCATCGGAATCCTAAAACGACGGGTGTAACTTACGGTAAATTTTTCGTAATCGTCGATGGATTTTTTGAACTTTTTGAACGAAAACACCGACTGTCCGAAAGTCTTGACAACGGGAATACCGCGCACATATTCAACGGCTTCCTTTGTCATATTTTCGAGAGCGGCGTTGTAAGCCTCGATGTCTTTTTTGAGGTTTTTGCCAACCATAAACATATACATTATGAAAAATCCTGCTATGACGGTTGCGATGCACAGAAGACCTATTTTCCAATCGAAATAAAGTAGCATTGCAATCATTGCGAGCGGCGTAGTGATTGTGACAGTTCGGTCGGGTAGGATATGCGCCATAAAATTTTCGAGTGATGCCGACGAGTCAATGATTATTTTGCGGATTTTGCCGCTGCCCTCGTTTTCGATATATCCGAGCGGCATTCTGAGAACTTTTTCTACGCATTTTTCTCTGACGTTAGCCACTGTTCTGAATGCTCCCAAATGCGAACAAGCAAGCGCACAAAAATATACGCACATCGCATTGACAGCATATTTGACGGCTTCAAAACCGTAGTTTTCGATGTTTTGGGCTTTGGAGAAATCGGGCATTACGGATAGGACCTCGCCGGTGATTTTCCAAATGAATACGAATGGCACGAGGGCAAGACACGCGCTCGCCGTCGCCAAAACGATGGAGCCGATGGTAAAATACTTGTAACCTCCGGCAAAATCCATCAATTTTATAAGATATGATTTGTTTTTCATTATTCTTTCATTTAAAAACTCATTTTAACTTTGGCAAAAATTTCAGAATTTTTGTTGTACATTTTAAACATACCTTTGTTGGCATTGAAATAATCAAGGCCGAGAGCGATATGGAGCATATCATTTACAGAATAGTCGAACGTTGTTCGGTCGTAAACGCCGCCATTGGTTACATCTATATATGCGAAAGTGCTTACATTCAAAGTGTTGCGAAACAAATCTTTCGATATTCTGACTGTCGCCGTGCCCGAACTTCTGTATGAACTGATGCCCGAATTGTGGTCGTAACCGCCGATGTATTTGTGCGCATACTGAAGGCTGACGTTCCAGTCGTTGCCCGGATAGATGTCGATGCCCAGAAGTGCGTTCGTCGTATTTTTGCACACAACTTCGTTGTAGATGTCAGGTTGCTGAGCCTCGCCAAAATATTCTGCAAGTTCGCCGCGAAGCACAAATTTGCCTAATGGCAGCGAGATGTCGCATCCAGCCATCGTCATTCGCTTGTGCTTCGGGCTAAGGATAACCTTGTGACTTTCAGAATCGTATTTCATCTCGAATACTGGCATCTTGTTGAATGTTCTAAGTGCGCAGACCGAGAAATCCACTCCGCTGAGAAACCACGACAGTCTTCCGCCAAATTCAGCATTTTTAATCTTGAAATCGGGTTTTGCGGCAGAAAGAACCGAGTCGTTGCCCGTAACCGATACAGCCCACGGATTGTTGCGGTCGAACGGCAGTTCGAAAGTCTCGATAACCGGAACGGCTATTGCCTCGAAGGCAAACGAACTTTTGCTGTATTTTACACGCAGCGCATTTTCGGGTATTCGTATGTCGTCGTAATCCTGAGCGAGAAATTCGCTGTAATCCATCGGCGACACCAAGTCGGTTATTCTAAGCGCATCGGCCACGCCCCAAGTGATAATCTGCCTTCCGGCACGAATGTCGAACGCGCCAGTCTGCTGCGAGACGTAGAGTTCGCGAATGTTGAAGCCCGAATATTCGGGAATAACCGAGTTGTAGACTGCATTGGCCGAGAAGAACAGTTCGGATTTGTTTTTTGATACCGAGAGTTCGCCGCGCAAGCGAGTGCGCGACGACATCCAATCGTTGGGACTCTCGGTTCTCACAGCATGGTAAGTGTCGGCAAAACCTTTAATTTTTACTTTTAAATCTCCGTCGTCGTCCTGTGCAGAGACGGCGGCGGAAATAACAACAAAAAATAATGAGAAAAGCAGTCGCATTTTTATATTCCCTTTTCCATTTTTGCAACGTTAAACATGTCAGAGCCAATCTTCAGATTGTACTTCATGTCAGAAAAAGTGATGATTGTCTTGTGCTTGGTCTGAACATTCTGCATCTCCATTTTTCCGCGAGTCCAGAAGCCCTGAACCTGCTTTATGTCCTGCACATTGAGCACGCGATGAAGTTTTCCGAGTTTGTCGTAAAATTCGACCTTTACGGTCATGAAACAGTCTTTTCGAATCCACGATATTTTCTTTGAATAAATCTCGCGCTTGTCCTTCGGAATAGACTCGACGACAAAGCAGTCGAATCCGCCGCATTTCTCCTTGCGCAGAAATTTGTGAGTGTCCTCGTCAACATTGCGGTCGCCCATATCGTCGTAAGTAAAGTCCGTTCCCATGAAATAATCAGTCTTTGACGAACTTCCGCTTATTCGGCGAGTTTTTTTGAGGGCAGGCATGTAGAGCCATTTGTCATCGTCCTTGCCAATTTCGTCGTAGTTCCAAGTCAGAAATCCCGTGCCTTTAACATCGCCCGGATAAGTGAACGTCATCATCGTCTTTGTGTCCTTGCCAATATCCATCGCCCACGATTCCACCTTGCGCTCGCGCTTAGAACCGTTGGCCTTCTCGAGCACCAGATTCATCTTGGCATATCGAGTGTCGCCATCGGGATTATCCTTTACTTTCTTAATGATGCCTCTGCCCGAAAGATTCTGAGCATCAGCCGAATATGCAGCCAAAACCAAAGCCGCAAAAAATAATATCTTTCTCATATTCCTAAAAATTATGAATTATCATTTTTAATTGTCAATTGTCAATTATGAATTGTTAATTCTCCTCCTCTTTTCCAAATATTTTCAGCATTTTGAACAATACCGGAGTGATGAACAAGTCGGCAAGAAGAGCCGAAATCAAGCCAGCCACCGCCAATGTTCCGAAGTGACTCATCTGAATGGCGTCAGAAACCGAGAATCCGAGGAAAGTGGCTGATATTATGACAGATGTCATGACGATAGCCAAGCCCGTTACGCGGAACGTCGCTTTCACGGCATGCTCGTAGTTTCGTTTGCGGTTGAACTCAAGATGCGCGTGGTTGACAAAATGGATAGTGTCATCTACCGCCAGACCAAGGATCATCGGGATGATGCAAGCCGTCATCATGTCGAGCGGATAGCCCAGCCAACCCATCATGCCGCCAACAAACACCGCAGGCGCAAGGTTCGGAATCATTCCGATAAGGCCGAGCCTGATGTTTCCGAAGACAATCATCAGCAGTACGCCGATAATCACGGCCGACAGGATAAGCGACCACATCTGTCCCTTTGTGATGTACTGCTGCATAACCGTAAACTGAGGCAGATTGCCCACCGTAGAAACTTCGGAATTCGGAAACAGCTCTTTGGCGCGGGCCTCGAGACGCTTCATCTCGTTCTCAATCTCGTTAGAGTTGTAGTTGCTTATCTCGATTTGCAGACGCAGACGGCGATATTCATAATCCATCCAGTATTCAGATTCCGAGCCGCCAGCATTCTCGTAAAGAAGCAAGAGTTGTGCCACCGCATCGTAGTCGTTTGGAACGTGATAATACGCTGTGTCGTTGCCGTTTAGCGTGCAGTTCATGTCTTTTATTATGTCGAGAACCGAAGAGTGACGCTTTGTCAGCGGATATTTTTCAATTTCGTGTTCGAGAGTCTCGAGTTTCTGAAGATTCTCGGGCTTCTTGGCATCGCCTTCCTCGGGCAGGACAACCATCAAATCGTAAGAGTACATCGTTCCGAGTTCTGTTTCGCACAGTTCAAGAAAACGGCGCGAATAGTCAACCTTTCTGCCCATCGAACGCTCAACGTCGAATGCCGGCTCAATCCAGCAAACGCCTATGCCACAGAATATTGTGATGATGCTTGAAACAACGATAATCTTCTTTGAATGACGCAGAACGTATCCGCCAAAACGCTCGAAAAGTCCGGCTGACTTGCCCTCGAACGATGTTTCGAACTGTTTGTTGTTCTCAGCCTTCTTTCCGAGCGAAAGCATTATTGGAGTAATTACAAGGATTGATATGAGAACCGACACGATTGCGAGTGCCGAATTTATTCCCATCGCCTTCATCGGAACAATGTTCATGGCAAGGAACGTCATCATTGCTGCAAGCGTTGTGAAGCCCGAGAAAATAACAGGCCAAGCAGTTTCGGCAATGGCATCGATGGCAGCCTGCTTGCGGTCGTGAAGTTTTATGAGTTGTGTTCTGAAGAAACTGTAAACGTGAATATTATATGCTATTGCTACGGCAAAGGCAAGCATAACGGTTATCATCGTGGTGCTCATGTCCAAATAAAGCCCGAGCCAACCTATAATTCCCATGGCTATAATCAAGGCGGAGATTGAGGTGAGGATAGGAATCAGAACGCCTCGCAATGAGCGGGTTACGAGAGTCATCACAATAAGCGCAACGATAATTGCTATGACCATCAGACGCGACATCTCGCCTTTTATGTACTGAGCCTTGGCATAGTTCATGTATGGCATTCCGGCAATGTTTGGGTTTAGCGATGCGTATTTGTCTTTTGTACAGATTTTTATCGCCTCTCTACCAGTTTGGTTTTCGGGTGCCTCAAGCCCTTGCGCGCGCCAAAGACTGTCGGAAGGGTAGGGGCGCAGCTTTACCAGAATCCACGACATAGTGCCGTCTTTGCTGATGAGTTTCTTCGACACATATTCCTTGCTGTAAGCCTTTTGACGTATTGAGTCGAGACCCTCTTTTGAATCTGGAATCACCTCTGGCACAATCTGTTGCAGTTCCATTCCGTCCTCCGTTCCGACCATAAATTCGAGGTCGGTGATAGATGTTATTTTCTCGGAATACGACAGGCTGTCCATCAGTTCGTTGCTCAGTTCACGGACAAGTTCGAGGTTCTTCTTGTTGAACAGCCCCTCTTTGTTCTCAACCAGCACGGCAACATAGTAGTCGTTGCCGAAAATGCTCTTGAACTCGTTGGTTTTCAGAATCATCGGGTCGTCTTTTACGAAATAGGTATCGAACGATGTTTCAAAATAGATACGTTTCAGTCCTGCTACCGAAAAAGCAAGCAGGGCGGCAAACGCAATCATCACGATTATGCGATGATTTACAACAAATTGTCCGAATCTGCGGAACTTTGTGTTTATCTTCTCGATATTCATAATACTTGTTAATTATATGGTTTTAAGTTATGCAACTTTTTATTAAAATCGAACAGTGTTCTTTTAGCTTTCAAAAAAGAGACGTGCATTTGTTACACGTCTTTGTCTTTCTGTTGGGCACTTAACACTTTTTGTTTTAAATCTGTTGCAAAATTACTGCGGAAAACAAGTATGGGCAATAACTAAAATTAGGGAATATTTACGTTCTGATACCTAAAAGTGGGGATTCGTCCTGAAAAAAGTCGTGTTTTTATTTTACATCTACGCCAAACAGACTTGCCCAGCCGCTTGTTGAGAAATGCACAAAATCGCTTGCAAACTTGTCTAACTCGCTGTCGGAGAGGTCGTGGCTTGCCATCTCGCCGATGATTGACAGCATCCACGCGCAGTTGGCATGAATGAAAAACGTTGAAATGTCGGTATTTATATGCGGATATTTCATCTTCATCTTTCCGAAGAACCAAAGAATGTGCGCGGTGGTGGCATCTGTATAGTTGTCGCGGAAGTTGTTTACCGTTGAGCCTTCGGATTTGTAGAGAATAAGGCGGATGATGTCGCGGTATTTTGTTACGAAACTGATGAACAACTTAGCCGTTTCCTGCTGCTTTTCAATGTCCATCATGTCCTCGAGGGTGGTGCTTTCGGAGTGCCGTTCCTTGGTTATCTGCATCATCGAGTCGATAAACGGACGGCAGACGGCAGTCATGAGTTCGTCCTTGTTTTTGTAGTACGAATATATTGTGCTCACGCTAATACCCACGCGGGCGGCGATGGTGCGCAGCGAAGCATCGGTGAAGCCTTTTTCAAGAAACTCCTCTTCGGCATATTTTATTATCGAATTCCGGACATTGTCTTTTAAAATCTGCATAAGTGCGTAGTTTTTTAGAGTTAAACAAAACGCTGTTTGATTTTGCAAATATAAACCGATTTTTTCGATTGTGCAAAAAAATAGCGGAGCACGTTTTGTTAATCTCGCACTCCACCGTCCCCGAGTTAAAGAAAAAGGGAGCGCAGACAAATCCCGTCTGCACTCCCCAAAGCACCACTATTTACTCAAAACTATAAAAGAATGATGGAAAGCCTGTTACGGTAGCCACCTTTGTTTCTATATCTCCTGTGTTTATGTCAACCGTGCTGAAGCCGTTATACTCGGTGTTTGCCGAGCCGTATACCATCTTGTTGCCATGGCGACCCATTGCAACGCCGTGTCCGTTGGTTAGCGGAAGTCCTTCGATAACTTTTATCGTCTTGTTGTAGATGTCTACAATAACCGGAACGCCAATGTGGGCAAGGTAAGAGTTTGTATTGTCTGGCTCGAGGGCAAAGGCAAAGCCGTATGCAAACATTTTTCCGTTGCCAACGTAGCGGCACATCATAATCACGTTAAGATAGTCGCAGCTCAAGCCTTCAACCTTAGTCTTTGTAAGGTCTATGCAGTACGACTCGTCGAAATCCGTCTCGCCTTTTTTGATGCGCGCAATGCCTCCGTTGAGTCCCGGAATATAGCCGAACGAGCCTGTGCAGTTGACGTAGATATCGCCTTTCTCATCTTCGAAGATTGACTGGTTGTCTACCGGGCGTGAAGGGGCGCACAGACCGATGGAAGTGTTGCGCGTCTTCTTGATGAATTTATTGTCGGCAACGTTGTAGAGAGCCATCTCGAGAGCGTTCTCCGATGGCATCCACTGTGAGTTGTACTGCTCCAAGGCAACGTACAAGATGCCGTCGCGTATGTAGAGCGCGCCCGGATATGCAGCTACGCCTTCGTTTCGGAGCGATGAAAGGTCGATGCGCGAAATCTCGGTCATCGTCTGCGGATTGAAGATGATAATCATGTCAAGACTCTGACAGCCCACATAAGCCTTTTCTGCGTTTGCCTCTACCACGATTGCCGCGCTCGAGTTTGCAGGAAGTTCCATAGATCCTTTCAGTTCCAGTTGGTTGCTTGAGTTTAGAACGTAACGCTTCAGTTTCAGTTCCGTTCCGCCAGTATAGTCGGGGAAGACATAGATGTTGCCGCTTGGGCAAACGCAAGGATATGCGCCGAAGCCAAGCGGAATGGCGTTTGCGTTGCTGTAATTTACGCCGCCGCTGATATTGTCGACTGCCTGCAAGTAGCCGCTGCCCGTGCTTCCGTCGGGGTTAGTAACTGTTGTTGAGAACAGAATCTTGCCAGATGCCGTTGACTTGTCGTCATCTTTCTCGTCGTTGCAGGCTGCAAAAGATGCTGCAAATGCTGCAATAATAAATAAATGCTTGATTTTCATATCTATAATAAATTTAATTGTTTTGATTGTACTCTTTCGCTAAGTAACATGAGGAAGGGGAGTGTCCCATGCCGGAAAGCCCTATTCGGAATCTTGGTGGAGGTTTTCAGCTTTCTACTGTCAATTTTCAGTTTACCCATCAGCTATCTTGCCCGAACCTTGAACGTAGGTTGCCCGAACCTTGAACGTAGCTTCCCCGTACCTACCCCGTAGCTACTCCGTATCTACTTCGTATTTTTCGGCTTATTTTCCTCTGCTTTGAATCTTAGTTGAAACGATTTTTCAACTTTGCGAATTGTCCATTGTCAATTATGAATTGTCAATTGTCCTTATTTCATCACATATCTCACCTTAAAGCCGTAGTTTCTGCCCGGAAGCGGACGGTTCAGGTCGGAGAAGACAGCTTCGTCTGTCAGATTCTTCACCTTCAGGGTGATAGTCCAGCGGTTGTTCATGAAACTGTGCTCATACCCAAGGTCTATTGTGAAAGCCTCCGGAATCTTGCGGTCCTGATACTTGCTCATCTCAAAGTCGTAGAAATATTCGCCGATATACGATGCATCTGCCAAGAAACGGCTGTTCTGGCTCTTTCCGCCGAAAAGATTTTCCTTGTGAAGCTCAAATCCGAAGTTTGCTAGTTTGTACGGAACATTCGGCATACGCTTGTTGTAAGTAGGGTTTGCCCCTGTCGAGCCAAGCTCATTCTTGCGCTTGTCGCGAAGGTCCTGATAAGTGGCGTTGCAGTAGATGTAAAGGAACGAAGTAACATCGCCCTTTGCTTCAATTTCCACGCCCTTGGTGTCTACCGTCCCGAAGTTTGCGTAGCGTGCCATTGTGGGAATCATATCTGCCTGATAGCGAATCATATTCTTCAGACGGTTGTAGAAGAAGTTCGCCTCTACCTCGATAAAGCCGAAGGTGTTGGCACGATGATACAGAAGTCCGGCGTTTAGTCCGTTGCATCGCTCAGGCTCAAGGTTGGTCGACGGCAAGACTGAATATCCGTTGCCGGCAAGTTCTTCGGATGTAGGGATTCTGACTTCGGAACTGAACGTAGCCTTTGCCATGAGATATTTTGTGAACTTGTATCGCATACTCTCGCTCGCGCCCCAATAGTTCTTAGACAGTTTTACAGGCTGCGGATTGTTTATGTATGTGTGTTCCAGAACCTTGGTGTCGGAAGTGTAATTGAAGTTCTTGAGCGTAGTGGCACTCATGAACTTGTTGTCGAAAAGCGTGAGGTCGTACGACAGTCCGGTGGTGAAACTGCTCGTCTTGCTGTCGAAATTAGTCTTGTATCCAAACGACAGGTCCATCAGTTCGTTTTCTGGCTTCTGATTGTTGCGTGTGGCATAGACGTTGAGGTTGAACGAGTTGTGAGCATCTAAAAGATAGTTCATGTTTACCTTCGCTATGAAGTCGTGCGACTGATTCTTTGAGTCCGAAGCGTAGTTGCTCAGTTCTCCGCCGTAGGGTGAAATGGAAGGATAGCGGTTGCCGTCCCAGTCGTACTTGTATTTGGCATCGTCGCACATTCCGTTTCTGCCGTACGAGTATGCAGCATCAACATCAAGGTCGAGGCCGGCAAAAATAAAGTTGTCGCGCTTCAGGGTCAAGGCTGCTATTCCAGCTATGCCGTGGTTGTAGGCTTCGCGAACATCAGAGTCGATGCCCTGAATTTCGGCCTTTGTACCTAAGAATACGAGTTCCAGTTTTGCCTCGTCGAAATACCATTTGGTAGCCTTTATCGAGCCGCCAACCATAGCTTTCTTAAATTTGTCGTGGTCGCGCTTAACCTTTCGGTCATTAAGGTTTTTCAGAGTCATTTCGTAGTCGTTGTCGGCATATGTCAACATTCCGCCAAGACCGAATTGAATGCCCGTTTTCTTGTTAGTCTGCTTCAGAGCCCAGTTGAATTTGTGTGTGTTGAACGAGGCAATCTCGTAACTGGCATCAACATAAACCGGCGGATATTCCTTCGTTACAACATTAACTGCTCCGCCTAGGGCCGAACCACCGAATCTGTAAGGCACGATGCCTTTGTAGACTTCGATGCGCTCAATCATGTCGGTATGAATATCGTTTAGCGACATATAGTCGGACATCTGCCCGATAGCAGCCTCGTCGATGTACAGTCCCACGCGCTTGCCTTCAAGTCCGCGCACCGATATTCGTGACGCGCTACCAACGCCGCCGGTGTTCCTCACCGTTATGCCAGCCATGCGCGAGAGTGCATCGTTTATGCTCGATGTCGTGCCTTCGAGTTGTCGTGCGCCCAAAACGGTTACAGGAATTGCGCCTTCGCGCATCTTTCTAATCTCATTATGGGCAACGATGGTTACGTTTTCCAACTCTTGGTCGGCTATCGTAGTCGAGTCGGAATTGTTTTGTGCCGACATGTTTATTGCGGTTGATGTCAGCAGTAAAATAGCAATTTTTGACCTCATGATTCAATGATTGTTTATGCTTTTGATTTTAGAATTTAGATTCCGTGTGTGATTATGAAAATGCTGTTGTGTGCCGCACTCTGTTAGAGTCGGTTGCAAAATTATATCCTCTTAATACTCTGCACAATCACTAAAATTAGTGAAAGTGTTTTTTCTGGTAATTATTATTAGTGATTCTGTAAAAGATAGGTTGCCGGTTGTCACGCCAAAACTGACAAACTTGGCAGATTTTTTGTCAATCGCATGGTTTTGGCACGCTTTTAGCATGAACCAAATCAGAAATAATAAAAACATTAAAATTTAACGATATGAATATTAAACCATTAGCAGACAGAGTTCTGGTTCTTCCTGCTCCAGCAGAGGAGAAGACAATCGGCGGAATTATCATTCCAGACACAGCAAAAGAGAAGCCTCTTCAGGGCAAGGTTGTTGCAACTGGCAACGGCACTAAGGACGAAGAGATGGTTGTAAAGGAAGGCGATACCGTTCTTTACGGCAAGTATGCTGGTACTGAGGTTGAGTTCGATGGTACTAAATACCTCATCATGCGCCAGAGCGACATTCTCGCTGTTCTTGCATAAATAAGATATGTGGAGAAGAAAATTTCAGAACAATTAACCCATAAACATTAAAAATCATGGCTAAAGAAATAAAATATAACGTAGAGGCTCGCGAGCTTCTGAAAGAAGGTGCAGACGCACTCGCTAACGCAGTTAAGGTGACACTTGGTCCTAAGGGTCGCAACGTAGTTATCGACAAGAAGTTCGGTGCTCCACACATCACAAAGGATGGTGTGAGCGTGGCTAAGGAGATTGAGCTCGACGATGCTTTCATGAACGCTGGTGCTCAGCTTGTTAAGAGCGTAGCTTCAAAGACTGGCGACGATGCCGGCGATGGTACAACAACAGCAACAGTTCTTACTCAGGCAATCCTTAACGAGGGCTTGAAGAACGTAGCAGCAGGCGCAAATCCATTGGATTTGAAGCGCGGTATGGACAAGGGCGTTAAGGCTGTTGTTGAGAGCATCAAGTCAATGGCAGAGCAGGTTGGCGACAACTACGACAAGATTGAGCAGGTTGCTTCAATCTCTGCAAACAACGACCAGGAAATCGGTAAACTCATTGCCGACGGTATGCGCGCAGTTTCAGTAAACGGCGTTATCACAATCGAGGATGCCAAGGGTCGTGAGACAGTTCTGAAGACTGTTGAGGGTATGCAGTTCGACCGTGGCTATCTTTCTCCATACTTCGTTACCGATACAGAGAAGATGGAGTGCGTAATGGAGAAGCCATACGTTCTTATTTACGACAAGAAGATTTCTAACTTGAAAGACCTTCTTCCAATTCTTGAGCCTGCCGTACAGAGCGGTCGTCCATTGCTTATCATTGCAGAGGATGTTGACTCAGAGGCTCTTACAACATTGGTAGTAAACCGCTTGCGCGCTCAGCTTAAGATTTGTGCTGTCAAGGCTCCGGGCTTCGGCGACCGCAGAAAGGCAATGCTCGAGGATATCGCAGTTCTTACAGGTGGCGTAGTAATCTCAGAAGAGAAGGGCTTGACTCTCGACAAGGCTACTCTCGAGATGCTTGGTACAGCCGACAAGATTACTGTTTCAAAGGACAACACTACAATCGTTGACGGTGCAGGTTCAAAGGAGAATATTCAGGATCGTATCAACCAGATTAAGGCAGAGATGGCAGCTTCAACTTCTTCATACGACAAGGAGAAACTTCAGGAGCGTCTTGCTAAGTTGAGTGGTGGTGTTTGCGTTCTTGAGGTTGGTGCTGCTTCAGAGACAGAGCAGAAGGAGAAGAAGGATCGTTGCGACGATGCTCTCTGCGCTACTCGTGCTGCTATCGAGGAAGGTATCGTTCCTGGCGGTGGCGTAGCATACATCCGTGCTCAGGAGGCTTTGGCTAAGGTTCAGGGCGATAATGCCGACGAGAACACAGGTATCGCAATCATCAAGCGTGCCATCGAGGAGCCATTGCGCCAGATTTGCTTCAACGCAGGTGTTGAGGGTGCAGTTGTTGTAAACAAGGTTCGCGAGGGCAAGGCAGACTTTGGTTACAATGCCAAGAAGGATGTATTCGAGAATATGTTTGCAGCCGGAGTGGTTGACCCAGCCAAGGTTACTCGTGTAGCTCTTGAGAATGCTGCTTCAATCGCAGGTATGTTCCTTACAACAGAGTGTGTAATCTGCGACAAGAAGGAAGAGAATGCTCCAGCAATGCCAATGGGGGCTCCGGGCATGGGCGGCATGATGTAATAAACGGATTTCATACCGATAAGATAAAAAGATGAAGCCGTCGTGCTCCGAATGAGGAGTATGGCGGCTTTTTTTGTTATATAAATTTTCTTTCTGATTTCGATGTCAGTTTGCAGATTGCTCAAAGTAAAAGGCGTGGAAGATGTCTCCGCCCGTAACCTCAAGTTTGAGTTGTCTTTCTACTCCAGTTTCATTGGGTTCAAAAGTAACTTTGAGCCTGTTTCCGTTTATCTCGGCTTTTGCCCATTCTGTTGTCAATGTGTTGAAGTCGTTTTTTTCGCGTGGTGGATAGTAATATTTACCATTTGCCACAGCTCCTTCAAACCAAGGCTCATAGTTGACGCAGTAAAATATAAACTCACCTCCGGCTGACGGAACAGAGTTTGTTCCGGCTACTTTCTTGGGCGGATTTCCGGTTTCCCATACCATAGGTTCCCACTTCCCGAGTTCGTTGGTTTCGGTGGTATTGCAAGAAGTGAGTGTGAGGGCTGCGATGCCAATTGCAAGGAGTTTTTTTCTGATTTTTGACAAGTTCATTTGCTTATTTTTTTTGGCTTTCTATTATAGTAAATGCACGAATGCAAAAAAACTTGCATCGGGGAGTAGTATTTTTTATTTGCGTCGGTATATTATCTTCTCTCGCCGGCCTCTTATTAGTCTGATTACGATAATGACTGCGAGCAGCAGAATTATACCTGTCGAGGCGATGTTGATAAGCAACTCTCGGGTAAATAATGGCTTACTGACTTTTATGCTTTCGATATGTTCGAAGTGTCCCCAAAGTTCGTGTTCTCTGTATTTTCTTATCATGTTTTGTGGAACGAACAAATAGCATTTTTTGTAAAAAAACAAATCGGGCACAAACGTATCATTGTATATTTCTATAATTCTGTTGCCTTTACATTCAATTTTTCTGATATTCGAACAGTTGTAGAAAGCGTGTCCGCTTATGCTACGCAACGATTTTGGAAAAATCAGGGTCAATATATCATTGCAGTTTCTGAAGGCATTTGGCGAGATATATTCCACGCCTTCGGGAATGGAACTGTTGTTGCAGCCTCTTATCAGCAGATTGCCTTTGATTATGCAGTTGCAGTTCTCGCGACTATTGAAATGAGGATTTCTCTTGTCTACTACTATCGACTTGATACTATCGCAGTTCAAGAATACATCGCGCATCGCCACCTCGTGGTTTGCCAAGCCTTGGAGTCCTATAATGTATTCTATTCCTATTCTTTCTACACTTTTTGAGATGAAAACCTCTTTTACAGAGCGACAGTTGGCAAATGCCAGAGGCTTTATCTCTTTTACTCCATCGGGAAGCATTATTCTTTTCAGAGCGCTACAATCAGCAAAGGCGTTTATGCCGATTTCCTTGACAGAATTGGCAGGAATGTTAAGTTGGCTGAGTTTTGTACAACCTCTGAAAGCATTTTTTCCTATTGCCTTTGCGCTTTTTGGCACGATGCTGTTGTTGCAGCCTGTTATTATCGTGTTGTCGTGTGTGCTGATTATGCAGTTGCAATTGTCGCGGCTGTCATAAAAGTGGTTGTTTTTGTCGACCGTTATGCTTTTCAGATTGGCACATTGGCTAAAAACGTTGCCTGAATCAATCCGTTCTACGCTCTTTGGTATTTTTATACTTGTCAAATCCTTGCATCTGTCGAAACATGAAGATTGCATGACGGTTACTCCTTCGGGAATTTCGATGCTTTTCAGTCCTCGGCAACCGCTGAAAGCATATTTGCCTATGGTTGTCACACCTTTTGGAATAATGCTGTTCTTGCTGCCTACAACCAGCGTGTTGGTATTTTTCTCAATTAAGCAGTTGCCGCGACTGATGTAGTATTTGTTACGGCTGTCAACAATAATAGAATCGAGGTTGTTGCAATGTATGAATGCCTTGGCATCGATATTTCTGATATTTCTTGAAATGTAAATTTTGCGCAATTCATTATAGTTGCCAAAAGTGTTTTCTTCTATTTTAGTGAGGTCGTCTGGTGTCACGAATTCTGTCGGACTCTCCGGGGTATCCTTCTGCATCTTCCGTGAATGATAAAAATAGTCGTATTCTCCCGTGTATTCTTCTGTAAGTTTCGAAGCATTATGATGGAAAACGCTCGATGAGTGCGAGATGCCCAGTACGATGCAGATTACAAGTGCCAGACAGAAGAGCGATACGCAAATGATTATAATTCTTTTCATTTTATTTCCTGATTTTAAACCATTTTCCGTAAGTAAACATTCTCCAAATCCATTCAAGCGGACCGAAGTTGAAATGCTTCAGCCACAAGGCGCAAAGAGCGGTCTCGGCTGCAAAGACGGCTGTGGCTGCAAACTCGCTGAAGGTAAGTCCTGCCGTTGCTCCCATTCCGAAGCCGATGCCGTAGAACAAAATGATGCCAGCAACCGACTGCATTATGTAGCACGTCAGAGCCATTCGCCCGGGGTAGGCGAGCATATTCCACACGCGGTTGTTGCGATGGCGCAGATAGAGCAGACTGAAGCCCGACATAAAGGCAAAGCCCATTGGATACACGCTCAACGTGTAGATGAGGCTGTGCAGAATAGAGCCGATAGGCTCGCCCGACATAGAACTCCATGCGTAGATGAAAGACATTGGCAGTCCGATGCCAAAGCCGATTTTAGTAACTCTTCGGAGTAATTCTGAGTGCGCTTCGAGATTGCTGAAAATCTGACGCTTGCCAACGTAAAAGCCCACAAGAAAAAGAGCCAGAACCTTGAAATACCGCTGTCCCGACACAAATTCCCACATTCGTTCAACCGCGCCTTGCATCAGAAAGGCGTTCATCTCTTTGTACGACTGGGCATCGCGCAGCCAGCCGGCAAAATTCTCCTCGCCAATGCCGTATGCCGATGCCGTGTTCCACCAAGCAGAATAGAGCATGTCGGCAGGATTGATGCCCGATGCCACGCGCCACACCTCTATTGCCGTAGGCAGAAGAAAGAAGAAGCCCGACCACCACAAAAGCGTCTTTGGGTTGCAGTTTCTGAACAACGGAAGCAACATTCCGATGGCGGCATAGAGCATCAGGATATCGCCGCTCCAAAGAAGCATAAGGTGCGCCAGACCGATGATGAGCAGAATCAGCATCCGTCGGTAGAAGATTCTGAAGCCGTTTGCGCCTCGTTGTATGGCGTGAGAGATTATGATGTAGAATCCGATGCCGAAGAGAACCGAGAATATTGTGTAGAACTTACCGTCTACGAGCAGATATTGCAGGCATCGTACAATGGCATCGAGCGAGCCTGTTTGCATTTTCATCTGCGTTTCGTGGTCGAGGAATGTCCAGAGCGAAAACTCCGGAAAGTTGGCGAGGGCTATGCCAAGCAAGGCAAATCCTCTGAGGGCATCGAGCGTAACGATGCGGTTCTTTACGGGCTGAGATGTGTTTTCGGCTTTCATACAGAATAATTTTTGCCACAAAGTTATCAGAAAAAAGCAAACTCTGCATATCCCAGAATGAGAATATGCAGAGTTTCTGATGATTATTTCTTAGGCTTCTTTGCCAATCGGTAGCTGAGCGAGAACATAAAGTAGTGCGGAATGCTGTTGAAGCGCGTTTCTACGCGGCTTTGTGCATTTACATAGTACGAGCGTGCCGACAGCTGGTGAAGAATGTCGTACATCTCGGCTTTTGCCACGAACATTCCTTTCAGGAACGGACGTGAGAGCGTGGCATTCCAAACCCAGTCGTTCGAGTTCATCTCGTTGCTCTTGTAGCCATTTTGCGAGTAAAGGTTGATGCTTGTGGCAATCGTTGTTTTCAGAATTGGGAATGTGTACTGGGTTGCTAATCCAAACTGATATTCGTATACGCTCATGTCACGTTCTCCGTAAATCTGTTCGTGGCTGAAGTTGCCCGAGAATTTGGCCGTAGCATCTACCGTAAAATCGCTTTTGCTGTAAGTTAGCTTACACTTTGTGCTTGGAAGGAAAGTGTTTACTCGGCTCAGCTGGTTTTCTGCGCCGTTGTAGGCAATGGCAAAGTCGACGCTATGAATAAAGTCGGTGTTTGCGTCTATGTTGTATCGCCAATGTTGCTGTTTGTCGAGCGGGCCTTTTATTCCAAATGCTAATGAAGAGTTCCAGTTACCGTTTACGTTGTCGGGCATCGATGTGCTGCGTCCTGTCTCAGTATCGTAGTTGCAGCGGTTTCCTATGGATTGGTTTTGTATGTTGTGCCTAAATTGCAGCCACAACGAAGGCTTCATAGCTTTGCCGTTCATGTCCAGCCTTACGTTTAATCTTGTGTACCTACTGGCTTTCAGATTTGGGTTGGAAAGAGTGGTGTACAGCGGATTTCTTGTATCTGCCGATGGCATAAGGCTTACCAATTCCGGTAGGCTTTTGTATGAGTTGAAATTAGTCTCCAGCGTATTTCTGTTCCATTTATATGTAATGTATAAGTATGGGTCGAAAGAAACATAGTTACGTCGCGCAAGAGTGTCGAGTCCGTCTTTCTTGTATCTTATTTGTTCGTGTGCGTAATAGATTGGAAATAAAAGGTTTATCCGCGTATTTTTTAAATTGTAGCCTATGTTGAATGAGTTTTGTATATTGTGACTACGCGTGATAAATTCGAAACTGTTGTGTGTGTCGATTGCAGCCTGAAGAGAGTCGGCGGTAGATGGCAGTACAAATTCGTTCTTGTATCTGTCTCCGTAGCCGTATAGTTGATAGAATTTGCTGTTCTGTTCGTTTTCGCTTTGGGTGTATGAGAGTGTGTGCGACAGATTGAATGCCTCCAAATTATAAGAGTTATCTAAAAAAAGACCGTAATAGAATTTTTTTGATTTTGCGTCGCTGTAATTATTCTGCGCATCGCTTGTATTTGAGTTTTTATACAGAATATCTTGCAGCGACTGGTCCTTGTCTCGCAAGGCTTTGCTGTAATAGTATGTTCCGATAAAATACAGCGAGTATGGCGAGTCAAAACTTTTCCCCCAATTCAAATTTCCGTTTAGTTCGATATTTCTGCTTTCTTTTTTATTCTGAGTCAGATTACAGTTTATCAGCTTCTTGTCGAAAGTCGAATCGGTAGAACTGCTCTGGTTGTTCATGCCGTTGTATTTAATTTCGTTGTAGAAGTAGAAATAGTTCTTCTTTATATTGTATGTGATGTTAAGTTTGTCGTTGAATTTAAAATCTTTCGAGCGGCTGGCAGCCGACGAAATGCCCAAAATCGTTCCTTCCGAAGCGAAGTTTTCGCTACGCATGTTCTGCGTGTTGTTTTCGTCTTTCCATTCAAGCAGCGCAGAATGGTCGAGTGTGAAAGTCTTCTTCCTGTTGTTAAGGTTCATGTTCATTCCTGCCTGCTTGGTGGTTAGCAGTCCGCGCTGCTGCTTTTGTGGCGACCAGTCGCCATCGTTTCCCGGAGTTCGGTTTTCGTTAACGTTGTTTATGTTGCCGAAGAGTGATATGCGCGAGAAATCGTCGTAGCGCATTCCAAAAAACTTTCCCTTCCAGCGTTCGTCAGTTCCCAGTCCAGCCTCGGCATTTGCTATGTTGCCAACAGCATATTCGCGTTTCATCACAATGTCCATAACATAGTCGGTATTCTTCTTTCCGTCTTTGTATTTTGGTTCGTGAGGTTTCTCCTTCTCGTACACTTGCAGTTCTTTTACGGTAAAGTAGGGCAGATTCTCCAGAATAACCTTGTTGCTACCCTTAAAGAATTCGTTTCCGTTAAGAGTTATGTAGTCAACTTTCTTTCCGTTAATGAAGACCGATCCGTCGCTTTTCAGTTCAGCTCCCGGAAGTCGTCGTACAAGAGCATCGAGCATCTCGCCCTCGGGAATGTTGAAAGCCATGGCATCGTACACCAGCGTGTCGCCGCGATATGCCACTTGCAGTCGTGTTCCTTTTACAACCACCTCGTCCATTCCGAGAGTCCACAGACTGTCGGCTTGTTCTTTTGGCGCGCGTTTCATCTGGAACGTGACACTATTAGTGTATCGGTTTTTCTTCGAGAAATCGAAGATTTCTTTCTTTACGCAAGGCTTGTATCCCTGATATTCGGCTCGAAGAATATATTCGCCCGAAATCTTCGGAACATAGAGTTTTCCATACGAATAATAGTTTCTAATAATCGTGCATGTAACCGTATCGATGACGGTCGAGTCGCTTTTCATAAGTGTGACAAATGCAGGAAGTGCCTTTCGCGTAAACGAGTCTTCGGTATAGATGTTGATTTGTTCTACACTTACCTTCTTCTGTTTTTGTGCAAAGACTGTAGCCGATAGGCAGCAAAGGCAAAAGAGTAGTTTAATAATTTTTTTCTCTGACATAAATTTAAAAGTTAAGGTTTGGTTAACCTTGGTTAATTATTTGCAAAGGTATATATTTATTTTGTATTTTGAAAATTATTCAAGAGCTTGTTTTTTTGTTTTTTTTCGTAGTACAGAAGACTGAAAAAATATTTCTTTCTGTTTTTTGCTGATAATTTGCGCATTACCGACTTTTTTTGCTATCTTTCGGCTGATTTTTAAGAATAATGATTATGAAAAAGCTCCTTGTTCCATTTTTCGCTTTGTTCTTGTTTTCGTGTGTAAACACGTCAAAGCAGAACGCAACCGATAGTCAGAACGCTTCGCCTCGGGTAGAAGAAACGACAGCCGAAACCGCCAAGCCTATGCCGCCCGTCTATGTGGTATGCGATGTCTACGGCGAGAAATTCCTGCTCCGCCAGCGTTTCGACGAGGACGAAAAGCCTTCTGCCCCCGACTCGCTAAATAAATACAAGTTCGTTATCTACAAAAGAAAACCGCATGCCGTATCGTTTCTCCGTTTTCAGCCCGAAAATGCCGAAATGAATACCGGGCGCGACAGTTACCGCAATTTCGACAACCTTTCGGGATGGCTCTACACGATGGATAGCGGCAAGTTGCTCGAAAATCCAAAAGACGAGTGGGATGCCATTTGGGACGCCGCGCTTCTTGTCGACGATTTGTTTCTGAAGCAGAACGACATTCTTCCGTTTAAAGATGAATCTGCCCCAACTGCCGATATAAAAGTTGCGCTGGAGAAGAAATACGGTCGTAAGATTAAGTCAGTTGTGTCGTCGCAGGCCTTTGGCGAAAAGGGTGAGTATCTGTTTGTAAACGTGCAGTTTGTGAATAAAGGTGCTGAGGCTCTTGGCGTTACGGCTCTCTGTAAAAACGGCTCTTTGCTTGCCACAAAAGATTTTCCTGCCGCGTGGAACGATGAGTCTGTTTGGCGAGTCGACGACGAGGGCGAGTTTCATGGTTTGCAATTAGACCTTGCCACTCTATGCAACGGCGTGCTAACGCTATACACGGCAAACTTCGGCGCAGAAGGCACAAACTACGCATCGTTTGTGATAAAAGACGGCTCGTTTGCCGACGGCGGTTTGTCTGATACGTTCTATCAGTCGCCTGAGTAGTTTTTGATATAGAAAAAGAGACAAACAAAGCAAATGTTTGTCTCTTTTTTTGATGTTTTTTTCAAACTGTGATTGTTCGGGATGCCTTCGGGATTCGTTCGGGATTTTGATTACTTTTTGTTTTTGTTAAATTACGGATTTTTTACAGTCAGCCTGAAATAAGGATAGCCTTCTATTATTTGGGATGGAAACGAGTCGTAATTTGAGACTGGGATATTGTATTCTTTCAGAACAGTCTTATCTGCCAAAAGGTATTTTTCCGTATTTACATTATTTACATGCAGATGATAGGGCGAAAATACAGAATCAATAATTTCTCTTATTCTGCTTTTAAATAAAATAGAGTCGATAGGCACTCTCTCCCTTGTCCTGTAATACTCCTTTGTTATTTCAACATCAAGATCTCCGCAAAAAATCGAAGGTGTTACAATGCCAGCTATTTTTCCTACAGAGTCGTTTCCAAGATGAGTTTTAATATAAACGTCGACCAACTTTATCTGTTCTACAAAAGGCAAAGCAGCCCGCGCATTTTCACGACACCAGAAAGAATGATTCATGTTTAAAATAATTCGACCATCCTTACGATGTACAACTCTCAAATAAAAATTTAAGGTATCCTTGCCTTTTGTAAAATAATATTCTTCTCTCCTTGAATATTTTTCTTTAGCTTCTGACTTCCAACATTTTACGCTTGTAGTATCATCACAAGCAGATTCTGATTTAGATATATTGTTGTGTGCCTCTTTACAAGCCATAAAGAGGACACAACAGCAAATAAATGTTATTACTTTGTTCATTTTGTTAGGTTGAAAAGATTGTTTTCTTTTATTAGTAACCGAAGATTTATTATTCGCCTTAAGTTTATTATTCGTTTTCGAAGATGTTGGGTACGAGCATGTCGAGCAGCCAGCCCTTTGCTTCGAGTATTGTGGCAAAGCGGCTTCCGCCAAGGTCGCAGACGTAGCGGCGTTTTTCCGTGCCTTTTGCGGTTTTTATGGTAAGACAGATATCCTCGTTATCGTAGCGGAAAGTAAAGACGGCTTTCCGGTACAGATTTTCGAGATTTTCAGACCACGAAAACTCGCTTATGTAACTGCCAAAGTTTTCAATCTCGTAGTCGGTGGCTGTTTTCTTGTATTTTAGCGGAGTAATCTCGCCATTATATGCCAGAATGAACAGCTTTCCGTTCTCCATCTGAAAGCCTTCGACGGGAAACAGATATTTTCCATCGGCCTTTCTGTCGTAAACAATATTGTCAACAAATTTGCTTTCAATCCAAGCAACATTTTTGTTCTGTCCCGAAACGGTACAGAACTGCATCAAAGTAACAATAAGCAGAAAAATCTTTTTATTCATGATTGTTATTCTTTTCTGTTTTCAATTTTTAGAGTCTGATTGCAGTATTCCATTACGGCGAGGCGATGTGTAACGAAGATAAGCGTCTTGCCGTGCTCGCCTTGCGTGAGTCGTTGCAGAAGATTCTTTTCCGTCTCCAAGTCGAGCGCGCTTGTAGCCTCGTCGAGAAGAAGAATGCTTCCGCGACGCAGAAGGGCACGCGCGATGGCTATTCGCTGAGCCTGACCCTCGCTCAGTCCGCCGCCCTTTTCGGAGCATCGGGTGTCGAGTCCGTCCTTTAGTTTGTACACAAAGTCGGCGCAGGCATATTCAAGAGCCGTGCGTATGTCGTCTTCGGTGGCATCGGGTCTGCCCATCAGCATGTTCTCGCGTATCGTTCCGCTAAAGAGCGAGTTGCCTTGCGGAACGTAGACGAAGTTGCATCGCGTAAGCGCGTTTACCTCGAATTCCTGATGGTCGTTGTAGACCGTTATCCGTCCGCTTGTTGGGTGCAGAAGTGCCAGCATCAGACGTATGAGCGTTGTCTTTCCCGAACCCGTTTCGCCAAGAATAGCTGTACAACTTCCCGGCGGAAAAGAGTACGAGAAGTTGTTGAGAACCTTCTTCGAGTTCTCTTCGGGATTGTATTGGAATGTCAGGTTCTCAATTTTTACGCCGCCCTTGTCGTCAAGTTTCTGTGGCTCGCCGTCGGCCTCGAGAGGCTGTTCCTCGAGTTCCATCAGACGCTCGCACGCCGTAAGAACAGATATGAACGTAGGGATAAGCTGCGTTATGTTGAGCACAGGACCTTGTATTCGTGCCACGAGCTGCATGAATGCCGTCATCACTCCAAAGGTTATCTCGCCCTCCGACAATCGGTATGCGCCCCACATAAAGGCTATGAAATATCCGCCGCTAAAGCCGATAGAAAGCGTTGTGTTGGCAAAGATAGAGAATCGCGTGCGGTCCATAATCTGCGAGCGCAGAATGCCCTGACGCTTGTCGAGCTTTACGATGGTGTTGTCGCATTGTTCGAGCGTTTTCAGCACCATGCGGTTCTGCACGCTCTCTTGCAAGATGCTCTGTATCGCGCTGTCGCTCTCGCGCACATTTTTGTTTATCGACCTCATCTTTAGCATGTAAAGACGGCTCATGATGATGAATACCGGCAGGATTCCGACGGTTACCCAAGCCAGCGACGAGTCCATGAGGCACAAGAACCAGAACGCCGTGCCGAGTTGGAAGAAGACCACGATGGTGGCAGGAATTGTCTGCGTAAGAATGTCAACCACGTCGGTAACATCGCGTTCAAGACGGTTCAGAATGTCGCCGCTGTGGTATGTCTTCTTGCTGTGCCACTCGCTGTGCAGAAGATGTCTGAAGAAATATTGCTGAATGGAGTTCTGCGTGCGCACGCCAAGGCTATTGCGCACCCATCGCTGAATGATGAACAGAATTATTTCGGCAACGATGAGCGAGCCGAGCCACAAGCCGGCGGTTAGCAGACTGCCTTTGTAGTCGCCCGTTGCCGTATCTATAACCCTCTTGCTTGCCCACACAAAGGCAAGCGAGAGCACAACACTCACCAGTCCGGTGGCGGTGTTGATGATAGACATCTTGTGATAGCCTTTCCAGCAGTTGAGCAGCCAAAGCGATATCTGCTTGACCGAGTACATGCTGTCGTCTCGTTTTAGTCTTAGCCTGCTAATCATAGTCGTAAAAGATTTACTGTCGGGTATCGGCGCCCCACATCAGCTTTTCGCGCAGAGTGCCGTAGAAGTTATGTTCCTTCTGCTTGACCACCAAGATAGGGTAGTCGGCTTTTTTTAGTCTTAGTTTCACTCTGTCGCAAAGGCTCTCGCTTCTGCCGTCAATGGCAAGCAGATAGTTGCGGCTGCGGCTCTCAACCTCAAGAGTTATCTCGCTCTCGTCGCTAAGCACGATAGGGCGTATGTTGAGCGAGTGCGGAGCAACTGCCGACATGGTTATGCTGTGCGATGACGGCGTGAGAATAGGACCGCCAACGCTGAGGGCATAGCCCGTTGAACCTGTAGGGGTGCTGATGATTAGTCCGTCAGCCTGATATGTTGTGAGATACATTCCGTCGATGTGCGCATGGATTGCCAGCATCGAACTGCTGTCGTGCTTCAAGATGGCAATCTCGTTCAGCGCGTAAGGGAAATGCTGAAGTCGGGTGTCGTCGGTCTGGGCGCACAGAACGCTACGCTTCTCAACCTCGTAGTTGCCCGTAAAGACGTTGTCGAGAGCCTCTTCTACCTGCTCCTGACCTATGTCGGCAAGAAATCCGAGGCGACCCATATTAACGCCGATAATCGGAATCCGCTTGTTGCCCACGCGGCTTGCGGCATGAAGGAAGGTTCCGTCGCCGCCCATGCTTATGGCAAAATCAGCCTTGAAGTCGTTGCCCTCGATTATCGTTGCGCACGGAATGTCGTCGTATCCTTCCGATTTAAGATAAACGTAAAAATCCTTGTCTATCGCAACATCGGCGTTGCGCTTGTTCAGATGGTCGAGGATAAGTTTTATTGAAGACGATTTCTTCTTCTGATATGTGTTACCGAAAATGGCGAATGTTAGTCTGTTACTATTCATAAAGCGTGTTTCTACTGCACAAAAATAATACTTTTCTTTTGGTTTGGTGCATGTATTTAATTATTTTTGCATAAACTTTAATAAATATGAATACTGTATACACTTTTCTTGCCGACGGCTTTGAAGAAGTCGAGGCGTTGGCTGTTGTGGACTGTCTTGTGCGTGCCGGACTCAATACAAAAACCGTATCTGTAAACGGAAGCAACACGGTTACTGGCGCGCACAACATTAAGGTCGTTGCCGACATTGAGTTCTCGGAGGGCGATTTCTCCGATGCCGATGTGCTTTTCTTTCCCGGCGGAATGCCCGGAACGCTCAATCTCGAGGCACACTCAGGCTTGATGAATCTTCTTGACAAGCATTACAACGCTGGCAAGGAGATTGCAGCCATCTGCGCAGCACCTTCAATCCTTGCTCACAAAGGCTATCTGAAGGGCAAGAAGGCAACATGCTATCCGGGCTTCGACAAAGACCTTGTCGAGGGCGGCGCAACACACACCGGCAGTCTGGTAGAAGAGTGCGGAAACATAGTAACAGCCAAAGGTCCGGGAGCGGCTCTCGAACTGGGCTACACGCTTGTGGCTCGCCACGTTTCGCCCGAGAGAGCGGCAGAGATGAAGGCTCAGATGATTTTCGAATATTAAACCGGAATTCTTGGCACAGAATCTGGAAAACTGGGATATCAAGTTCCTGCCGGGCGTTGGTCCGCAGCGGGCAAGTGTGCTGGACAAGGAGGCTGGAATCCGTTCGGTGCTCGATCTTTTGTATTATTATCCATACAAGTATGTAGACCGAAGCCGACTCTTCTACATCCATGAACTTGAGGACAACATGCCTTACGTTCAGGTTAGGGGAGAGATTCTTAGTTTCGAGACCTTAGGCGAAGGGCGGCAGAAGAGGCTCGTGGCTCATTTCAGCGACGGCACGGGCGTGATAGACCTTGTGTGGTTTCAGGGCATAAAATTCGTAACCCAGAACTACAAGTGCCATGTTCAGTATATCGTTTTTGGCAAGCCTACGCTGTTTGGCTCGCGCATAAACCTTACTCACCCCGATATAGACGAGGCATCGAAGATTTCGCTCTCGACGATGGGATTGCAGCCTTTCTATCCCACAACCGAGAAGATGAAACGCGCAGGGCTGAACTCGCGCGGCATGGAACGCCTCACGGCAAAGATGATTGAGGTGCTGAAAGAGCCGCTCGAGGAAACGCTTCCGCCGTGGCTTATAGCCGAGCATCATCTCATCTCGTACGATGAGGCTATGCGAACCATTCATTATCCCAAGTCGCACGACGTTCTGCGCAAGGCTCAGTCAAGGCTGAAGTTCGAGGAACTTTTCTATATCCAGCTGAATATCCTCAGACTTGTAAAAGACCGCCAGCAGAAATATCAGGGCTTCATTTTCAATCGCGTAGGAAAGGTTTTCAACACATTCTATTCCGATAAACTGCCTTTCGAACTAACTGGAGCGCAGAAACGTGTAATCAAGGAGGTTCATGCCGATATGAAGTCGGGCAAGCAGATGAACCGTCTTGTTCAGGGCGATGTGGGCAGCGGAAAGACGCTCGTTGCCCTTATGTGCATGCTTCTGGCAATAGACAACGGCTTTCAGGCATGCATAATGGCGCCGACAGAGATTCTTGCCGAGCAGCATCTCGAAACAATCCGCAAGTTTTTGGGCGATATGCCTGTCCGCGTTGAGCTTCTGACGGGCATTGTTAAAGGCAAGAAACGCGAGAAAATCCTCGAAGACCTTCGTCTTGGCGAGGTCGATATCCTCGTCGGAACTCATGCACTTATCGAAGATACCGTACAGTTCTCAAACCTCGGCATAGCCGTTATTGACGAGCAACATCGTTTCGGCGTGGCTCAGCGAGCAAAACTGTACTCAAAGAACGTTGTTCCGCCGCACATTCTGGTAATGACGGCAACGCCTATTCCGCGTACGCTTGCCATGACTCTTTACGGCGACTTGGACGTGAGCGTGATAGACGAACTTCCGCCGGGCAGAAAACCGATAAGGACCATTCATCAGTACGACTCAAAGCGAGGTCCGCTATATAGCGGAATACGTCAGCAGATTCAGGAGGGAAGGCAGGTGTACATCGTCTATCCGCTCATAAGCGAGAGCGAAAAGATGGAAGACATCAAGAATCTGGAAGACGGCTACAAGCATATTCAGGAAGTCTTTCCGGAGTACAAGATAAGCATGGTTCACGGCAAGATGAAGTCTGCCGAGAAAGATGCCGAGATGGCTAAGTTTGCCAGCGGCGAAACGCAGATTCTGGTTGCAACAACCGTAATCGAGGTGGGAGTGAACGTTCCGAACGCCTCGGTAATGGTTATTGAGAATGCCGAACGCTTCGGCTTGTCGCAGTTGCATCAGTTGCGCGGACGCGTGGGACGAGGTGCAGACCAGTCGTATTGCATTCTCGTAACCGGCTTTAAACTGAGCGAGGACACCCGAAAGCGAATCTCGATAATGACGAGCACCAGCGACGGCTTCGAGATTGCCGAGGCTGACTTGAAACTTCGCGGTCCGGGAGATTTGGAAGGCACTCAGCAGAGCGGAGTGGCATTCGACTTGAAGATTGCCGACATCACGCGCGACGGTCAGATTCTTGAACTGGCTCGCAACGTGGCTTCGAAGATTCTCGATGCCGACCCTCAGCTTGCTTTGCCCGAGAGCGCAATCTTTGTCAAGCAGCTCCGCCGCCTGAAGAAAGAAGATGCCGACTGGAGCAGAATCTCGTGAAGAATTGACAATTCACAATGGACAATTGACAATGGAAACTTGAAAGTTGAGAATTGTAAGCCGATAAGTAGCATTTTACAAGCCGCAACTTACGTTCAAGTATGCTTCAAATAAGCCGGAAGGTACGGGGTAGGAACGGGGTAGCTACGGGGTAGCAAGCCGGAAGGTACGTTCAAGATACGTTCAAGGTACGTTCAGGGTTCGTTCAAGATACGTTCAAGGTTCGTTCAAGATACGGGGAGCTCTTTTGAAACTTGAAAGTTGAAAATTGAAATTTTAGTTGCTTTCAATTTTCAACTTTCAATTCTCAATTCCTGAAATTTTATTTTACAATATCCAGAATGTCGCTCGGTTTCTCGGCAAAAATCGTTGCGCCGTTTTTTGTCAGAAAATCCTTGTCGCGGAATCCCCACAGAACCGATATGCACGGGATACAGGCGTTTCGTGCCGTCATTATGTCAACATCGCTGTCGCCAACGTATATTGATTCTTCGGGCTTCACGCCGAGTCGCTTCATAGCCTCCACAACCATGTCGGCGTATGGCTTGCGTCGCAGAGGGGCAGCCTCGCCAATAGCAACGTCAATCGTGCTGCTGAAAAACGATTTGTACAATTCCGTAACACCAAACTGCGGTTTGTTAGATACGATTGCCAACTTAACGCCATTATCTTTCAGATTCTCAAGAAGTTCTTGAATTCCACTATACAAACATGTATAATCCATGCAATGGCACGCATAATGTTGCCTGAACAGCGAAAAACACTCCTCAATCTGCTCCTGAGATGAGCCTGACTCTACCGACAGTTCAATCAGCCTTCTTGCTCCGTTTCCAACAAACTGTTTTATCTCCTCAATTGTGTGCTGTGGCATGTTCATGCAAGCCAGAGCATGATTAACGCTTATTGCCAAATCCTTTAACGAATCCATCAGGGTTCCGTCAAGGTCGAAAATTACTGCTTTGTATTTCATTTGTGCAAAGAAAGCAAAACTTTGAGCAAATCGCAACTCGTTTGCGATTATTTTTTTAATTTTGCATAATTTAAAAAACGATAAAGTAAGATTTCTTTTTCAGAAGAATGTACAACCAATATCTTAAACAGTATAACAAGAACAATCTCCGCAAGTCGCAGCTCAAGCAGTTGGAGATGCTGAAGATAATAGCAGACATCTGCGACCGCCACGGACTGCGCTACTGGCTCGATGCCGGAAGTCTGCTCGGCGCGGTGCGTCACGGAGGCTTTATTCCGTGGGACGACGACATGGATATTGCCATGCCGATGGACGATTTGAAGAAGTTTGCCGAGATTGCCAAGACCGAACTTCCTGAGCATCTGTTTGTACAGAGCAAGGATACCGACCCTTCGTACCGTTTTGAGCATTACAAGGTTGTTGACAAAAAGTCGTTCTACGTCCAGTACGACGACGATTTCGAACTTCCTTATCAGAAGGGACTGTTTATTGATATTTTTCCGTACATCGACTATCCGAGCCTTCCGAACTGTGTGCGCAGACCTTTCCTGCGCGGAATGTGCGTGGCATACTGCGTTCTGCACGGCAAGCACTATTATTCGCTCGAAAACACAGCCAAACTGTTCTATTTCGGTCTGAAGAATATGCTGCTGAAGACAATATGGCATTGCCTTCCGAAGAACAAAAAGTATTTCTGCTGTCTGCCAAGCAACAACTGGCACGGCATGGTTCAGGAGCGGAAAGACATCTTCCCGACAAGCAAGATAATGTTCGAGGGCGTTGAGTTCAGCGCGCCGCACGACACCGATGCCTATCTGAAGAAACTTTATCGCAACTATATGCAGATGCCGCCCGAGGACAAGCGCGACATTCACAGCGTGTTCATTATGCCCGACTTAGATAACGAGTAGAAAATGAAGAGAATATTGTTCGTTCTTGTAAGAATATCGAAGATGATAACAGCCCCTTTGCGCTGGTATCCCATCTTCTTTTTGTTTATGTACCTTTTGGTTGTGTTCTCGTTCTTCTACGAAGACTTGCCAACCGATCAGGCGGTGTTTTACGAAGGGCTGTTCATGGATTGCTATATCCTCTGCGCCATTCTTTCGCTCTTGCCAAAGAAGGTCTACAAGTATTTCAAGTATCTTTTCTATACCGTCGGATATCTGGTTACGGCTACCGAATGGTTTCTCTACAACCGATTCTGGCTGCGCTACACGCCAACTACAATCCAGCTTCTTATCGAGACAAACTCAGATGAGGCTGGCGATTTCTGCCGTGCCTTCCTTATAAGCAAGCAGATGGGACAGGTGCTTCTGCTCATGCTTCTCATCCTCACGGCTAATGTCCTTCTCGAAATCTACGAGAAGCCAATCCGCCGTTTTTTGCGTAAGCAACTTACATGGCGCTCGCATTATCTTGGCTACATTGGATTTAGCTGTTTCATAGTCGTTTACTTTATTTATTGCTTCTGCACGACTCTCGAAAACAAGAAACTCTTTGTTGAGTATTTTCGCCTAAACGGAGCCGAGAGAATTGAGCGTGTGATGGGACCGATTCAGTTCTATTCGCCCGAACTCAGACTGGCTTATTCGTTTAAGTTTACAAGACTCACGGCTGGCGAGGTTGAGATTCTGCGCGAGACGATGCACAAACTGCAGGTTGACAGTTGCGACTACAAATGTCCGAACATCGTGTTCATAATAGGCGAGAGTTACAACAAACATCACTCGCAACTCTACGGTTATCCGCTCGAAACAACGCCTAATATGGTGCGCCGTCAGAAAAAGGGCGAACTTATCCGCTTCGACGATGTTATCACGCCGTGGAACGTAACGAGCAACGCCTTTAAGAGTTTCCTTTCAACCCATGCCGACGACGAGAAGGGCTTGTGGGCCGATGGCGTTCTGTTTCCTGCGCTGTTCAAGAAGGCGGGCTATCATGTGTCGTTCTTCACGCAGCAGTTTATGAAGTCGTCGAGACTGGCGGCTGCCGATTTCAACGGAAGTTTCTTCCTTAACGATGCCGAACTCGATTCGCTCTGCTTCGACACCCGAAACAAACTGAAATGGACTCAGGACAACGGTCTGATAAAGGAATACGGCAAGCACAAGGGTGATTATACCGACCGCAACCTGTTCATCTTCCATCTGCTTGGACAGCATGTGGAATATAAGCAGAGATTCCCGAAGGCTCAGGAGTTTTTCACAATTGACAATTACAAAGACCGTAACGACCTTTCGAAGGCAGAGAAGTATATCGTTGCCGACTACGACAATGCCACACGATATAACGACAATGTTGTCGACGGCATCATAAATCTTTTTGTAAACGAAGATGCCATCGTAATATACATGCCCGACCATGCCGAAGAGGTTTACGACGAGATTCACGCCTTTGGCAGACTGCACGATGCCAACTTGTCGCCGTCGCTCGTAAGACAGGAGTTCGAGATTCCGCTTGCGGTGTGGTGCAGCAAGAAGTTCCGCCGCCGTCATCGCAGCGAGTTCAAGAAACTGAAGTCGATAAGCAAGCGGCCTTACAAGACCGACGACATCGCCCATTTCATGATAGGTTTGGCTGGAATACACACACCTTTCTATAATGCCGAGCGCGACTGGGCGAGCGACAGTTACAAACTGCATCCGCGAATAATAAAGCACACGGCAGACTACGATTCAATAATGAGTTCAGAAAAGAAATGAAGACAGTATCGGTAGTGATGTGTACCTACAACGGTGCCAAATACATACGCCAGCAACTCGACTCAATCATCGCGCAGAAATATCCGATAGAAGAGGTTATTGTTCAGGATGACGGCTCGAACGACGGTACGATAGAGATTGTCGAGGAATATTCAGCCCGACATCCCTACATTCATCTTTACAGAAACGAGGTGAACAAGGGCTTCAACATGAATTTCATCACGGCTTTTCAGCGTGCAAAGACCGATTTCGTTGCCATCTCAGACCAAGACGACATCTGGTTCAGCGACAAGATTGAAAGGCAGATAGAAGCCATCGGCGACAAATATGCTGCATGCTGCACCGACCATTATCGCGACGAGAAGTATTCTGACCGATGCACGTTTCGCCGTAATCCGCAGAACACTTTTGAAAGTCAGATATTTACAAGCCACGTTCCGGGACATTGCCTGCTCGTCCGCACATCGTTCCTGAAGTCGATAGACAACTGGGACAAGCACATTCCGTACGACTGGTGGATAGTTATAAATGCCCACTTCTGCGGAGGTCTCGCAAAAGCTCCTTATCCCCTCAACTGGTACCGACCTTATGCCGAGAGCGTGGCTACAAAGCATCGCGCCAAGTATCAGCGTCATGCCGAGAACCCGACGTGGCAGCCCTACATCATCGGAATGAAGGATTTCCGCCAGCTTCAGAAACGCGAGTTGTGGAGCAAGTTCTACGGATACATCAACCTGCGAACCGCCACGGCAGACGACAGCCTGAGCGAGGACGAGAAACGCTCGTTCAGACTCGTTCATGAACTTACGGGCTTGATGCTAAGAAAAGACATCTTCAGTCTGCTGAAACTCTGCTTTCTGTGCATGAAGCATCGCGATGTCGTTCACGGGAAAAAGCATCCTAATATCGCCGTGGCAATGCTCCGCGGATTTTTCTACCCATTCATCTGGGCATATTCTACAACAAACTTCGATTATTAAAAAATGCAATATTGCGATAGTCGGCCTTGGTTTTGGCATAAAACTAAGGTTGACTATTGTTTCCTAATTAGGTGTTATTTGTAACATACCGCTACAAACTCAATCTTTTCTGCTTAATAACATATTGTATTCTTTACGTTATTTAATCAAAAAGTAGTTTCTTTGTTGCTCGAAAAAAAGTATAATAACACCAATAAAATTATATCATGAAATTGACTAAGAGTTTCATTGGCGCAGCGCTTGTTTGCTGTGCGGTAATGACAGGCTGTTCGGAGAACAAACTGACACTTTCCGGACTTGATTCAAAGGCTTTCGAGTCGAACGTAGACGGCAAGGAAACAGGCTTGTACGTTCTTAAAAACGCTAACGGAGTTGAAGTTTGCGTTACCAACTTCGGAGGCCGAATTGTTTCGCTTATGGTTCCTGACAAAAATGGTGAGATGCGTGATGTTGTGTTGGGCTTCGACAGCATAAGCACATACCGTAATGTGCCAAGCGATTTCGGCGCATCGGTAGGACGTTACGCAAACAGAATAAACAAGGGCAAGATTGTTGTCGACGGTGACACAATACAGTTGCCTACAAACAACTTCGGACACTGTCTGCACGGCGGCCCTCAGGGCTGGCAGTACCAGATATACAAGGCAGAGCAGAAGAGCGACTCTGTTGTAGTGCTTACAATGGATTCTCCTGACGGCGACGCCAACTTCCCAGGTCACGTTGTTGCAACGGTTACATACACTCTTACTTATGACAACTGCGTTGACATCAAGTACGAGGCTACAACCGACAAGAAGACTGTCATCAACATGACAAACCACTCATACTTCAACCTGAGCGGCGACCCTACAAAGCCTATCACAGACCACCTGCTCACAGTAAATGCCGACAACTTTACTCCAGTTGATTCGACTTACATGACAACTGGCGAGATTATTCCTGTGGCTGAGACTCCGATGGACTTCACTAAGCCAAAGGCTGTAGGTCAGGACATCGACAAGTTCGACTACGTTCAGGTAAAGAACGGCAACGGATACGACCACAACTGGGTGCTCAACACAAAGGGCGACTTCTCGCAGATTGCTGCAACCCTCTACTGTCCGTCAACTGGCATCAATGTTGATTGCTACACCGACGAGCCGGGTATTCAGGTTTATTCAGGTAACTTCCTCGACGGAACGGTTACAGGAAAGAAGGGCCTCGTTTACAAGCAGCGCACAGGTATCTGCCTCGAGACTCAGAAGTATCCTGATGCTCCTAACAAGCCAGAGTGGCCATCGGCATGGCTTGAGCCGGGACAGAAGTACACTTCGCACACAATGTACAAATTCAGCGTAAAATAATAAAAACGTTTAAATAACTGAAATACAAATGGCATTTTTAGATTGGTTAGTGATTGCAGCCTTTGCTGCACTGATGATTGGAATTGTATGGTGGGTGAGCCGCCAGAAGCAGGAGAATTCCGACGATTATTTTCTGGGTGGAAAGGATGCTACATGGATAGCTATCGGTGCTTCAATCTTTGCATCGAACATTGGTTCTGAGCACCTTATCGGTCTTGCCGGCGCCGGTGCATCATCTGGTATGGCAATGGCTCACTGGGAGATTCAGGGATGGATGATCTTGATTCTGGGATGGGTGTTCGTGCCATTCTACACTCGCAGTATGGTGCTCACAATGCCTGAGTTCCTTGAGAGACGATACAACACACAGAGCCGTACTCTGCTCTCGTTCATATCTCTTATTAGTTATGTGATGACAAAGGTTGCCGTAACCGTTTATGCCGGCGGACTTGTGTTCCAGCAGGTGTTCGGTATCAAGGAACTTTGGGGTATCGACTTCTTCTGGATTTCGGCTATCGGCTTGGTGCTTATCACTGCCGTTTATACTATCGTGGGTGGTATGAAGTCGGTGCTTTACACTTCTGTGCTTCAGACTCCGATACTTCTTCTTGGTTCTCTTATCATCCTTGTTCTTGGTTTGAAGGAACTTGGCGGTTGGGAGGAGATGATGCGTCTTTGCGACGTAACTCCATCATACGAGGGTGCTACAGGCACAATGATTCATTTGATGCGCGATAACTCCGACCCTCAGTATCCTTGGTTGGGTGCTCTTATTGGTTCGGCTATCATCGGTTTCTGGTACTGGTGTACCGACCAGTTCATCGTTCAGCGTGTTCTTTCGGGTAAGAACGAGACTGAGGCTCGCCGTGGTACAATCTTCGGTGCTTACCTCAAGCTTCTTCCTGTGTTCTTGTTCCTTATCCCGGGTATGATTGCATTCGCTTTGCATCAGAAGACAGGCAGCTTCTTGCCAATGCTTGCAAGCGGCGCACACAATGCCGATGCTGCTTTCCCAACGCTGGTTGCCAAGTTGCTTCCTGCAGGTGTTAAGGGCTTGGTTGTTTGCGGTATCCTTGCTGCCTTGATGAGTTCTTTGGCTTCATTGTTCAACTCATCTGCAATGTTGTTCACAATCGACTTCTACAAGCGTTTCAAGCCTGAGACTCCTGAGAAGAAACTCGTTGTCATCGGTCAGATTGCAACAGTCGTTATCGTTGTCCTCGGTATTCTTTGGATTCCTGTTATGCGTAGCGTGGGCGATGTGCTCTATACTTACTTGCAGGATGTTCAGAGTGTTCTTGCTCCTGGTATCGCAGCGGCTTTCTTGCTCGGTATTGCTTGGAAGAGAACTTCAGCCCTTGGCGGAATGTGGGGATTGATTTCGGGTATGGTTGTTGGTCTTACTCGTCTTGGTGCGAAGGTTTACTACAGCAATGTTCAGGATGCTGCCGACAGCACATTCAAGTATCTGTTCTACGACCTTAACTGGTTATTCTTCTGCGGATGGATGCTGTTGTTCTGTATCATCGTTGTGATTGTTGTAAGTTTGTGTACCGAGGCTCCTTCAGAAGAAAAAATCAAGGGCTTGGTATTCGGCACATCAACCGAGGAGCAGATTCTGGCAACCCGCAAGAGCTGGAACAAGTGGGATGTTATTCACACAATCATCATTCTTGCAATTACTGCTGCATTCTACTATTATTTCTGGTAAGTAAAAGATTAGATTTTAAATATTAATTTTTGTAACTAATAGTCGGCGACATTGTTTTTATAACTTTGTTTTCGGCTATTAGTTATACATATTTTAAAGCAAATGTTAGAAGATTTAAAGGAAAAAGTGTTCAAGGCCAACATGGAGTTGGTTGAACAGGGCTTGGTGATATATACTTGGGGCAACGCTTCGGGTATTGACCGTGAAAAAGGACTTGTGGTTATAAAGCCAAGCGGTGTGGATTATGATGTAATGAAACCGTCGGACATGGTTGTCGTTGACCTTCAGACTGGAAAGGTTGTTGAGGGCGACTTGAACCCATCGTCAGATACTCCAACGCATCTCGAACTTTACCGTAAGTTCCCGAACATCGGCGGTGTTGTTCACACTCATTCAACATACGCTACTGCGTGGGCACAGGCAGGTAAGGCTATCCCGAATATCGGTACAACTCATGCCGACTATTTCTACAAGGATATTCCTTGCACCGATGCAATGGTTGAGTCGGAGATGCCTGAGTATGAGTTGGAGACGGGTAAGGTAATCGTCCGCAAGTTCGAGGAGCTGGGCATCAATCCCGACCACACTCCTGCGGTACTCGTAAAGAATCACGGTCCGTTCTCGTGGGGCAAGAACCCGTCAAACGCGGTGTACAATGCCAAGGTGATGGAGCAGTGCGCCAAGATGGCGTTCATCTCATTCTCCGTTAATCCGCAGACAACAATGAATCCTCTTCTCGTAGAGAAGCATTACATGCGCAAGCACGGCCCTAATGCTTATTACGGACAAAAGAAGAAGTAATTTGAATTCATAATTGACAATTCACAATTCATAATTCATAATTGATAATTTTTAATTTGTAGATGCGATGAAAACTGCCAATGTTGTAAAGGACAAAAGTTTAGCCTTTGGAGTACGTATTGTAAGAATGGTTAGACATTTGTTAAAAGATTCAACTTATGCAGAACATCCCATTTTTGCGCAAATTTTGAAGAGTGGCACAAGTATTGGTGCTAATATACGAGAGGCTGAACATGCCGAAAGTATAGATGATTTTAAGCATAAGTTGAAGATTGCGCTTAAAGAAGCTAACGAGACATTGTATTGGTTGGAGATATTATTTCGGTCAAATTATGTTTCTGAAAAGGAATATGAAAGTATGATTTGTGATTGTACAGAAATCAATAAGATTCTTGTTTCGATAATTAACACGCTAAATAAAAAAAGTAAATAATAACTTCATGATTTATATATTGCAAATTCATTGTGAATTATGAATTATGAATTAAAAAGGAAAAGACATGTTTGACAATTTTGAAATTTGGTGGGTAACTGGTGCACAGTTGCTTTATGGAGGTGACGCAGTAGTAGCTGTAGACGCACACTCTAAGGAGATGGTAGAAGGTCTTAACAACTCAGGAAACATTCCTGTAAAGGTTGTTTACAAAGGTACAGCAAACTCTTCTAAGGAAGTTGAGGCCGTAATGAAGGCTGCCAACAACGAAGAGAAGTGTATCGGTATCATTACATGGATGCACACCTTCTCTCCTGCTAAGATGTGGATCAAGGGACTTCAGCAGCTGAAGAAACCTTTGCTTCACTTCCACACTCAGTATAACGAGGAGATTCCTTGGGATACTATGGACATGGACTTCATGAACCTTAACCAGAGTGCTCACGGCGATATCGAGTTCGGACACATCTGCACACGCATGAGAATTGCGCGCAAGGTAGTTGTTGGCCACTGGAAGAGCGAGGAGGCACAGAAGAAGATTGCCGTTTGGGCTCGCGTATGTGCTGCCGTTGCCGATGCTCACGACGTTCGTTGTCTGATGTTCGGTCTTAACATGAACAACGTTGCCGTAACCGATGGCGACCGCGTTGAGTTTGAGCAGCGTCTTGGCTATCATGTTGACTACTATCCTGTATCTTCGTTGATGGATTACTTCAAGAAGGTAACAGATGCCGAGGTTGACGCTCTCGTTGAGGAGTACAAGAAAGAATACACAATAAAGATTGACGAGTCTGGCGAGGAGGTTTACTGGGAGAAGGTAAGAAACGCTGCCAAGGCTGAAATCGCTATCCGCCGTGTGCTGAAGGACGAGAACGCAACAGCCTTCACTACTAACTTCGACGACCTTGGCGATGCTGACATCAACGACCCTAATTTCTGCGGATTCGACCAGATTCCGGGTCTTGCATCGCAGCGTCTGATGGCAGAGGGTATCGGCTTCGGTGCTGAGGGCGACTGGAAGACAGCCTGCCTGTACCGTTCACTCTGGGTTATGAATCAGGGCATGTCAACAGGCTGCTCATTCCTCGAGGATTACACCCTTAACTTCGCTAACGGCCAGACATCAATCCTTCAGAGCCACATGCTCGAGGTTACTCCGCTTATCGCTACAGACAAGCCAAAGTTGGAGGTTCACTTCCTTGGCATCGGTATCCGCAAGCAGCAGACTGCCCGTCTGGTGTTCACATCAAAGACTGGCGCAGGAACAAAGGCTACAGTTGTTGACCTTGGCAACCGCTTCCGTCTCATCACTCAGGATGTTGAGTGTATCGAGCCAAAGCCAATGCCAAAGCTTCCTGTTGCATCTGCTCTCTGGGTTCCACAGCCTACATTCGAGATTGGCGCAGGCGCATGGATTCTTGCCGGCGGTACTCACCACAGCGCATTCTCATACGCTATCGACGCAGAGTACTGGGCTGACTTCGCCGAGATTCTTGGCATTGAGTGCATAAGCATCAACAAGGATACTACAATCGAGAACTTCAAGAAGGAGCTTCGCACAAACGAGGTTTACTATATGCTTAACAAAGCACTCTGCTAAACTATGGATGCAAAGGAGTTAATACAATCAGGTAAAGCCATTCTCGGAATCGAGTTTGGCTCTACCCGTATAAAGGCGGTGCTCATCGACGATGCGCACAAGCCAATAGCACAGGGCAGTCACACTTGGGAGAACCAACTTGTCGACGGCTTGTGGACATACAGCCTCGATGCTATCTGGGGCGGCTTGCAGGACTGTTATTCAGACCTTCGTGCCAATGTGCAGAAGCAGTATGGCGTTGAGATTAAGTCGCTCGCATCTATCGGCATCAGTGCCATGATGCACGGCTATATGGCTTTCAATGCAAAGAACGAGTTGCTCGTGCCTTTCCGCACATGGAGAAACACCAATACGGGCAAGGCTGCCGCTGAATTGTCTGAACTGTTCAAGTTCAACATTCCGTTGCGCTGGAGCATCTCGCACTTGTACCAGTGCATTCTCAACGGCGATGCTCATGTTAAGGACATCACCTTCCAGACAACTCTTGCCGGCTATATCCATTGGATGCTGACAGGCGAGAAGGTGCTTGGCATTGGCGATGCTTCGGGCATGATTCCTGTTGATTCTGCTACAAAGACTTATTGCGCCGATATGGTTGAGAAGTTCGACAAACTGGTTGCTCCGAAGGGCTACGGTTGGAAACTTCTCGATATCTTCCCTAAGGTTCTTGTGGCTGGCGAGGATGCCGGCAAACTTACAGCCGAGGGCGCTGCAAAGCTCGATGTATCGGGCAACTTGCAGGCTGGCATTCCGTTGTGTCCTCCTGAGGGCGATGCCGGCACAGGCATGGTTGCCACAAATGCCGTTAAGCAGCGCACCGGAAACGTATCTGCCGGAACATCATCATTCTCTATGATTGTTCTCGAAAAGGCTCTTTCTAAGGCTTACGAGCCGATTGATATGGTTACAACTCCAGACGGAAGTCCGGTTGCTATGGTTCACTGTAACAACTGTACATCTGATATCAACGCATGGGTTAACATCTTCAAGGAGTTCGAGGAGTTGATGGGCATTCCTGTTGATATGGACGTGCTCTACGGCAAGCTATACAACAAGGCTCTCGAGGGCGATGCCGACTGCGGTGGCTTGCTTGCCTACAACTACGTTTCGGGCGAGCCTATCACGGGGCTTGCCGAGGGTAGACCGATGTTCGTTCGTTCTGCCAACGACAAGTTCAATCTGGCTAACTTCATGCGTGCTAACCTTTATGCAACCATCGGTGTGCTTAAGATTGGAAACGATATTTTGCTGAAAGAAGAGAAGGTTAAGATTGACCGCATCACTGGTCATGGCGGATTGTTCAAGACTGCCGGCGTTGGCCAGCGTATTCTTGCCGCTGCCATCAACTCGCCCATCTCTGTTATGGAGACAGCAGGCGAGGGCGGTGCTTGGGGTATCGCGCTTTTGGCATCATATCTTGTAAACAACGCTAAGAACGAGAATCTTGCCGACTTCCTCGAAAATACAGTCTTTGCTGGCGAAACAGGCGTTGAGATTGCGCCTACTGCCGAGGATGTTGAAGGATTTAACAAGTATATTGCAACATACAAGGCTGGTCTTGCCATTGAGCAGGCAGCCGTTGCAAACAAGCAGTAATAGTTTTTTAGTTTTTGTTTTTGAAAGGGCGGCTTCTGTTTTTCAGATGGCTGCCCTTTCTCTGTTTTTATTACCATGGTTTGGATAGTTTTTTGTAGTTTTGTATCGCTAAACTGATATTTCTGAAAACAACTACAATGCAATATCTTGTAAAAAAGCTGAACATAAGTAACTTAGCCTGCCTATATGCGGTTTTCGTGGTGTTGATGTTTTCTGCCTGCGATTTCCGAAGAATGACCGAACAGTTGGATACCATTAGTAAGATTTCCGACACCAATGTCGATTCGGCTTGTTCTCTCCTAAAAAAATACGAGTCTGAAGTGCCAAACTGGGGAAAAGGAGACAGAATGCACTACGAACTTATAAAGATGAAGATTGAAAACAAGCAGGATGTAGTTTTCACTTCCGATTCGCTGATAAAGGAGATTGTTGATTATTACAAGGACAACGGCTCGCCAAACGAGCAGATGCTTGCATACTATCTGCTTGGCAGGGTATATTATCACATGGGTGAAGCGCCACAGGCATTGCAGGCCTATTATGATGCTCTGGAGAAAGCCGACACAACAAGAGCCGACTGCGATATTTGGGGTGTAGGCGTTATTTACGGTCAGATGGCAGGGATATTTCATAAACAAAATCTTCCGAACGATGAAATTTGGGCGTTAAACAAATACCGTGATTATACAAAACTTGTAAGGGACTCTATTGATTATGCCTTAGCCAAGAGTTTTCTTATTTCTCCGTATTATCTGCTTGGAAAGAAAGATACTGTTTTGCAGATAATACAGTCATCGTACAATGAACTCCGAAAACTGGGCGATAGTGCTTCGGCTGTTTCGAACCATCCTATAGCCATATTTATATATACCGAACGCAAACAGTTGGATAAGGCTGCTCAGTATATTCGAAGTTTTGAAACGGAGTCTGGGGTATTTGATGCTGAAGGAAACATGACAATAAAGGGAAGTGAACAGTATTATGCAACAAAAGGATTTTACGAACTTGCTGCAAATAATACGGATTCGGCAGAGTATTATTTCAGAAAGGTTCTGAAATACGGCTATAGTTATGAAGGCTATAGAGGATTGATGATGCTTTACAGACATAAGAAAAATGCTGATTCTATAGCATATTATTCTTTTTTGTTTGAAGATGCTCTGGATTCTTTGCGCAATAAGATGCAGACTGATGCAATTCATCGTATGGCATCGCTATATAATTATTCGCGAAACCAGAAGATTGCCGAACAAGAGTCGCAGAATGCCCACAATGCACATATTATCATATTGTTTCTGCTTACAATTTTTGTGCTTGGTACTTTAACAGTGATGCAGTTGTACTATTCAAACAAGATAAAGAAACAGAACGAGATTGCCAAACTGGGTAATGCTCTGGCATCGGCAAAGCGAGAATATCAGAATATTCAGTACGAACTGCAAAAACTAAAGAACAGCGATGTTGAAAGGCTGATAGAGGAAAAAGAACGAAAGGGTAAGGAACTGAAGCAGACAATCGAAAGCATTGCAAGCGAGGGCAAAATGTCGGCTGCCACAAACGGGCTCGAAGAGTTTGCTAAAAGTGAAATTGTGGGCGAGTTCGTGGCTAAAAAGAGTTTCTGTGCCGATAGTAAGATGCCGACAAAGGCAGAGTGGAAGGCACTCGAAACTCAGTTCCGTAAAGATATGCCTATGGCCTATAATATGCTTGCCAGTGAAAAGAAGCTATCGCCTCTCGAACTGCATGTGTGCATATTGCTTATCCTCGATTTTGAGGATGGTATAATTGCCAGCATCACCGAATCATTGCCGCAGACAGTTTCTAATGCAAAGGCAAGGGCAAACAAGAAAATCTTTAACGAGAGCGGTGCACAAACCCTAAAATACAGGCTAATGCAACTTATCGGCGCATTTTGAAAATGTTAGTAAATAAACCGTTGTAATAGCTTGAAATATAAGAAGTTAGGTGTGGTTTTATGCAGATTTTGATTTACTTTGATTTAAAATTTGTGTAACTGTCTGAAAATCAGGGAGGGAAACACGTGTTTGCCGTCCTTTTGATTTACTTTGATTTAAAATTAGAGCACTGTAAATTGCTTGCCTTTGCTGAACTCTCCATAATTTTGTAGCGTAAACAAAAACAGGTAAGAAATGATGTTAAGTAGATTTTTTGTATTGGGGGTATGTTGCTTATTGTGTTGCAGCACTTTTGCCCAGATAGAAGTAAAGGTTGGAATAAATGCCGAGAGAACAGACAATTACTCGAATAATACTTCTCGCTTTTCTCCATCAATAGGAGTTTCTTACGACATATTGTTGAGTAAGCACTGGAAACTCCGTCCTTCACTAATGTTGTCAGAAATCGGAGAAAAACTTATAAAGAAGGAAATATACGATATCTCCAGTGGATACACTTACCTTTATGGTATCGAAATTCCAGCCGATTTTGTATTTTCTTTTAGCTCTGAAAGAGAAAACACGTTCTATCTAAATGCGGGTCCATATTATCGTTACAACTTGTGGGGATGGGAAAAGATTAAATACAATAAGAACGAGAATCTTTCGATGTCTGTTTTTAATGACCTTGGAGGCTATTATCACTCAAACTTTGGATTGAGTATCGGTCTTGGTTATGTTCTGAAGAATTTTGATTTTAATCTAAATTTTGAAAGAAGTCTGACGTATATTGATAAAGCTGACAATCATTATTCGCAGGCATACAGACTAAGTGTTGGCTATAGATTTTAAAGAATAAATATTATATTTAGTTTTTAAATATAATCTAACGTTTATCTCTCACCGTTGTGGTTGTTTGTGAAAAGAACCACAACGGATTTTTTGTTGGACTATTTGAAATATACCGTAGTCATAGTGACAGTTTTATTGCGATTATTGAGCATTTATGTGTTTTCAGGGGTGATAAGACAGTGAATTATCTATTTTAATTGCCATTTGTAATGAAATCTTTATAATTATCTGAAATATAATCTTTTAAGTGCTATTATACGCTGTTCTTGATTTACTTTGATTTAAAATTTGTGTAACTATCTGTAAATCAATGAATACAATGCTATGAAATCGACGTTTTGATTTACTTTGATTTAAAATTAGAGCACTGTAAATTGCTTGCCTTTGCTGAACTCTCCATAATTTTGTAGCGTAAACAAAAACAGGTAAGAAATGATGTTAAGTAGATTTTTTGTATTGGGGGTATGTTGCTTATTGTGTTGCAGCACTTTTGCCCAGATAGAAGTAAAGGTTGGAATAAATGCCGAGAGAACTGATAATTACTCGAATAATACTTCTCGCTTTTCTCCATCAATAGGAGCTTCTTACGACATATTGTTGAGTAAGCACTGGAAACTCCGTCCTTCACTAATGTTGTCAGAAATCGGAGAAAGACTTATAAAGAAGGAAATATACGATATCTCCAGTGGATACACTTACCTTTATGGTATCGAAATTCCAGCCGATTTTGTATTTTCTTTTAGCTCTGAAAGAGAAAATACGTTCTATATAAATGCGGGTCCATATTATCGTTACAACTTGTGGGGATGGCAAAAAACGCATTTTGATACAAAGCCTGATATTTCCGAATCCGTTTTTGGAGATTATTGGGAGTATAAACGTTCTAATTTCGGCTTGAATATTGGTTTGGGATATACGTGGAAAAAGTTCGATTTTAATCTGAATTTCGAACGAAGTTTATGCCACATAGATAAGGGGAATACAGAATATTCGCAGGCATACAGACTAAGTGTTGGCTATAGATTTTAAAGAATAAATATTATATTTAGTTTTTAAATATAATCTAACGTTTATCTCTCACCGTTGTGGTTGTTTGTGAAAAGAACCACTACGTAGTTAAATTACAGTAAATCACGACAATCATATTCATATATATAAATCCGCAGGATTGGTTAATAGATTCTAAAAAATCTCTCTCACCGTTGTTGCTATTTGCGAAAATGGCTACAACGGTTTTTCGGTTTTGTCCACTCACTTTAGTAGAGTGGGAAGGAGCGTTTAAAGAGGCTTAATTCGGAAGTCCTTCATTTGTGAGTTTGGGATAATCATTTTTATATTAGGAAATGATTATTTGGAGTGACGCTGAAAGCGTTACCTCTCAGTAACCGCAGCAATCGTAGAATCTGCGGACAGAAATGATACAAATATCATCGACCCTGAACCCCGGCTTCCATTGTGGCAGATGGGACACTCTTTCAGAGTGCTTACTGCTGATGGCTCCTATTGAGGGTGTGTCAAAATAGGCACATCCTTTTTTTATATCAAAGCCCCGACTTTCTCAAGCCAGGGCTTCGTTATGTCGTAAAGTTTTCGTATCTTTACA
>Ga0256405_10001495_pt1 | contig 63097 bp, 53 predicted proteins | sample RumenRJG_02DNA_FD_189096 | JGI IMG/M metagenome (GOLD analysis project Ga0256405, IMG submission 189096) | Bovine rumen microbial communities from Lethbridge, Alberta, Canada - RJG_02 | ecosystem: Host-associated > Mammals > Digestive system > Stomach > Rumen | place: Canada: Alberta... | reverse complement strand
AAAAAGGCCAACGCTCCCCGAAGGGCTTTTGTGAAAACAAAGGCTGCCTCCTTTCAGGACAGCAGCCACATTATACCAGCCTTGGTAGGAAGGGGTCTCTTCATCCCTTACGTGCACCTAGGAGTTTTTTTCTAAAAATAGCTCGGGTGTGCCCCATTTCTCTTTCCAAGCACCATTATCACCAAAGGAAAAAGGACACGCTGTCAATGCGAACAACATAGGAATAAATGGGGCTAAGAGTAGTTTGTTTTTCATGCAAATATTAAATAACGTTATACAAAGATTAAAAGAAAAAGGACTGGCGCATTAGCGTCAGTCCAATTTTTCTAAGTGGTGACCTGTACGGGATTCGAACCCATGAATGTATCCTTGAAAGGGATATGAGTTAAGCCACTTCTCCAACAGGCCACATGGCGCTCAGCATAGGATTCGAACCTACAACCGATCGGTTAACAGCCGATTGCTCTACCGTTGAGCTAGCTGAGCACTGCCTTTTCAGGCAAGCGTAATAATACGCATCTCAAAAGCGGTTTGCAATCATTTCTAGCAGTTTCCGAAAAAACTGATTAGGCGTTCAACTTAGCTTCGACGGAACGGAATAAATCCGCGACGGTTTTGAAGGAAGAAAGCTCTTCGGTTTCAAAGGAAACACCAAAGCGGTCTTCGAGGTCCAAGCACATCTCCACGACGTCCAAGGAATCCAAGCCGAGATCACGAAGCGATTTGCTTTCGTCCACATTCTTCATACCGAGACGGTCGGCAAACATCTCGCGAAATTGTTCCATTTTGGTCTGTGACATATGAATACCTCGTCGCTTATTATAGGCAAACTCGCCCCAAAAGGAAAAGCCCGAAGGCTTGTGGCCCCCGAGCCCCTGGGTTTGCACCCACAATAACCGGTTTCCCGATAGCGCGACCCGCGGCTACCCCAGCGTTAGCGGAATGGGTCGTTCTTGAAGATTAAGCTGGGATAGCACCCGATTAGGAAGCGACGACGAACGAGGTTTCGTTGTCGACTTTCTCGCTGATGGATTTGGTGGACTTATCAAAGATGGCCCACATCGCGGTGGCGACGGCGCCAAAAAGAAGCAACACCAAGATCATTCCCAGCAACTGTCCTTTGATTTCCGACATACCTTATCCTCCTTTCTTAGTTTTTGTAGTACCCGATGACCGCGGAACGGCGGACATAGATCTCCATCGCCTGTTTTCTTAAGACGAACGGCTCGTATTCCTTCGTGAGGTAATAGGTAACGGTGTCCCCCATGCGATAGCCCTCACGTTCCCCTTCCTCAAGACGGAAGGTGGCATGGTAGGAAGCGATGAGCTGCTTCGTCGAAGAAGAAACCGTACCTTCGCTTGCGATGCGATAGCTCACCACCGTTCCAAGGGAATCGAGGCTGTTTTTGATCGTGGCGACATTCATCAAGTCACCCCCAAGGAACATGACGGCCATAAGGAACGTCAGCGACAGAATCAAACCGAACTTATAAGACATTGATGAAACCTCCCATGATATCCAGAATCGATAACGTCAACGCGATCATGGCGATCCCCGCCCCGCAAAGGGGGAGAAAAGAAAGGGTGTCCAGGCGAGCAAGGCGCTTTTCCTTCTCCATCGCGTGACGTGTCTCGGACAACTCTCCAAACAAACGCTCAAACTGACGGATATAGACTCCTCCTTGCCCTTCATCCACCATCTGATACACCGCCATCATGACTTCCTTTACGGAGATATCCTCAAACGCTTTAGCGAACTCTATATAAGGGGTCACGGACTTATCTTCGTCGATGGAAGAAAGCAACTTTTGCAGCAAAATATCGACCGTTTCGCTTGCAAAACCCCGTAATTTTTCAAACGCACCATAGATGGTTAAGCCATCGTTTACGTAAATTCCAAAGAAGGTGAACAGATTCACGAACTCCTTCATCATGTCGTCTTGGTGTTTTGCTTTCATCGCTCCGTAACGGCGCATGTAATAGAAGAGGTAGCCAAGCAAAAGAAGCACTGGAAGTATTAATAGGAACGTCGCCCCCACCCAAAAGTAGGCTCCGATACCAATCCCAAAAATCAGAATGAGTCCGATGAGAAACGTGACCAATTCCTTCCAAGGGTTTAGGCCAAGCAACTTAAGATCTTCCTTACGCGGAAACATGCCTTACCCCTTTCTTGAAAAAACGCGGAGACTTCATTCCTGTATGGAACGAAACGTAGACGCAGCAAGAAACCAAGAAGAACAAATAAAAGCCAAGCGTCGCACCAAGATAGGTCCAGCTCGTCTTTAACTGACTGAAGAATGACGATAGCCCATAACGCAAGAACACCATGATCCCCGTCGCGGCCAGCCAAAGAAACCCAAAGGTCATGGCTTTCCGCGAAGCCATCTTCCCATAGCTCATACGCTCCCGTTCGTCTCGAGAAGCTTCTGCGGTCAGCTCACTTGATAAACGGAGAATGTCTCCGCCCCGCTCGGAATAAAGTTCAAGCACCGAAAGGAACATTCCATAAATCGGAGTCGTGAAATAACGAACTAAATAATCGACTCGTTCTTTCGCGTCCATGCTCGCTAACGTCGTATCTAGTTCGTGGAATTCCCTGCTCATTTGGCTTGAGGCGGATTCAAAGGATTTCTCCATCGATAAGGAAACCGACATACTCACCAAATAGGAATGGATGAACAAGTAGCACTCATGCTTCATGCGGCAGTCTGCGGAGAACTCTTCGGCCAGTGGAATGATGTAAATAAACGCGGTAAGCCCTGCGATCACTCCAACCCCTAGGCCAAGATACCACTGGTCCAAAGCAAAGAAGGCCGTCGCACCAAAAACGAGGACAAAGCAAAGCGACAGAATTATTCGCCACTTCATTTTGCTGGCCTCCCTCGCTTCTTCTCCTCATAGAGGATTTCGATGACACGATCTTTCTCGTTGAATCTACCTAAGGAAGAAATACAACGCTTGATCTTCCCATCCACCTCTTTTTTGCTCACAACGACCACCAAAGAGAAGTGATGGTAAATGTCGCCAATCAAATCGTCATAAACCAGATTGCTTTCCGCCATCTGGCACATGCGCGCCATGCGGTAAGGAACGGATTCGAGGTCTTTGGCGTGCAGCGTCGTGATAATCGGGTGTCCGGACATTACGGCATTCAGTGTCGAAAACATCTCCTTGCCGCGGGACTCCGCAACAATAAGGTAGTCCGGATTGTTACGTAACGAATTGCGAATCAAGGCGTCGCAAGAGGAATCCGCATAACGTTCATCCGCCACCCAAAGCGTGAGGTCGATGAAGCCTTCCCCACGGCAACGGTCCAGCTCCCCGATGTTATCGATGACCACTACGCGGGTATTGGGCGCCATGGACATGATCAGGTATTTTTGGAGTTCCGTTTTCCCTGATCCCGTCTCGCCTGCGATGACGATGGATTGATTACATTTGATCGCATCCAATAGAATTCGTTTCGTTTTTGCGGGAAAAAAGGCCTCGTCGTCCATCAAAATGGAGCCATCATGTCCGATTCTTAACGAGAAAGAGTAAGTCTTCTGATCAAATACCCGGCCGATGGAAAGATAGGTCGCGTTCAGTCGATACTTATAAAACGAGACGTCGAGATTCGGCGATAAATAGGAGAATTGTTTCTCGCTCATGTTGGCCACTTGGCGCAAAAAGGCACCGACTTCCTCATTGCTGATTTCAATACCCGCCCTACGGCGGCCATGGAGCGAATCCATGTAGAAAAGGTGTTCGCCATTAAAAGAAATGTCCGTCACTCCCGCTCGTCGGATCAACGGGGAGAGAAACGACTCCTCGACGAATTGGGTCAATCGTTCATTATGATTCATACAGGGCTCCTTTCGATGGCGAAGGATGCGACCTTCGTTATGGTGATGAGGTCATCGACCTTCGCGCGGAAGGTGATGACCAGCGAAGTGGAATACTCTTCGATTGGGATGCCTATTTGGGAGTAGTTCACTTCGTAATGACGGCAATATGGCGCAAGTTCCACCGCGAGATGATTCCCGATTTGGCGCTCCACCAAAGGCAAATAGAATTGGGGCATATAACGGAACTCCCCTTTCTCCGTCGCGACCACAACGCAGGATTCCACCACCCCTTTGTAAAGGCTTAGGTAGCAGGCGTTGATTCCCGAGAAGCAATAAACGCGGTGAAAGCCAACGACGCTTAGCAGCAATGCCATGGCGATCAAAAGAAGGTGGGTCATGTCGTGCCTCCCGTGACGACGCAATAGGTCGCCGTCTTACATGGGCCGAAGAGATTGGTGTTGTTCATCACGTGGTTTTTCAAAATCACCTCATCCCCCGCGGGCCCAAAATTCGATAAAGCAATCTGATAGGAATACCATTCGCTGTCATGACCATTGCGAAGCGGAAGATAGAAATCCTTGGACGCAAACCGAGGCAGATGGTCCGTTTCGTAAGACCCCATGAAATCCACTTGGGAGTAATAGACCGTCTTCTCTAATTCAAAATGCACCTCCCCATTTTTGTTGAAGACATGTAAGGGAATGGCGGAATAGCCACCGCGACTTATCGCGATGGGGGCGAAATCCTCGGCGTGGTCGAGAAGGCGCAGTTCCGCCGTCACGTTTTCTAGGTCTAATGCCTCGCATGGGTTTTCATATCGGAGTCCGAGGCGACTCAAGGTAGCCTTACGGTCATAAAGTTGGACGTCATGACGCAGCCCGCGAACGGATATCACATCGCATTCCACTCTGCGGTTAATCGCATCGACGCGCGGATCATAGAAGTAATAATGGCGGTCGAGTTCCATGATCGCGTCATCGTCGAAGATGATGGGCTTTGGCCCTTCTTCCACGACCGGGTCTTCCATCACGCGAACATATTGGTCGAGGTAATTCATGTCCGGGGTATAAGGAACGCGCGATAGCCCAAAACGCACCTTCGGACGGTCTCCTTTGTTTAGTCCATACCCCATTACGGTGTGGTAGAAGTTCAAATACCCTTCTTCGTCTTTTTCCATCGATGAAGGTTCATATACGGCGACTTCGCGCATCGTCGGGGTCACGATATGGACGAATCCATAGGCGTTTGGGAAACGAAAGGGCAAAAAACGTACATGGATCGGGAAATCCATATCGTCCCGAACCGGGCCATACGACCAGAATAGTTCTGGCTTAGCTTGCGTGGCGGACAAACATCCGAGCGTCGCTGGAAGAATCAGCATCTTGGTAAGGGCGTGTTTCATAACGACCTCCGCGCATCGCGCAGCACCCGGTCCCTCATCCGCTCGAATTCGCCTGGCTTCCAATCCTCTCCCAAAAACCAGAATAGGTAGTGCCTCTTTTTCTCGAGTACCTCATAGACGAAGATGCGTTGATCCGATTCGTTCAGCGCTTCGTAAAACCGACGCACCTTGATGAGGTATTGTTTGGCGCGGCTCCCCTTTAAGCCATAGAGGTAACCAAGGCTTAAATCCGCGATGTGGTAGTCAGGGCTTTTGCCGATGAACAGTAGACTTTTTCGGTATTTGGCCCGTACTTCTTCGCCGTGGGCGAGGCATTGTTTGATGGTATCGTTCATAAAACCTTCTCCTACCCACCTATAGGGGTGAAAATCGCAAATGGGTTAAAAAATCGAAAATTTTTTCTAGATAACCCCTGCCCGTTGTACCATCATTAGGTCATATGATCCTCCTCGTTGGCGCATCCGCTTCTGGAAAAACCGAGGTCGCGAAAGCCCTCGCTTCACATTTTGGAATAACCAAAGCCATCACCCATACCACGCGCCCCATGCGCCAAGGCGAACGCAATGACGTGGATTACCATTTCGTGTCCGAGGATGAATTCCTTCGTCTAGAACGGGAAGACGCCTTCGTTGAAACGACTTTTTATAATGGCAACCACTATGGCTGCAGCAAAAAAGAATGTGGGGACGATAAATGCATCATCCTCGATCCTGCGGGCATCGCTTCTTTCTTAGCGCTCAATAATCCCCGCATCGTGACGTTTTTCCTCCGTTGCGACGAAGCGACGCGAAAAGCGCGCATGATCTCCCGCGGCGATGAATTATCCATGGTGATCCGCCGTCTTCAAAACGATGCGAAAACATTCGACGAAGCGAAACTTCCGCCTATCGATTTCGTATTGGATTCGGCTAAAGACGACGTCTTGACAATCACGAAACGCGTCTACGCTTTATATCAGCAAAAGCTCAAAGGCTAATCCCGCACTTTGCGGCGTGGATGGTAATAGGCGAGTACTTCTTCCACCGTATATGGGGTGGCCTTTTTCACGACAAGGTCCACTTTGCCAATCGTTAGGAGGTCCCCTTCCTTGGCAAAGCGTCCCAAACGGTCGCTAATCCAACCAGAAAGCGTCTCCACGCCTTCGGCGAGCTCTTCTTCGTCGATATGGAAATGGTCGAAGAAGTCCTCGATGTGGATGCTTCCTTTGACTAAGAACACGTTGCGCTTGTCGGTATTAGCGATTTCTTCCTTGATGGGTTCGGATTCATCGAACATCTCGCCGACGAGTTCCTCCAGGATATCCTCCATCGTGACGATGCCATCGTTTCCGCCATATTCGTCTTTGACTAAAACGATGTGGTGACGGGATTGTTTCATCGCCTTCAAAATCATCGAGATTTCCATCGTGCGGGGAACGGAAAGGATGGGGAGCATCAAATCCTCGACTTTGGCTTTGCCATCGCGTAGCAAGGCTTTCTGCACCTCTTTCAAAGGCAGATAGCCAAGGACATGGTCGAGGTCATGGTCATAGACGATGATGCGGCTATGGATGAGTTCGCTCTTTTCGACTTTCTTGGCTAGATTATCGTGGACTTCAAACCCTTCGATCTTGATGCGTGGGGTCATGATTTCATAGGCGCAGGTATCCTTGAATTCGATCGCGTCGGAAAGCATTTCCGATTCGTCTTCATCGATGATGCCCTCTTCTTCGATGACATCGACCATGGCTTGGAGTTCGTCGTCGCTGGGCGCCTCTTCTTCTTTTTTGAGCTTGGCGAAGATCGGTCGCGTCAACGTGGCCGCGATCCAGGAAGTGGACACCACGAAGGGGAAGAACATATATCCAAAGACCTTTACCGGGCGGGCGAAGACTTGGCTTAGCCGGAAGCTATAGGCTTTGCCGATGATCTTCGGGAGAATCTCGCCAAAGGTTAAAACGATGACCAGAATGATGAGTTCCAACACCGTCGCGGCCATCGCGCGGTTGGCGTTAAATAAAGGAATATCAAGGCGCGTTAACGCGGCGCCTAAGGAGGAGGCAAGGATGTTCACGAGGTTGTTGCCGAACAAAATCGTGACGATGGTCTTATCGTAGTTTTGGGCTAGATTGGCCGCTAAAAGGGCGCTTTTGGTTCCTTTACGACGTAGCCGTTTGATTGGGGCGACACCAAAGGTCATATCCGCGCAAGAGAAGAACGCCGAAAACACCAGCAAGACGACGATCAAGACGATGTAGAGGGTTAAACCGATGTAGGGATTCATCGTTTGACCCTCGCTTTCGACCGCTCGCCAATCGCGCCGACGAGTTCTTCCAGTACGTCTTCCATCGTGACCATGCCAAGCACTTTGCCCTGATAACGCACGATGGCGATCTGGGTGTGATGCTTTTTAAATCCATCCACCAAATCATCGAGGTGGACGCGCGGGGTCACGAAATAAGGACGTTGCAGATATTTTGCGTAATGGTCTGCGGGATTTTTGAAATAGGCCCCAAGATAATTCTTAACGACCAAAATACCCGCAATTTTATCTTTGCTGCCAACATAAACGGGAATACGGGAGTATGGGCATTCCTTCAGGTATTCCAATAGTTTGGGGGTAGTTAAGCCGTTTAAGTCGAGCATCGCCATCTTCGATAACGGCGTGAACACCTCTTTGACCGAAGTGTCCGCGAAATCCAGCGTGTTTTGAATGATCTCGGATTCGTTTTCCTCCAAGATACCCTGCTCTTCGGCCTCGTCAATGATCGAATGGAAATCCTCTTCCGTTAACGCCATCTCCGGTTTGGCTTTGAACGCCTTGCGAAGCAACGAGGATAAGCCACGGAATATGGCGACGATGGGATAAAGAAGGATGTAGATGACGAATAAGGGATAGCAATTGATGCGGACGATCACGTCCGGGATGTTCTTACCAAGGAGCTTAGGAAGCGTATCCGCGAAAAGGAAGAACACCAGCGTCATCACGATGGAAGCGATGAGCGAGACGGTGGCATCCGGGAGTACACCCTTAAACAAATGCAAGAAAAGGAACGTGGAAATCGAGGACACGAAAATAGAACCGACGTTGTTGCCCACTAACGTCGTAATGAGTGTCGATTCGAATCGTTCGCTTAAGCGGAGGATGAGCTTTGAGGTTTTCTTTCCCTCATCGGCCTCCGCCATGTACTTATAACGGTTGAGACAGGCGAATGATGTTTCGGAAGCGTTGAAGAATGCGCTGAGCATCATCAAGACGACAATAAGAACGATGCTAAGCCAATCCGGAATACTATCCAAACACCACCACCTCCAGTGCGTCTAGTTACGCGATTGGGATTATAGCAAAAGCAAAGGCGCTCATAAAGATAACCCTCTTTGTGCACCCAATACAAAAAAGCGAAAAGTTTCGCACTTTTGACGTTTTCACGCCTAAAGGTAGAGTGAAGGAGGAATTCCTATGAATGACCCCCGAGGGGGCGGTATCTTTCCCAGAAAGGAGGAAGGAGCCATAGAAACCTTGGCCTACGCCTTGACGGTCCTTCTGATCATCCTCGTGACGGTCCTCGACCATTGGCATAGGAAGTAGGTGCAGAAAAGGTCCCAACCGGGACCCCACTGCACCACCACTATTCTAGGGCAAGCGGCTAATCCCCGCAAGCCTTAGCCGAGGAGACGACGGATCTTCGTCCCGCCTTACACCGCCCCCGGCCCTAAGGGCAGGGCACCCCTGTCCGCCCTTAGGGTTCACTGGGAAAGGCAAGAAAAAGCGGCCCGAAGGCCGCTATGGATGGATGAAGGGATTAGTCGTCGTCTTTGTCCGAACCCGTGGGCTTGTAGTCCTTGAGTTCATCAGCCCAGTTGTGCGGTTCGATCTTGCCTTGTTCGAGGCCGTTCTTCTCCATGACGTCGGCGATTAAGAGTTTCGCGCGGCGGAGGGAGAGGTCGGACTTGACCTTGAAGACGAGCGGGATGTCGCGATAGGTGCCCTTATGGCCCGCGTCATCGACGGGGAGGGTGCTGTTAGCGTAATCCTTCGGATCCAAGGCGAAGTAGAGTTTGAGGCTCTTCCCGGCGATGGTGACTTTGACGAAGGTTACCTTGTGGAGGCGGAAGGTGTCGCCCGAGTTGGAAACACGGGACTTGACGCCATAGGAGAGGATCTCGGATTTGAGTTCGTTGTAGTTGGACTTCATTTCCTTATCCGCGTCGATCATACGGGTCGGGAACGGGATGCGGATGATCTTCTCATGGGGAGGGAGCTCCGGGTTGATGACGCCGACGGCGCGAACCTGAACGACTTCCGGCTCGGGCGCGGGTTCTGGCTCGGGCTCAGGCTCAGGCTCTGGAGCGGGTTCTTCCTTCGGGGCTTCCGGGGATTTGACGATGATGTTCACGACGGGCATCTGAACCTCAGGCTCCTTCGCGGGCTCGGGTTCTGGTGCGGGGGTCGGGCGGACGATGTCGGACTCTTTGAGCACGACGGTCACCGGCTGGACCTTCTCTTCCTTGACGGGAGCGACGTCCTTGAGTTCGGAACGGATGACTTCGCGGATCAAATCCAAGGTCATCTCGGATTCTTTCTTGGGTTCTTCCGGCTTCTTCTTCTCGAGTTCGGCGGCGATGATGGAGCGGATGTCTTCCGCGGTTAGGGACGGAGCTTTGTTGGCTTCTTCCGCTTTGCGGCGGGCTTCTTCCGCGGCCTCTTCACGCGCTTTGGCAAGTTCCGCTTCACGCGCTTTGGCCGCTTCTTCTTCGGCGGCTTTGCGCTTGTTTTCTTCGTCGAGTTCGCGGCGATGCGCCTCAAGCTCGTCACGGATGACGGCACGGACGTCGATCGGCTCTTCTTCCTTCTTGGCCGGCTCGGGTTCGGGTTCGGGTTTGGCCTTGGCGAGCTCGGCGGCGATGATGGAGCGCACGTCTTCGGCGGTTAAGGCCGGAGCGGGTTCTTCTTCGACGAGGATTTCGGAATCTTCGCCGCCTTCATTGCCAGAGTTGACGGAAAGGTAACGGCCAAGCTCTTCCGAGAAGATGGCGCGGACGTCTTCGGCGGAGAGGCCTTTTTCCTCGGCCTTAGGAGATGTCGGGACGTTGACGATGACGGGCTGGTCTTTCTTGCCGCCCATCTCTTCTTGGACGATCTTACGGATATCGTCGGCGGTTAACGGCTTTTCGCCGGTGATCGCGCCTTGGATTTCGGAAACGGGGACCGAGTTCTTCTTGGCCGCAGGTTCGGCCGCGACGCCACCGGCGGGGCTATAGGTGTTGATGTATTGAACCAGTAAGGGTCCTTGGATGCCCGGGGCAGCCGGCGGGACCATGGTGGCCGCGTGGCGTTCGGGATAACCACCGGAAGCGAGGGCCGCTTCGGCGGCGCGGGCGGATTCATCGGAGGAGAGGTCTTCGTCGTGGATGACCATGACTTCATCGCTGGTACGGGCGTCTTTGACCGGATCCGGGAGTTCGGCAAGGAGCTGGAGCTCGCTGATAAGGCCGATGAGGAAGAGGATGAAACCGATGAGGAACAATAAGGCGGGGATGAAATAGACGAGGGCAAGGAAGTTCGGGGTCGAGGCGGTCATCAAACCGATGAAGACTTCATACCAGCCGAAGTTCTTCTCTCCGCCAGGGAGGAAGGTCAGGGTGATGAAGAAGAACACCGCGGCGATTCCAAGAAGGGTCGTGATGGAGATGCCCACCGCGGGGCCATGCTTCTTCTTGATGGCCATGACGATCTGCACTAAAAGCAGGATGAACAACACGCCGCAAAGGCCGATGTTGACATAGAAGAAGATGCCGAGTTTGGTGAACTCTTGGGTCAAGATGGTGCCAAAGCTGGCGAAGATTTCTTGAGACGAATAGCCCGGAAGACCCGTGACGATGTTGCCCATGAAAAGGAACAGGGCAAGTCCGCCAAGCATCAAAATCAAGCCAATAATCGTCGTGAGCAAGACTTTCTTTTTCATTTTTGCTTTCCTCCGCAAAAAACTTGTTGCTTTAGTGTACCCCACTTAAGTGGGTGTTGCAATATAGGGAAACGCGCGCAAAAATTGGCCCGAAATCCTATTCCGCGTGTTTTTTGGAGCAAAAAATGCGCAAACCCGAATCAATCGCCCGGATGTGAACACTACCTAAAGGTCCTTTTTCGCCGTCTACATCCCAAGGAAGGGGATAATCGACGGTGATCTTGAAATCCGACGCGACGATTTTCAAAGTGCGCATCTTGAACAAGAGGTAATGCAATAGTCCGTTGAATATGCCAGGCTTGGTCAGGAAAAGTTCGAATTTGCCATCGTGGGTACTGCTTTTGGAGAGGTTTACCGGGAATCCGCCGACGTTCTTCCCGCTTAAGCACAAGATAAACGGGGTCAAAACGTCGTATATTTTCCCATCGGCCTCGACGTGGACAGGAATCTTCTTGGGTCGGAAGGCATCCCCCACCGCTTTGAAATAATAGGCGATGCGGCCGATGCGCTTTTTATATTTCCTCGGGGTGACATAGGGAATGTCGGCAAACGCCCCCACCGCCGCGACATAGGTGAACCACATGTCGTTGACTTGGCCCATGTCGAAACCGCAGGTATACCCCTGCTCGATGATTTTAAGCGCGCTTTTGTAGGACCGATGGATGCCGAAGTTCTGCCCGATATCCCCGATGGTTCCCCCATTGATATAGCCTAAGGTCGGCGCGTTTTCCTTGCCCACCAAAGAGGAGGCGATGTGGTTGAACGTGCCATCTCCTCCGGAAAAGATCAGCACATCGTATTTGCCACAGCTATCGACGGCGCGGCGCATCCCCTCTTCCATCGACTGCGTCTTCACGACGTCCAAAGGCTCAAAGCGTTTCCGCAGCCGGAAAAGGATCTTCTCCAGATTCCGGTTGACTTGGCCTTGGCCGGTCGCGTCGCTATAAAGGAAGAGGGCACTGGGCATAAGTTATTTGATGCGTTCGGGTTCTTCCGCCTTTTCGTCCACGAGCTCAGCTTTCAAGATACGAACAGGCTTTAGAGGACGGTCGTTACGTCCCGTGGGGGTCGCGGCGATCGCATCGACGACGTCTAGTCCCGCGACGACTTTGCCAAACGCGGCATATTGTCCATCGAGGAAGAGGTCGTCCGCGTCGCAGATGAAGAATTGGCTTCCCGCCGAATCGGGGAGCTGGGAACGGGCCATGGAAATGACCCCGCGGCGATGGGAGAGCGGATTGTCGAATCCGTTTTGGCGGAACTCACCGCGGATCGAATATCCCGGGCCACCCATGCCGGTGCCCGTAGGATCGCCACCTTGGATCATGAATCCCTTGATGATGCGATGGAAAATGAGTCCATCGTAATATCCTTGGCTCACCAAATAAGCGAAGTTCTTCGCCGTATTCGGCGCGGACTCGTAATCAAGTTCCAGGCGGATTTCGCCGTAATTTTCGACTGTTAACACAACCATTGTTCAAAACTCCTTAAATCGTTAGTCCAAATAATCGATGATGAGGTTCCCCTTTTCAAGGGCGACTCTTGCTTGCGCTCCCGTGAGAATGGGCATCGATGGAGACAAATGGCCAAGATCCACATCCACGAGGATCGGGACGCCAAACTTCCCGAGCATGTCCATCGCGGCGGTGAAGCGGTCGACGCCTAGGATCTCGTCGCGTCCGGACAAAGCGCGGCCAATCAAGAAGCCCTTCGCATTGCCGAACCACCCCGCCTCGCGAAGCTCGAAATAAGCGCGGCGGATGCTTAAGGCGTTTAAGTCACACGCTTCGAGGAACCAAATGATCCCTTCTGGGTGGGCGGCGATGAATTCGCGCACTTTATCAAAGCGCGTGCCGCAAAGGTTCACCAAGCAATCCAGGCAGCCGCCAAGCAGCATCCCTTCGAACGGCCCCTCGTAGAGATAAGGCGTGATGATTTTGGGTTGGCTTAACCGATATCCCCATAACGGGTGTTCTTCGTTCCGCTTGGAAATCGACCACTTGGGATAGCCTTCGAAATGGGTTTCGCCATAGAGGAGGCGGAAGGCGTCTTTTTCGGCGAGGCGCCACTTCTTCTGGAAGAATTGCGGCGCACAAGGACCATAGATGGACATCATGTCGCAAAGGGTTGGGAGCAAGAAGGTCAGATTCGTGCAATCGGAAAAGCCCATGAACCATTTGGGCTCCCCTTTCCGGAGCGCGTCGAAATCGACCTCGGGAAGCATCTCGCACATCGTCTCTCCCCCACCGACGGCCAAAACGAGCTTAGCGTCGCTAGAAAAAGCGTCGTGAATCTCTTTGGCCCGGTCATAAGGGGGCGCACTACAGGCCACGCCATCGGCGCGGCGGACGTTCTCTCCTTCGATGACGGGATGGCCTGCGCGTTGCAGCCTCTTTATGGAGACGTCGAGGCGCGTCAAATACGGTTCGATGACACAGCCGAAACTCGGCGCGACCAAATAGATCGGGTCACCTTTTTTAAGTAGGACGGGTTTTCTCATAGGAAAACGTTACTCTATTTCGTGGCCCTACAAAAGAAAAACCCCCGATATCCGGGGGTGATGATCACCAATTGGTGACCCCAACAGGAGTCGAACCTGTCATTGAACCTTGAGAGGGTTCCGTCTTAACCGATTGACCATGGGGCCATTTGCGGCGTGGATTATTTAATCACGCGACAAAACATGACGCAATGCTTTTTTCGCGCACATCCATCAAGGTTAGGCGGAGAATTCGAATCCGATGTAGTTTGGGTCCACCACGTGGTTATTGATTTCCGTGAGGTATTGGACCTCGCGCCAATTCCCTTCGGTGGCCTCGCGTAAGGTCGCGGCGTTGAAGTCTTCGAAGCAAGCGTAAGGAAGGAAGGTAACGGGTTCGTCAAAACGCACCTCCGCATAGCCCTTATCGAAATCGGCGTAAACAGGAGACACCGTGCAATATTCCGGATCGAAGAAGTAATAAAACTTATCCCCATAGAGATTGAGGCTTGGGTTGGGAATGGTCACCAAGGCGAGGGATCTCGCGTCCCAAGTGGCTTCGAAACGAAAGCGAACCTTGCGGACCGGAGCTGGGAAAGCAAGGAAGTTCTCACCATAGACCAAAGGCAAACCGGATACATCGAGGCGGACGTCCTCTTTGACGCGCACATCCGCGGCGAAGGATAACGTGAGCGCGTCTTCCCGCGGGGTCGCGGATTCCCCTTCTTCCACGCTATAGGCGGTTCCGCTCCAGCTTCCAGTCACCAAAGGGCTCGCGTTTTGCCGCGTTAACTCCGCGTGATAGGGCACAAGACCATCCGTTTCGTATTTTTGGTAATCCACTTTTAAGGTCAAGCCATCCGTCGCAAGCGATGCCGTGACGTTGATGTTGGCGCCCCGCATCGTCAAGGAGGTGGAAAGGCGTTTGTTTTCATCGCTTTGCCAGGTCACGTCCTGTCCTTGGAAGGTACCCGCGTCATTGACGTGGAAACTGCGTCCATGGTCGGTTTCGAAATAATAATCATCCGTCGGGGTATCGACGTCATATTGGTCGGTTTCCTTTTTTCTGCCAAAGGAAATCACCTCGCCTTCTTCGATCACATACGAAGCAAACGAAGCGCGGGGACGCCCGCTTACGACGAAGGAAAACCCAACCCAAGAATTGGCTTTGTCACCAGGCAAACGGGCGGCGTTTTTATCGTAGGTTTCCAAAGCCGACGCGCTCCAATCCCCGCTCCAGCGAACCTCGGTTTCATCTTGGGCAAGGGACAACCAATGAGGGTAACGCTCGAAAGCGTTCGGGCTTGAGCGGTCAAAAGAAGGGGATTCGCAGACGATGCCTTTGACGTAGACCAAAGGCGATGAGGAAGAGTATGGGGTGTTTTTCGTATATTCGATCACACCTAAAATGTCATAAGGGTCTTCCAAAGTCCCACTTCCGTGGTTTTCTTCCGATTTGCCACCCCCGCAAGAGCATAAAAGTGGAATAGACAAAAAGAGCGTCGCGACGGAGTTCCACCCAAATCTTTTCATATGCATTGCCCCCCAATCTTTTTTTATTCTCTCACACGAAAAAAACAGGACAAGCAAAAAACCGAGCAGTCCGCCCGGTTCTTCGCTTTTATAAAGAGGCGATGACTTTGGCTAAGCGGGCCTTGGTCTTCGCTTCCCCAAGGATTTCCAAAATCTCGTGGAGGTTGGGGGATTGGTTGGATCCCACCACCGCGACGCGGAGGATTTCGGCGCAGTCGGAGACCGAGCCGACGAAGCCGTCCGGATTTTCTTTATATTCCTTATTAGATAGGGCGAAACCATGCTTGCCACCGATGGTCTTCAGCGCCTCAAACCACGCCGATTCATCAACGCCAAAGGGCATGTCCTTGGAGGCATCAAGAAGCAATCCCTTGATGAGGTCTTTGGAGAAAACGTCGCGGAAAGGAAGTCCTTTGGAAAGGATGTCTTCGAATTCTTCGTCGAAGAAGAAACGAATCAGGGGGAAGATATCGCCGTATTTAGCGTAGTCTTTGCGCGGGTTTTTGCGGTCCTTTTCGATGTTGAGGATCGCTTTGACGTAAGCAGGGTTCTCCGAGATTTTATCGTGTAGCGGCGCATCAAAGGACGCGGCGTATTCCTTCACCTGGGCGAATTCTTCCTCTAAGGGCATCTTGGCGATGAGTTCCTTGGAGAAATAATTGAGTTTGTCTTGATCGAATAAGGCGCCTTCTAAGGCGATCTTCTTGATCGAGAAGGGGAAGCGGTTCAAGTCGAAGGACTTATTCGCGATGGTCCATTCCTCGAAGTTAGAGTTGGCGATGGACATGAGGTAGACCAAGACCGACTGGGTCGGATAGCCTTGCTCCAAGAAGTAACTCACGGCCGCTTCGGGGTCTTTGCGTTTGCTGAGTTTCCTCTTGTTGCCATGGTCGAGTTTCATGATGGAAGGGATATGGGCGTATTTCGGCGCCTTCCATCCTAAGGCGCGGAACATATCGAGGTGGATTGGGGTGGAAGGGATCCATTCCTCGCCACGGGTGATTAAGGTCGTGCGCATGAAGTGGTCGTCGCAAACGTGGGCGAAGTGATACGTCGGTAAGCCATCGGACTTTAAGATGACGACGTCCGTGTCGTTATCCTGAAGCTCGATTTCGCCACGGATCGCGTCGATGAATTTGGTTTTGCGTTCGTGGTCGCCATTGCTATAGAAACGGATGACGTAAGGGGTGCCGTTACGGATGCGTTCCACGCGTTCGTCATTGGTTAGGTTACGGTCACGGGCATAAACGCCATAATAGCCAGGAAGCACTTTGCTTTCTTCCTGCGCTTTGCGGATGGCGTCGAGGTCTTCCGGGGTGCAGAAGTCGGGATAGGCGCGGCCGCGGCGGATCAGTTCCTTGATGACGGTTTTGTAGATCCTCGCGCGGGCGGACTGCTTATAAGGGCCATAGGCGCCTTTATCGCCTTCGGGGAAATAGCCTTCATCCGCTTCGATGCCGAAATGGGAAAGCTGATCGATGAGCTGACGGTCGCTGCCTTCGATCGTGCGCTTGGTGTCGGTGTCCTCCAAACGGAACATGTACACACCACCGCTTTTCTTCGCCGTCATGTAGGAAATCATCGACGTGAACAGCGAACCGGTATGCAAAAATCCCGTCGGGGAAGGGGCGAAACGGGTCACCTGGGCCCCCTCGGGGAGATTCCTTAATGGATATTGTTTTTCTAAGTCCTCGATGGTCTCCGTGATTTCGGGGAAGAGGAGCTCTGCTAATTCTTCATTACTGACCATAAAAAATGCCTCGCTTCGTTAAGCGAGGGAATTATAGGCACTTTGAATATAAACTTCCACTTGATTAACGGAAAATGACGGCTCTATAATATGCAAGCCCTCAGGGGCCATGCAGGTGTAGTTCAATGGTAGAACATTACCTTGCCAAGGTAAATACGCGGGTCCGATTCCCGTCACTTGCTCCAGAAAAAAGCATCGCCCGGTAGTAACCGGGTTTTCTTATTCGTCTTCTTCCCCCGCTTCGTATCGGCGGAAATGCTCTTTCGCTTCGTCTAGGTCCTTACGGAGATTCTTTAACGAGTCCTCTTCGGAGGAATAGCGTCTTAACGCATCGTTAAGAAGTCCTTCAAGAACGCGCACCTGCGCTTCCATGATGCCTCCGCGATACCCATCCCAGAACTCCCCAATCAGCATGGAGAAGAGTGGGAGGTAAACCGTGGCGAAAAGCCCGCTGAACCCTAGCCCCGCGGCCATGGCGATCCCCGGGTTTTGGGTAAAGGCGAAGCATACCCCTGTCCCAACGAAATAGGATAAAGGCACCACAATCGGTAACCCATAGGCTTTCGTAAAGAGCATCCTCCAATAGTATTTGCCCACCACGTCGAAGTATTTGTTGTAGAAAAGATGGGCGAAATTCGAGGGCATCTGTGCGACGAAGAAACGAAGCGTGGGGCTTAGGGAATAATTCATCAGGCAGACGAACCCCATCGTGTAGCCGCACCCTACGCCCACCATCACCGACACATTGCCCCAACGCTGCAAGGCGACCGAATTCAAGATGATTTGGTCGATGCTGCCGCTAGTGTAGTCTAGCTGCGCCTTGCTCGCCGCGTCGAAATCCGCGGTGAAGGCGGGATCGAAGGCATAGGCGATCACCCCATAGACGGCCATCGTCAAAACAACACCCGCCAAGGCGATGCCAAGCACTTTGAGCAAATTCCAAAGCACCCGATACGAGCCGCGGTATGGAGGAACGAAATACATCCCCATGCCCGCTAAGGCATTGCGATGGACGTGGCTCACCTTGCCCGCGCTTAACGCGGAGCTCATTTCGTTGTAGGAAAAATAATAAGGTAAGGCCAAAAGAAGGAACGCCACCAGGCTTAAGAGAATGGAAAACACCGCAAGCGAAGAGGAAACCAGGAAGAGCAAAAAGAACGGGAAAGCGGAAGCGAATAACGGCCCCGCTCCTTCTTTGAGGGACTTCTTCGCCTTGGTTTGGACTTCGTCGAGGCTAGTGGCGATGCGCATGGGTTTGGTTGAGCTGGGCAAAGTCGCGGGCGACCACGGCGATGTCCATGGGATCCAGCGGGTCCACGTCGCGGCCCTCGAGTTGCTCGATGAGCTTGGGGAAATCCTTTAACGAGGAAAGGAAGGAATCGCTCTCGGTTGGCTCAAACGGCGTGACGTAGCAATCGTCGTTGATCAAGACGATGGAGATGAACATCTTCTCCTTGATCCCCGACATCAGGGAAAGATGGCCGACGCGGAGTTTGTTTCGGGCCATTGGGTTCGCGATATAACGCGCCCGATTCTTCTCGAAGAAGATCCAGCTTGGGTCATGTTCCTTGCACGAAAGCGCGCCGGGATAATAACGGTCGCGAATGCAATAGAAATACTTATTCCCCACGAGGATGTGGTCGATGTGGAACTCCTGCTGTTCCGCGGTGGTGTTGGTGAATTCGTTGATCAGATAGAAATCGTTGTCCTGGGCGACTTGATACACCTTTTTGTAATAGGCCCGGACCGTTTCATGGGCCATGTAATAACGTTTCACCGGCCCATAAAGGAAGAGGAAAAGAAGCGTCAAACCCGCCACGATCGCATAGGCGATGAAAAGACCGAGTTCGACGTGATAGGACATATCAGCAGAACTTCTCCGCCGCTTCGATGGCCACTTCAACCATCTTGCGTAGTCCCGTCTGGCGTTCTTCGGGGGTCAGGATCCCTTCTTTGACGAAGGAGTCGGAAATCGTGAGGATACACAAGGCTCTCTTATGGAACATGGCCGCGTTCACGTAGAGGGAATAGGCTTCCATTTCGACCGCGAGCAAACCGAGTTTGGCCCAGGTTTTCCATAATTCGGTGTCTTGGTTATAGAAGACGTCCGCGGACAAGACGTTGCCGACGTGGACCGGGACCTTTTGGTTGCCCGCGGCTTGGTGTGCGGCAACGAGCAAATCAAAGTCGGCGATGGCGGAGAGTACGCCGTTATTCAAGCGGAACTGGTTCGTCCAGCCCGATTCGGTCGAAGCGCCTTCGGCGAGGATGATGTCCCCTAAATCGACGTCTTTGCTATAGGAGCCGGCGGTACCGATGCGAATGATTCCTTCCACGCCATAATCGCGATAGAGTTCGTGGCTATAGATGCCGATGGAAGGCATACCCATACCCGAAGCCATCACCGAGATGCGCTTGCCGTTTTTCGTATAACCGGTGTAACCGTTGATATTGCGGACGGTGTTGACTAACTGGCAGTCATGGAGAAAAGTCTCCGCGATCCATTTGGCGCGAAGCGGATCGCCCGGCATAAGGACGACTTTCGCGAAGGCTCCTGCAGGAGCGTTATTGTGTGGGGTTGGCATAAAAAATCCTCCGGATAACCAGAGGTATTGTACAACAACTTCAATTCGTGCGTCATTCGACGGTGACGGATTTGGCGAGGTTGCGGGGTTTGTCGATCGGCAAGCCTTTTTCTAACGCGACGTAATAAGCGAAGAATTGGGCGACGACGACCAATACGTTGGGGGCCAAATAAGGCTTCACGTCGATCGCGACGAAGGCGTCCGTCGGCGCGGATACCGAGGCGAGGGAAAACACCATCATCTTGCCGCGGCGCGACTTCATTTCCTCGAAGTTGTTGCGCACGGAAGAGGCGACTTCCGGATCGGAGACGAATCCCACGACCAACGTGCCCGGGGAAATCAAGGCGATCGGACCGTGTTTGAGTTCGCCGCCAGGATAAGCCTCGGCGTGGATATAGGAAACTTCCTTCAGTTTCAAGGCGCCTTCCATCGAGGCGAGGTAATCGTAGCCGCGTCCCACGAAGAAGGCGTTGTGCTTATGGGTCACTTGCTTAGCGAGCTCATGGATGTCTTCCTTGCGGTTGATGACGTCGACCAACGCCTCCACGACGCGGTCGATGTCGGCCATGACGCCGTTATCGCCTTTCACCGCCGCGGCAAGCATCGCCAAGAAACACACCTGAGCGACATAGGATTTGGTGGAGGCCACCGCTACTTCTAGCCCCGCGTAAAGGAGCATCGAATAGGTCGCCTTACGTTCGATGGTGGAGCCTTTCGTGTTCGTGACCGCGATGGTGATGCCACCCCGGGCGTTGATGACGCGTTCGCAACGGATCAAGTCCGCGGTTTCGCCCGATTGGGATACCAAGACGAAGACGGTGTCCAAATCGACGTCATAAGGGTCATAGGCCCATTCCGAGGCAATGGAGACGTACACGTCTTTGCCTAAAGGACGGAAATATTTCGCCGCCATCTTGGAGGCGTAATAGCTCGTGCCACAGGCGAGGAAATGGATCTTCTTCGTGTTTTTCAAGGTCTCGATCATCCCCGGATGGAAGAGGAAATTGCTACCGTCGTAATAGTTGTCCGCAAGGCGCTGCACGACATGGGGAATCTCTTCGATTTCCTTGAGCATGTAATGGGGATAGCCCGCCAAGTCGTTGCGGAATAAGTCGACCGAGCGTTCAACGAACTTCGGCGCGACCGGGGCGCGCTTATGGAAAATCTTGATGTCGCTCGCGGTCAAATAGCCATAATCCCCGTCTTCCAAATCGACGAAACGGTCGGTGTATTCGACCATCGGGACCGGATCGGAGGCGACCAAAGAAGCCCCATCCGCGCAGCCGATGAGCAAGGGTGAGGAACGCTTCATGAAATAGAGGCGGTCTGGTTCTTCCTTAAAGATAATCGCGCAGGCGAAGGAACCTTCTAGCGCTTCCGTGGTTTCGGCGATGGCCTCGATGACCGAGCCCGAGCGCAAATAGAAACGTTCCAAAAGGTTCGCGATGACTTCCGTGTCCGTATCGGTATGGAAAACATAGCCGCGTGCGGTGAGTTGCTGCACCAAGGGACGGAAGTTTTCGATGACGCCGTTATGGACGATGGTGAAAAGCTTTTGATTCGATTGATGAGGGTGGGCGTTGAGGACGTTAGGCTGTCCATGCGTCGCCCAACGAGTATGGGCGATGCCGATGTGCGTGTCCATCGTCTCGGGGACGACGGCTTCCAAAGAAGAGACACGGCCCGTGACCTTTTGGACGATCACTTCGCCGTTTAGGTAATAGGCCATTCCGGCGGAGTCATAGCCGCGGTATTCGAGCTTCTTTAATCCCGAGATCAAAAACTCCCGAACATCCAAACGACCGACTGCTCCGACGATTCCACACATAATCAATGACCCCTAATTGCAGTGACAATATTATCCACCATCTTATGGCAAATAGCCCTATCATTCGCTTCGACCATGACGCGGAGCAGCGTTTCCGTGCCGGATGCGCGCACTAAGACGCGCCCATCTTCACCTAAGGTTTTCTCCGCTTTTTCGATCGCGGATTTTAGACGCGGGGATTGAAGCGCTTCATTGAGTTCGTCGCGGGAAGCGAAGGCAACGTTTTGCAGTTCTTGGGGATAGACGACGAAATCGCTTAAGCGCGCATAAACGTCGGGGTATTGCGTGATAATCTCCAATAAATGGGCCATGGAAAGCAAGCCATCCCCCGTATTGAGATCCTCATAATAGATGACATGTCCCGATTGCTCACCGCCGATGCAAAGCCCTTCTTCTTTCAGACAGGCTTGGACGTATTTATCGCCAACGGAAACAATACGGAAGTCGATGCCCGCCTCCGTTAATGCCTTGCGTAAGCCGAAATTCGACATCACCGTGATGACCACGGCGTCGCCTTTGAGTTTGCCTTGTCGCTTTAAGGCTAAGGCGCCGAGATAAATCAAGGCGTCCCCATCGATGAGTCGACCATCCGAGGCGATGGCCAAAAAGCGATCCGCGTCCCCATCGAAGCACACGCCTAAGTCATAATTCCCCTGCAGGAATTTCTCGCGTAAGGCTTCCATATGGGTGGAACCGCAGCGATTGTTGATGTTTTTGCCATTAGGATCCTTCGCGAGGATGTCCGCATGGATGCCAAAGCGCTCGAAAAGCCCCGGGGCTACCGCGCAGGCGGAACCGTTGGCGAAATCCGCGAGGATCTTCAGTTTCGAGAAATCGCCGTGTACCCTGCTTTGGATGTAATCGAGGTAGCTTTGCTTCAGTTCATCCGCTTTCTTATAGACGCCAACCAAGGCGTCTTTGGGATCGATGTCCCCGTTGATGAACGCTTCCGCGGAAAGCTCGATTTCATGCGCGAGTTTTTCCCCGCTTGGGGCGAAAACCTTGAGCCCGTTATCGTAATAGGGATTATGGGAGGCGGAGATCATGATGCCGAAATCCGCCTTTTGGGTCATGAGGGCAAAGGAAATCGAAGGCGTCGAGGTCACGCCTAAATCCAAGACCGTGCCTCCTTCTTGAAGGATGCCTTTGATCAAGGCTTTCGAAAGATCTTCCCCGGACTCACGGGTATCGCGGCCAATGTAAATCGTCTTCGGGGAAGGAAAGCCCGCCCCACCGAAAAACCGTCCCAAACGATAGGCGGTATCAATGGTTAACGTATCTCCAAAACGACCCCGAATGCCGTCGGTACCAAAGTGGACGGCCATGTCAGTTTTCTTCTTCGTCCTCTTCGAGAACGGAATCCATGGCCATGTATTCGCGGAAGCGGCCATAGAAATCTTTGGGGCTTACGGTTTCAAGTTCCGCTTGGTAGGCGATGGAAATGCGGCCGGTCTCTTCGGAGACGACCACGGTGACCGCGTCCACTTCTTCCGAAATGCCGATGGCCGCGCGGTGGCGAAGGCCATATTTGCCCGGAAGGGGACGGGTGGTTGGCAAATAAGCGACCGCGGCGGCGAGGATGGTGTCGTTGCGGATGATGACCGCGCCGTCATGGAGGCGGGTGCCTTTATAGAAAATGGTTTGCAATAATTCGGTGGAGACCGGCGCATTGATCATCGTGCCGTTATGGCAGAACTCGTCGAGGTTGTCCTTCTTTTCCAGCGTGATGATCGCCCCGATCTTTTGGTCGGCCATCGATAAGACGGCGTCACGGATCTTAGCGTAGACGGCCTCGCGGTCGAAAAGGACTTCCGCTTTCTTCTTGTGATGGAACAGGGAGAATTTCTTGCCCACCATGTTGTTGGCGATGAAGGTGCGGGATTCGCTTTGGTTGGCGACGAAGAAGAACACCAAACCCGCGACGAGGGAAATCGCGACCGCGATCACCGGTAGGATGAGCCCAAAGAGCCAGCACACGACGATCGCGCATTCCATGATGACAATGAAGACGCGCGGCAAGACGCGGCGGAAAATCAAAAACAACGGAATGTCGAGGACGATGGCGAAAAGCGCCGTCAGCCCGAAGGCGAGGTAGTTTTCAGGCAAATCCATGTGGAACGCCGGGGTTGCTTGCATATCAAAAAAACGCATATCTTACCTATATTCGTTAATCATATACGCGCAATGCGCTTTAAACAAAGGAAGTTTTCTTCTTTTTGCGTTTTGGTGTGAAAAAGGTCTCGTTTGCAAGGAATCCACCAAACTTATGTAACGGATCCAGTGAAACGGGAGATCGTTCGACCGACGCGACACGTCGAGGCGAAGTTCTAGTCGATTTTCAAAGCGCCTTCTAACGCAAGCCCTTCAAAACGCTTTTGCCGCAGCACTTCATAGACCGCGATCGCGACCGTATTGGAAAGATTGAGCGAGCGGAGCCCTTCTCTCATCGGCATGCGAACGGTATCGAGTTCATGGGCCCTAAGCACATCCTCGGGGATGCCTTTGGTCTCTTTGCCAAACATCAGATAAACTTCATCCGGATAAGCGGGCTCATCATAAACATGGTGGGCTTTCTTGCTGAAATAGAAGATCCGCGCATTGGGATTCTTCTGATAGAAATCGTCCAGGTTTTCGTAAACATGGACATCGAGTTTGTCCCAGTAGTCAAGTCCTGCCCGCGCCATATATTTGTCGTCCAAGGAAAAGCCTAACGGCTTAATCAGATGCAAACTCGCTCCCGTCGCGGCGCAAGTGCGGGCGATGTTGCCTGTGTTTTGGGGAATCTCCGGTTCATGTAAAACGACGTGGATCTTAATCATGGCTCGCCTCCAAATATTCCAAAGTATCAAAGAATCGCTGCGTGGCAATAAGGGGTCCGACAAATGTCAAAACGCCCGGGATATTCCAAAGAAACATATGGGCAAAAGAAGTCGTTTTCTTCGTAATTCCCTTACTTTTTGCCGTTATTTGCAATTCTTTCGCGCGGAAGCTAATCCAAAACACACAGGTTAGGAAGAAACACGGAATCCCCAACAAATACATCACCCAATACGGGACGGCCTTTTTGCCGGTTTCCCGTTCGATCGCCTGTTGGACATGGGGCATATAGAACAAAAGGAAGATTCCCCCGGTGATGAGATCGAGGAAGGCAATCAGGGCTCCGGGTAAATAACGGCGGTGCATACGAAGGGTATTTTAATTCATCTCCTCGTGCCCTACTCCTCCTCTTTTGGAGATTCTTCCTGCTCATCCGTTTCAGAGGGTATCTGTTTATAGACTTTAAGGACGCGAATCAGTCCAGTGACCACGAGAACAATCATCAGCGATGGGACCAAGATCATTGGAATCAGAAACCCTTTTGGAAACCCAGTTTGCGGAGCGACCACCGTTATTGCAACGATGATGAACGTCACGGCGAATGCGACGACGAAAGAGCCAGCCAAGGCGTAGACGACAAGAGCCTTCTTTCTGTCTTTGGCGGAAGTTGGCTTATCTGTGGAGGATACATTAAGGCTTTGGCGGAACGCCCAGTGGTGATGATGCATCTGGGCGTGGTGTATAGAAGAATGATGATAATGACGCGTGGTAACCCTCCCTGAAAAAAGGCGTGAGATATATTAACCCCATCATGCGCATTCACGCATCAATGGGGTTAAGGATCAGATTATGGATGGGGACTTATTGTCCGATCCAACTGTTGATCATCGCGGAGAGGAAATCTCTGGAGAAGAAGTTCTCGCGGGTCACGGCGTGGTCGGCGGGGACGCCGGATTCGATGTTGACGAGCTTGCCCTCTTTCTCAACGGAAATCTGCGAAACGCCCGACATGGAGTAAGAGGCGCATAGCGGGCTCATGGACGGACGGACGACGCAGGTGCCGCCACCGGAAGTCTCGCCGATGGTCATGACCTTCGCGTTGTTGGCCTTGGCGATCGCCGGTAAGGCGTTGCCACAGGAGAAGGTGGCCTTCGAGTTCAAGAAGACGACGTTATATCCCTTCTGGATGAGACCCACGTCCTTTTCATCGATCTTGCCGTCCAAGTTCAAGTCGGCTTTGAAGGTGGTGCGGTTTTCGCCACCGGTGAAGGGGTTTTGCATCATGGTGTTCACTTCGCCAAGAAGCGTGCAAAGCGAATAGACGAGGGAGTCGGCGGAACCGCCACCATTGGTGAGCAAGTCGACGACGACGGTGTTGGCTTTGCCTTTGTTGGCCTCGTCGGTCAAGAAAGAATAAGCGCTATGGAACTGCGACGCGGTGGAGGCCGCGATCAACTCGTCCCCCGTTTCCGTCTCGGCGCCCATATAGAGGAGGTCTTCGTTGATCTGGGTGAAGGAGTCGAAAGTGATGTAATAGACTTTGCCAACCGCATCGAGCACGTTGCCCGTGGAAATGCCCGCTTTCTTGCGTTCTCCCTCTAAGGCTTCGCCGTATTTTTCCCACGCGGTGCGATCAGGGGAGTATTTATTCTTATCGTCGATGGCCTCGCCATATTCGTATAAGGACGAGGCTTCCGTACCTGCGGCATGGCCGTCGTTAAGGTAAGAGAGGGCATAACGGAAGGTCGCGTCGGAGACTTTGACATCCGAGCTAAGCAAATCGTTCTTGAAGCCCTCATCGGTGAGGAAGGAATCGAAGGAGGTGAATCCTTTCTCTTTCTTTAAACCATAGAAATAGTCGAAGTTCAGGCAGCTTTCTTGGTAGTTGAACTCCTTGAGTTCGTCGGAAAGCGTGGCTTTCTTCGGGCCACTATAGAAGGATTCGCCAAAGCCCGTCAGCATGGGGATGCCAAACAAATTGCTCTTTAAGGAACCGTTCGGGATTATGTAGAGGTCTTTGTAGTTATAGGCAAAATCGCCGTATTCGAAGACGTTGTAGAAGAAGTCGTTGAAGGTGCTTAACGGCATGTAAAGCTTGCTCTCGTGGGTGAGAAGATCCACACGGGAGAACGGCTTGAGGTCGACGGTGACGGCATGGCCTTTCTTGTAATCGCTGCGGACGACCTTGAGGCATTTGGCATTCGGGTTAAGGTCAAGGATCGACAAAGGTTTGAATTGCTCCGAACGGAACGTGCAGAACGCGTCGAGGTCCTCATAGGAGATCGTTTGGTTCTCAGGATCGAAATACGTCTTGACCCCTTGGTCGTTGCTCGCGACGAACTTGGCGCCCTCGTTGGTGACGGTGTAATAGGCTTTCTTTCCGCTGGTGTCGCCAACGCGGATCGCTTTGACGGTGCTTAGGAAGCCGAATGCGTCATTCAGTGAGATATAGGGAATCTCACTGGAGGATTTGAAGAGCAGCTGGAGCGTTTGTCCGCTGCGCTTGGGGTTCATTTCGTCGTCGGGAGTGACGAGTTCAACGCCTTTGAGTGTGGGTTGTCCCTCTTGCTTGGCACCGCCGTTACACCCGGTAAGGGCTGTTAAGGCCGTCAAGGAAGCAAGGACGAGGATTGCATTGTGTTTCATTAAGGAATTCTCCTTTTCATAGATACGGTTCTTAGAACCGACACAAAATACTATGAAAAAGGCTTTGAAAATCAATAGTCATTTTTTCACATTTTTAATGAAAACGTTTTACTGGGGCGATGGCTTTAGGAAGGGTCATCGAGGCGTTGACGCTCAACCAATTCGGCGAATAAGCCCTTTTTCGCGATGAGTGAATCGTAATCCCCGCTTTCGACGACTTTGCCACCGTCTAGCATCAAGATGCGGTCGGCGTGTTGGATGGTGGAAAGGCGGTGCGCGATGACGATGCGCGTGCAGTTGAGTTTGCTGATGGAATCCGAGATGGATTTCTGCGTCTTGTTGTCGAGCGCGCTGGTGGCTTCGTCGAAGATCAAGATCTTTGGCTTATGGACGATGGCGCGGGCGATCATGATGCGCTGCTTCTGCCCGCCGGAAATACCGCCCTGTCCTTCGGAGATGACGGTTTTCATCTTCATGGGCATCGCGCGGATGTCGTCGGCGATATCGGCGATCTTCGCCGCGTCCCACGCGTCCTCCTCAGTGAGGTTTGGCGCGGAGATGATGATGTTGGAAAGAATGTCGGCGTGGAAGAGGGTCCCGTTTTGCATGACGGTACCGATATTTCTTCTAAGCGCGGATAGATCCAGCGTATCGATGGGCTTGGTATCGTAATAGATTTGGCCGCCCGTCGGTTTTTCAAAGCCAAGCAGTAGACGTACGAAGGTCGACTTGCCGCACCCCGTCTTGCCGACGATCGCGATGTATTCGCCTTCGTGGATGTCCAAGGAAAGATGATCAAGGATCTTCGCCCCACTTTCTCCGTATTGGAACGATACGTTTTCCAAACGGATGTCGCCCCGTGGGTTTTCCAACACTTCCTTGCCCTGAGTGATTTCTGGTTCGGCGTTAAGAATCGGGCGGGCCAAAGAAAATAACGGATGCACGGTGGACATAAGTCCCGCGGATTCCCCGATGCTCGTAAGCGCGGCGGAGAGGAAACCATAGGTCGTCACGAAGGCCATATAGTCCGCGGGGCTGGTGTTGTTGGTCGCGGCGATGTAATAAAACGCGATATTCCCAAGCAACGTGATAAGAAGCGTGATCGCCGGGGCCAAACGTAAGATAAGCGGCGGACGATATCGCACACGCGCATTCTTTGAATAAGCGGAAACCCACTTGGAGAAGACGCGCTTTTCCGAACCGGAGAGACGGATCTTTTGGATGCCGTTGATCATCTCGTAGGTAACGCCGGATTCCTTGGAGGAGAGTTCGAGAACCTTTTGGGTGTGCTTCCTGCGCACGACGGCCACGGCCAAGGTGAACCCTATGGTCACGACCAAAACAAGGATGACGGGCAGAATCAGCGAGGGGGTGAAACTGCCTAATTGGAACAAATAGGCAAACGACATCACCGCGGAAGCCGCGGACATGAAGACGCCGTTGATCAGCGTCGTCGCAAGAAGCGGAACCGAACGGGCGCGGGAAGTGAGTTCGCCAGTGTTGAACTGTTTGAAGAAAGAAGGCGGCAAGGAAAGCAAGCGCATCATCGTCGCCTCCTCGATGGCTTTTTCCCTGCGGATGGCGATGCGGGCATTCAAGAACGCCTGCAACGACTTAAGGAACAATAGACCCGTCGCGGCGGCCACCACATAGAGGGCGATGACGATGAATTGGTTCATGTCCCCCGTGGATACGACTTCCCCGGTTAAGGTTTTGGTGAGATAGGGCAAGGCAAAGCCCACCCCTACCACGATGGCGGAAAGCAAGAAGAAGACGATCGTATCCCAGGGGCGAATCGATTTACGGAGATAACGGGCGTATTCCTTCACCGTGGTCTTGTGGCTTGGCAAGGAACGATAGAAGCTATAGGCCTCGGGCTCGACTTTCTCCACGACGGCGGGCGTGACGCGGACATGCTTCTTCGTTTTGTAATTCACGTAGTAGTAGCCCTTGTCGCCTCGCGGCAAGAAGACGACTGGCTTATGCCCTGCTTTGGTAAAGGCGAGTAAGGGCGCGGTGTTTTCCTCTAACCAGGCCGCGTTGAGCTCGACGGCATGGTATTGGATTTCATGAGGTTGGAAGGCGTAATTGATCTTTTCCTCAAACGCCGTAATAGACGAAGGGATGTCCCCATAGGCAAGGCGATAGAAAGCCAGAATCCGCGCGATCGCGTCGTTTTCCATCAAAGCCTTTTCATCGAGGTGCTTTTCCGCACTATCGCCAGCAAGGGAAAGGAACGAGTCTTCAAAGGTTTTCTCGTCGAGTTTCTTTCGCTTGTTTATTTGATCTTCGAACCAACCCATGTCCCCTCCTTTCTATTCGCTGCGCACTAATTCGTAATAAGGGCCTTTCGCCGCCATAAGCTGCTCATGGGTGCCCTGTTCCACGATGTGGCCCTTCTCCAACATAACGATCAAATCCGCGTCGCGGATGGTGGAGAGGCGGTGGGCGATGACGATGGTCGTGATGCCGCGGGCCTTAATCGCTTTGACGACGTCGAATTCCGTCTTCGCGTCGAGGGCGCTGGTGGCTTCGTCGAGAATGATGACGCTTGGATCCGCAGCCAAAGAACGGGCGATTTCCAAACGTTGCTTCTCGCCACCGGAGAAGTTTTTCCCTCCTTCGAGGACGGGGGCGTTATATCCGCCTTCGCGGGCCATGATCTGTTTATGGATTTGGGCATCGTTGCACGCCATGATGACTTCGTAATCCTCGATGGATTCATCCCACATCTTGATGTTGTTGGAAATCGTGTCCTCGAACAGGGTGATCTCTTGGTCGACGACGGCGATGGAGGAGGTGAAGATTTCGTGGTCGATCTCCGCGAGGGTCTTCCCGTTGAAGATAATTTCGCCCGACCACGGCGAATAAAGTCCGGAGATCAATTTCGAAAGCGTGGATTTGCCACTGCCGGTCGAACCGACGATGGCCACTTTTTGGCCTTGCTTGATCTGCAGGTTGAAATCCTCCAAGATCGGGTCATCGAGCCGCGAATAGCCAAAAGTCACGTTTTTGAGTTCTAAGTTCCCTTTGATCTTCGAGACGCTTTCCATTGGGATTTCCCGGGCCACGTTTTCGTCGAGGGGATATTCCAAGACGTCGTCGACGCGCTCCATCTGCGTGCGCATCTCCTGCAGCGTCTGCCCGCTGGTGATGATGGTCATCGTCGGGGACATAAAGGCACTTAGCAAAGCTTGGAAAGACAAAATCGAGCCGACGGTGAATTGGCCTTTAATCGTGTAATAAACGCCCAGAATCAACACCGAATAATTCGCCAAAAGGGACAAAAAAGCCGGCAAAAGCCCCAGGGTTTGGTTCATACGGGCCATTTTCACTTTGCCGTTTTTCGATGCTTCCTGCGCCTCGGACCAACTAGCGAAATACGACTTTTCCGCGCCATTGGATTTGATGGTTTCGATCATCTCGATGCCCTTGGAAGTCATCGCGGAAAGCTTCGCATTGTCACGTGCTTGGACACGCGAGATGTTCACGCGCACTTTCCCCACCCAATAGGAAGCGAAGGCGTTGAGCACGATGGTCGTTACCCCAAGAAGCGTCAAGATCCAGCTCTTGGTCAGCATGACGACCAAGTAGACGACGATCATGAGGGCGTTGAAGAAAAGCGGCGCGAACACGTTGACCAAAGTTTCGGCGATGGTCGCGTTCTCGCTTTGGCGGTTTTGCAAATCCCCCACCATGCGCTGAGAGAAGAATTCGATGGGCAAACGAAGGACGCGCCACATGTAGCTGGTGGAGCCTAGTAGGTCCAACTTGCCCCGTACTTTGTATTGGTAAAGGCTTTGGACCGCCGTGACGAGCACCTGCAGCAATCCAATACCGGCGAAGACGAAAATAAAAGGCAACAACCACTCGGGGTTATTCCCGCCGAGCATATAATCCACGAACGCCTGGTTCATCGCCGGGGAGATGATGCCAAAAAGATAGAATAAGATCGTCGTCACCGCGAAGAAGACGATGAGAGGCACCGCTCCTTTGAGCCGTTTTTTCGCGAACGAAAGAATCGATTTCGGTTTCCCTGAGGGAACAAAACCTTCATCGGGAACGATTTCCATATAAACGCGCGTATAAAACTCATTGAAGGTGACCAAATCGACTTTGACGACTCCTTTCGCGGGATCGTTGATGATCGCTTTGTTCCCTCGGAAGCCGTTTAAGACGACGAAATGGCCTCCGGACCAATGGATGATCGCCGGGAATTTGCCCTTTTCCTTTAAGGCGCGCAGGCCATAAATGAAGCCTTTGGTCTTAAAACCGTACTTCCTCGCGGCGCGAAGGATGTTGTTCGCGTTAGCGCCATTGCGGGAGACGCCGCAATCGACACGGACCTGCTCTAAGGGTACCCACTTATCGTAATAGGCCATGATCATGGCCAAAGAAGCCGCGCCGCACTCGAGTTCTTCAAGTTGCATGACTAGCGGCGTATTCGCGGGTTTCTTGCGCATGGGTTCCCGGACCTTTTTCACATCCCATCCCCCCATAAAAACACAATTGGCCGCACTTCGCGGACCACATAACAAGGATATTCGCCATCGCTTAGGTCGAATGACTTTGCCATAGGCATATCGCCATCCAGTGTCCATATCGATCCTTCGATCCCGGAAATCACGACCTTTTGCCCAACGGCTAGCTTCGGCTTATCTTGGGTTGCGACACGTAACGACGCCTCGCCTTGCGAAAGCGTGGCGACCCCCGCGATTTTCGCGGGCAGCTTCGCCAAGATGGACCAACCAAAAAACGTCCCAAGCAAGGCGACGATCGCCACCAAAACGGACCACGTCACCGGAGAGGTGGACTGAAGATGCTTATTCAGCTCGTCGGGGCTTGCTATGTTGGACGAAGGTTTTCTCATGGAGGCGTATGGTGTGTTTAGTTTATATCACGCGCGCCTTAATCGATAGAAAGCGGTTTGATTAATGTCCACTCCGCGCCAAGAGCCTTGGTGACCTTGTCGTACCAGCCATGCTCAAAGAAGGCGCATTTGGTGATGTCTTCATGGTAGTAATCAAGGTTTTGCGAATAAAGCAAGCCAAGCGCCGGGCAACCTCCCGTGCAGGCTTTGTAGTAACGGCAATTCGCGCATTTGTCGTTTTCCACGAGTTGTTTCAGCACCGTCGCGGTCGCATAAGTCGCGTAATCGCTTTCGTTCACGAGATCTTTTAAGGGCGTCTTCAGGCAGTTGCCAAGACTGATTCCTTTTTCAAGGAAATAGCCAGACATCTGCAAACAAGGCACCACTTCCCCTTTGCTGGAAACGGCGATCATGCCGCGGGTCCCTTTGCACATGGGGATGCGGAAATTAAATTCCTCTTTGCTGCATTCAATAGGCACGATGCCATAACGATGGCGGCGCGGATAGAGGCGAAGGAACTGCCAAATATCGACGATCATGGCCATGCCCGATTCGCCATACCATTTCGCAAACTCGAGCATCTTCTCGTAATATTCGTCGATCCCTAAGCTCGACTGGGGCGAATTCTGCTCCCATCGCGGCGCCTCGGTGGTGCGGATGATGCGCATCTCATCGACGCCGAGGTCATTGAGCAATTTCGCGGTGTCCTTCATGACGTCCACGTTTTTGCGGTTGACCTGGACCTGCGCCTTCACGCGGAAGCCATTCGCGATGCAGAGCTTGATGGCCTTTAAGGTGAATTCCTCGGCGCGGGGATGCTGTCTGATCCAGTTATGGAAACCCACCCCATCGAATGAGATTTTGATTAAGGGGTCGCAGCCAATCGCCTTGAATTCATCGAGCATCTTCTGATTGATGAGCAAACCGTTCGTGTTTAGTTCGAACACCATCATTTCGCGTTCATAGATGGCTTTGATGACGTCGAGGAAACGAGGATGAACCAAAGGTTCTCCTCCGGTGATGGTAAAGGCGTGGACGCCGATTCCATTCGCCTCATCAAGGATATGGATCGCATCCTCAAAGGAAAGTTCGCTGTTTAAGGGGGCGTTGTCTTGCGCGTTAAAGCAATGGAGGCAATTCAAGTTGCATTTGCCCGTCAGCATAAGGTTCATGCGCGGGAAATACATGTTGTCGTATTGCTTGAACTTGGACCATGGGCTTGGATGATCCCCCTTCGCGCATTCTTCGATGAGTCCTTTTTCAAAAAGGGATTCCAATACAGGGTTTTGTTCGAGGTCATGCTCGCCATCGCATTCAAGGAGCAACGCGAATTCCTCTTTGGTAACGCCAAAAGCGCAATCTCCCCCTTTCGGGTAGACTGCGCGATCGACATAACGCCACTTACGAAGGGCTATGGAATCCTTCAGACGACAATACATCGAGGCGATGCGAAGGATTAGGCTTCTTTTTTACGGCGGCCGTCATTTTTCTCGCGGTCTTCGTCGTCGTTGCTGCAGCCACCGCCGGAAACGGCGCTTAATTGCTCGTCATTGAGTTCGACTTCCTCATCTTCGGCGAGTTGGAGCAAATCATCGACGTTGGCGCAATCGCGGACTTTCGCGATCTGATCTTCGGTCAGGCCTTTCAACAATTCTTCTTTTGCGTGCATGGTTGGTTCTCCTTTCGTGTCTGGATAGGGGGATGATGGGGACGGGTCTTTGAGGGGCGTCCCCATCATAGGTACGGTTTGGAAGATTCGTGGGTCTCCCTCGCCTTGGCCATATGGTAGCAAGGGGGCTGCCACAAAACCGTCACAACGGTGCAACGAATTATTTAGAAGCCGTCGTCCGCGTCGAAGAAGGCCCAATCGTATTGGATCATGTATTCGCCGCGGTACTGACGGACGGCATCGGCGCTGCCTTTTTTGTATTCGTATGCGTCGCAATCGACTTTCGTCACATCGATGTAGCATTCGTGATGGCGTTTGACGAAGACGTCGTCCGCGCCGGCTTTGCGGAGAGTATTTTGGATATCGGCGATGAGGTTGCGCAAATAGGAGGGATGGTCCTCTTCCCATAAGACGGCGTTGAGTTCGTTGATGGAGATGGCGGAACCTTCACGGTCGACCAAATAGGCAAAGGCCTCTTTGGATTTCTTATAGGAGAAACGTAACGGCTCGCCACCGAAGAACACCTCAAAGTTGCCAAAGCACTTGATTTGAAGTTTCTTCTTCTCTTCCGCTTGGACGGGATAACGGAGGTTTTCAAGTTCCACCGCCACTTTCTCTTTGTTCACGGGTTTGGTGACATAACCCGAAGCACGGAGGTGGTGCGCCTCTAAGGCATATTGGTCATAGGCGGTGACGAAGATGAGGTTGACCAAAGGGTTGATGGCTTTAAGTTTCTTGGCGAGTTGGATGCCGGTAAGCCCAGGCATCTCGATGTCAAGGAAGGCGAGGTCGGGACGCCACTGCTTGCAATGCTCGTGGGCCTTGAGGGGATTATCAAAGGAGACGATCGCATCGCCCTTGAGGTTTTCTTTGACCGCTTTTTCAAGTCGCATCAACTGCAGCGGTTCATCATCGACGAGCAATACGTTCATACTTATCTCCTGTTCTTGGGAATCGTCACGATGGCTTTGGTCCCCCGGCCAATGTGGCTTTCCATCGTGAGCGTGCCAGCGCACATCTTAGCAATACGATACTCGATATTTTGCAATCCAAAATGCCCATTCGCGGAAAAAGCGATGTTTTTGGGGTCGAAGCCGACGCCGTCGTCCTCGATTTCGATGATGATCGCCTCTTCCGTTTCATGCGTGCTAAGGCGAACCGTGCCTCCCTCGATCTTCTTGAGCACGCCATGTTTCAAGGCGTTTTCCACCAAAGGCTGAACGCATAAAGGAGGCAAAACGAAATCCGTCACCTCCAATTCATAGACCATATTGACGCGATTAGGGAAGCGCAGCTCCTCCAAAGCGACAAAGGTCTTGATGTGGCGTAATTCATCCTTAAACGCAATCATGCGCGTCTCGGTCAAGGTAGAAAGGTTCAAACGGAGATATTCCGTGAAATCATCGAGCGCCTTCTGCGCCTTCATAGGCTCGATGGGAATCAAGGTCGAGATCGCCGAAAGCGAGTTGTAGATGAAATGGGGTTGGATTTGGGAAAGCATGACGCGGATTTGGGCGTCTTTGTATTTTTCTTCCTCTTTGGCTAACTCGAGGTTTTTCTCAATGCCTAAGAAAAAGAAGAGAATCTCAATCGAAACGATGATGGAAAGATAGGCGATCGCATACCCCTTGAAGATGTTTTGAAACACAATGGCCACCAAAGGGAGGATGCAGTATAAGGCGAAAGCCACTTTCTTTCGGACGGATAAACCACGGTTGGTCACCGACACGAGGAAGACGATCGTGAACATGACGAATTGGTAAAGCTGCGACACGATCATCGCGTTGGCGCGGACGTATTCACCACCTTCAGCGGAGAAAAACATATGGGTAAAAAGGTTCACGAAGTCCAGAATCACGAACAGTGAGAACAAAGAAACATTGGTGATTTGCAACGGTTTTCGCAGTTTTTTGGCCACATCGACATAGACCATCATGTAGAGGAACAAGAAAAACGCTTCCAAGTTGTTCGCGATATAGAAGCCCGTGTAGAAGCCCATGATGAAGCCATCATGAACTGGGGAAAGGCTCACCTTAAGTACCGTGAAGAGGAAGTAGCAGGCGAAGTGAAAGGCCGTGAAGGCGAAGAAAATGAGTAACGCGTTCTCGTCTTTGCGGCGCGATTTCTTCACCGCGAGGTAGACGATGTGAACCAAAAGCGTCAATAAGCCGATCAGACAGACGGTGGCGTTGAAGACGACGTTGTTCTGCATTGCTCCATTATCGTTTCTTTCCATAGGAATGTGAAGAAAGCAACACCATCGCATCAAGGATGTTGATATTTATCAATCGCTTCTTCTCCTTGGGCGGGTAATCGGCTATTCTTGTTTGTGCCAATCCAAATAAACCGTTTGGAGGAGGGTTATTTATGTCGAACGAAAACACCCCCAAAGTTGCCGTGAAGACTCCCGAGAAAGAGCCGTTAACGCTTTCTGCCTTCGACCACAAGTTGATCGACCGGGATATCAAGTATCGCGGTCCGCTTTCCTATCGCTATCTCCGTTTGATCGGATGGATGGCCATGGCGATGACGCTCATCGCGATGGTCATGAACGCCGCCGTCGGCATGCAAGCCATCTTCCCCGAGCAAGCCGAGAAATTCGCGAAGCTAGCCACCGCTTCGGGCATTCTCTCCATGTTCTCTTCCTTGCCTTTGCCATTATTCCTCATCGCGAACTTCACGGTCATTTTGCAATCGAAGAACAACTACAAAAAGCTTTTGCTCACCTATTTGAAGATCATCCTCATCATCTACGTCGGCTTCATCGTGGTTTATTACCATTACATCGTCGTCGTCTTAATGCGTGTGGGGGGAATGTCGTTCCTCGAAGCGCGCGAAACATCCATCGCGATCTTCACGATACTTGGCAAGCAAAGCGGCCTTGTCGTCAACGTCTTCATCGACCTTTTTTCCTGCTGCCTCATCCTGTTCTTCATTGACTACAAGCCCAAAAAACACTTCCAGGGAAAGAAGATCGCCCTCTTCCGTTTGATGGTGCTCCTCCCCATCCTCTACGAAATCGCTTCGGCCATACTCATGGGACTATTGAGCCTAAACGCCGTCTCATATGACTTCATGTTCTACTTACCGCCGGAAATCCTTCCGCTTCTAGGCAAAAAGCCGATCGGCATGATCGCGGGATTCGTCATCATCTGCATCTACATTCGTATGCGCGAAAAAATCTATCTTAAGCGCGGTGGCACGGAAGAAGGATATGCCCTCTATGTCGAAACGCGGCGCAACTCCTTCCGTTTCTCCTTGATGATGTCCACCACCTTCTTCGTCATCGCCATCATCGACTTCTTCGTCGTCTTGATTCCCATCTCCGCGATGTTGCCGCCGGATTTATCCGAGGGAGACCAGATCCAATTTGTCGCCGCGTGGATATCCGTCTTGGAAGGCTTCACGTTAGGAAAGTCGGTGTGCTTATTGCTCGTCATCCCCTTTGTGATGCTCTTCTCCTACACCAAACGCCATGCAAACCCAAAACTCGACAAACTCATACCGCTCATCGGCGTCGGCTTGGTGATATTCGCCACGATCGAAACGCTCTTCTTCGTCTTGCTCTTCTAACTCATTCATACATTCTCAAGACGGCACTTCTCGCCGTCTTTTTTGTAGCGGATCATCCGTATAATGAAATGGCACTCCCATGGCGTCTTTTTTCATAAACGGTCGCAAAACCCCCGCTCTTTTATAAGCGAGGGCATAAGGATAACACCGTGCTCTAGTGCTTAAATTGATGGGAGAAAATTAAGGCTCCACGCCAGGGTCATCGACTTCATCGGCGATTTCTGCAAAGTTCGCATGAAAGTCCCGTTCGGCCTGCTCTTGATCGTATGCCGGTGCCTCTTCTTGAGCGAGGTCCTCTTCGACCTCTTGTTGGAATATGGAATTATCTTGGTTTCCCCGGAAAACGTTTTCCTCATCTCCCACCCCTGCTTCCGCCTCCATGAGCTCTTGCTTATTAGCGTTGATGATGGTTTCATAGCAGCTTTCCATCTTGCGCTGTTCCGCGGTTGCTTTGAGGATGTTGATGCAGAAGATCGCGCGGTCCTTCTGGGTTCCGCTAAGGCGATTTGCACTCGAGACGCCCAACATTCCTTCTTTCGGATTCCAGCGAGGGAAGACGTGCTGCAAGTATTCCATCGCGGCCTTGTCCAAGGAATTCATGTCCCCATAGAGAACGTGGTTTCGGTTGTGGAATCCTTGATAGGCTTCTTCCAAATTCCGATAAGCCCTCGAGTACTTCCCAAACATTTTCGCTAGGACGCCAGGCTTGGTCGCCTCATAAGCCTTTTTAAAGTCGCGCTTCCCACCAAACCTACGCTCCAGACGGAAGTCGATGTCCTTGGCGGTGGAATCATAGTCATGATCGGCGATTTTATTGCTGATCTCGCGATTGCCCGCTAGATCGTTGGTTAACGTGGCCGACATGATTTGATAGTCCATGAAGCGATGCTGGTCCGCTTCGGATATCGGGCCTTGGCTCATTTCGCCGATAAGACGGTCGACCTCACGCTTCAAATAGGTGGTCGGGTCGGCCATGAAAAGACGGTTGCCCGCATCGAGCTGAGGGTCCGCGACATCGGGGTTTACGACGTCATCGGGAATCATGATGCGTCGGGCACGGGCCTTCGCGGAGGCATCGGCGAGTTTCATCTTCGCGATGTGCACGGCCTCGTCAAACGAATGATCCCGTCCCTCATGCATGCCATGGGCGAGCAAATAACGGGTGGTGAATGCGAGTTTATCGTCGAAATCATCGAACTCATCGACGCGGCGCATAAAATCCGCCATCGAGACATATTGGATTTGGTTGAGCGCGTCATCGCTTAGACTTCCTGGCATTGGGGCTTCCTCCTTGTGGGACGTAGCCATGATAGCACGCCCCCTGCCACAAGTGTGCAACACTCACCCTGGGCTTCCTTTTATATTTATTTGATATAGCTTTTCAATGTGTCCTTTTGCGATTGTTGCGCTTTCGTGGCGTGAACCCTTTTACAATTATTTCGATCGGAGGATTCGCGCATGAAATATAGAGAGATGCTTGCCTTCAGTGGCTTCTTAAACAAAACCGACGGCACCGATAGCCCCGAGTGGAAGGCGGCCATGCAGAAAGTCAACAACCTCATGGAGGTGATGGGTCCCTACCAACTCGCCAGTGGTGACGGTACCTATCGTCCCATCACACCCGAAGCCTACCGAAGAATCGAACAAACTTTCAACGAGGCCGTGACCGCGGTTTCCGAGTTTACCAAGACGGCTGCCAACGGACCCGAAGACGAAGTGCGTTTGCAGTTAATGAAGAACTTCAACAAGGAGTTCCTTTCTAAGTCCTATATCGAGTACAAAAACGTAAAGCCAAACCCCAACCAAAGCCTGCATGAGGCCATGGAGAACTTCCGTTACGAAAACGTCGACGTCTCCAACGACCAATTGCAACGGGTCGGTGGGAACTTGAGTTCCCGCATCCAACTCACCGTCGATTTCGATGGTACGGCGACCCGTGGCGTATTCACCAAACGGTCCGCATACGAACCGAGGGCTCAATACAATGCCCTTCTTGACGAGATGGGAGCCAAATATGGGAAGTTCGCTTCCTTTTGGAGCGCGCTTGACGACACGAGGTTCTTCGAAGGAGGCTTCACCGCCGCGACAGCGTCGATGTTCATCCATAGCAACCACGGGACGGTCTATGACGACACCCCCGAACGAAGAAGAGCCGCACTGCAGAATTACAAGACGATCACATCCCTCGACCTCTACCGTGAGGCCAATGAGGAGTTTGAGAAATACCGCAATGACCCCGATTTCTTTAACGCCCTATTCGACTTCTCGACCAAAGCGGAACAGCTATCCACCACCATCGGGATCAACGAGGAACTGCTTGGCATGCACCCCGGGGAAAACATCGATGCCCGCAACTCGGCCATGAGCAGCGTCGCCAATCTTTTGGGCGTCAATGACCTCATCGCCAAATCCAAACAACTTGCCGTGCGTATGCCTAGTGGCGAATTCCAAACGGGCACCTTCATGGAGTTCGTCGAAGGCAAGGACTTCACCAAGATCGACAGCATCGATGAGGTGAGAATCGCCCCATTGGAGGCCTATGAAGGAAAGGATGTCAAAATCCAACTCGCCAATTTGCAAGTCCTCGACTACATCTGCGGCAACGTCGACCGCCACATGGGAAACGTGTTTTACCAGTTCGACCCCCAAACCCATAAACTCACCGGCATCAAGGGCATCGATAACGACGCCTCCTTCCTCAAGCGCCACCTTGGCCCCGGGGATGGCATCGCCAAACTTTGCGGCATCCGTCAAATGCGCGTCATCGACGAAGCCATGGCCCAAAAGTTATTGCAGATCGACGAAGGCATGCTCACTGCGACCTTACATGGTTATGGATTAAGCGAGGACCAGGTGGCCGCGGCCTATGAGCGTTTGCACAATTTGCAAGACGCCGTCCGCTCCGCCAAAACCTACGACCCTAAGGAAGGCTTGCCGCCGTTTAACGACCTTGGACAAGACTATGACCTTACCATCGTTAAAAACGAAGATTGGGATAAATTAAGCCTCACCGAACTAAGCGAATCCAACAACAACTTCGCCAAGATCGTTTCCGCGCAACAATTTCTCACTAGCGCGGGCATGGTGACCCCAAAGCTTAAGCAAGACGCAGAATGCTCCAAGCGCGCGCTTAAAACCATGCTTCATCCCGATAACTCCAAGGGCCTTCTCGATAGCGCAAGAAGCCATAAGCCTTTGCTTGGCGTTTCAGAGCGTTACCAACGCATCTTAGACGCGATGGAAGCCTACCAAAACACCCCCGCCCCCGAAGACCCCCTCCATTCCGATACCGACGCCAAGTGGGACCGCTTGGCCGAACTTAAATCCGCCGTCGACGCCTATAAGCGTGAGAAGACCCAAATCGGCCACCTCGACGCAAACGGTAACCCCGTGGAAAACATCAAAGGCAAAGCCCTTGCCCGCATCGAGGACGTGAATAGGATCGGCAAGTTCGCCGATAAGCTCTTACAGCAGCGTAAGCAGACCATTAACGCCGATGGCGCGCTCCATGAAGCGGAACAAAAGCAGAGGGAACTCGACGAATTCAAGGCGTTGCCCCCGGAGGAGCAGCAGATCATCCTCGACCAGAAGAGGGCCCATGAGGAACTGTTGAAACAAGACCTCGCCGTTCGCGTGCAAAATAGTCTCCAAAACGACGAGGAGTCCTTGGAGGACGAAATGGAAGTCGATTGGTCCGAAAACCTCTCCATGGACGCGATGAATCTCGATCAATAAACGCGGTCGAGCCTAAATTAGACCGCCCCTAGCCATATGCGCATTACAATCTAGATACGAATGGAAGAATTCCTTCATTTCTTGCAAGGCGAGATGGCGGAACCCGGATTGTTCTCCTGGTTCCATTTGGTCGCGCTTTTCCTGATTCTCACCGCCACGATCCTTGTCTCTTATTTCCTAAGGAACACCAGCGAAAAGGTTTACAAAAGAGTCGTTCTCATCACGTGGTTGGCTCTCATCGCGTTCGAGATCGGGAAACAACTCATTTTGGCCTTCCACTATGGAAGCCCATCCTATTGGGAATATAGCTACCGCGACTTCCCCTTCTCCATCTGCTCGATGGTCTATTACTTCACCCCCATCCTTTTGTTTGTGAACAAAGAAAAACACCCGCGCATCGTCGACGCGGCAGTCGGCTACCTATGTTTGATTACCTTGATGGCGGGGATCGTCGTCTGCGCCTATCCCAAGATGGTCACGTCCCGCCTTATTTTCATCAACATCCAAACGTTCATCCACCATGGATCCCAGGTTGTTTTGGGCGTCTTCATTTTCGTTTGGAACCGCAGAAGCGTCTCCATCAAAACGTTCTACCGAAGCCTGCTCGCATTCGCCATCACGGTCGTCATCGCGATTTTGATCAACCTGAGTTTCCAGCCCCACTTCATCAACATGTTCTTCATCAACCCGTTGATCGTCACCAATCTTCCCATTGGCATCATCGTCCAAGAAAAAGCGGGATATCCGGTTTTCCTTATCGGCTTCTTGTCCCTGATTGCTTTGGCAACCTTCCTCACCTATTTAATGGAGACGTCCATCTACAAAGCAATCGAAAAGAGGAAGGCCAAAGCGGGCGATTAAAAGAGTTTTTTCTTCTTATTAGAAGAGGACGCGGAAGAGAGCGAGCAACACGTTGATGAGCTTGGCCCCAAAGGAAAGCTTGAACGAATCGTCGATTTGGCGCGAGACGGTGAACATGTTCTCAAAGTCCGCTTTGATGTCTTTAAGGCATTCATGCCCATAAAGCAAGGCGCCGCATTCGAAATGGTGGGTCAAGGAACGGAAATCCATGTTGATGGTGCCCACGAAGGCGGTATCGTCGTCGCTTAGGCACATCTTCGCATGGACGAATCCCGGGGTGTATTCGTAGATCTTCACTCCCGCCTGACGTAACGTGGCATAAGAACCGCGGGTCAAGCAGAACACCGCCTTCTTGTCGGGGATGAAGGGGGTAATGATGCGCACATCCACGCCGCGGGCAGCGGCTTCGCGCAACGCTTGGGTGAAGCGGAAGTCGATGATGAGATAGGGCGTGGTGATGTAGAAATAGCGTTTGCTGCGCGCGATGATATTGAGGTAATTGGCTTCGCCGACTTGTTCATTGTAAAGCGGGCGCGGTCCATCGCCAAAGGGAACCAAAACACCTTTTTGGTCGTAGGATTTGGGGCTAGGGTTCATGTATTTGGGGTAATCCAGAGATTTACCCGAAGCGGGGATAAAGTTAATGAAGAAAAGCGTCGTTAAGGTGTTGACTCCCGCGCCTTTGACGCGGATGCCCGTATCCTTCCAATGACCTAAGCGGTCGTTGCGGTTGATGTATTCGTCGCCGAGGTTGATGCCACCGGTGAATGCGACTTCGCCATCCACCACCATGATTTTGCGGTGATCGCGGTTATTGAAGACACCGCTGACAACAGGGGTAAAGGGATTGAATTTATGGGCATCGATGCCCTCTTTGCGGAGTTTTTTGTAATAGCTGCTTGGCAACATCGTCACCGTGCCGACGTCATCGTACATGAAATGCACTTCCACGCCTTCTTTTGCCTTCTCGACCAAGATTTCGTGGATGGCGTCCCACATCTGTCCCGGGTCGACGATGAAGTATTCCATCAAGATGAACTTCTTCGCGCCGCGCAAGGCCTCGAGCATGTCCTCCCACATCGCTTCGCCGACGGGGTAATACTTGATGTCGTTATGGGTTGAACCGCCTAAGCCAGACGCCCGTTTGAGGTAACGGGCCATCCCGCGGTCGCCTTCCTCCATGGATTGGAGCGCTTCCTCCTCTTGGGCGGAATCTTCGATATAAGGCGCAAGTTCCTTGTAGGCTTTTTCATAAAGCTTGCGGTCTCTTTTACGGACGTGGGTATGGGAGAAAAGCAAATAAAACAGCGTCCCGAAGATCGGCAAAGCCAAAACCAAGAAGAGCCAAGGGATCTTGTATTCGGGGTTTTCTTTGCGGTTGACCACCACAAGCACCACCAAGATGCCGACGATCCACGCCACGATCTGGAACACGTAGAAGTATTCGTTGAGGTAAATGATCAGCAAGGCAATCGCCGCCACCTGCGCCAAAAGAAGCAAGGCGGAAATGCTCCATTTCGAGAAAAGGATTCTTAAGAATTTCATGGGATGCCTCCTTGTTCTTAAGGACAAAAACCGATTGGACCTATTTTACAATGACCTCACTCATCGGTAAAGCGTGACACGCGCCCACGGAAACAAAGAAAGTATCGATGAAACCGACACTTTTTTAGCGCTAATATGGAATGAACCAAGTCCCAACAAGGATTAGAACACGGGAGGGATGACTTCTTTCACGACGTCGTCGAGGAACGCTTCCGGGTCGTCATAGACCGTGGGGTTTGGCTCGATGTGGAGATCCTCCTCGAATCTCTTATTCCAGGAATACCCTTCCCCGCGGAACTGCATGGAGGCCGTAAAGACGTTGCCGTTAGAATCGTCGCTATCGTTGTCCAGATAGACCACTTTGTAGTTGAAGGCGTCGAAGGACCCCGTTTCCTTTTGATAGGTAAGCGTGCCTTCGAAGACGCCTGGGATGATCTCGTTTTCGCTAAGCAACGTCCGCACTTCCCCATCGGCGATACGGAAGTGGACCAAAGTGTTTTTCTCATTTTCTTCCAGACGGATGGCGTTTTCGGTGATGAAGGTGTCAAGCGCTGCATCGGATTTTTTGCTCAGGTCGACCAAAAGAGCGTAATAAATGCGGTCCAGCGTTTCGCACGAACGTTGCCCGTCATAAAGGCTCGTGCGGGCGAAGATGTTCGATAGGGCGCGCGGCGAGATGGTATCGAATAACGCTTTTTTATCAACGATACCGTTGAAGGATTGCTGATGATCGTATGCGCCACCGAGTTCCTCCGTGTAATTGAGGGAGTTGTAAATTTGGAGGGTGTCGTCCCCGAATACGCTGTCTAACCGTTGAAAATAATCCACGGTTTGCACCGACTCGCTCCTTCTCGCATCGTCGCGGTCGTAATGGTAGGAGGCGACGGCCGCGGTCTGCAGCATTCCATAGCTTCCCCTACCGTAGGAAAGATAATCGAAGAAATCGGGATTTTCCAAAGCCTCCACTTCTTGGTAGGCCTCTTCGCTTATTTCATAAAGGCAGCCAAACATCCCTCCGCCACGATAGGAATAAAACTGCGTTTCCGCTTCGATACCCTCGCCATGGGTGGAAGAGAAATATTCGTAGTTCTGTGTGAATGTGCTGACGAACATCTTCGTGTAGATCGGCGAGAGATCTTGCTTGGCAAGAAGCGCTTTAAGTTTGCCCACCTCCTCCATGTTCGCGGGGGAAGAGTTGCATGAAGCGAAGGCGAAGGAACAAAGCAGCAAAGGTAAGAAGAATGCTTTTTTCATAAATGTCTCCTCTTATCGGGCAATGACAACGTCCCGTTTATGACGGTCGGAGTTGAAGCAAACGGTCTCTTTTTTGTGATCGCGCTCCACCTGAACCTCATCGGAATTATCCAAGGCGAAATATTCGTAATAAGCCCAGTATTCGCAACGGTGAGACGGCTTCTTGGAATAGGACTTCATGGAGATGTTGTATTTACGGCCAACGGGCATGAAGAGTTCCAGCTTCTCCTCGGTCGCATAGGAATAATAGGCCGCGGCATAGCCATCATCGCAGGTAGAGACATCGCTTTTGCCAAGATAATGTCCGTCGATGGAGATGACGCGTTTGCCTTTTTCGTTATCAAGACGCAAACCGATATCGTTATAGCCGAAGAATTTCATGCGGCCATAGTCGGCGTTATCCATGAAAGAGCCAAGGGCGATGGTTTCAGAGGCGTCTTTACCCTGGTTATAAGCATCGACGTAATAGCTATCTTGGCTGGCGAGATGGGCGAAGACGAAATCGGGGTAATGGTTTTGGAGGATGTAAGGAGCGTAACCGGCGAGGGAGAAAAGTTCGTTGGGGCGTTCCCAATAGACATCGAATAACGGCGAGGATAGGGCGCTGACGAGGTTATAGAGTTCATCGCCGATGTCCTCTCCCCAGCCTTCGGCGATCTGCGACTTGGCTTTGCTTTCACCGCCAAGGGCGTTGGAGACCGTAGCTGTGAAGAAGGTCTTTATCAGTTTCGAAAAGGGTAAGGCGACGGGATGGGATTCGTCTTGGATAAGCAGCATCACCGATTCTAGGGAATTTTGGTATTCGGCGACGTATTGTTCGCGATTGCCGATGTTATTGACCACTTCTTCAAGAATGATGGAGGCGGCGATGTTGGCGTCGTAGTTGACTTTGGTATCGTCCTTGTTTTTGCGGACATAATCCACGAGTTCTTTGTCGGTGAAGATGTTGCCCGCGATGAAGCTGAGGATGTCCCCGCCGAGGTATTTGAATTCGAATCCGCCCATCGTGAATTCGTCGCAATGGTTGACGGTTATTTCCTTGTTCTGATTGAAAATGTCTTGGAAGGTGTTGTATGTCCGGCGGTAGTTTTCGTAGCCCGAAGGATCATAAAAGGCGGTGCGGACGTATTTGTCGCGGCCGAAACGGGTGAAGCCATATTGCTTCATGGCGAGTTTTGGGACGATGTCGAGCGGGTTGACGATGTTGAAGATGTTGTCGTAAAGGGAGTCCTTAGGCGCTTTGACGGAGGTGCTATGGACGTTGGCTCCCTGCGGCGCTTCGAAGGTATAGGCGTATACGTCATCCCTGGTGGTGGCGGCGCCGTTAGAGAAGATCTTCTCTCCTCTACTGAGCTTATTGTCGATGAGCCCGGCGGCGATGTTGGTGGTCGCGCCACCCCTGGAGAAGCCCGTCATCCAAAGCTTGACCTTGCCGGTCACGTTATTGGAAGAGACGTAGCCATCGAGGAAGGAGATCAGCTTGTTCGCGGCGTTATACCATCCTTCGTGCATCATGTCCGACTTGCTGCCATCGCCTAGATGCATATTGTTGCCCCATTCGCGGAAATAACCGCCCGAACGCGGGGTAATGGCCACGACCGTATAGCCGTCGAATTCTCTTTTCGCCGCCGCAAGGCCGATGGATTCAAAGGTCGCGGATTGTTGGTAGTCCTCATTGACGGCAAAGCTATTGAATCCGATCGCGGAGAAATATTCCTTCACGAACTTGGATTGGTTCAAATACCAGTCCTCATCGTAGGGGCCATAGTCGGTGAAACTGGAAATAGCCATGGCCACGGAGGCGGTCGCTAAATGAGGGTCGTACTCAGTGGAAGGATGCTCGAAGTAGTTGCGCGAAAAATAAACGTCACCGACGAAGCGTGGCATATTTTCCGCATTGATGGAAGCGTAATGTAACGTGGCCTTTTCTACCGGATAGTTCGCCTCTGCTCTTGTTCCAAGCGTCGAAGCACAGCTTCCGAGGCATACGCCAAGACACGCTAGAGATAACCGAATCGTTTTCATAAAGGACCCACCTTTCTGATCTTATGCCATAAGTCTACAGGATTGGCTGCCACGGAATTGCCACAAACAAGGCGAAAGAAAAACAACCGGATGCATCCTTGCATCTATTGCGCGCGAATGGACTGGTTCGTGGCGACGTTTCCCTTTAGGATGCGGCTAGGATGAAGTCCGTAACCGCGTTCTTCGTCATGTGGGTTTGTTCGCTTCTGCTGATGGACGCGACCCCATCTCCTCGCTGAAACCCATAATCGCCGAAATAGGAATGATTCCCGCCATCAATGACGATTTCCGTCGTTTTTGCGGGAAAATTGCTTCGATTCTTCTCATATTCTTCTTTATTAAGCACCCTGTCATTCGTGCCATAAACAGACAAGCATCGATAGGAATCGTTTAGTTTCTTGTTTGGATAACTTGCCAAAAAGACGATTCCTTTGAATACCTCATCGTTGTTATCGGATAAAAACAGCGCCGCCGAGGCCCCGCCTAAGGAATGTCCCATCATATAAAGGTTCGTATGCCTTTTTAATCCCGCCACTCCGCTTGCGGCATTAATACTCAAAAGCGGGAAATACAAAGGCGACTTAACCAAATAGACGTCGATTCCTTCATGGGCGACTTGGCTGCACAAAGGCGCATAGGCCACCGGATCGACTTTCGCCCCGGCGTAAAAGACGATGGCGTTTTCATCGCTTCCTTGGTTATCGAAACGGTACCAATCCTTTTCGTAGGTCACGGAAACGACGTTATCGCCATTAAGATACGACTTGGCTTCATCGCTGGCCTTATAGTTGATGGCGAAGTAAATCAGGGCGAAAGAAACGATTAGGGTTATGGACGACACGGGAATAACGATCGCCTTAACGTAATTCTTTATCTTGTGTTTCCGGTTGATGAGCAAAACCACCAATACGGGGATCCCGATCGCGGCGATCAAACCAAATACCAAAATCAAAACGTATTTCATATCGGAGGCTTTTCAGCCTCCATATTTTATCTTTTGTTCGCAGAGAGGAAATCCCTATCTTCTCTTTGAATCGATGCCAGCGCTCTTATCGCCTTTCGTTACGGGAAGAGCGATGGTTTTCGAGTTCTTGGTAGACGCGCTCCGCATCGAGTTCGGGGCTGTCTTGGAGACTAGTTTTTCCCGTCGGAGCCGTCATTGTCATCATCAATCGTGCGGCACACTTGCACATGGGCATATTGGTTGTGAGACCCCACAGTATAAAATCGCATTCAAGGTGGCCAATTTCCCCCACCGCAACCTGATAGCCGAGCGACTTCGCATATTGGAAGACGATGTTTTCCAAACATGGGCCGTAGTTGATTCGGTTGGCCACGTTCCTCGCGAAATAGATTCCCGAATCGATTCGGTAGTATTTCTCGTTCCCGGTGGAGAATCTGCGCGATTTCATGTCGAAGCGTTTGCATCGGCTCAATATCTTCGCATCCTCAAGAACCTGAAGATATCGATAAACGGTCTCTGCTTTCACCGAGGGCGTTTTATATTCCAACCCCTAATTCGCACGATGAATAAACGGAAAACGCCAAATCTTTTCCCTGGCTTTTTCGACTAAAACTCCTATTCAAATCACCCTTTGATAGTCAAGAGACGACGTAAATTGACATATTTTGCGTACGGGTGTACCTTCTAGGAAACAAAGCGCATACGTCTGATTAGCGCTTTTCCCAAATAACAATACAGGGGGTCTTCCAATGGGAAAACAGCAGAAGAAACGAGGCTTCACGATCGTTGAGCTCGTTATCGTCATCGGCGTCATCGGCATCCTCGCCGGCATTTTGGTCCCGACCTTCATCAGTTTGAACAAGAGGGCACAGGATTCTTCCGACACGAGTTTTGCCAAGAACGCCAACACGGCCCTTGCCATGGGCCACCACCGCCACAAGACCATGTCCGAGGCCATCGCCGACGTCGTCGCCAATAGCGACATCTCGGTCGACGACTTCAAATCCTCGGCCGGCAACATCCTCGTCTGGGATAGCGAAGCCGACCGTTTCGCCATCGTCGATGAGGCGGAAGGCGTCAACAAAGTCATCTACGCGGAAGGCGGCGCCCTAAAGGCGACCAAGAACGCGCAGCTCTTCCGCATCTATGACGACTTCGATTACGCGCTTGGCCAGCGTTATTCGATCTACGCTTCAAAGAATTGGAATCTCGCCAATGCCATCATCGGCGACGATACCCATCCGCTCACCGTCGGATTCGACGTCGGCATCAACGACCACTTCGTCTCCGGCCGTTACGAGCGCGCTTCCGATGTCGAGGCCCAAAGCGTCATCCTCAACACCGGCGATTGCGCCGCCCTCGCCTTCGAAGTCGATTCGCCTAAGGACACGCTGAGCCACTTCGGTAGCGCGGATAACATCCACATCACCGCGATCGCCTCCGCTTCCTATCACGAATGGGGCGCGGTTACCGAACCCGTCGTCATCGAAAGCGGCCGCATCGTCCTCGAAAGCGGATCTGATGTCACCGCGACCGTCAAGACTGGCGCCACCGCCGAAAAATCCGCCGGTTCTGCTTCTTCCGTCGAATACGAAGGCCACACTCCTAGCGGCTCCCTCACGGCGTTCCGTTTCCCCGCCTTCGTCCAGGATTACCTCGCCCGGACCGACAAATCCCGCTTGGATTCCATCCTCGATATCCAAAGCACTCCCAATCCTAACCGCAGCAATTTCTACCGCAACGACGAAGAAGCGAAAGGCACCGTTGGCGGAGCCGATGTCTATATGATTGGCAACGACAACTCCTTTGCCTTCCCTCTTTATGCCATCGGAGTCGATTCGGTGACCCTCCAGGAAACCGTTTATAAGAATCCTAGTGGCGTCGAGCCCGTCTTCACTCGCGCTGACGAACACTCTGGTGCATTTCCTTCTTGGGCTAACGGCACTTTAGACGCCACTGCATGCACCGCTGGCGATCAATTCACCATCACCCTCGGCGGCAACGTGCTAACCATCAAGATCGTCGATGGTTATAACATCACCGACGCCAAGGGCCTCTCCCTTTTCGATAATGTCTCTGCTCTCCACGACGAAAACGGCGCGACTATCGCCCGTTATGACAAGTGGGCCGACAAGAAGAAGGCGATATTCGGCGACGAATATTACAGCTACAACCCCGCCGCCCTCATTCAGCATGGCGACATCAAGCTCAAGAACACCGATCTTCCCGACGACCTCTTCTGGTCTGCCAAACAGGTCGACGCCTATCTTCGTGAACGTCCTGGCGTTTTGACCGCCTATACCAACGCCCGCAACGCCGGACGCGCCACCCTTGGCCTTGAGCCCTTCACCGAACTCGACGTCAAGCGCAACCTCGCCGGCAGTATGCGCGATGATATCCCTGTCTTCTACCGCGCTACCGGCAGATACCTCTGGAATCCTTCCACCAAAGGTTGGAATCCCGGGACCGCAAACGAAGGCTATACCGACCTTGGTGAAGAATGGAACGGCGATTTCGAGTATCACGGCAACTACTTCACCATCGATGCCTCTGCTTTAAAACAGATCGCCTTCTTCGGTACCAAAGAGCAGTCCCATAACGGCGGCGACATCACCCCGGAAACCGGCGAGCCGATGCCCGAGCTAAATCCTGAGGTGTATTCCCTCATCGAAGGCTCCCACGGCACCCTATTCGGTTTCAACACCGTTGGTGGCCACGTCCGCAATCACCTCCTCCCCTATCGTGGAAACGGCGGTCAGGTCGACGTCTATAATCTCGCTGTCGTTGGCAACGGCAACCGCGCTAACGACACCAAATACCAAGGCGGCCTCTTTGCCTTCAAAGTCGACGCCACCGTCGCGAACTTCCATAACGTCAACATCGCCAAGGCCATGGGTTCGTTCATGAGCCAGATCGGCTGGTATAAGCAGAATGCCTTCAAGACCGAACTCCACGTCGATCGCTGCAAGAGTTTCGATTCCTATAGCAGCATGTTCTATATCTACGGAACCGAAAAGAACTATCTCACCAACTCCTGCTGCAAGAATGCGGGCGGACCTCTCATCATGCTCGATGAGCGCAACCGCTATCTAGAGGCCTACGAAGGCAGCGGAGCCGGCGACCACTGCGGCTTCGTCGGCGATGCCCCAACCCTAGACTGCACCAACGTCTATCTCGAGAACTACGTCGCTGGCACCGAGCCTTTCTTCGCCTCCAAACCCCCCGAGCTCGTCGGCGCACTCATCAACCAGCTCAAAGGACATGGCGCAGATGTCTTCGGATTGCTCGGCGGCAAAAACTTCATCCGTCGGCTTAGCGATGGCAACACCTATATGAACGTTCTCGTCGCCGATATGGACATCGGTGGTCTGGCCGCCGATCGTACCAAAATGCAAACTGGATGGTACGCTTCTCCTTCTAGGGGCAAATTTATCGTCAATAACGATGGCGAAAACCTCGGCAAAAATGCTTCGATGGATGTTTTCGTGAATCCTGCCTTGGAAACACCCGCATCGATTTTGGGCATCTACCGCAAAGCATGTGTCGACAGCGCCAAGGCGAGTGAAAAGGATTCTGCCCCTGGCATGATATTCATGAATGCGCTGGGCGGACATGGCATGTCCATTGGACAAAATGCGGAAAATGGAAAATACCTAGCCGCATCGATTGACTTCACGAGTGGAAACCTTGGTCTCCTGGACGAAAAACTCGGTCAGGCCGACTTCCTCTCCACCTATATGTCGATGGACTTCAACGTTCCTTCGATGACCTTCGGCTTCGTCTTCGGAATGAAGTAAGCGAAACCAAAAGACGGCGTCACCTTAGGGTGGCGTTTTCTTTATCCTTAGTAGCCCACGGCGATGAAATGGACGTTGCAAACCTTATGGGAATTATCGTTTGCCGATATCCTTGCGTCGAAGGTAAAGACGCCATATCTCTTTTCCTCAAAATGAATGAGGCCTTGCTCGGAAATGGCCATATCGCTTGGCGTGCCACCATCCGAATCCACAAGGGCATAATGGAGGGTTTGTACGGTCGCATCTTCTGGCAAGACGAAGGCGGAAAGGTCGAAATTCCCCTGTCCGTCTTTCCATTTGGCGTCGTCCATGATGGTCTTATAGCCGCGCATCTGGATGACATAGTCGTAGCTGATGCCGGCGATATTCCATTCGATGGGGAACTCGCTTTGGCTAGGCTCCCCTTCTTTTGGACGCGAGAAGATCGCGTAATCGCTGTCTAAGACGGTCGTGCCTTCGGGATAAGTGAGGATCTGCCCCGCGGGTAGATTCCTTGCCTGGCGAAGGACAATGGCCTCGACCTCAATGGTAACGTTATGGATTTCGCTTAGGACGCCGATAATGCCCACGGTCAAAATAGCCGCGGCGAAGATGAGACTTACGAGGATGATGGTGATCTTTTTCATTCTCTTCCCCTCCCCTCATAAGGCAATAAGCCATAGGCTCTGACTTTATGGATGAACAATACGGTCCTTCCGACGAAGAAGAATCCGCTGAAAGCGAGAAGATGGTAGATACCCACGTTGCTGTTCTCGAACATGAAGAAGAGCAATAATCCGGCGAAAAGGAAAGCGAAAAGCAAGGCGAAGACCATCGATTTGAGTTCATTGACATTGAAGGAAGTCTTGTTGCCCGCTTTCGCATACAAAGAGAGCTTGGGGTGCATGATATCGAGTTCCGCCGACCATAATAGATGCCCTAGGTAGAGCAGATAAACGCAGAAGAAGAGAGGCACCATCGGCACGAAGTCGAGGGTAGTAAGGCGAGCGTAGATAGCCACCGAGAAAACAAGGGATGCCGTCATGATGATCGCCCTAAGGAAGAGGCGCGACATAAAGGCATACAAGGTATCTTCGGGGAAAGAATGGGTGATGACCCCTGCCTGTCCTTCCTTGGAATAGAGACTAGAGACGGTGACATTAGACGCCAAGGCGATAAGCGACATGATGAGGCCATTAAAGAAGAGGGTGAGGATCTCCCCACTGTAGGATTTGCGCATTGAGTGGAAAAGGGAATTGAGGATCAAGATCGCTAAAGGCGTCACGATGAAGAGGAGGTAGTAATTCCCAAGGGCTTTGTAGTCGCGTAGGCTCACGAGCACCTCGCGTTTGATATGAGATAAAGGCCCAGGGAGAGAACGGTTCTTCTTTCCTTGCCCTATCGTTTCCTTCTTGTCGAATTCCTGCGATTTCAAAGCCAAGGCGGGGAAGGTCTTCTTCGAAAGGAAATAGGCCCCTACTAGGCATCCTGATGTGAGCAAGATGACGCCTAATAACGCCAATATAGGGAATAGGGAGAAGGGATTTGGCGAGGACATCATCCCCGATTCCCACGGAATATAGCCAACCGCGGCCATCGATAGCAAGGAGAAAGGATATAGCCATAGGCTAAAGTCTCTAGTGAAGCGGACGATGGCGGGGAAATATTCTAACCCCCACTTCTCGATGAGCGCGAGGTTTTCGGGCAAGGCATTCATCGCGAGGAACACCAAGGCCGTGATCGCGACTAGCAGCGCTAAGAATAGAAGACTTTGCAATAACGGGAACCTCGCGATGAACCTACGCACATGGAACAAGGGGATCGAAAGGACGCTCGAAACGGAAACGCATAATAGGGACAAGACGATCGTCGCCAAAAAAACGTAGAAATAGTACCCTGCCCCCACGCCATAGGAGATACCTATGGACGCGAGCAAAGGGAAGAGGAAGAAAAGGCTTCGGACGAGTTCCTGGATGCCATAGAAGATGATTTTGGCCAGAAATACGTCTTCGGCGGGAACGGGATAGGCCAAAAGGATCTCGTTGTCTTTGGAATAGAAGAGAGAATCGTTGATGCGGAAAAGGGTTGAGAGAAAAGCGAATACGCTGAAGGCGAGGAATACCACGTTCCATAAAGGAAGAGGCAAATGCGGATTCATGCCTAGGACATGGAAATATTCCAAGAAGAAATTGACGAGGAACAATAGTCCCGTCATCGTCACGATGCCAAGGACGTAGAAGAAAAGCTTGAGCAAGGTCTCTTTCTTGTTCTTGCGGAAGGAGAAGATGAAAAGACCGCGCAGCTGCAAAGCGACCAGGACGCCGATATGCCGGATTCTAGTCTTTCCTTCCATCTTCCTCCCCCGTTTTGGCCATATAGAATTGCTCTAATCCTTCGGGATGTTCCTTCTCCACTTCTTTCATCGAGCCACGCCAAACGATATGGCCTTTCTTGATGATGGCGATATCGGTGCAGAGCTTCTCGACCACGTCGATGATGTGGCTCGAAAAGAAGACGATGTTGCCTTCTTTGGCATGGGCGAGCATCGCTTGCTTGACCTGGTAGATCGACTGCGGGTCGAGGCCGGTAAGCGGCTCGTCGAGGATCCATACCTTCGGGTTATGGGTAAGCGCGGCGATGATGGCCACCTTCTGCTTCATGCCATGGCTATAGGTTTCGATGCGCGAATCGAAGGCGTTCGATAGTTCTAATAGTTTCACGTATTTTTCGATGCGGGCATCGCGCTCTTCGCTTTTGACGCCATAGAGGTCGGCGACGTAATTGACGTATTCCCGGCCGGTAAGGTTTTCATAAAGAGCGTAATGATCCGGCACATAACCGATGCATTTCTTCGCTTGGATCGGCTCGTGGACGATGTCATAGCCGCAAACTTTGATCGTGCCTTCGCTCGGCGGCTGGATGCCGATCGCCGATTTGATGCAGGTCGATTTGCCAGCCCCATTGGGCCCAAGGAAGCCGAATACCTGTCCTTCCTTGACCTCAAAGGAGACCTTATCGGCGGCGAGGTGGTCCGAATTCCCGTAACGCTTCGTAAAGTCGAGGAATTCGAGTTTGGCGCTAGATTCGCCTACGTGCGTTTGATTCATTTTCTTGGCCTCCTTGAATGACAAATGGCTCTTTCTGATGATCGCGTAACGGTAATGGAGATCGATATGGGAATCTTCGATGATGAAGAAGAGAGAATAGACGAACCACATGAGGAAGGCGATGAGAACGTAGCCGACGAAGAAGACGCTTTGGTAAAGCGGATAGTAGACCAAGACCAAGTCGCCCGAATTGAATTGGACGCGGACGTTAAGCATCTTCTTCGCCTCTTCCCCGAAGATGCCGAGAACGTAGTCGTTATTGATGAAGAGGTAGTCGGTGCCGCTGCCTAGGACGCCAGGCTTATAGCCAGGAACGAAATTGGACAGATACCCATTCGCGATCATGATGAGGACGAAATAAACGGCAAACGCCCCTAGCGAATAGCCCATCTGCTTCATCTTGGGTCGCTTAAACACCTTTAACGAGACCGTCATTAAGGGCATGCATAAGGCGTTCATGTGGTTCCACCAAAAGAGGAGGACGCTCGGATCGAAGATATTCGTGTATTCGCCATTATTCGGCCAAGCCATCGCGGCGAAGGCGCCGAAGACGTTGATGAAATAGGTGAAATAGAAAAGCTTCTTCCACTTGAAAGCGATGGTAAGGGGGACGACGAAGAGGGCGGTATGGCAAAGGTGGATGGGAAGACGCGTGACCATGAGCCTATAGCCGTTGCTCGCATCCCAGATGCCCTCGAAGCCATATTCGGCGAAGAAACTCGATAACGCGCCGAGGCCAAGGGCGATGAGCATGGCCCTCCTGCCCTCGTAATCGTCGCTTCGGATGAAGAAATAAGAGGTCACAAAATAGGCGATCCCTATATAGATATAGAGGCGATGGGTAAAGGAAAATCCATAGATGCGCCAGGCATATTCGACCTTGCCTAGGAAGATGACGTCGGTCGGCACGAACATGGCAAATGTCCCCATCGGCAAGAAGGCGAAGGTCGCTAAGAGGAAATAGGCGATAAGGTAGCCGATTTCCTTCTTGCTCGATAAATTGCGGCCCCTATCTTCAAATAGCCCTACAATCCCGACGCCAAACGTCAGCCCAAAGGAAGCGGAGAGCAAGGCGGTCTTATAGGAAATCTCCAGGGTGCTGCCCGTATAGGCATGGGCGAGGTTGAAGAGGGTAAAAAGCGTCATCGATAATATCGGCATGCCGATATAGCGGTTCACCAAGGCGATCCGCTTCGACGGGAAGATAGCGCTTAGAAGGGCGAAAGCGGCACTAGGAAGGAAGAGAGCGACCCCAAGCCAAGCGAAGACGTTCGCGGCCTTGTTCTCGCCATAGGGAACGCCGATGAGATTGACGTTGCCGATGGACGTATCGTATTGGGGCTGGCGATAAATCGATCTGGTATTCATCGCGATCGGCACGAAGAACATCGTGACGAAGAAGACGACAAGGGCGATGATGCCGACGACAAAGCGGTAGATCCTCGTAACCTTTTCGACGTCTTTGTCCCTCTTTTTACCAAGCGCCCGAGACAAGAAATACCCGCCTAAGACAAGCAAAGCGGAGACGGCACCGAGGAGATAGACGAACGCCACCGGGTTCATTATTGGAGCATTATAGCACGCGCATATGGGCGTATGTATCAAGGCGTGGTTTGCGCATGCAATAGGCACCAAAGAATCAGGTTCCATCGTTAATAGGCGGAAGGCAAAACACGCTTTCACTATAGTGCGCCAACCAAAATGCCTCGAAATGTGGTAATTTTGTGAGACAAATTCTTCAAAAGAAAAGGAGGCGTCGACAGAGGGCGCCCCCCATAAATGAAATTGGCTAGTTTCTCAAGGCCACCTAAAGGAGTTTGGATCGTCTTTTTTCAGCAGTCCGTTCATAAACGCTCACCTCAAATAGGCTGATTTATTGGTGGCTCTTTATGAAATCCTCGGCGTCATTCTTCTTCTTGAAGACCTCATCTTCCGGTCGGAGTTCTTTCTTGAACTTGAAGGTGAAGAGTTTGATAAGCTCGTCTTCGCCCTTCTTCTCCTTGCCAAACTTCAGGGCCTTAACAACTTTCTTCTCGCCATTCTCATCGACGATGATGTACTTAGCGAAGACGAAGAAGAGCAAGCAGAAGCAAATGGCTAATGCAGCGAGGATGGAGAGGATGACGATAAGCGCGACGATTCCTCCATTAAGTCCGCCAGCGGAGGCGCTTGCATTCGTCACGAAGGCGAACTGGGAGAGCCTGCCGATCTCGAAGACTAAGTCGCTGCCGTCGACCTTGTAGTCGGTAACGAATTCCATGTCGTCGACGCTGTGGATGTGGAGGATCCTGGTAGTCGCCATTTTGACACCTTCAGGGATCGCCATGCGGACGGTGATCTTGAGCCCCGCTTTGATGTCGGAGGGCTGGATCTCCGTCTCGACCCCGCCGACGGTCCGGATCAATTTGACGTCGTAGACCTTGGAAATCTGCTCGTTGGCTTCGAGCATCTTCTGGATCTTCTCGTAATCAGCGGCGGTCTCTTTCTCCACGGCGTCGGTCCTGACCTCGACCCTGAGCTCGATGTTGTCCTCGACGATAGCGTCGTCGATCTTGACGCTGACGCCGGGCTGGTCGGGGTCGGTCATGGTCTTGCCGAGGATCTCGAACTCGACCATCGCGACGGCGTTGCCGAAGGTGACCTTGGCGATATAGCTGCCGACGTTGACGCATTCAGAAACTTCGGCGTTGCCGCTGAAGTACTTGATGACGGGGTTCGGGAAAGCGTCGGCGCTGTAGCCTTCTTTCAGGGTCGCGGTCTTGGCGGTGCCGTCATAATGCAGGTCGCCCTTGGGCGCTTCGAGCGTGAGGGTCAGCCCTTCGGCCGTCGGGCAGTCGGGGGCGCCGCAGGAGGCGGTGATGGCCGCGCCGCTAGCGGTGTAGCTCCAATCGTGCTCGTGCTCGGTGACGAGGACCGTGATGTCGACGTGCTCAATGACGTTGTAATTAGCGGTATCCGCCGGGGTGAAGGTTGCCTTGAAGGTTTTGTTGCCCGTGTCGAATCCAACGTTCTCGTTGGGGTTATCCCAGGCCCAGCCGGTGGGCAACGAGACCGTGGAAAGGGTCTTGTTGATGAGGGCGGTGAGGCCGGTCGGGACGGTGTATGCAGGATCGGCCTTCGCGACGATGATGTTGACGTTCTGCTCGACGGTGTTGTAGTTGGCGGCATCCGCCGGGGTGAAGGTGGCCTTGTGCTGCCTGGTGCCGACGTCGCCGACTTTATCGGTCGGGGCGTTCCACGCCCAGCCGTCGGGCAAGGCGATTTCAGATAATGATTGGCCATAGGTGGCGTTGCGGTCGGCGACCTCCGCCGGAGTCGGGGTGGCTTTGGCAATCACGAAATCCAATGACGCGGTCGCGCCGCCGAAGGTGATTTTCGCGGCATAGCTGCCGGCATCGACGCATTCGGCGATTTCCGAGGCGCCTTGGTAGTATTTGATTTCGGGGCCGGGGAACGCATCCGCGCTATAACCGGCCTTCAAAGTCGCCGCTTTGGCACTGCCGTCATAGGTCAAATTCGCCGGGGCTTCCAATTCGAGGGTCAGCCCCTCGGCCGTGGGGCAATCATCCTCGCTGCACGCAGCGGTGATGGTGTTTCCGTTAGCGGTATAGGACCAATTATGCGTATGGGAGCTAAGCCCAATCTTCATATATTGCCAGCGGGTCGAACCATAGTTATTCTGCTGGACCATGGCATCGCTGCTATCTCCGCCATGGACGGCAAAAGTCGGGTCAGTGATTGTGATTGCGCCGTGAGCAAGGCCCTCGCCAGCGCCTGAACCCATGCCATAGGCATTGGCCCCGCCAGTTGCGGTTAGTTCTCCGCCACTAAAAGTAATCGATGAACCGCTGCCGCCTTTTCCGCCGCCAACGCCAGCTCCGTTTGCGCCACCAGTCGCGGTTACTGTTCCTCCCGCGACGGTGAGCGTTCCGCCATTGCCGCCATTTGCGCCGCCGATGCCGGCTGCGTTTTCGCCGCCAGTGGCGATGACCGTGCCGCCGTTAACAGTGAGACCGACGCCATTGCCGCCAGTTGCGCCGCCGATGCCAGCGCCGTTAATGCCGCCAGCGGCCGTTACCGCGCCGCCTTCGATGACGACACTGCCGCAAGCCATACCTTTCGCGGCGCCAATACCGGCTCCGTTTTCTCCGCCTGTGGCATTGATGATTCCATCAATAATGGTGATGTTTCCACAGCCGAACATCTCGCCAGAGCCAATCGCAGCGGCTCGGGCACCTCCTTGCGCGTTAATGGTCCCGCCGGTGATGACGATATCACCACATGCGTATAGGCCCGAAGCACCAATGGCAGCTGCACCGTAGGTCGGGAACCAACCACCCGAGCCAGAGCCACCCTTAACGTTGATCTCTCCTCCATTGATATACAATGTATGTCCTACGGTGACCGAGAGGGCAGCAGTTTCTCTAGAGAACTCTTCCTCAGCAGGCGCATTGATAATGCCACCGTTGACTATGATATCGGAAGAAGTCCCGCCATCGGCAGGCCCAATAGCGGCTCCAACTCCTTCAACATTGAGTTCACCGCCGTTGATCGTGATTGTGCCGACGCTCTTTCCAACGGAGCTGCCGATGGCAGCGCCCCAAGTGGCCTTAGCGGTTATATTTCCACCATTGATCGTGATGGTTCCGCAGTTCCCTCCTGGGCCACCGCCAATGCAAGACGACTCTTTCGAGCCGTAGGACGTAGATATGACGCCTTTGTTGATTACAATATTGCCGCAGTCCTGGTCTGTTCCACCGCCGATTGCTGCGGCCATGTCGCCATGCCAGCAATAAAGAGATGCAGTATCATCAACTGCGTCGATGGTTAGAGTTTTACCGACGGGCACATAAATGGAAGAGTACTTCTGGTGATTCCAATCAATCTGATTTGATCCGCTTAATACCAGCGTACCATCTCCAAGAAGTTCGATTCCTGGAAATGCAAGATTGGGATCTTTATCGCCATACCATGTGGAATCGTCATACCATGTGACATTATCGAGGGTTACTGTTGCTCCGTCGGCGACTTGGAGTCGATAGCCTATCTTCATCTTTCCGGTCAATGTTTCTCCATCTTGGGCGATGTGATCAGCCGTCAGCGTGGAGATGTTGGTCACCACTCCGTCGGCTTTGACTTCTTTTATCGATGAACCGTGGTTAAAAACTAATCCAGCGGCCAACGCAAAAAGAGAAGCGAAGCTAGAAGCAGCAACCAGTGTTTTTCGTTTTGTTTCTTTCATAGAAAAACCCTTTCTTTTGCAGAAGTATAAATAATAAGGATGGGTTCCTCAGCGCAGTGTTTCGGATTGAAACGTTTTTTGCTTTCTAAGCGTTTCATAGCGACACAAAAGAAAACTATAATTTCGGGGATATGCAACGCACGTTCGGAAAAACGCTCCTAACGGTTCGAAAACAAAAAGGGCTGTCCCAGCAACAGCTCGCGGACGCTTTGCCCGTCAGCCGTTCCAGCGTGGCGAACTGGGAGGCGGACAGGCGGCTGCCCAGCGCGACGATCATCGCCAGGATCGCGGAGATACTGGACATCGATATCGCCGAGCTCCTCGATAGCGCGGCCATAGGGGCCGCCCGCCCCGCCGTCATCATCGTCGATGACAACAAAATCGTCCTTTCCGGCGCCAAGCCAATCATCGAAAAAGCCCTGCCCAATGCCGAGGTCATTGGGTTCAACAAACCATCGGAAGCAATCCGATATGCCAAAGAGAATCGCGTCGCCTTGGCGTTTTTGGACATTGAGCTCGGTTTGTCCAACGGAATCGACCTATGCAACGAATTGCTTAAAATGAATCCGCGCATGAACGTGGTCTTCCTCACCGCCTATCCTGAGTATTCCGTCGAAGCGTGGAACACGGAAGCAAGCGGCTTCATGGTCAAGCCCATTACCTTAGAAGGCGTCAGGGCCCAGCTGAAAAAACTCCGCCACCCCTTCCCGACCGGGGGCACGGGCTTATGATCTACGCCTATTTCTTCGTCGGCGGCGCTTTGCTGCTGCTGGTCTTGCTTGGGCTCATCGCCTCTTTTTTCCTCCCGGGCCTAGACAAACGGAGCAAATGCTTCTTCGTGTCCTCGTTTTCAATTTTGGTACTCAGCATCGCGGCCTACGTCGTCGACTTATCCATCTATACGGAGCCGGATTTCGCTTGGGCGGGAAGGATCGTTTCCTTCATCGAAACCCTTTTGCCGCCCCTGTTGATGCCCTTATTGACCGCCTATATCCTGCTTCGCTGCGGGAAAAGGCCGCGGGAAAGCGCCGCGTTTTATCTCTCTCTTGCCTTATACGCCTCGTTGCTTATCCTGCTCATCATCACCCCATTCACCGATATCATCTACTATTTCACGCAGGACAACCAATTCGTCCGCGGCGCATTCTATTGGGTTTTGATCGTCCCGCTATTCGCCTTGATCGCCTTGAATCTCTTCGAAATCATCCGCAGGCGGAAGTCCCTTGGCAGACGTTATTTCATCGCATTCCTCGTTTATCTCCTCCCGCTTTTGGTCGCGATGGCCATCCAAGCGTTTGTGGAGGTATTCCTCCTTATCGTCATTTCCGTATCCATCAGCGCCCTTTCGATGTTCGGGATCATCCTGTCGGACCAAGTCAGCCAATACTTCACTCAGCAGCGGGAGATCGCCGATCAGCGCGCGAGCATCGCGGTGCTGCAGATGAGGCCCCACTTCATCTACAACACGATGACGAGCATCTATTACCTCTGCGAGCAGGACGCGGAAAAAGCGCAGCAGGTCACCTTGGACTTCACCACCTACCTGCGCAAAAACTTCAATGCCATCACGGGCAAGGATCCCATCCCCTTCGCGGAGGAACTCGAACATACCCGCGCCTACCTCGCCGTGGTGCAAGCTCAGTTCGAGGATAACCTCTCGGTCGAGTTCGACACCCCGCATACATCGTTCCGCCTGCCACCCCTTACGTTGCAGCCGCTTGTGGAGAACGCCGTCAAATACGGCCTCGACGTCGACGCTTCAGAGCCTTTGCGCGTCTATGTGAAAACCGAAAAGACAAAAGAGGGCAGCGTAGTCACCATAGCAGATAGCGGCCCCGGCTTTTCAGGGGACGACAACGGCGAGCCGCATATTGCGCTTAGCAATATCCGCGAGCGCCTTTCCGCTATCGGCGGGACGCTTACCATCTCCCCCGGGGAAAACGGCGGCACGCTCATCCGCATATTCATCCCCCATTGAAACGACGGCCATCCGGAGAATGTAAATAATTAAAGGGGCTGTAACAAAACCTCCCGATAATTAGGGGGTTGGGTTGCGCCCCTTTCATATATTAATAACCGAGCAGTTTAGAGCCTTCTGCTGTATGCTTATGCGGCACCGGCAGGAGGGCCTAGGCCCTCGGTTTTTTTGGACGCAGGCATGCGTCTGAGAAACGCGGAACACCACGTCCCCCTTTTGGGATTAGATCCCGTGAAAAAAGTGTGGGTCCCGCATCGTCCTCATGACGCTGTTTTCATCTAGGTGGGAGCAAATCCCGTATTTCTCTGAAAGTAACGCGAGGGGCCGAATGACGGGGCGCCGTTGCGAAAACTGCCAGAAAGGAAACGAAAATGTCTATCAAAAGAGAAGGTATCGTGTCGGTCGACGTCTCCAAGTCCGACCTCACGTACCAGCCCTGGTCCGGATACTGCGAGCCAAGGGCGAAACCCAAGAAGTGCCCGATGCGCATCGACGCCATGTCGGAAATCGCGGACCTCGCCGTCGAGATGGCCGCGCTTTGTGGAAACGAGCCAACCGTCGCGCTTGAGGACACGGGCGTCTACGGAAGGCCCCTGATCGCGTTCCTCGAATCCAAGGGAATAAAGACGGCGCGTATGTCGCCCCTGCTGTCCGCGAAGGTGGCCAAGGCGAACGACAAGCCCGTCAAGACCGACGCGATCGACTGCTCGACCATCGCCGAAGTTTACTACACCAAAGATAAGGTCCGCGGCATGAATATCTCCATCAAGGCGATGGATCCGTCGGACCTGTCGCGCCAGCTGAGGGAAAGGGCGAAGGAAGGGCAGGCCGCCAAATGCCGCTTCAGGAAAACCCTCGATCTGGTGTGGCCTTTATGGGACCGCGCTTTCAGCGACGTATACGCCGCTGGCCCTTGGGCCATAGTCAAGGAGTACCTCCATCCCTCCGTTCTGCTGTCCAAAAGAAAGGCGACCGTCGTGAAGTTCCTCGAGTCGAGCGGCATCCATGGGCAGAGGGCCGAAGCCATGGCCGCAAAGGCGATCGAGTACGCCAAATCTTGCCCAAGCGGGGTTTGGGAATGCTCGCCGATGGTCGATGACCTCCGATACAAGATGGCCACGCTGGATGCGATACTTGAGGACAAGGCGAGGATCGAGGATGACCTGTTCTCAAGATTTGGAAGAGGGGAGAACTATCGCATCGCCACGTCGATTCCCGGCGTGGGGCGCTCGCTTGCCCTTGTTCTCCTCGCGGAAATCGGCGACCCCAGCAGGTTCCGTTCCCCGAAGTCCATCGTTTCTTATGCCGGGATGGAGCCGCGCATAAGAAGCTCAGGAAGGGACGATGGCCTGCACCGCGGGATAACCAAGAAGGGCAACGCGAGGCTCCGCTGGGCTGCCACGATGGCCGTTCGCGTAATGGTCATCGTTGGCTCGGCGAACCCGATTGTAAGGTTCAAGAACCGCCTCATAAACGAAAACCACCTCTCGTGCGAGGCGGCTACCGTCGCGGCGGCATCGAAGCTCCTCCGCGTATTGCTAATGATGCTTAAGTCCGGCCAAGAATTTAAGCAAAATTAGTCTATACCTAAAGCAAAAGAAGGGCTATGCCCTCTTTTCGTCGTTGCCAGAAGAAAAAAGACCACAAAATGTAAAAAGGTACTTGATTTCACTTATCTAGTTTTTTC
>Ga0256405_10001494_pt1 | contig 63107 bp, 55 predicted proteins | sample RumenRJG_02DNA_FD_189096 | JGI IMG/M metagenome (GOLD analysis project Ga0256405, IMG submission 189096) | Bovine rumen microbial communities from Lethbridge, Alberta, Canada - RJG_02 | ecosystem: Host-associated > Mammals > Digestive system > Stomach > Rumen | place: Canada: Alberta... | reverse complement strand
AGTATCAGAAAAAGACTGGCGAATCGTCTTATGGAGATCCAACCACTACTGCGCCTAAGGACGCTGGAACATACAAGGCGAGCATCACACTCGGTTCAGGCGATAACAGTGCGACAGCACATGTGGTGTACACCATCGCCAAGGCAGATCCGACGGCGAATGCTCCGAGCGGCCTTACGGCAACCTACGGACAGACGCTGTCAGATATGACGCTGACAAATCCTCAGGGCAATACGCCGGGAACCTGGACGTGGAAAGATCCCGGAACCACAAGCGTCGGCAATGTGGGAGACAATACCTTCAAGGCAAACTTCACGCCGACGGATGCCGCGAACTATAAAAGCGTAGAGGATGTAGATGTAATAATAACCGTCGGCAAAGCTGCAAACCCTGCAACCGTCACAAGCACTGCATCTGTAAAGGTGGGCGGCAGCAAGGTGGATCTGGCCCAGAACGTTAATAAGAACGGAGCGACGGGAGCTGTCACTTATGCGATCAGCGGAGGAGATCAGGGCTGCTCAATTTCGGGCAGCGAACTTACTTCCGGCGCTAATACCGGCAGCGTGACGGTCAATGTCGCCGTTGCCGAAGACGACAATTACAACGCATCAGCAGCAATGCCGATCACAGTAACTATCACCAGTAAGGATACACAGACCATCACAGCGGATGATGTGACAGTTGCTTACGGCGATACGGGCAAAAAAATCGAAGCAAGCACTTCCGGCGACGGAGCCCTGAGCTACGAGGTAAAGGCAGGCGGAGAATACATCGACGTGGATAAGAGTACCGGTATGCTGACTGTCAAAAAGCCGGGAAGCGCGATCGTGACCGTAACAGCAGCAGAAACAAGTTCTTATGCAGAAGCAGCAAAGGATGTTAACGTCACTGCCACCAAGGCTGAGCCGACAGCAGCGGCAGTGACCGCAAACAACCGTAAGTATGACGGTACAAAGAAGCCGCTTGTGACGGTAGATGAATCGATACTTGTCGGCGGCACCATGCAGTATGCTCTTGGCAAGGATGCTAAAACAGCACCGGAGGAAGGCTGGAGCGAAACTATCCCTTCGGCAACTGAGAAGGGCGAGTACTATGTCTGGTATCAGGTCAAGGGAGATGCAAATCATAAAGACTCCGCGCCTCAGGCTGTAACAGTAACGATCTCAGAAAAAGATCCGGAGCCAAATGAGTCGACCATCACATTCGATCTCAACGGCGGCACTCTGAACGGAAAGACCGGCAAGGTGACTGTAAAGGCTGAGAACGGTTCTGAGATCACTCTTCCGGCGCCTACAAGAGACGGATACACCTTCGATTACTGGGAAGGCTCCAAGTACAATGCAGGAGACAAGTACACAGTGAACGGAGACCACACCTTCAAGGCTGTTTGGAAGACCGGCGCTGGCGGGAACGGCAAGGGCGGCTCTTCGAAGAAGGGAGTAAATACCGGAGATGAGAACACTCTCGGCGCATGGATCGTGCTTCTTGTCGCAGCACTGACAGGAACGACCGGAATGGTGTTCGCAAGAAAGAGAAGGGATGACTGATCTGTCAGAATGACCATTTCGAACAAATGATACACAAGGCTCTGAACTAAATCTGGTTCGGAGCCTTTGGATTTTTGCTAAGTGGTTGGATTTGTGGTTGGATGAAACGGGATGGCGTGCTCAACTCCTTTATTTTCAAGCGTTTCAGCTAAGCCCAAAGTCTTCGAGCCTCGCACGCTCCACCAAAAGTGCCTTACTCACGAATTTGTAGGTAAAAAAATCTGCATCGGAGTAAGGTCCTTTATTTTCAGAATCAGAAAGACCGCACCTGAGATTTCTCAAAATGCGGTCTTTTGCTTTAGTCAGTTTTTCAGTTAGCTTGTCGGTGTTCATCCGTATCGCCCGATTCACCATGACCAGTTCATCCTTGAAAGGTTCGACGAGCATATCGTATGGCGGGGCGAATTCTGCCTCGACTTTCACCGGCGATCCTTTTTCACAGGAGATGTATATCTTTTCGAAGATTGCCTGGTTCAGCAACCGTTTGATCGTATCGTTGGAGTTCCTGTAGAAAGCGGCACAGTCGTCAAGCAGATCAAGAGCATCGGTGAGGTTCTGTGTTATCTGCTCAAAGGTGACGTTGCGCTGCTTGATTTCATACTCAATTGCCGACAGCTGCTTGGAAATCTTTTGCTGTTCCTCCTTCAGCAGAGGTAATGGTATCGCATCATTGTAGTGTGCCTCCAGGAGCTTCTCGCTTTTATGTTCAAGAATTCGCTTCTGCCCGAGGAGTCCATCAAGTTCGATGTCGAACTTTTCCTTCTCCTTTTTGATGACCTCCTGAAGCTCTGCTTCAATGGCCTCCCGGATTTCATGCGGCAACTGGATATTATCATAAAGTTGCTCGACTTTCTTTTCGACATATGCCACAAGGATAAATCTGGACTTGCATTCCGGGTGCGACTTGCTTTGACGACCTATGCAGAAAAAGTAAGGGTATGAAAAAATTGCACAATCACTGGCATAACGTACGATTCTGACCCATCTAATCATTATCTAATCATATCTAACCACCGCCAAAAGAATAGACCCGTTGATTTTTCAACGGGTCTGGTGGTGGAGCGTAGGGGGATCGAACCCCTGGCCTCAAGATTGCGAACCTTGCGCTCTCCCAGCTGAGCTAACGCCCCTCATTATTGCTGACCTGCCTAGTTTACCACCATTGGACGCGGCGGGCAATATTTTTTTTTGCTCTTTACACTGGTTGCGTATCAGGTAAAGCAGGAATACAATTTTACTGTAAGAACACAGCATGAAAGGGGAAATCATGGGAAAAAAATATATCGGAGCAGACGTAGGCGGCACATATATAAAGATGGGACTGGTCAGCGGATCAGGAGATGTATCCATGTTCAGGGAGATCCCGGTCGACAGGAGCGGAGGGGAGCATGCGATGGATACCATAATGAAAGGGATCGCTCAGCTGATGGAGGAAGCCGGCCTTGAAGCGAAAGAGATCAGCGGTATCGGTGTATCCGCCGCCGGATGCATAAACACAGCGGAAGGCTCTGTAATGGAAAACGGCGGCAATGTGCCGGACTGGCCCTTCACGAAGGTAGCGGGTCCGCTTGAAGAGAGGTTCGGCATACCGGCGACTCTTGCGAATGACGGCAACTGCGCAGCGCTGGCGGAGAGCTGGAAGGGCGCGGCCGCGGGATGCGATGATGTCATCTGCATAGTGCTAGGCACCGGGGTCGGCGGAGGCATCATCTCGGGCGGACATCTCATAGAAGGAAGCCACGGCTATGCCGGCGAGATAGGACATTTTCCGACTCACGCGGGAGTGAAGCCGAAATTCAGAGGGGACATGGGCTGCCACTATGAGAACTACGCTTCGACCGCGGCGCTGGTCAGGATGGCTGCAGAGATCGATCCTGAGTGGAAGAGCGGCCGCAGACTCTTCGGAGCGGCATCTTCGGGAAACAGGGAAGCGCTTGACGTGATAGACAGGTGGCTCGATGAAGTCGCGTATGGCATCATGGGATTCATCCATACCTTCGATCCGGAACTGGTGGTGATCGGAGGAGGCGTATCCGTTCAGAAAGAGCTTCTGATAGATCCTCTGAGAGAGAAGGTCATGGGTCTCATATACCCTGACTTTCTGGATGGCCTTGAGTTCAAAGCGGCCGAGCTTGGAAACGACGCGGGCATGATCGGCGCCGTCAGATACTTCATGATCACAAAGGGACGGGAGAAATAGGATATGGGAAAAGTAAAATGCAGCGAATCGATAGTCTTCAGGGCTATGTCGAGCATGTCCGATGACAACACTCTGATGAGCATACCGGCTATGCTGGATGCGGTACAGGACATCTCAGGGATACACGCATACAACATCGGCATAAGCGGCCCGGACCTCGAAGAGAAGGGGATATTCTGGATAGTGTCGAAACTGAAGCTGAGAATATTGAGAAGGCCGGCTGAGAACGAAGAACTCACGCTTTCGACATGGATACAGAAACCCGACCGGGCAAGCACCGAAAGGGACTGCTCCTTTACAAAAGGGGATGAAGTGCTGGCCTACAGCAGATGCATATGGGCGGCTCTCAGAAGGGACAACGGCAGGATAGCCCAGATGAGCACGTTCTATCCGGCCTCCGACTTCGACATACCGCGCCCTGACGAAGAGCCTTTCGCGAGGATAAGCAAGGACTTTTCGGACGCCGAAGAGATCGGCCGCTACACCATACGCTCCGTGGACATCGACAGGGGCGGTCACATGAACAATGTGAATTATGTCAGGACAATGTTGGGCTGCTTAAGCTGCGGCGAGCTGAGGGATATGGATATAAGGTGCCTGGACATGCAGTTCCTCCACCAGTGCTACGAGGGCGAGACCGTCAGCATAAGAAAGCGCGAAGCAGATGAGGGTTTTGAGATCGGAGTGCTAAGCGGCGAAGGGGTCCTTGCCTTTGCCGCTGCGGTAAAATAGCAAGTAAAAAGACCGTCGCCTTCATTTGTCAGTGAGCTGACCGGAGGCGTGACGGTCTTTTGATTTGCATCAGAATGTTTTTCTGAGTATATATCTTTTCTTGCCGCCGTAGAGCTCTCTCTCGTCGACTATGTCGAAGTTCAGTACGAGGAAGTTGCGGTAGCTGTGCGGATTGTCAGGCGAGATCGTGGTCAGGGCCTCTGTCGCGCCCATCTCGTCCGCCATGCCGAGGCGCAGCTTGTTGAATATGCGCTGTATACCGTAGCCTCTGTATTTCGGAGCGACCATGGTAAGATCCATCGAAACGGTCTTTGCGAGCTGCTCGCGGCTGTAATTGAAGTGCTTGCCGTAGTTCTCCGGATTGTCAGGATCATTAGGTATCATGACTGAATATCCGGCGACTTCGCCGTTGCACTCCGCGATCATGCAGATGTCGTGTTCGAGCTGTCCCAGCGATTCTTCTCTTGAGAATGTCGCATAAAGATCCTTGTCAGGCAGAGCCTCGACTATCGCGTCCTGAAGCGCCAGCACCTTGTCGAGGTCATCAGGCGTAGCTCTTCTGAAATCCACGAAAAGCTGTTCGCCCTTGCCGCCTATGGTCTCATATCTGAAAGGCAGAGTCTTCATAAATATTCCTCCGTTCGTGTCCTGTTTGAAATACCCGTGTTATGAGCTAACTTTAGCATCCGCGGAAGTGCTCAGTCAACAAAAAGCAGGCTCCTGTCTCATTGCCCGCGCTGTGCACCTGTGTTACAATTATCTGAGCGAAAAACATAAGATATCGAGAACAACAGACAGATTATACAAGGAGGGACACCATGGAAATGAAATTCTTGAGATGCGCGCATTGCGGCCAGATCGTTGCTGTCGTGAAGGGCACCGGAGTGCCTGTTATCTGCTGCGGAGAGCCGATGCAGGAGATCGTTGCGGGGACGACCGACGCTGCAGTCGAAAAGCACGTTCCTGTATACGAGGTCAAGGGCGATACAGTCTGCGTAAAGGTAGGGGCCGCAGAGCATCCGATGCTCGAAGAGCACTACATCGAGTGGATCGCGCTCAAGACAGAGCAGGGCAACCAGCGCAAGGCTCTGAAGCCGGGAGACAAGCCTGAAGCGTGCTTCAGGATTTGCGATGGCGACAAGGTAGAGGCTGTATTCGCATACTGCAACCTGCACTCTCTCTGGAAGGCATAAAGATCCATTTGATCAAAGGAGACGAAATATAATGTTTATTACAAAAGATATCCAGTACGTCGGCGTCAACGACCACCAGGTCGATCTCTTTGAGGGACACTACATCGTTCCTGAAGGCATGGCGTACAACTCATATGTCATCTGCGGCGGCAAGACCGCTGTCATGGACACGGTCGATGCCCACTTCACGGATGAATGGCTCGGCAACATCAAAGGCGTCCTCGGAGACAAGGCTCCGGACTATCTGGTCGTCCAGCACATGGAGCCTGACCATTCCGGAAGCATAAGATCCTTCATGGAAGCGTATCCTCAGACGACTATCGTATCGTCGCAGAAGGCGTTCAGCATGATGGCAAACTTCTTTGAGGGAGAAGACTTTGCCGACAGAAGGATCGCCGTCAAAGAGGGCGACACTCTCGAACTGGGAACGCACACTCTCAGCTTCGTCGCTGCTCCGATGGTCCACTGGCCTGAGGTCATCATGACATATGATTCGGCAGACAAGGTGCTCTTCGCTGCAGACGGATTCGGCAGATTCGGAGCGCTCGATGTCATCGGCGAGACAAGTAAGGATGACGACGACTGGGCATGCGAGGCAAGACGCTACTACTTCGGCATTGTCGGCAAGTACGGCATGCAGGTGCAGGCGGTGCTCAAGAAGGCAGCCGGGCTCGATATCGAGATCATCTGCTCGCTCCACGGTCCTGTGCTCGTGCACGATCTCGGATACTACATCGGCCTCTACGATACATGGTCGAAGTACGAGTCCGAGTCGGAGGGCGTCGTGATCGCATACACCTCGGTATACGGCAATACGAAGAAGGCTGTCGAGCTGCTCGCAGACAAGCTCAGAGAAAAGGGCGTGCCTGCGGTAGAGGTCACAGACCTCGCGAGAGACGACATGGCAGAAGCTGTCGAGGATGCGTTCAGATATGACACCGTCGTATTCGCGACTACGACCTTCAACAACGACATCTTCCCGTTCATGAAGGAATTCATCAATTCGCTAGTCGAGAGGAACTACCAGAACAAGAGGCTCGCGTTCATCGAGAACGGATCCTGGGCTCCTCAGGCGGCAAAGGTGATGAAGGGCATGCTCGAGGGCTGCAAGAACATGACTTATGCTGACAACGATGTAAGGATCGTCTCGGCTCTGAACGATGAGAGCAGGGCGAAGATCGAGGCTCTGGCCGAAGAACTTGCTGCCGCATATAAGTAGAAGAAGCTGAAGAGCGGCCGGACGCGATGTCCAGCCGCTCTTTTTCAGGACAGCATGGACAGAACTGTAAAAAAGAGGATCAGAAGAGCGGGGTACACGGCGGCCCAGTGGACCTGGGGGCTTCCCCAGACCCTGATCGGGTCGGTGGTCTTTCTCGTGCACAGAAAAGACGCCCACCGCGATCACAGAGGCGCCTGCCTGACCGAATGGGAAAGGGACGACGGTCTTTCGCTCGGTAAATTCATCTTTGTTCCGAAAGGGGAAAAAGAGCCTCTGATCGCTCATGAGTATGGCCATACGCTCCAGTCTCTGATCCTCGGCCCTGCTTATCTGCTTCTGGTCGGCGCACCTTCTTTTGTCTGGATGAGGATTCCGTTCTTTGCCCGGAAAAGAAAAAAGACAGGCAAGTCGTATTACTCACCTGCCTTTGAAAAGACCGCGAACCGGCTCGGCAGAACTGATCTCCGCTGAGATCTCTTACCTGATGAATTTATCGATGGCGTTGTTCAGCTCTTCGATGGCTGCAGCGTCATCGTTTTTTACTGCCTCTACCATGCATGTCGAAAGGTGCTCCTTCAGTATGACCCTGCTGACCGAATTGATAGCGGACTCTATCGCCGAGAGCTGGATAAGAACCTCGGAGCAGTCGCGTCCGTTCTCGACCATGCGGCGTGTCGACTCCATGTGGCCTATGATGCGGGCCATCCTGTTGAGCACCGCCTTTGTGTGATCTGCCGAATGGATGTGGCCGTGGTCGTGAGCGTGAGAGGCGTCCGCGTGCACGTGGGTGTGCGTATATTCGTGACCGTTCTCATCCACATGGCTGTGCTCGTGGATGTGTTCGTGACCGTGCGCATGGACATGCTCGTGATCGTGCGCGTGTGCGTGTGTATGATCGTGTGTGTGATTGTCAGACATGATATCCTCCGCTTGTCTTTTACCGGCATCCCCGGTCAGTTGTATACACGGAAATGATAACAGATTATGCGGAGAAATATAACCCTCCCCGGGGCTTGATGCCCTTGCGCCGTGCATCAAAGCCTATGCAAAAAACGGGGATTAATGTATAATCTGATTTACGGCGGAAGTGTGCCGGACATAGAGACAAGGAGGCTAACATGACGGACTCTGAAAAGAAAAAGATCATTGAGGAAGGCGAGCCTGCGCAGAAAGCGGTAGAAGAAAAAGGCGAACCTACCATCGACAAGAAATATCATCTGCTTGAATCCGGCAAGGCGAGGGAGATCATCGAAAGAGCGATGAACCTTGCCAGAGAGGAGATCCCTAAGGGCGCCGTCGCGACATACATCCCTGAGCTCGGCAAGGAGGACCCTCACCAGCTCGGTATCTGCCTCTATCCTCTCAAGGGAGAGAAGATCTGTCTCGGAGACTACGACGCGCGTTTCACCATGCAGTCGGTGTCCAAGGTGATCATGCTGATAGTGGCGCTCGAGGTATGCGGACTGAAAAATGTGTTCAGAAAGGTCGGCATGGAGCCGTCCGGAGAAGCTTTCGACTCCCTGGTAGAACTCGATGTCAGCGATTCCAAGCCGTACAACCCTCTGATCAACTCGGGGGCGCTGGCCGTCTGCGGACTGCTGCTTCCGGAAGTGTCCTTCCAGGACATGCTGAGATACACTCGTAATATTTGCTCTGACAGCGGCATCGAACTTAACGAATCGGTCTTCGACTCTGAAATGAAGACCTGCTCGCGCAACCGCTCCATCGCATATCTTCTCGAGAGCAAGGGCATCATCACGACTGACGTCGAAGATACCCTGAGGTTCTATACCAAGATGTGTTCGATGAATGTCACTGCGGAGTCGCTTGCAAACCTGGGCAAGAAACTCGCAAACGACGGTGTGTGCAACCTCGACGGAAAGAGATATATGTCATCGAGGACGGCCCGTATCGCAAAGACGCTGATGCTGACATGCGGCATGTATGACGGCTCCGGAGCGTTCGCGATCAAGGTCGGCATCCCGACAAAGTCCGGAGTCGGCGGAGGGCTTCTCTCGGTATCCGACAAGCGTGCGGGCATCGGAGTATTCGGTCCGGCGCTTGACGCTCAGGGCAACAGCATCGCCGGATGCAAGCTCCTGAGAGAGATATCGAACGAGCTGAGGCTGAACCTCTTCTACGATCCTGAATGGGACAAGGAAGAAGACGATGACGAAAGTGTCATGACGACGATCAAGGAAAAATCCGTGATGTAACGTAGTTTTTGTATAGAAAAGGAAAGACCGAATTGAACATCACAGTATACTGCGGGGCGCTCGACGGGGGCGATCCCGAATTCACAAAAAGGGCATACGAACTCGGCGCGTGGATGGCTGACAACGGCCACAGCCTCTTGTACGGAGCAGGCAACGCCGGCATGATGGGTGCAGTCTCGGACGGAGTGACCGACAGGGGAGGCACGACCATAGGAGTTACTCCGGAATTCTTTGTTATGGCCGAAGCGACCAGAGATGACCTGACGGAGCTCATCATTCCGGGCGACATGTCAGAGCGCAGAAAGGTCATGATAGAAATGGGCGATGCCTTTATCGCTCTTCCGGGCGGAATGGGGACGCTCGACGAGATAAGCGAGGTCATCACGTACAAGAGACTATCGCTGCTCGGCAGGATCAACAAGCCGATCATGATGTACAACGTGAACGGCTTTTACGACAACTTCTTCCGCATGCTCGATGACATGACGGAACAGGGCTTCTGCCGCAGGGTCGACCGCGACAACGTGATAGAAGTCAGATGCATAAAGGATATTGAGAACGCGCTCGCGGAGGCCGGCAAAGCCGATACCACCGTGAACATACTGGACGAGAGATAAAATAGCAGATGAAGAACCTCTTTAAAACACTGATCCCTTACAAATGGACTGCGCTGCTGGTGCTCATGCTCATGGCAGGGCAGGCTTTTTGTGAGATGAATCTGCCGCAGTACACGCAGGCGCTCATCGATACAGGCATACAGAACAGAGGTATAGAGCATATAGTGCCTGAGGCGATAACCGAAAGCGAGTTTCAGGCGGCATCCGGATATATGGACGCTGACGAAAAAGCGCTCTGGGAGGATGCCTTCGAGGAGACGGGCGAAAAGAACGATAAGGGCGCTGCTGTTCTTAAGAGAAAAGACATGACAGAAGACGAGCTCGATGCGCTCGACGAAAAGCTCATCGGCCCTGTTGTGAGCCGCTACGCCGCAAAGAACGGCGAGACTCTCTCCGATGCCGAGGCCTATGCGGGTTCGGATGAGGGAGCCTTCGCCGACGGAAGGGGAAGCACTTCAGCCAACAGGAACCTCATGGCCATGGGCATAAGGTATGCCGGCGACTGCGATGAAGAGGCGGAGCTCGATCTTCTTGAGATACAGAACGATTTCATGTGGCGCTGCGGAGGCATGATGCTTCTGATGTCGCTCATCGTGATGGTGTTCACGACTCTCATCTCGCTGCTGTCGGCCAGAGTAGGCGCGAGCATCGGAAAGGACCTGAGATACAGGCTCTATTCGAACGTCATGTCGTTTTCGAACGCCGAGATGGATGAGTTCAGCACATCCTCTCTCATAACGCGCGCCACCAACGACATACAGCAGGTACAGATGACGTCCACTATGATACTCAGGATGGTGCTCTTCGCTCCGTGCATATGCACATGGTCGATCATCAAGGTGTACCAGATGCACGCTCACATGGACTACATCGTGGTGACGGGAGTCCTTACCATACTCGCGATGGCAGGCCTGATGCTCGCCGTGGCCATGCCTAAATTCAAGGTCATGCAGTCTCTCATAGACGCGCTCAATGCGGTGTCGAGAGAGATACTGACCGGCATACAGGTCATCAGGGCTTTCGGACGCGAGAAGACCGAAGAGGAGCGCTTCGACAAGGCCAATACAGACCTCTACAGGAACCAGCTCTTCGTGAACCGCGCCATGATATCCATCACGCCTCTTCTGATGATCATAATGTATGGACTGAGCATATGGATCACATGGGTCGCCGCAGGCAGGATAGACATGGGAGAGATGCAGGTCGGCACGATGACTGCATTCATAGCATATGCCATGGAGATAGTATTCTCCTTCCTCATGATAGCCGGCATGGCGATATTCCTGCCTAGAGCCGGTATCGCTGCCGACAGGATATATGAGGTCCTCGAAAAAGAGACCAGCATCAAGGACGCAGAGAATGCGGAGGACATCCCTGAGGATGCCGAAGGGGTCATCAGGTTCGAGCATGTGTCGTTCAGATATCCGGACGCCGAAGAGAACGTCCTGACAGATATAGACTTCACCGCAAAGCCGGGCGAGACGACTGCGATCATAGGATCGACGGGCTGCGGCAAGACGACTCTGATAAAGCTCATCCCTAGGTTCTTCGACGTGACGGGCGGCCGCATCACGGTCGGCGGCAGAGACATAAGGGAGGTGACTCTCGAATCGCTCAGGGATGAGATAGGCTACGTGCCGCAGAAGGGAATACTTTTCTCAGGCACGGTCGCAGACAATATCCGCTGGGGCAAAGAGGACGCGACGGATGAAGAGGTAGGTTCGGCGGCAGAGACCGCGCAGGCCGCAGCCTTCATAGATGAGAGGCCGGAGGGATACGAACGCGAAGTGTCACAGGGCGGGGCCAATGTATCCGGAGGCCAGAAGCAGAGGCTCGCCATAGCAAGAGCCGTGATCAAAAAACCTAAGATATTCCTGTTCGACGACTCGTTCTCGGCTCTCGACATGAAGACGGATGTGGCGCTCAGAAAGGCGCTTGCCGAAAGCACGGAAGACAGCACGAAGATAATAGTCGCGACAAGAGTGGGGACCATATTGCACGCGCAGCAGATAATAGTGCTCGACGAAGGCCGCATAGTCGGCAAGGGCACACACGAAGAACTCATGGAGAGCTGCGATATCTACAGGGAAACAGCCATATCCCAGCTTTCAGAGGCGGCGCTGGCCTGATCTGAAGAAAGGATCCGATGACGGACAGGGACGAAAAGGTAAAAAAGGAATACGAAGCGCCTGAAGAAGAGATGAAGACCGGTCAGGGCGACGGCAGCAGGCAGCGCCGGGGCGGACGCGGTCCGAGCTCCATACTCGCTCCGGGCGAGAAGCCTAAGGATTTCCGCAAGGCGGTGATGGATACGCTCAGCTACATGGGCGCGTACAAATTCGCCGTTGCGGTCGTCATTGTCGTGTCCGCATTCGCCACCGTATTCGAGACGCTCGGTCCTAAGGTAATGGGAAGAGCGACGACTCTGCTGGCCGAAGGCGTCATGAACAAGATCCACGGCACCGGCGGCATAGACTTCGCCGCGGTAAGGAACGTTCTTCTGATGACCATGGCGCTGTACTTTGTAGGGGCTATCGCGCAGTACATCCAGGCCCTCATCATGACGAACGTCACCCAGAAGATAGTGTATAAGATGAGGCGCGACATCTCCGAGAAGATCGACCGCATGCCTATAGGATATTTCGAAAGGGTACAGACAGGAGAGATACTCTCGAGGATCACAAACGACGTTGATACACTCGGGCAGTCTCTGTCGCAGAGCATCTCGAACTTTATCTGGGCCATAGTCAGCATGGCCGGCATCATAGTGGTGATGCTCACGATCAACGTGACGATGACTCTGATCGCGCTTCTGGTGCTTCCTGTATCTGCGCTTCTGATGGGGCTTCTGATAAAAGTGTCTCAGAAGCACTTCGCTGCCCAGCAGAAATACCTCGGCATAATAGACGGTCAGGTCGAGGAGACCTTCTCGGGACACCTTGTAGTCAAGGCCTTCAACAGGGAGGCCCGCATGACTGAAGAGTTCGCGGAGTCGAACGAGAAGCTCTACGAATCGGCATGGAAGTCGCAGTTCCTATCGGGTCTCATGAGGCCTCTGATGAGGATAGTCAGCAACCTCGGATATGCAGCCGTAGTAGTCGCCGGAGGCATCCAGTGCGTGAGGGGAGCCATAGGAGTCGGCGATATACAGGCCTTCGTGCAGTACGTGAAGAACATCGGACAGCCTATCCAGGACATCGCTCAGATAATGAACCAGGTGCAGTCCATGGCCGCTGCGGCCGAGAGGGTGTTCGAGTTCCTGAATGAAGACGAGGAGACCGACGCTCCGGGCGCGGCCGATGAGATGGGCGATATAAAGGGTGCGGTCGAATTCAGGCACGTGAGATTCGGATACAAAAAGGATCATCCGGTAATAAAAGACTTCAGCGCGAACGTCGAGCCTGGTCAGAAGATAGCCATAGTCGGTCCGACGGGCGCCGGCAAGACCACTATAGTAAAGCTGCTCATGAGATTCTACGACGTGGACAGGGGCGCGATACTGATAGACGGCAAAGACACGAGGGAATTCACCAGAAAAGAGCTGCGCGACAACTTCGCCATGGTGCTCCAGGACACATGGCTGTTCAGCGGGACTATCCGCGAGAACATACGCTACGGAAGAGAAGGCGCTACAGACGAAGATGTGATCGCGGCCGCAAAGGCGGCAAAAGCTCACCATTTCATCAAGACGCTTCCGGGCGGATATGATATGATGCTCAATGAGGATGCGACCAATATCTCCGAGGGGCAGAGGCAGCTGCTGACGATCGCAAGAGCGGTCATCGCGGACAAACGCCTTCTGATACTCGATGAGGCGACATCCTCGGTGGATACAAGGACGGAAGAAGAGATCCAGAAGGCGATGGATGCGCTGACGGAGGACAGGACCAGCTTCATCATCGCGCACAGGCTCTCGACCATCCGCAACGCCGACATGATATTCGTGATGGATCACGGAGACATAGTCGAACAGGGAAAACACGAAGAACTGCTTGCAAAGGTCGGTGCGTACGCTGAACTGTACAACTCGCAGTTCGAAGAAGTAGGATAAAAAGAAAGGCGAAGACATGAGAAACTACAGGGAAGAATATGAATACTGGCTGGCATCTGACGCGGTCGATGCAAAGACCAAAGAAGAACTGAGGGCTCTTGAAGGGAACGAAGAGGAGATCGAAGGCAGGTTCAAGGCCATGCTCAGCTTCGGCACTGCGGGACTCCGCGGCATCATGGGAGCGGGTATCGGCATGATGAACGTCTATACCGTAAGATACGCCACGCAGGGTCTTGCGAATCTCATCATCTCGAAGGGCGGACAGATCGGCGGAGACTCAAAAGAAGGAAACGGCGTAGCGATCGCTCACGACTCCAGACTTAACTCAAGAGCGTTTGCAGAAGAGGCCGCATCCGTGCTCGCTGCGAACGGCATCAGGGCATATATCTTCGACGACATGCGTCCTACGCCTGAGCTTTCGTTCGCGGTAAGGGAGACCGGCTCGATCGCCGGCATCAACATCACCGCGAGCCACAACCCGAAGGAATACAACGGCTACAAGGCGTACTGGGCCGACGGCGCCCAGCTTGGTCCTGAACATGCCGATGTCGTATCAGCAGAGATAGCAAAGATCGATATCTTCAAAGACGTAAAGACCATGGACTACGATGAGGCCGTGAAGAAAGGTCTCGTAAAGATACTCGGAGACGAGATGGACCAGGTATATATCGGGAAGGTCATGGAGACTTCGATCACTCACAAATACATCGATCAGGTCGCGAAGGACATGAAGATAGTCTTCACTCCGTTCCACGGCGCGGGCTATAAGCTGGTGCCTGAGATCCTCAGAAGACAGGGCTACGGCGCCATCATCCCGGTCGAAGAGCAGATGGTGCCTGACGGGAACTTCCCAACGGTCAAATCGCCGAACCCTGAGAACACAGAAGGCTTCGCTCTTGCGATCGAGTACGCAAAGAAGAACGGCGCTGAGCTCGTCATCGGAGTCGACCCTGACAGCGACAGGTGCGGAGCGGTCGTGAAGTCCGGAGATGAATACATCATTCTCTCGGGCAATCAGATCGCCTGCCTCATGCTCGACTACATCATCACGATGAGAAAGGAACTCGGCACGATGCCTTCAAAGCCTTTCGTCTGCAAGTCCATCGTTTCTACGGTCATGGCCAACAGGATCTGCGAAGTGAACGACGTGAAGATGTACGAGGTCCTGACCGGTTTCAAGTTCATCGGCGAGAAGATCAAGGAGCACGATGAGAACGGAGACGAGCACTTCATCTTCGGCTTCGAGGAGAGCATAGGCTTCCTCGGCGGCACCTACGCGAGAGACAAGGATGCGGTGTTCGCAGCGATGATGATGGCCGAGGTCGGCTGCTGGTACAAGGCAAAGGGCATGTCGGTATATGACGGACTGCTCTCGCTTTACGACAAGTACGGATACTTCATCGAGAACACGGAATCCACGGTGTTCGGAGGCTTCGACTCGGCGGAGAGAAGAGAAGCTGTGATGAGCAGGCTCAGGAAGGAGCCGCCTGCAAGCATAGGCCTGAAGGTTGAGAGCATCACAGACTATACAAAGGATGTCCCGGGCTTCACGAAGAGCAACGTCCTCTTCTACGATCTGTCCGGCGGCTGTGCTGTCGCTATCAGGCCGTCAGGAACGGAGCCTAAGATCAAGACATACGTCATGGCGCGCGGCGATACCGCCGAAGAAGCTGAAGAGCGACGCATGGCTGTGCGCAGCGCGGTTGACACCATGCTTGGAGAATAAAAACTCGGATGAAAGAGGACAGACTTATAACGATAATAGGAGCGCTCACGGCACTGACGGGATTCCTGATGCTGTCCGTCGGCAGGTTCATCATGGGCGGCATCGTGCTGCTGATAGCCTTCGCCATATTCCTGAACAGGGGAGGCGGAAAGTTCAACGACCGGAGCATATATGAGAAGATCGTAAAGACGGATATGGACATCCGGGATCTGTATGAAAGGATCCGGGATATCGACACTCCGCTCGGAAAAGCATGGATCGCAGAGCATAAGGGCTTTTCAGGCGACAGTATAGTCTACGGTCCAGGACGCTACAAGGACTGCGTCGTCATATCACGCAAAAAAGGCAGCCTCGACATCAAGCACATCACAAAGCTCGACAATATCATCAGAAAGAGCGATGATGAGCACAGATTCGCTGATCTGGCCGATACTGCGGGCGTCGAGGTGACTCCTGAAAGATACTCGGCCTTTGCTTCGATGAAGCTCATATCGGTGATGCTTGTGAAGCATCTGTATGAGCTGACGGAAAAGCTCGCGGCCGACATAAACGCCGAGGTGCCTGACGAACTCGACTTTTTCAGGTTCTATTACCACAACTCGAGCGAGGGCCATTTCAGAAACTCTGAAGGAAGCGATGTGCTCAGGGTAGAGTGCAATTACCGGCCGTTCTCGGCGAGAGTCATGGATGAGAACGGAGAAGAGATGGCGTCCGTCATGCCTCATGGATTCGATCCGAAGGGCGATGTCGTCGATTCCGCCGGCTATGAGCTGTTTGCGGACGGAGAGCATTTCGGAGAGATCAGAAAGTTCAAAGAGGGAAAGAGCGAGGGCTATATAGCCGAAACGGATGCCGGCGAGTTCAGGATAAACCTGTTCCCGGCATGCCTCAGGGCCAATATCTCGTGCAATCATACCATAGAGCATGACGGGAAGCTCATGGCCGTTATAGGAGGCTCGCCTAATCTGCTCTTCGATACCTGCGGCAGGTGCCAGAACGATCTGGTGCTCTCGTATGACGATGATTATCTTGTGCTTTACGCTGTGCTCGAGGTATTCATCCTGACTCTGAACCGCAGGTACCTGAAATAGTGTGAATCATTGTTAAGACTGACCTGCCCGGTTGAAGGAAGAAGGCCGTGCGTGGTACAATCATATAGTTAAAGAACATATCGGAAACAGCATCAAAGGGAAAAGCAAATGAAAAAGATACTTCTTCCTCTCGAAGAAACAGAAAGAAGCCTGAAGGCGCTCCAGTACGCAATGGATCATTACACGCCTCAGGATGCGGAATTCGTGCTTCTCATGGTGGACGAGAAACTCGGGTTTTCTGTGAAGTCCGAGGCCGAAGCCGAGGCCATGAGGGCGCTTGGCGATAAGGCGGCGTATATCTCAACTCTTCTCGAGGGCTACAGGGTGACTCTTGCGACGGCTGCCGGCAAGGCGGGTCTCAGGATCACCAGATGCGCAAGAGAGACCGGATGCGATCTCATCATCATGTGCAAGTCATCCAAAGAGGATATGCGCAACTCCCTCGGTACGACCGCGGAATACGTCATCAACAACGCTCCGTGCGAAGTCCTCATCGTGAGCGAGGCTCTCAACACAAGGAACGAATACAGAGGCCTGGTATACAAGACTGCAAAGGGAACGGTAAACCTCAGAGGCCAGCTCGGCGACAAGCAGAGCGAGTGCCTCCTGCCGAGCGTAAATCAGGACTGCATCTATCACATAGAGGTGACTGTAGGAAAGATCAGATTCTTCCATACCGCATACAATCCTGATACGAGAAACTGGGATCTGCCGCCTCTGCCGGGACAGGAGGTCGCCATCGACATTCTGGCAGGAGAGGCGAAGGACATTCTCGTCAAGGCGGACAGTACGGACGGCAAAGCCGACAGGATCCGCATAGTCAACAGAGATATGAAAAAGGAAGCGGTGTTCAGCTTCAGGATAGGCGCAGTGGGAGCGGCACCTGTGCCGCCTGTCACAGACGCGCCGGGCAACAGGCCTGATGTAAAGACTGAGGCCATCGAGAAGAGAGCCACCATCGAAATGGAGAAGATACACGAGCCGGCCATACCTGAAGACTTCGTAGAGCCGGAGATCCCTACTTTCGTGACTGACGGAAGAGCCATGGTCGAAGAGATCAAAGCCGAACAGGAAGATCCTTCGGGTCAGGATACCGGAGCGCTGTTCAAGGTGGAGTTCTGACAGCAGATGCAAAGCGTTGACACATTTCATGCAGGGTGATATCCTACATGAGACTTAAGAAAACGGAGGAATAACAATGAAGAGGATCAAGACTATTACAACAAGAGACATGGCTGAGTCAAAGACCAGCGGCGGATGCGGCGAGTGCCAGACATCGTGCCAGTCTGCAAGCAAGACTTCCTGCAGCGTTGCAAACCAGCACTGCGAGCAGCGCAAGGATAAGTAAAATGCTACTGATGGCGCTGCTTCGGGCAGCGCCGTTTTTATTTTGCATGACCCGCCGGCCCGCATGACTATCTGATCAGGCTGGGTTTTAGGGTCTGAAAATGGCAAAAATGTGTATATTACGGAGAAAACCTCCGGGATATACACAAAAGGGATCTGAAGAAATGATACATACATATAAACAGAACGGTTTCAATATGGTCGTGGATGCGGCGAGCGGTGCCGTGCATTCGGTCGATGAGGCTGCATATGACCTTATCGGGCTTTTTGATGAGAAGATAAGAAACGGAGCCGATCCGGCGGAAATTCTCGGAGACTCCGAAGTCAGGGCGGGCATCGCCTCGGAGGTCGCATACAGATACGATATCCCGTGGGATGATTCGCAGGAGACCATCGATGACATCTCAGAACTGCAGAAGGCCGGCCTTCTGTGGTCGGAGGACCCTTTCGAGGACGCTGCTTCTGAGATCAAGATGAAGCAGTCCGTGCTCAAGGCGATCTGCCTCCACGTGGCGCACGGCTGCAACATGGACTGCGAGTACTGCTTCGCGGGCAAGGGCGATTACTCCGGCAAAAGCGGCATCATGAGCGCAGAGACGGGAAAGAAGGCTCTGGATTTTCTCGTGGCGCATTCCGGAAGCAGGAAGCACCTCGAGGTGGATTTCTTCGGAGGCGAGCCTCTGATCAACTGGGATGTCTGCAAAGAGATCGTCGCATACGGCCGCGAGCTCGAAAAAAAGCACGGCAAGATCTTCAATTTCACGCTGACGACGAACGGCGTGCTGATAGATGATGATGTCATAGACTTTGCGAACCGGGAAATGGGCAATGTCGTACTCAGTATGGACGGAAGGCGCGGGACGCATGACCGTATGAGACATGACAAGTCCGGAGGCGGCACTTACGATGCCATAATGGACAACTTCAAAGCTCTCGTGCGAGCAAGGACGGACGAGAAAGCGGAGCCGAGGTCGAGGGAGTACTACATGAGGGGCACTTATACCGCGTACAACAAGGACTTCGCGGCGGACGTGCTGGCTATGGCGGATCTGGGATTCGCAGAGACTTCGATAGAACCCGTAGTGGCCGATCCTTCAGCCCCTTACGCGCTCAGCGAGGCTGATCTTCCGCAGCTCTTCGAAGAGTACGAAAAGCTTGCGCTGGAGATGCTCGCGCGCGAAGAAAGGGGTGAAGGATTCAGTTTTTATCACTATACGGTGGACCTTGAGGGCGGCCCGTGCATATACAAGAGGGTCGCCGGCTGCGGAGTAGCCACGGAATACCTCGCTGTGACGCCGACCGGAGATCTTTATCCGTGCCACCAGTTCGTCGGAGACGACGAGATGATAGCCGGCAATATCTACGAAGGGATCACGCACCCTGAGACTGTGGACATCTTCGCGAAGGGCAACAATATCTATACACGCGACAGATGCAGGGACTGCTGGGCCAGACTGTACTGCGCCGGAGGCTGTGCGGCAAACAACTATCATTCGAACGGAGACATCAACAAAGTGTACGAATTTGGCTGCCGCCTGCACAGAAAGAGGATCGAATGCGCCCTGATGATGGCTGCCGCAAGGCAGGAACGCGAAGATATGGAGAATAATGCCGAATAATGGTAGAATATATAAGATTATGAGAACAGCGATACTGGCATCACAAAACAGAAACAAGATAAAAGAGATCAGGGCCATACTGGAAAGGTACGGCCTGGATGTGATATCCAGGGACGACGCAGGGATCCCTGCCGACGATATAGAAGAGACCGGCACGACCTTCGAGGAGAATTCCCTTCTCAAGGCGAGCGTCATCATGGACATGATAGAGGCTGACCCGGCTCTTTCGAAATATCTGAAAAGCCCTGTGGTCGCAGACGACTCCGGACTCATGGTGGACGCGCTGGGCGGTGCACCCGGTATTTACAGCGCCCGCTATGCGGGACCGGAATGCAGCTATGCCAACAATAATGCTAAGCTGCTCGCCGAGCTCGATGGAGTGCCTGAAGAAAAAAGGACTGCTCATTTCGTGACAGTCATCACGCTCATATACCCGGATGCTGACGGCGTGCCTGAGGCGGCCGTAAAGCAGGGAGACAGATACGTGCTCACCGCGAAGGGCATATGCAGCGGACATATTGCGTCAGAACCGGGAGGAGAAGGCGGCTTCGGCTACGACCCTGTATTCATCCCGGACGGATATACAGAGACTTTCGCTCAGCTCGGGACTGATTTCAAGAATACGATCAGTCACAGAGCAAGAGCGCTTGCAGAACTGGAGAGACTGCTTGGTAAATGACTGATTTCTGGCAAGACGATCCGATAGTAGAAAAAAAGGGCAAAAAAAAGCTCCCTCTCACATGGGAACGCTTCCTGAAGATATGCTTCCACCTGTGGAGGCAGTTTGACGACCCCTACTATGCAGGATTCGCTGCACAGATAGCCTACTTTTTCCTGATGTCGGCGGTGCCGATGCTTATCGTGCTGACGCAGGTGCTGGGTATCTTCGATGTCTCGATGGACTTCATAAAGGACTGGCTCGAGCAGCACCTTTCGACCCAGATGGGCAGCGTGCTCGAGGGGATCTTTTCGGCTTCGTCTACGGCGCTTCCGAACTTCTTCCTGATACTCCTCGCTCTGTGGGCGAGCTCATCGCTTGCGTTCTCTCTCTCGAGGCTGACCACATACACGATCAGCTACGGAAAGTACAGATACAATTTCTTTACCGAAAGACTCAAGGCCATACCGATGGCCATACTGACCATACTGGTGGTCGCGATCGCGCTCGTGATATACGTCTACGGAGAGCTCATCGCAAAGCGCGTCCTGCGCAACATGTTCGTATATGAGATGGTCAGCGAACTGAGGACGCCTCTTCTACTGCTGGTCGTATTCCTCATGATACTTTCGAGCTACTACATACTCCCGCGCATAAGGGTGCCGCTCCGTGCGGTGCTGCCGGGATCCATAGTGGCGACGGCGGGCATCATGGTGGTCACATGGTTCTACTCGCTGTACATATCCAGGGCGACCAACTACAACCTGCTGTACGGAGCTTTTTCAAACATCGTGGCCATGATGCTGTGGTTCTACCTTATCAGCTGGGTGCTCTGCATCGGCATGATGTTCAACAAATCGTGGGACATCCACATGAAGCGCGGCAGGCTGACGCCGGCCAAGATCAAGGAGTACCTGCTCAGGCAGTACGGTTCTCACGGTGAAGAGATGTGGAACAAGCTCATCATAGGCGAATACGACATGACGGACAGGTCGCTGGACAGCCTTGCGGTCAGGGCTTCGAGAAAGTTTGATCCGGGCTATAACGAGAAGCGCGAGCGCGAGATCGCCGAACTTATAGAAAAAAGGGCATTGAGCGAGAAGATAGAACAGGAACTTGAAGCCGAATACGAAAACTACGCTGAAGATTTCGAATCGGAAACTATAGATAAAGAATGATCCGCGGAGGATGTGATAATGGAAGAAAGACGCAAACTTCTCCTGATAATGAATCCTAAATCGGGCGTCATGCTGGCTCCGAAATACATGGCCGATATAATCGAGCGTTTTTCGAGGACCGGCTATCTGACACAGGTGCTGATGACGACGGCGAAAGGAGATGCCAGAGACTTTGCGCACGAGTACGGCAAAGAGGCGGACATCGTGGTGGTATCCGGAGGCGACGGCACGCTCAACGAGGTCATAGACGGACTCATCTCGGGCGGCCACGACATTCCTATCGGATACATCCCGTCGGGGTCGACCAACGATTTCGCCAATTCCGTGGGTCTGCCGAAGAACATCTTCGACTGCGTCGACGGCATCATCTACGGCAAGCCTCACAGTGTGGACATAGGAAGCTTCAACGGAAGGTACTTCAGCTATGTGGCGAGCTTCGGCGCATTCACTTCAGTTACTTACTCGGTGCCGCAGAACCTCAAGAACATATTCGGACACGCCGCATATGTGATGGGAGGGATCACTGAGATCGCGAACCTCAGGGCGATACATGCCAGGATCACCGCTGATCCGGGAACTCCCGATGAGAGGCTGCATGAAGGGGATTATCTGCTCGGAGCTGTCTGCAACTCGAAGTCGGTGGGAGGCATACTCAGGCTCGACAAGTTGGACGTGGACATGAACGACGGACAGATGGAGGTCCTTCTCGTCAAGATGCCTAATGACATCCTTGAGTTGAACGACATCGCTATCAGCATGCTGGGAGGAACGTTCAAATCCGGACAGATAGAATCCTTCTCTGCCGGGAACCTCGATATAGAGATAGAGGAAGGGACTCACTGGACGCTCGACGGCGAGTATGAAGAGGGGAGCAGGCTCTGCAAGATCCATACGCTGAGATCCGCGATCTCCCTGATAATAAGGTAAGGAGGCAGCGATGATAATCAAATACATCGGTCATGCGTGCTTCAAGATAATGGATGCGGAGACCGGCTACTCCATAGTGATCGACCCGTATGAGCCCGGCAGCGTGCCAGGCTTCGGAGACATAAGAGATGCTGCGAGCGAGGTGCTGTGCACACACGATCATTTCGATCACAACTATACCGGTGCGATATCGGTCGAAAAAAAGGAAGACAGTCCCTTCGATGTGAAGTGCATAGATACCTGGCACGATGAGGTGAAGGGCAAAAAGAGAGGGCCTAACAGGATATATATCATCACGCACAAAAATAGCGGAGAAAAACTGATCCACTACGGCGATATCGGAGAGGTCCTGAGCGATCTTCTTGCCGGCGAGAACGAAGGCCTTCTGGCGGATGCCGACATAGCTCTGATCCCGGTCGGCGGCACATATACATATGACAAGGACGAGGCTCTCGACCTCATCGAGAAAACAGCGCCGAAGATGGTGATCCCGATGCACTACAGAGCGGAGGCGGCCGGCTTCGGACTGAAGGAGATAGGAACGATAGAGGAGTTCCTCGTGGCTGCGGCCGGCAGGAAGCACACGATAAGCCTGGGCAATCTGTACTTCATCGATACGGATCAGACAAAGCTGGACTGCGACATACTTGCACTCAGACCGCAGAACATACATTTCAGATAGAGACAAAGAACAATATAAAGAACAATATAAGGAGGAAATCTCAATGAAGAATTTCATGAAAGAATTCAAGGAGTTTATCAGCAGGGGCAACGTGATGGATATGGCCGTAGGCATCATCATAGGCGGAGCGTTCACGGCTATCGTGACGGCGCTCGTTGACAGCGTGCTCATGCCTGTCATCGGAGCCCTTACGGGGGGACACAGCGTCGAGCAGATGTCGTGGAAGATCGGCGACGCATCGATAGGGTACGGCGCGTTCATTCAGGCTGTCATAAACTTCCTTCTCGTCGCCTGGGTGCTCTTCCTGATCATCAAGGCTCTGAACAAGGCAAAGGCGGCTCTCACAAAGCCTGCAGAGGAAGCAGCAGAAGAGGAAGCTGTGCCTGAAGACATCGCTCTTCTCACAGAGATCCGCGATCTTCTGAAGGAAAAGAAATAATCGCCATATACGGCGGTGATCGGAGGGAATCATGTTCACAGCATTTTTACTGGGCGCGCTGGCCATAGCCTACATCGTGCTCAAGACACTCAATACCAAAGCCAGATTCGAAGAAGCGGATGCCCGCAGACTGGCTGAAGAACAAAGGGCAAAAGCCGAGGCAGAGGAAGCTGCAGAAGAAGAACAGATGCGCGCCGAAGCCATCGATGTCGATCCTGAGGTCATAGACAATGAAACGGCTGACGAAGAGCCGGAGAGAGCGGAAGAGGAAGAATAGATGATCAGAAGCATGACAGGGTTCGGCAGGGGAGAGTATGCCGACGAAATATCAAAAGTGACCGTCGAGATAAGATCGGTCAACAGCAGATACCTCGACATATACGTCAGGATGCCTAGAAAGTACGTCTTTGCCGAAGAGGCCGTGAAGGCTGCGGTCAAGGAGAGAGTCCACCGCGGCAAGGTGGAGATCGGCATCACGGTCGACAACATCGGGCAGAGCGACAGCGATGTCAGGCTCGATACAGAGCTTGCGGCGAAGTACTATGATGCTCTCAGTACGCTCCTTGGCAGCTTTGATTTCGGAGATGAATCGAGGGTGTCGCTGAGCCTGCTTTCAAGGATGCCTGATGTCATAACGACAAGCGCGGCCGAAGAGGACGAGGATGCCGTCATTTCGCGGCTTCTCGCCGCAACGGACAAGGCGCTCGATGAGTTCTGCTCGATGAGAGAGGCGGAGGGCGAAAAGCTTGCCGCGGACCTTCTGGCAAGAGCCGGCACTGTCGAGGAGCTTCGCTCGGCCATCGAAAAAAGAGCTCCCGAGATAGGCAGGGAATACGCCGAAAAATTCAGGGCAAGAGTAGAGGAGCTTCTTGAAGGAGTATATGAAGTGCCTGAAGAGAGGGTAGCTCTCGAGGCTGCGATATTTGCCGACAAGGCCAACATCACGGAAGAACTCGTAAGACTCGACAGCCATGTCAGCCAGCTCAGAGACTTCCTGAGGACCGAAGGAAATGTGAGCATAGGCAAAAAGATAGATTTTCTCATCCAGGAGATGAACCGCGAGGCCAATACCATAGGATCGAAGTCGAATGACAAAGAGATCACATCGATGATGCTCGACCTCAAGGCTGAGATCGAGAAGATCAGAGAGCAGGTCCAGAATATAGAATGATAAGGGCGGTATTCAGAAAAGAAAACCTGTATATAAGGATCGCTGTCGGCTTTGCAGCCGGCATACTGCTGGGCTTTTTGGCCCCGCAGTTTTCTGTTGATACGAAAGTCATCGGCGACATATATCTCAATCTGATCAAGATGATGATCATTCCTGTTCTGATCTGCGCTGTCATGACGGGCATAATGAATGCGGCCGACCCGTCATCGCTCAGGAGGATAGGACTCAAGACGGTGGTGCTGTATATCGTGATGTTCCTTGCTTCGTTCGCTGTGAGCTTTGTGACAGCGCTGGCGATAAGACCGGGACTCAGCACCAGCTTCGGGAACAGGCCTGAATACACCGGGGAGATCGGAGGGCCCATAGATTTTTCAGAAGTGCTTAGAGGGATCTTTCCCGGCAATATATTCGAGGCGTTTGCCGCCAACAACATACTGCCGGTCATAATCTTTTCGATGCTGCTCGCCATAGCGGTGGTATCCATAGGAGACAGGGGAAAGCCGGTAAAGGACTTCATGAACAGCCTTTCGGAAGCTGTGTTCAGAATGCTCTCCTACATAATGGAGACATCACCGCTGGGAGTCATGTCTCTGGTCGCGTTCTCGATCGCCGAGTACGGGTCGGGAATATTCATGGCGATAGGAAAGTATGTGCTCTGCTGCTGGCTTGCATGCATCGCGGTCTTTATCATCGTGTTCACGATACCGGTCGTCGCATACACCGGCACGGATATCAGAAAATTCCTGAGAGCATGCGGAAAGATCGCCCTTATGACGATGTCGACCACGAGCTCATCTGCGACTCTTCCGACGACGATAAAGGTGAGCGTTGAAGATCTCGGCGCGCCTGAATCCATAAGCAACTTCACTCTGCCGCTCGGCTGCACTATCAACATGTGCGGAGGCGCATGCTCGTTCTGCTGCCTGGCGCTTTTCGTCTCGGACTTCTACGGACTGGATCTTCCGGCCGGAAGGCTGATCGCCATGGCCGTAGCCGCGACAGTCATCAACATGGCGGCTCCGGGGATACCGGGGGGAGGCATAGTCCTGATGACGTCATTCCTGACGATGTTCGCACTTCCTGTTGACCTTCTGGGACCGATAGCAGCGGTATACAGACTGCTCGATATGGCCTTCACCACGATCAATGTTGAAGGCGATGTGGCGGCCAATCTCATAATTGCAAAATCTGAGGAAAAAGTGTTAAAATTACAAAGTTAGCGAGGAGGTTGCATATGAGCCGCAGGAAAGGCAAGCTATATGTCATATCCGGACCGTCGGGCACCGGCAAGGGCACCATATGTGCCGAGCTTCTGAAGGACCCGCTGAACGATTTCTCGGTATCGATGACGACCCGCGAGCCGAGAGAGGGCGAGGTCCACGGCAAGGATTATTACTTCGTTACGCGCGAGGAATTCATAGCCAACATAGAAGCCGGGAATTTTCTCGAACATGCCGAGAAGTTTGACACTCTCTACGGCACGCCTAAAGAGATGGTCCTGAACAGGCTCGAACGCGGACGCAATATCATTCTCGACATCGACGTGCAGGGCGCTCTTCAGGTCAGAAAGGCGATGCCTGAAGCGATACTCATATTCATACTTCCGCCGAGTCTCACCGAGCTCAGAAAGAGGCTCGAGGGCAGAGGGACGGAATCGGCCGACAAGGTCGAAAAGAGGATCGGCGAGGCCCTCAACGAGATCAGGGTGATAGGAGAATACGACTATTATCTGGTCAACGACGACCTGGACAGCGCCGTCGAAAGGATCAGAAACATCATGACCGCAGAGTCGCTGAGAGTGCCGGAAACGGTCAGACAGATAATAAGACAATACGAAAAAGAAGTCTGAAACGAAAGGGGAATTATAAATGCTGCTTTATCCATCTATCAACAAACTGAGAGACAAGACCGACAGCAGGTATTCGCTCGTCATACTCACCGCCAAAAGAGCTAGAGACATCGTTGACGGCAAACCTGCCCTCACTGAAGAAGAGAGCGAAAGACCGGTCAGCCAGGCCGCAAAGGAGATAGCAGACGAAATGATCACATATACAAGGCCTGAAGAGGTCTGATCGTCTGACTGTATTTTGCGATACAACGAAAACTCTTTGCAGCCGCGAGCCGGATGCGGGGAGTTTTTTTGAAAGAGAAAAGGACTGGAGAGACAAATGAAGAGATTTGCCCTGCTTGGAGAGAATATCAAGCATACGCAGATAAAAAGGGTGCATGCCGAACTGGGCGACCACGAGTATGTCCTGATCGAGATAGAAAAGCCTGAAGAAATGAAGACCTATTTCGATGACGACAGATTCGACGGATTCAATATAATGCACCCGTACAGGAATGCTGTGATAGCTTACCTCGACGAGCTTTCCGAAGAAGCGGAGAGGACGCAGTCCGTCAATGTAGTCAAAAGGATGCCCGGAGGCAGACTGAAAGGCTATAACACCGATATGACAGGCTTCAGATACCTGGTAATGGATTCCGTTGAGGGCAAGAGCTGCCTCGTCCTTGGGACGGGAAGCGCAGCGAGAAGCGCAGCGGCGGTGCTCGATGATATGGGCGCGGCTGATGTAGTCATGGTGTCCCGCGATCCGGAAAAGACTGCGGATAAACCTGGGGTGGTCCATCCGGTCGTATCTTATAACAGGCTCGCTCCGTTTTATCAGTATGAAGTGATAGTGAACTGCACGTCTGCGGGAGGATATCCCGATCTGGGGGAATCTCCGTTTGCGGAGCAGAAGGTCAGCGTCAGACTGTTTTCCGGACTCGAGCTCGCCATAGATCTCATCTATGATCCGTACAGGACGAAGTTCCTTCAGGATGCGAAGAGGCTCACACGCTGCAATACCAAGTCCGGCATGGACATGCTCATAGTACAGGCGATAGCTTCGCTCGATGTATGGCTCGACAGGGAGACCGGTCCCGAAGAATATGAGCTTATGCTCAGGAAGATAAAGCGCAGGCTGCTCGAAAGCCAGCTCAATGTCGTGGCGGTAGGATTTCCGGGATCGGGCAAGACCACCATATTCAGGCGATATGCGTATGAACTCGGAAAGAAGTTCATAGATATCGACGAAGAGACTGAAAAGCTTATGGGCAGGCCGATCGCCGAGGTCCTTTCGGACTACGGCATCGGAGAAGAATACTTCAGGGCGATGGAGCATCAGGCGGTAAGAGAGGCAGCCGTCACAAGGGGCTCGGTCATAGCCACCGGGGGAGGCACGCTGCTGAATCCTCTGAACCGCGACTATCTGAAGGCAAACGGAATAGTGATATACGTAAAGAGGCCGCTCGACATGCTCAACATAAAAGGCAAGCCTCTCAGCGTCAATCTGGACCTGACAAAGCTGTTCAACGACAGGGACAGGATCTACCGCAGGACTTCAGATCTGGTGCTGCTCAATTCAAGGATATTCGGCGAAATAAAAGCCAGGACCGGAGAAGGCAACTCATACAATTACGAGCTCAAGGGCTTTGTGTATTCCATAGCCCGCAAGGTGCAGAAATACCTGAATGAGCTCGCGGCAGACATCTGGACATAGGAGGAACCACATGAAACACAGACCGACAATGCTGATGATTCTCGACGGATTCGGCATCAGAAAAGAGACTTACGGAAACGCGATAGCCGCGGCGAACAAGCCTGTTATCGACAGACTTTTTGCGGACTATCCGTTCATAACCATAGAAGCGAGCGGCGAGCCGGTCGGCCTGCCTGCCGGACAGATGGGAAACTCCGAGGTCGGGCACCTCAATATCGGTGCCGGCAGCGTCGTATACCAGAACCTTCTGCGGATAACAAGATCGATAGAGTCCGGAGAGTTCTTTAAGAACGGACCTCTCCTCGGAGCGATGAAGAACGCCGCCGCGGGGAATACCCTGCACATAATGGGTCTCGTATCTGACGGCGGAGTACACAGCCACTACGAGCATCTTAAGGCCACGATAGACATGGCAAAGCGAAACGGCGTGAAGGACGTTGTCGTCCACTGCTTCCTCGACGGAAGAGACGTGCCGCCGAAAAGCGCGATGACCTGGCTCGGACCTCTCGAAGAATACATGAAGGAAGAGGGCGTCGGAAGGATCGGCGTCATTTCCGGCAGGTTCTATGCCATGGACAGAGACCAGAGGTGGGAGCGTCTCGTAAGGGCATATGACGCGCTTACGCTGAGCGAGGGTATCAAAGCCTCCTGCGCGCAGGAAGCGATAGATATCTCATACGGCAAGGATGAGGCCGACGAATTCGTACAGCCTACAGTCGTGAACGCGGCTCCGATCAGTGATAATGATTCGGTCATATTCATAAACTTCAGACCTGACAGGGCGAGGGAGATCACCAGAGCTCTGGTCGATCCGGATTTCGACGGATTCGAGAGAAAGGTCTTCCCTGAAGATCTGACATACGTATGCATGGCCGAATATGACGCGACCATGCCGAACGTGACGGTCGCGTTCCCTCCTGAAGAGGTGGACCCGACACTCGGAAAGACCATAGCGGACCTCGGGCTCAGACAGCTCAGGATCGCCGAGACCGAGAAGTACGCACATGTGACGTTCTTCTTCAACGGAGGAGTCGAGGCGCCGAACAAGAACGAGGACAGGATACTCATCCCGTCGCCTAAGGTCGCTACATACGATCTGCAGCCTGAGATGAGCGCTCCTGAGGTAGCGTCCACCGTGATCGAAAAGATCAATGAGGACATATACGATCTCATCATCCTGAACTTCGCCAATCCTGACATGGTAGGGCACACCGGAGTCTTCGACGCCGCGGTAAAGGCGATCGAGACACTCGACGGCCTTGTCGGAAACATCGCTGAGGCGATACTTGCAAAAGACGGGCAGATACTCCTGACCGCCGACCACGGAAACGCCGACTACATGATAGACGACGAGGGCAAGCCGGTGACAAAGCACTCCACCTCGAAAGTGCCTCTGTGCCACATCTGCAAAGAGCCGGTGCCGTTCAGAAAGGATACAGGCAAGCTGGCGGATATAGCGCCTACGCTCCTCACTCTGATGGGACTTGAAGTTCCTGCAGGCATGGAGGGCGACGTACTCGTATAACACCTCCGGGATGTATGGCAAATTCAATGACGAACAAATCAAAGCGATAGAAACGACCGACAAGTCGGTGCTCGTATCCGCTGCGGCGGGCTCGGGTAAGACCACCGTTTTGGTCGAACGCATCATCCGCATAATCCTCGAGGGAAAGGCAAATGTGGATGAGATGCTTGTCGTGACGTTCACTAATGCCGCCGCGTCCGAGATGAGACTGCGTCTCGCAAAGGCCATAAGAGAGAGGATAAACGATCATCCTGAGGATGCCGCCCGCATGAGAGAACAGCTCTCGAGGCTGTACAGGGCGTACATATCCACGATGAACAGTTTTGCGGGTAGGGTCATAAAGGAATTCTTCCATGAGACCGACCTGGAGCCTCAAGCCGGCGTATGCGATGAGGTCACGGGCGAACTTCTGAAAAGAGAAGCCGCAGCGGATCTTCTCGAGGACGCGTTCGCCGACGATTCGATCATCGAAGGAGGCAGCTTCAGGGAGTTCATGAGGCTGTACAGCAGCGACAGGAACGACGATGCGTTCACAGAGGGACTGCTGAAATCATACGATGCTCTCCGCACCATGCCTGACTATTTCGAATGGGCGCTCGGCAAGGCGGAGCTGCTCAGGGTGACAGGAGACAGCTTCGAGGGATCGGAGATCCAGAGGATAATCACTGAAGATGCGAGAGATACCTTCGGAAAGATCATTGAGGCCTTTGCGGGCCTTAGGGAGATATTCGATGATGCCGGTCTGTCTTCGTGGTATGAGGACAAGCTGAAGATACAGGAAGACGCCGTTCGCGCGGTCGCGTCAGAACTTGACAGAGGACCGTTCACTCCGGAACTGGCAGATCTCATAGACGCATACCCTTCCGTCACGCTCAGAGCGGGAAAGGCCCAGAAAGAAGCATACGAGCCTGTAAAGACCGAGGTCAAGTCGATCAGGGACGACATCAAAAAGCAGATCGACGGCTTCAGGAACAGATATCTGCTGCCTGACTTTGAGACAAGGCTCGAAGAGATGGATGCGACGTACGCATATACCGTATATTACATACATCTGCTAGAGGAATTCGAAAAGAGGTACGAGGCAAAGAAACGCGCCCGGAAGGTGATGGACTTCGCCGACCAGGAACACTATGCGGTGCAGATACTCAAAAACGATGCTGCGGCGGAGGTGCTGCGCAAAAGATTCAGATATATCTTCGTGGACGAATACCAGGACACGAACAATATACAGGAGCGTCTCATAAGCCGTGTATCGCGGCCTGACAACGTGTTCAGGGTGGGCGATGTAAAGCAGAGCATATACAGGTTCAGACAGGCGGAGCCCGCCATATTCGAAAGGCTTTACGCAAAATACAGCAGTCCTGAAGAGAAAGACGGCATAGTCATAGATCTGGGCACGAACTACAGGACCAACGAAAGAACGATCAGATATATCAACCATGTATTCGAAAGCATCATGGAGGGATACGACGAAAAAGCCCGCCTGTACAGGGGTGTTCCGAATTTTCCTGACGAATACGATTTCATGCCCGAAGTGCATCTTCTCATAGATGAAGGAGATGCCGGAGAAGACGAAGATGCTGAAGAAGCAGCTGGCACAGAGATCGCCGAGCTCAGCAAAGAGGAAGCCGAGGCTGCGTACATCGCTGAACTTGCTGCTTCGATAATCGGTACGGAATTCTTCGATACGAAGACACAGACCGTGCGGAAAGCCGGGGCCAGGGACATCGTTATACTCCTGAGAGCCGTCAGCGTCAGAGGCGAGATCGTCAGCCGCGCTTTGAGGGAGAGGTCGATCGAACCGCATATAGAGGATTCCGAGGATTACTTCGATACGGTAGAGATAAGCATCGCCATGTCGCTGCTGCAGTGCATCGACAACATGAAGCGGGACGTGCCTCTCATCGCCGTCCTCCACTCGGAGGTATTCGGTTTCGGGCCCGAAGAACTCGCCCGTATCAGGATAGACTGCGGAGACAGAAGGATCCCGTACTGGGAAGCATTCACGCGCTATGCAGAGGACGGCCCTGAAGGAGGACTCAGAGACAGGGCGAGAGAAGCCCGGTCGAAGATGCTCGAATGGAGGATGCTCTCGCGCATGCTCCCTCTCGATGACTTCGTATGGAAGGTGCTGGTGGACTCGGGCTACTACAGGATGGCCGGAGCTATGAGCGGAGGAGCCCGCAGACAGGCAAATCTAAGGTATCTCGCCGACAGGGCTGCCGCGTTCAGCAAGGACCGCATCGCCTCGCTCAGCTCGTTCATCACGTTCCTCGACGTGCTGCGCAGCAAAAAGATCAGGAACGGACAGACTTCCATGGCCGGCAGAGACGATGACGTGGTGAGGATATCCACTATACACAAGAGCAAGGGCCTGGAGTTCCCGTTCGTTATAGTCGGAGGACTCGGCCACAGGTTCAATTTCTCTTCAAACGAGATGAAGTTCAGCTTCAGTTCGGACATTGGTGTGGGCATGCCGTACGTCGATCCGGAAAGGAGATTCTGGAGATCGACCCTGCTGCAGCGCGCGATCACGGAAGACACGAAAAGAGACGAATACAGAGAAGAACTGAGACTCCTTTATGTCGCAATGACAAGAGCCAGGAACAGGCTGTATCTGGTAGGCACTGCCAGAAGTGAAGAAGAACTTGAAAAATATACTCCGAACCCGGGGAATTATCTCAAAGCGATGAGAGGCGTTCTCAGGTCGGGATTCAACACGTACCGGGTGTCGCCTCTTGAGCGCGCCGGGAAGAGACCTGAAAGCAGTGCGAGAGGCAGCCTGGGAAGGCTTGCCGGCAGGGAGCTTACGGCAGAAGAGAAGAAGCTGTACGAAGAGATAGACAGGAGATTCACGTACAGATACCCTTACGAGGATGAGCTGACGGCAAAGGCCAAGTGGTCCGTGAGCGCGGTCCGGAAAGAGGAAAACGAGAAGGCGAAGGCGGCCGAAGAAGCTGAAGCTGAAGTGAAGGTATCGAAAGCGGATGACGAGGTCGTGAGGCTCTGGGATATAAACGAGCGCAGAAAGCATGCCTCGGCTGCGGATGTCGGCATCGCCTATCACAGGATAATGGAATTCATCGACTTCGGCAGGGTCTGCGGCGGGGACGGCGTCATCGACGAGGCCTACATAAAAGAGAGGGCGGAGTTCCTCAGGGACCGCGACGCAATCGAAGATGATGTGTACCGCTCGCTCGATCTTTCGAAAGTTGCGGACTTCTTTGCTCAGGATATAGGCCGAAGGGCCGTCAGGGCGGCAAAGGCGGGGACTCTCATGAAGGAAAAGCCTTTCACTCTGAAGACGGAGCGGGGAGGCCGGGAGATGCTCGTGCAGGGCGTCATCGACTGCTGCTTCGAAGAGGACGGAGAAATGGTCCTTGTCGATTACAAGTCGAACTATATGGATCCGCACAGGCCGCGCGAAAAAGAACTTGCCCGTCTCAGGGATGAATACAGGGTCCAGATCGAGCTGTACAGCGAGGCCGTGAAAAAGGGCACAGGCAGGGATGTTTCAGAGTCATACCTGTGGCTCTTCGCAGCGTCCGAAGCGCTTCACATGTAATATGGATAAAATACACTGTCGGGGCGGACCTTTTCGGTTGACTTTTTATATCGCGGTGTTAAAATTTATGTGCGGGCGATGGTATGCCCGAACTAAATAATAAAGTCTTTATTATAAGGAGAGTGATACCAATGGCAAATTATGTAGAAAGAGTCATCGAGCAGTGCAAGGCTAACAATCCTGGCGAGGTAGAATTCCACCAGACTGTAGAGGAAGTTCTTACTTCTCTTAAGCCGGTTGTTGAGAAGCATCCTGAGTACGAAGCTAATGCACTTCTTGAGAGACTCGTTGAGCCTGAAAGAGGAGTTACTTTCAGAGTAGTATGGGTTGACGACAACGGTAAAGTTCAGGTCAACAAGGGCTACAGATATCAGTTCAACAGTGCAATCGGACCTTACAAGGGCGGCCTGAGATTTGCTCCAAACGTATATCCTGGAATCATCAAGTTCCTCGGATTCGAGCAGATCTTCAAGAACTCCCTGACAGGTCTTCCAATCGGCGGCGGCAAGGGTGGCTCCGATTTCGATCCTAACGGAAAGAGCGATGCAGAAGTAATGAGATTCTGCCAGGCTTTCATGACAGAGCTCTACAGACATATCGGACCTAACACTGACGTACCTGCAGGTGACCTCGGTGTTGGCGCAAGAGAAATCGGTTACCTCTTCGGTCAGTATAAGAGAATCGTTGACAGGTATGAAGGCGTTCTCACAGGTAAGGGAATCCCTTACGGCGGACTCCTCGGAAGAGCAGAGGCTACCGGCTTCGGTATCGTATGGTACGCAGAGGAAATGCTCAAGGCTAACGGCGAAGACTTCAAGGGCAAGAACGTTGCTATCTCCGGCTTCGGTAACGTTGCATGGGGTACTGCATGGAAGCTCTGGGAGCTCGGTGCTAAGTGCGTAACTATCTCCGGACCAGACGGATACATCTATGATCCGGACGGCATCACAACTCAGGAGAAGGTTGACTACCTCCTCGAGCTCAGAGGCTCCGGCAAGAACATCTGCGCTCCTTATGCTGAGAAGTTCCCTAACGCTAAGTTCTTCGCAGGCAAGAAGCCATGGGGCGTTGCTCAGGACACAGGCTGCAAGATCGACATGTTCATCCCATGCGCAATGCAGAACGACGTTCACATGGAGCATGCTAAGCAGATCGTTGAGGGCGGCTGCAAGTTCTATTGCGAGGGCGCTAACATGCCTACAACAAACGATGCTCTTGAGTATCTGATCGAGAACATGACAGCTGTTGGTCCTGCTAAGGCAGCCAACGCAGGCGGCGTTGCTTGCTCCTGCATCGAGATGGGCCAGAACGCAGGTCACACTGCATTCCAGCACCAGGCTGTTTATGATCAGCTCCACCAGATCATGAAGAACATCTACAGCGCTTGCGCTAAGGCCGGTGAGACATACTACGGCAACAAGAACGCTCTGGTTCCTGGCGCTAACATCGCCGGATTCGAGAGAGTAGCTGAGGCTATGATGGCTCAGGGTCTTGTGTAAAAGATGACTCTTTGAGCGAATATCGCACAGACCAAAAGAGACCGCGAACCGCGGTCTCTTAATTTTGCCTGAAATCTCACTGAAGACAGATGAATTGTGGTAAAATTTCAATATCTATGGGCATGACGTTGAACAGCGAACAGAATAAGGCGGTAAGGCATATAGACGGGCCTGTCCTGATACTCGCGGGAGCGGGATCGGGAAAGACCGCGACCATGACTCACCGCATGGCATACATGATAGAAAACGGTGTCGATCCGCGAAGCATACTCGCCGTGACCTTCACAAACAAGGCGGCGAACGAGATGAGGAGCCGCGTGGAGGATCTGGTGGGAGAGATATACGGCATGTGGATAATGACCTTCCATGCCATGTGCCTTCGCATGCTGAGGTATTCGGCCGACAGGCTCGGATACAGATCAGGCTTCACCGTATATGACGAGACGGACAGAAAGACCCTCATCAAGAGGATATGCAGAGAGCTTGAGATAAACGACAAGATCGCTCCGGTATCCATGGTCATCGCGGTGATCAGCAAGTCCAAGGAGAGAGAGGAAGACCCGGAGGAATTCCTCGCTCAGAGTACGGGACTCCCTTACGAGAAGATGATATACGCGGTCTACAGACGCTATCAGGAGGAGCTTATGGCGGCAAACGCCATGGACTTCGACGACCTTCTGTGGAACGGTGTGAAGCTGCTCGAGCAGAACAGGGACATACTCGATCATTACGCGAACCGCTTCAGGTACATCATGGTTGATGAGTACCAGGATACCAACTATCTGCAGTACAAGCTCATAAGGATGCTGGCTTCGAAGCACGGAAATCTCTGCGTGGTCGGAGACGACGATCAGTGCATCTACCAGTGGAGAGGCGCGGACATCCACAACATCCTCGACTTTGAGCACGACTTCGGAGATGTTTTCACCGTCAGGCTCGAGCAGAACTACAGATCGGACGGCAATATACTGAAGCTTGCCAATTCCGTCATAAAGAACAACAAAGAGCGAAAGACCAAAGCGCTGTGGACTGACAGAGAAGACGGTCTGCCCGTCACCTACAAAAGGCTGGCTGACGAGAAACAGGAGGCCTACTGGACAGGCGCCGAGATAGAAAGGCTCATAGACGAGGGGTACAGCTATAAGGACATAGCGATACTCTACCGAAAGAACGCCCAGTCGAGGAGCTTCGAAGAGAAATTCAGCTTCCGCGGCATACCTTACAGGGTGCTCGCCGGTCTCAGATACTACGACCGCAAGGAGATAAAGGACGTGATGGCCTATCTGAGGCTCATCGAGAATCCGGAAGACAATATCTCCATGCTGAGGGTCATCAACGAGCCTAAACGCGGCGTCGGCGGCAAGACTCTCGCGGGCATAGAGGAGTACGCGAAGGCCTACGGCATGTCCGTATTTGAAGCGATATGCGATCCGGAGCTCACTGCGACGTTCGGACCTAAGGTCAGGAACGCGATCGGCGAACTCACCTCCATGATAAAAGACCTCAGAAACGAAGAGGACAATCTTACCATCAGCGACATATACGACAATGTGCTGAACCGCTCGGGATATCTCAAAGCTCTCGAAAACGCCGGCACCATCGAGGCCGAGGGCAGGATAGAGAACATAATGGAATTCAAGACGGTCATAGCCGAGTTCGAGAAGGGACTTGCTGACGGAAGCGTCGAAGCCTTACGTGAAGAGATGGAAAGGGAGAGGCTCGAGCTCATGGGAGAGGGCGCTGAAGCCGGACGGCAGACCGAGCTTTCGGCCTTCCTCGAGCAGATAGCCCTGATGTCGGATATAGACAATCACGACGAGGACGAGGATGCAGTCGTTCTCATGACGCTGCACTCCGCGAAGGGGCTGGAATTCCCCGTAGTGTTCATGCCGGGCATGGAAAACGGCATGTTCCCGGGAGCGGGCGCCTTCGACGAGGACCACAGCATGGAAGAAGAGCGCAGGCTCTGCTACGTGGGGATCACCAGGGCGATGAAGAAGCTCTACCTCACGGGCGCGCAGGTGCGCACGGTATACGGCAGGACCGACTATCAGACCGAGTCGAGGTTCCTGGGCGAGATGGACAGAAAGTGCATGGACGGAGACGAGACCATCGAAGAAAAGGTAAGGACCGGTTCAGGCCTTCGCGGAGAGGGCGCTTACACCGGGGAATACTTCTTCGGCGGTAGGAGCCACGGCACTGCGGACGGATATTACGGCGATCCTTCGCCTAAACCTTTCGACAGCCTTTCAGCAGCCAGAAAGCAGACTGCGAACAAGGCGAAGATAGTACAGGAATTCGCCAACGGAGATGTCGTCAGGCACCCGAAGTTCGGCGAAGGCATGGTCATCACACAGGACGAGAAGACCATGACGGTGATATTCGATGACTTCGGCGAGAAGAAGCTTGGCAAGGGCTTCGTAAAGATGGAGAAAGTGCAATGACGACCGGAGAAAAAAGATCGAGGATAGACGAGCTCACGGCGCGCCTCAATGAGGCGTCGCGCGCTTACTATACGGACGGGGCCGAGATCATCACGAACTACGAATACGACGCGATGTACGACGAGCTGCTGGCTCTCGAGGATGAGACCGGATATATCCGCGATGACAGTCCGTCCGTCAACGTCGGATATGAGACGGCGGCGGGACTTCCGAAGATCGTGCACGAGTCTAAGATGCTTTCTCTAAACAAGACGAAGGACAGGGATGAGCTGAAGGCCTGGCTCGGAGATCAGAAGGGGCTTCTCTCGTGGAAACTCGACGGCCTTACGGTCGGACTTACCTACGAGAACGGAAGGCTCGTCCAGGGAGTCACCAGAGGAAACGGTGTCGAAGGCGAAGTGATAACTGCCAACGTGCTCGCCTGCCGCAATGTGCCGAAGACTATCCCCCACAAGGGAAGGACTGTGCTCAGGGGAGAGGCTGTCATCAGATATTCGGACTTTGAAAGGATAAACGAGGCGATAGAGGACGCTGACGCGAAGTACAAGAACCCCCGCAACCTGTGCAGCGGAAGCATACGCCAGCTCGACCCGAAGATCACTGCGGAGCGTAATGTCAGCTTTTATGCCTTTGCTCTCATCAGGGCGGAGGGCGCTGATCTCAGCAGCAGGCGCGATCAGATGGAGTGGATGAAGCAGCAGGGGTTTGACGAGGTCGACTACGTTATGGTCGATGCGGAGTCTCTTTCCGGCGCGATAGACCGCTACGAGAAGGCAATCCCGGATTTCGATATTCCTTCGGACGGGCTCGTGCTGACCCTGGATGACCTCGAATATTCGGCGACTCTCGGAGAGACCGCAAAGTACCCTAAAGACTCCATAGCTTTCAAGTGGCGCGACCAGCAGGCCGAGACGGTGCTGCGCGAGATAGAATGGAGCCCGTCGAGAACGGGCCTTCTGAACCCGGTGGCCATATTCGATCCGGTCGAACTCGAAGGCACGACTGTGTCGCGGGCGTCGGTGCACAACATAAATATCATGGAGGATCTTGAGCTCGGCATCGGAGATACCGTGCAGGTGTACAAGGCCAACATGATAATACCTCAGCTTGCAGGCAATCTCACAAGGAGCGGCAATATGGAAATACCGGCCAGCTGCCCCGTGTGCGGAGGCCCGACTCTCGTGAAGGATGAAGAGGGCACGAAAACGCTCCACTGCACCAACCCGGACTGCCTCGCCAAGCATGTCAAGAAGTTCTCCCATTTCGTGTCGAGAGACGCGCTGAACATAGAAGGGCTTTCGGAATCAGGCCTTCTCAAGCTGATAGGCATAGGCGCGATAAAGACTTTTCCGGATCTTTTCAGACTGGACAGACACGAAGATGAGATAGTTTCTATGGAAGGCTTCGGCAAAAAGTCGTATGATAATCTTACGGAGTCGGCGAAGAGAGCATCGCATACAACGCCGGCGAGGCTTCTGTACGGCCTCGGGGTGCCGGGAATAGGCGTTCAGAACTCGAACATCATATGCAGAGCCTGCCGCAACAGATGGGCAGAGATACAGTCCCTCGATGAAGAGGCGCTGAAGGATATAGACGGAGTAGGCGATGTGATGGCAAAGGACTATGCGGCGTACTTCGCGGATGAGAAAAACGCGGCCGTCACAGCGGAACTGCTCGGACTTCTGACGCTCGATGAGAGCTTTGAAGCGGCGGGCACTTCCCTTGAGGGAAAGACTTTTGTCATCACCGGAAGTCTCGAACACTACGCGAACCGCAAGGACCTCAAGGCCGAGATCGAGGCCGAGGGCGGCAAGGTCGCGGGCTCGGTATCCGCAAAGACGGATTATCTCATAACGAACGATCCGGATTCCGGCTCGTCCAAAAACAGGACGGCGCGTGAGCTCGGAGTCGCGATCATAACCGAAGATGAAGCTGTCGCAATGATCAGAGGAAACTGAGACGAAGGAACGGAAAGGAGGACAGACCGATGGAGAATGTAAATATGGTCCCTGATATGGATCAGGCATATGATGAGTCCCTCATCAGGATAGTCGAGCTTCTCGAGACCAAGAGATACTTCCAGGCCAGAGACGAACTCCTTAAGCATAATGAAGTCGAGATAGCTGAACTGCTTGTGGACATCAGGCGTGAATTCGACCTTCAGAGGATGGTCGTCCTCTTTAGAGCACTGCCGAAGGACATCAGCGTCGATGTGTTTGCCGAGCTCAGCATAGATGATCAGATCGATATAATAAACATCATCACTGATCCCGAGGTCAAATACATACTCGACGAACTCGACTTCGACGACATGATCGACGTACTCGAGGAGCTTCCGTCGAACATCGTAGACAAGATTCTCGAGAAGACGCCGAAAAACGAGCGCAAGCTCATCAATACCTTCCTCAAGTACAAGGATGATACTGCCGGCTCTCTGATGACGCCGGAATACATCAATCTGAAGAAGACGGATACGGTAAAGCAGGCGCTCGAACACATCAAGGAAGTGGGACTCGACTCGGAGACGATCTACACCTGCTACGTTCTCGACAGAGGGCGCAAGCTGATCGGAGTAGTTTCGCTCAAGTCGCTCGTGATATCGCCGGATGATACCCTGGTAGAGGACATCATGCATGAGGACCCTGTCGTCGCTCATGTCGATGACGACCAGGAGGAGGTAATGGACCTCTTCACCAGGTACGGCTATCTGGCCATCCCGGTCGTTGACAATGAATTCAGACTTGTCGGTATCGTCACCGTAGACGACATCCTCGAGGTCATCGAAGAAGAGACCACAGAGGATATCGAGCGTATGGGCGGCGTTATCGACTCGACCGACAAGGAGTACCTCGACATGTCGGTCTGGCATCATGTAAAGGCCAGACTGCCGTGGCTGTTCCTTCTGATGTGCTCGTACTTCATCACGGGCGGCATACTGCGTAACTTCGAGCACGCGATGTCGGCTGTGATAGAACTGGTCATATACATGCCGATGCTGATGGGCACAGGAGGCAACTCGGGCTCGCAGTCCTCGACGCTTATCATCCGCGGTATGGCTACAGGCGAGCTTGAACTGAGAGATTTCCTGAAGGTAATGTGGAAGGAGATAAGAGTCGGCGTGATCGTCGGTATCTGCCTCAGCGTGCTCAACTACTTCAGGATAGTCTATCTTGATCACAATCCGCCTATGGTCGCGGTCACAGTATGCGTCTCGATGATACTCATCGTCATGATCGCGAAGCTGATAGGCTCGATGCTTCCTATGCTGGCAAAGAAGATCGGCATAGACCCTGCTCTGATGGCAGGACCTATGATGGCGTCGATCACCGATATGATATCCCTCTGCACGTATTTCATCATGGCGGGACTCTTCCTGCATATATAGAAAGGCACTGAATGTTCAGCGAAGACTATACAGCAGCAGCGAATGCGGCAGCCGCTAAGACCGCTCTTCTGAAAAAGAATCCGGGCGGCTATTTTCTGCTGTCTGTTCTTGCGGGAATGTTCGTAGGATTCGGAGTGCTGCTCGTATTCACTCTGAGCGGCGCGATGGCGGGATCGCCGTTCACAAAGCTCGTCATGGGCTGCGCGTTCAGCGTCGCCCTGTCGCTCGTGATCATCGCCGGAGCCGAGCTCTTCACGGGAAACAACATGGTCATGACTGCAGGTCTTCTCAGAAAGACGGTCACGGCTGCCGATGTCATCAGGCTCTGGGCCGTATGCTGGCTCGGGAACCTCGCCGGGAGCGTTCTCCTGGCTGTCATATATGATCTGACGGGGTTGTACAGCGACGCAACGCTCACCGCGATGACAAACGCCGCGGCAGCGAAGATGACCGCGGGATTCGTCCCTCTTCTGGCGAGAGGCGTGCTGTGTAATACTCTGGTCTGTCTGGCGGTATGGTGCGGCTTCAGATGCAGGTCGGAGGCCGGAAAGCTCATCATGGTCTTCTGGTGCATACTCGCGTTCTTTGCCACGGGTTTTGAGCACAGTGTGGCAAATATGACGCTTCTGACTCTCGCCCTCATCAACAACGGGGGCAACGCAGCGATCACCATGGGCGGATACTGGTTCAATCTGCTTACAGTAACGGCAGGCAACATGATCGGAGCGATACTGCTTGTGGCTCTGCCGTATCATGCGGCTTCGATAGAGAGATAAAGGACAAAAATGGAAACGGCAAGACTGAGGGCATTCATAGAAGCTGCAGAGAAGGGCAGCATAAAAGCGGCGGCGGACTCGCTCGGATATACGCCGTCCGCTATAAGTCAGCTTGTGACAGCTCTTGAGAAAGAGCTGGGACTCGTTCTCTTCAGACGTTCGCAGAAGGGGGTATCGCTGACTGCGGAAGGCGAGGAGCTCATCCCCCTTGTAAGGGCATACCTTGCGCGCGAGGACGAGATATACAGATTCGCTTCGGAACTGAACGGCGTAACTACCGGCCATCTCAAGATAGCTACGTACCCCAGCGTCGCGACCACTTGGCTTCCCGAGATCGTAAGACGGTTCAAGAACGATTATCCGGGGATACAGATAAGCATACTGGAAAGCATCCGCTCTGATATATTCAATCACTTCGAGCAGAACGAGGCGGATATCGCCTTCCTTGCGTACGCCGAGCCTATGCCTTATGAGTGGATACCGCTTGCAGAAGAGAATGTGATAGCGGCCCTTCCCGAGGATCACGAGTTTGCATCGGCAGACTGCTTTCCGATCGCTGAATGCGAGAACAACGATTTCATACTCGGGTCGTGGGGCCGCGAGATAGAGATACTGGATATACTCGAAAAAAACGACGTTCATCCTGAGATAAAGTACACCACATATGACACGCCGGCCACGCTTGCCATGGTAAGGATGGGTCTAGGGGTCAGCTTTGTGAACGAACTGTCCGCTCAGTTCTGGAACGAACACCTTGTGAAGCTGCCGCTCGACCCGCCGCAGACCATCACGTTCGGGGTGGCGGTACCTGACAGGGATCACATGACGGGAGCGGCGAGAAAGTTCCTAAGTTATACGATGAACTACTTCGAATCAAAAAAGAGATAAGTGAAAAGCGCCTTCCTGAGAAAGGCGCTCTTCTTGTTGGAGTAATTATGATTCATCAGCCTCGATCAACTCTGGCTGTATTTCTGATAAAATTTGATCTTTGCTCCGAGAACTCCCAGAAATGCTGCTGCTACGATTACATTAATCATGACTGCACCTCCTTTGACCTGATCCTTTCGTCTGACTGATGCCTTGCTGATATTTTCGACAGATATTGTGTATCTGTTTTGCAACTACAGAATACAAACTATATATATTTAAGTAAAGTTAATAATATTCACTAACTTAATAAGTTGTACTTAATTAGCAACAATTTCTGAAAAAATGATAATATAACAGACGCCGGATGTCCCCCGTCTCAATGTGCGCATAGGAGGCGGGTTCCATATTCGATCGTCAGTGGTGGGTCGCAATCCCCCGACTGACGATCTCAAGAGCTGAAGCTCCCGGCGTCTGTTGATGGCGTCGCTCGCTCCAACCAAGCGAGCTTGATGGAGCTTCGCTCCTGGGTGAAGGCTGTATTGAACGTATGAGGAGGATCGAATGATAACTGCCGGAGGGCATGTACCGGACATGACGGAAATGATAATTCTGGCAAAGGAGGCGGGATTCATATATGCCGCATCCATTGACATGGAATCCCTCGAATCCAGGGAGGATGTCCGCGCCATGTGCAGAAGCGACCGCTGCAATAGTTACGGAAAGAGCTGGAGCTGTCCTCCGGCAACAGGCAGCATCGAGCGGGCAAAGGAGCGCATCTCCGGATATCACCGGGGGATAATAGTACAGACCTGCGGAGAGATATCCGGCAGCTTCGATATCGACGGTACAAGGCAGATAATGCTGAAGCATAAAAAGACTTTCGATACTTTCGTAAGGCAGGTGAGGATGTTTTATCCGGACTACCTTCCGATGGGAGCCGGAGCGTGCAGCAGGTGCAGGAGCTGCACCTACCCTGACCGGCCGTGCAGGCACCCGGACAGGATGTATCCGTCGATGGAGGCTTACGGACTGCTGGTCAGCGATGTGGCGGTAAGATCCGGCCTTGGATATAATTACGGTGAGAACACGATGAGCTTTACCTCGTGCATACTGATCGACTGAAGGAGAATCAGCCATGACAGCAAAAGAGATATTTCTTGAATTACTGAAGCCGGACGGAAGACCTGAGCGGCAGCTCGTGCAGTACGAAGCTCTCCAGATGGCTCTAGGAGACCCTGCGGGAGGATTCCTCCATAAGGGCAGGCGGCCGGGGGCGACCATCACTGACCTCTGGGGGACGGTCATCGAGTGGCCGGAGGGCGCTCCGGGATCGATGCCTCTCGTGACGGAGGAGAACAAGGTGATAAAGGATATAACGAGATGGAGGGACTACGTCCACGCGCCCGATGTGGTCGGCGGAAGCAGCGATCCTGAAGCCTGGAGAGAGGTCCGCGAAAGAGTGCGCGGCCTCGCCGGAGACGAGAGGCTGGTCGCGGGATTCATGGCCACAGGCATATTCGAGCAGTGCCACTTCCTCATGCCGTTCCGGGAGGTCCTGACGAATCTCTATGATCATCCTGATGAGATGCATGAACTCATAGAGTACATCACGGAGTTCAGGCTCGCATACGTGAAACAGATCATAGACAATCTGCAGCCGGATGCGATATTCTCGCATGACGACTGGGGCACCAAGGATGCTCTTTTCATGAAGCCTGAGATGTGGCGCGAATTCTTCAAAGAGCCTTACCGCAGGTTCTACGGATATATCAGGGAGCGCGGGGTCATCGCCATACACCACGCGGATTCCTATCTTGTCCCTATAGTGGAAGATATGGCTGAGATAGGCATACAGGTCTGGCAGGGAGTGCTGCCTGAAAACGACATACCGGCTTTGCAGGAGAAGCTGGGCGGACGCATGGTGCTGATGGGCGGCATAGGTGCCGCGATCGACAGAGCGGACGCAGATGAAGAGGAGGTGCGCTCCTACGTGCATGACGCTCTTCACAGATACTGCCCGGGCGGTCACTTCATACCTTCGATCACCTACGGACTTGCGGGGACGGTGTATAAGCACGTGGACCCGTGGATCGATGATGAGATAAGAAAATACAACGAGGGCTGTCACCTGCCCGCTTATACTGCACGTTCTGTCAGGAGACTTGATCCGGTAAGACTGGACAGGGCTCAGGAGACGGAAGCGCAGGGCAAACCGGCAAAAGCACAGGGAGATGGCCTGCCGGGCGATGCATCGCTTCTCGATGAAATATCCGTTGCGCTCCAGGACGGATCCGTATCTGAGACCGTTGAAGCTGTGAAGGCCGCTCTGGAAAGCGGCATAGATGCTCAGAACGTGCTCGCGGACGGACTGATAAGAGGTATGAACGAGCTCGGAGAGGACTTCTCGAAGGGCGAGGTCTTTGTGCCCGAGATGCTGAGAGCGGCTAACTGCATGTCAGCGGCGACTGAGATACTGAAGCCTCTGATCGCGGGAGAAAAAGGCAAAGCCGCAGGCAGGATCTGCCTCGGGACTGTCAGGGGAGATCTCCATGACATAGGAAAGAACCTGGTAAAGATAATGATGGAAGGCGCCGGTCTCGAGGTCATTGACCTCGGATGCGATGTCGGCGCCGAGGATTTCGTGCAGGCGGCCATAGACAACGACTGCGCCATGATCGCGTGCTCGACGCTTCTTACCACGAGCATGCACGAGATAGAGAGAGTCGTAAAGACCGCCGAAGAAAAAGGGATACGCGAAAAGGTGAAGATACTTATAGGCGGCGCGCCTGTCACGCAGGAATTCTGCGAACAGGCCGGCGCTGACAGGTACACGCCGGACGCGGCCGCCGCCGCGCGCGCCGCCATACAGATGCTTTCAGGGGAGGTGCTGTGACATGGAACTATACTTTCCGCTCATACTTGACGGAGCAAACGGAACAGAGCTCCAGAACAGAGGCTTTGACGGCAGCGTCTGCACCGAGGCCTGGGTGCTCGAACATCCCGATGTGATGAGAAAGCTCCAGGAGGATTACATCGCCGCCGGAAGCGATATAGTCTACGCTCCTACATTCGGTGCGAACCGCGTAAAACTCGAAGAAAACGGCATATTCAATCAGGTCGGGGATTTCAACAAAAGGCTGGTCGCGATCTCAAAGAAGGCCGCCGCCGGGAGCGGTGCTCTTGTCGCGGGCGACATAGCTACGACGGGAAAATTTCTCGCGCCTGTAGGCGACGTTTCCTTCGATGATCTCTACGATATATACCGCGAGCAGGCCGAAGCCATGGAAGAGGCCGGGGTCGATATGTATGTGATAGAAACTATCATGACTGTCCCGGACGCCAGAGCAGCTCTGCTCGCTGTAAAGGATGTGAGCGACAAGCCTGTACTCGTCTCGTTCACCTGCGATGAGAACGGACGCACCCTGACCGGCACGGACGTAAGAGCCGCCATGATCATAATGCAGGGCATGGGCATAGACGCGTTCGGACTCAACTGCAGCACGGGACCGGATGAGATGCTCGAACAGGCGAAGCGCCTCAGGGACATCGCCGAAGTTCCGGTCGCGATCAAGCCGAACGCCGGTCTTCCGAAGACCGTAGACGGCAGGACCGTGTACGACTGTCCGCCTGATGAGTTCGCAAAACACACGAAAGAATTCGCGGAACTTGGTGCCTGCATGTTCGGAGGCTGCTGCGGGACAGGACCTGAACATATAGCCGCCCTAAAGCCTGCTCTTAAGGACTTTGAACTCAGAAAACCTGGACCGGAGCACAAAGGCAAAATAGTCTGCGCCACCGAAAAGGACGCGTTCATACTCGACCCGGTCATCGAGGCCGGAGAGGTCATAGACTGCGGACCGGATCTCGAGGAGAGGATAAGAAAGGCGAACAGGGACGAGGCCGGAGTGATCGCCGTCAGGATAAAGGAGACGGCGGATCTCGATGAATTCGAGATGGCGCAGTATGCGGTAAGAAAGCCGCTGTGCATAGTCTGCAGCGATGCGAAACTTCTCGACGAGGCATTGAGACTCTATCAGGGCAGAGCGCTCTACGCCGGGGATCTTTCCGATGGGGAACTCATCCCGCTGGCAAAAAGATACGGCCTGATATTCTGACCGGATATATGTATCTCTGAGTATTCAGATTTTCTATAGAATGCCGGCTCCCTTGATACCTCAGAAGCGCGGTGTTACAATGATTTTGCATTGCAAAACAATAATAAGATGAAGCTTACGGTGCCCCGTTGATACGGGGAGAATAGGGAAGCGGGTGAGAATCCCGCGCGATCCCGTCACTGTGATAGAGCGTACCGGTCCGGTATGCCACTGGGTATAACAGAAAGCCCGGGAAGGCGGAACGGTATGTCAGGCTCTTAAGCCAGGAGACCTGCCGGAGCTTTGTACAGGAGACAGCCATCATCAGGCCTGCAGTGCCATGGGCAGTGAAGGCGGTCTCCGGACCACGGGGAATTGGTCGTACAGTATTACAGGGAGTAATGTTCCCCGTTTTCTGACGTCCTTTTGCCGTGGCCGGCAAAGGGCTTTTTTTACAGGCCCTGATCATTAAATGTCAAAGGAGAAGAAAAATGAAGAAGAAATTGCTTGCTGTGGTATTGGGACTCGCGATGGTGCTCTCGTTCTCGCTTCTTACAGGATGCGGCTCGGGCGGCAGCGGGGAGACTAAGACTTCTGATGATCCTGCCGCTGAATGCGCGAAGCTGATCGATGATATCTATGTGCAGGAATGGACAGAAGATACCTATGAGAAGTGCGAGGCCGCAAAAGCTGCCTGGGACGCTCTGACAGACGAGCAGAAGGAGCAGGTAGAAGGAGAAGAGGCAAGCCCTGACTATTTCGGACTGGATACAGGAGACGCCTCGAAGGACGATCCGCTCAATCAGGACGAGATCGGTGAGAATGAGCTTCTGGTGGTGAGCTTCGGAACATCGTTCAACGACAGCCGCGCTGAGGACATCGGCGGCATCGAGAAAGCCCTTCAGGAGAGCAATCCGGACTGGTCTGTCAGAAGAGCGTTTACTGCCCAGATCATAATCAACCACATATACGCACGTGACGGCGAGAAGATCGACAACGTAGACCAGGCTCTTCAGAGAGCCGTCGACAACGGGGTAAAGAACCTTGTTGTGCAGCCTACACACCTGATGCACGGCGCCGAGTACGACGAACTCGTCGGGACACTCGACAAATACAAGGACAAATTCGGATCCGTCAAGGTCGCCGAGCCTCTGCTCGGAGCTGTAGGCGAGGACGCTGCGGTAGTCAACGCCGACAAGGAAGCGACCGCTAAAGCAGTAGTTGCTGAGGCTGTGGCAAAAAGCGATTATGATTCGCTCGAAGCTGCAGACGCTGACGGCACTGCGATCGTGCTTCTCGGACACGGCACATCACACCAGGCGGCTGTGACATACGACCAGATGCAGGAGCAGATGAAGCAGCTCGGATACAAAAACGTATTCGTCGGTACGGTCGAAGGAAAGCCTGAAGATACTGCGTTCCCTGCAGTCAAGAAGGCTCTTGAGGATGCCGGATACACAAAGGTGATCCTCAGACCTTTGATGGTAGTCGCCGGAGACCACGCCAACAACGACATGGCAGGCGATGAGGAAGGCACATGGTATTATGGCTTCGTCAACGGCGGAGACTTCGAAGTCGAAGGAGCCGGCAAGGCAGTGGATACCGGAAAGGGCCTCGGTGCTGACAACGTGAAGTGCCAGATCGAGGGACTCGGAAGGATAGCGGATATCCAGAAGATCTACCTGGCTCACACGGCTGATGCCATGAACGAATAAACTGACCTGTATGCAGACTAATCAGAATGATCAAAAGGAACAGATTATGAAGAGAACAAAAAACATACTGATTTATCTGATGCTGGCGGCTCTCATGGTGATGATGGCTGCCTGCGGAAGCAAACAGGAGGCGTCTGAGCCGGCACCGGATCCGGGCATCGCCGACGGGACATACATCGCGACCTTCACCACGGACAATTCGATGTTCCACGTCAATGACGCCTACAAGGACAAGGGCGTACTCACCGTAAAGGACGGAAAGATGACGATCCATGTCAGCCTGCAGTCCCGGAAGATAATAAACCTCTATCCGGGCACGGCCGAGGACGCTCAGAAGGACGGAGCGGAGCTGCTTGAACCTACAACGGACAAGGTCACATACAGCGACGGATACGAAGAAGAGGTCTACGGCTTCGATGTACCGGTGCCTGCCCTCGATGAGGAGTTCGACCTGGCGCTGCTCGGGACCAAGGGCAAATGGTATGACCACAAGGTCATCGTGTCCGATCCGGTGGAAGGCGATGACATAAACGCGGTCATAGGTGAGAGTTCAGACAAAGAAGCTGTGACTGCAAAGGACCTGAAACTCGAGGAAGGTGAACATACCGCTGAGGTAACGCTGGAGGGAGGCAGCGGCAAAGCGACTGTCGACAGCCCCGCGGTGATACGCATGAACGGGGACGCGTGCACAGCGGTCATCACATGGAGCAGCCCTCACTACGATTACATGATCGTGGACGGACAGAGGTATGAGCCTGTCAACACAGAAGGCAACTCGGTCTTCGAGATCCCGGTCCCGTATTTTGACAGCCCGTTCGATGTGATCGCCGATACCACGGCGATGAGCGAACCGCATGAGATCGAATACAAGCTTACATTCGATTCCTCCACGGTAAAATAAAAGTATCCGTCCTGCAAACAGAGCCTGCCCCACAGAGACAGGCTCTGAACTTTTAATTTATCAGGATAGATGTGTATAAGTATGTTTTGTGTATTGATCGGCCGGTTTGCGGAATCCATACACAGGTTTTTGCTGAATCTTGTGTATGATCAGCCCGGATTCGGGAAGTGATACACAAAAAGGAGCTTGCTGATGATGTTTATAAGGAAATATCCGGCGAAATTGTGTATAAAAAAAAGAAATCGCCCGTTGCATACACAAATTGCATGTCTAATCATACTGATACCGGCTCTCGCCATTGCCCTGACCCTTTCAGGATGCGGCAAAGGCGGTGAAGAGACCGGGCGCAGCGCATTCGATGATCATCATAAGGGCTCGATGGAGCTGAAGTACGCTGACCAGTTCAGCGTAGACTATTATGATGACGGCATAAGCGTGGTCAGGGTTGAAGACGGACTCAACTATCTGGTCACTGACGGGTCAGGAGAACTACCGGACTGGCTGTCCGGAGATGATATAAAGGGCATGACTGTCATAAACGCGCCGGCGGGAAAAGTCTACAACGCGGCATCGTCCGCGATGGATCTCATCGACGCTGCCGGAGCGCTCGACTCGGTCATCATGACGAGCACTCAGGAAAGCGACTGGAGCATAGACAGGATCAGAAAACTCGTAGGAGACGGGACCATCCGCTACATCGGCAAGTACCGCTCGCCGGACTATGAAGCTCTCGTCGAGGAAGACGTCGACCTCGCGATCGAGTCCACCATGATATATCACAATCCTCAGGTAAAAGAGGCGATAGAGGAACTCGGGATACCTGTCCTGGTCGAACGCTCGAGCTATGAGTCAGAGCCCCTCGGCAGAGTGGAATGGATAAAGCTCTATGGACTGCTCTTCGGAAAGGAAGACGAAGCTCAGGCCTTCTTCGATGAAGCGGAGGCCAAGTTGAAGAATATTGACAGGGATGCTGTCAAAGACGCTCCTTCGGTGGCTTTCTTTTCCGTCAATTCCAGCGGTTCGGTCGTCGTGAGAAAGCCGGGAGACTATGTCACGAAGATGATAGAGACGGCAGGAGGTACATATGCCCTTGACGGCATAACAGATGAGGAAGACAACGCGCTTTCGACCATGAACATGCAGATGGAGGCTTTCTACGACAAAGCGGTCGACGCTGATATACTCATCTATAACAGTACGATCGAGGGCGGCCTTGGAAGCATCAGCGATCTGACGGCCCTTTCGGACGGATTCAGTGATTTTGCCGCGGTGAAGAACGGCAGCGTCTGGTGCACGGACGCAAGCACCTTCCAGAAGACGACCGGAGCGGCCGACATGACAGTCGAGATGAACCGGATATTCGCCGGCACCGCTGACGACAGCGGGATGGAGTATTTCCATAAACTGAAATAAAACGGAAATGAAAAAAAGAGTATTTGTCACATACATAGCTCTGGCTGCACTGCTCATCGCGCTGGTGCTGCTGAACATCCTCCTCGGGAGCTCGTCTCTTACGGCCGGGGAGGCTCTTCGCATACTCTTTGCACATGATACGGCAGGCAAGTTCGGAAGGATAGTATGGGACATCCGCATGCCGAGGATACTTGCGGCGCTGTTTCTGGGCGGCGCTCTTTCCGTGTCGGGATTTCTGCTGCAGACCTTCTTTGCAAACCCTATAGCCGGACCTTACATACTCGGGATCTCATCGGGATCAAAGCTCGTGGTCGCCTGCGCGATGGTGTTCGGCATGACTCACGGCATCATGCTCCACTCGATCACCATGATAATCTCAGCCTTCATCGGAGCTGTTGCCGTCACGGGAGCCATACTGCTGATTTCGGGAAAGGTCAGGAGCATGGCCGTGCTCATAGTCTGCGGCGTGATGGTAGGTTATATCTGCTCGGCAGTCACGGAATTCCTCGTGACCTTCGCCGATGATTCAAACATAGTTAATCTGCACAACTGGTCGATGGGAAGCTTCTCGGCAGTGAGCTGGGACAATGTAAGGGCGATCATGATAGTCGTGATGATCGCCGTGATACTCTCTTTCATGCTCTCCAAACCGATGAGCGCTTTTCAGATGGGAGAGCAGTACGCTATGAGCGTGGGCGTGGATATAAAAGCTTTCAGGACAGGTCTCATAGTGCTTTCGAGCGTGCTCTCGGCGACAGTCACCGCATTCGCCGGCCCGATATCCTTTGTAGGCATAGCGGTGCCGCACATAATACGTTCCGTGACAGCGACATCGAAGCCCGTAGTCATGATACCGCAGTGCTTCCTCGGGGGCGCTGTGTTCTGTCTATTCTGCGACCTGCTCGCGAGGAATCTCTTTGCACCAACGGAGATAAGCATCAGCACCATGACGGCCGTATTCGGCGCGCCTTTCGTGATAGCCATGCTTATAGGAAGAAAGGCGAGGTGACTCATGGACAGGGACAGAGCGGTCATCAGTACAGAACATCTGGATTCGGGCTACGGACGCAGGATCGTGGTAGCGGATGCTGAGATATCCGTGAAGCGGGGAGTGATACTCGTACTGATCGGACCAAACGGAGCAGGCAAGTCCACGGTCCTCAGGACCATAGCGGGCCAGCTCGAAGCGATCGGGGGAGCGGTATACATTGACGGCAGCGAGAGGTCTTCTCTGCAGGCTTCTGAGATCGCAAGGAAGCAGGCGGTCATGTTCACGGACAGAAGACCGGCTGAGCGCATGACATGCGAAGAGGTCGTATCGCTCGGAAGATACCCGTATACAGGAAGGCTCGGCATACTTTCAGAAGAGGACAGGCGCATAGTCAGAGACAGCATGGAGCTCGTCCGCGTCAGCGATCTTGCTGACAGGGAGTACGACGCCATAAGCGACGGACAGAGGCAGAGGGTCCTGCTCGCGAGGGCAATATGCCAGGAGCCGGAGATAATGATACTCGACGAGCCGACATCGTATCTCGACATACGTCATAAGCTCGAATTCATAGATATACTGAAGTCGCTGGTCAGAGACAGAAAGATAGGAGTCATAATGTCGATGCACGAGCTCGAGCTGGCGTATATCACGGCGGATGAGCTTCTCTGCATTGATTCTGAAGGCGGCATATGCATGTCCGGCAAGCCGGACGAAGTGTTCAGCGACAGGCGGCTCAGCTCTCTCTACGGACTCAAAGAGGGCAGGCTGAGCAGGCTTTACTCGGATTTTCTCGGAGGACTGGGATCGGATGGCTAAAGTAATAATGGTACAGGGCACTATGTCCAATGCCGGCAAGAGCCTTCTTGCCGCCGGACTCTGCCGCATATTCAGGCAGGACGGGTACAGGGCGGCTCCGTTCAAGTCGCAGAACATGGCCCTCAATTCCTTCGCGACGAAGGAAGGTCTTGAGATGAGCAGGGCGCAGGCGGTACAGGCTGAAGCTGCGGGCATCGAACCGCTTGTATGCATGAATCCGGTGCTGCTGAAGCCGACCGATGATCAGGGTTCGCAGGTGATAGTGAACGGAAAGTCCATCGGCAATATGAAGGCCCGCGACTACTTCAGATTCAAGACCGAGCTGATCCCGGTCATAAAAGAAGCCTTCAGAAAGCTGGAGGACAGCTTCGACATAATAGTCATAGAAGGCGCGGGATCGCCCGCAGAGATAAATCTCAGAGAGAACGACTTAGTAAATATGGGCCTCGCGGAGATGGTGGACGCTCCGGTGATCCTCGTCGGGGACATAGACAGGGGCGGCGTCTTCGCTCAGCTCCTGGGCACTCTGATGCTCCTTGAGGATGACGAAAAGGAGAGAGTGAAGGGCCTCATCATAAACAAGTTCAGGGGAGACGCCTCGCTTCTGGACAGCGGCATAGAGATGCTCGAAAAAAGATGCGGGGTCCCGGTCGTCGGCACCATCCCTTATGCGGACATAAAGATCGAGGATGAGGATTCGCTCTCGGAGAGGTTCGCGGCGGACAAAAGGGGACTCGTGGACATAGCTGTCGTCAGGCTTCCTAAGATATCCAACTTCACTGACTTCGATGTGTTCGGGCAGTATCCGGATGTATCAGTCAGATATGCCAGTGAGCCCGCAGAACTCAGGGGCGCCGACATGGTCGTCATCCCTGGCTCCAAGAGCACGATCGCTGATCTTGAGTGGATGCGCAGGCAGGGTCTTGCGGATGAGATCAAAAGACTGAGCAGGGAAGGCGTGCCTGTGTTCGGCATCTGCGGAGGCTACCAGATGCTCGGAACGAAAGTGTCCGATCCGGAGGGAGTCGAAGGCGGAGGAGAAGCGAAAGGACTCGGCCTGCTTCCGGTATCGACCGTGCTTTCAGGGGACAAGAAGACAGAGCAGTTCAGAGGAAGATTCACGGATGCCGAAGGGATCTTTTCCGGCCTTTCCGGTCTTGAGATCGAAGGCTACGAGATACACGCAGGAAGGACATGCCGCGACGACAGCACGGGACGGTGTGCTTCCGGGTTTACATCCGGGGATACGGGAGTATGCTGCGGAAACATATACGGCACGTACATACACGGCATATTCGACAACAGCGGTATAGCAGGAACTGTGGTGAAGGCTCTGGCGGACAGGAAGGGTGCGGCGCTTTCTGCCTGTGATGAGCTGAGCCGCAGGGAATTCAGGGAAATGGAATACGACAGACTGGCGGACATGCTGAGAGAACATCTCGACATGGACCGCATCTACTCCATGCTGAGGGAGGCTGCATTTTGACAAGCATTGACGCTTTCGACAAAAATACGTATGAGGAGATACTCCGCAGGTGGGACAGGATCGCCAAACCTCTCGGCAGCCTCGGGCGCTTCGAGGAGATGACTGCCCGCATCGGAGCCGTGCAGGGCACAGCGGACCTGGATATATCAAAGCGTGCCGTCATCATGATGTGCGCCGACAACGGCATCGTGGAGGAAGGCATAAGCCAGTCCGGCCAGGAGGTCACACGCTCCGTGGCGGAGTGGATGGGACGCGGCGAGAGCTCTGTCTGCCGGCTGGCTGCAGCATGCAAAGCGGATACCATCCCTGTCGATGCAGGGATAAACATGGAAGGCTCGCCGCAGGGCGTGGCCGGCCGCAAGGTGATGATGGGCACGAGGAACTTCAGAAAAGAGCCTGCAATGACAGAGGATGAGTGCATGCAGGCGATAAACGCCGGCATAGATACGGTCTGCGAATGCAGCATGGAAGGATACTGTCTGCTCGCAGCCGGCGAGATGGGCATAGGAAACACCACGACGAGCGCAGCTCTGGCATCCGCTCTGCTCGGCCTCGACGTCGATGAGGTGACCGGCAGGGGAGCCGGACTCAGCGATGCCGGACTGAAACGAAAGAAAGAGATAATACGGGAGGCTCTTGACAGATACCGTCCTGACGGGGCGGACCAGAAGAGCCCTGAATATACGATGGAGATGCTGGCTGCCGTGGGCGGCCTGGATATAGCCGGGATGGCCGGAGTCTTCATAGGAGGGGCCTTATACCATATCCCTGTGGTCATAGACGGCTTCATAAGCTCTGTCGCAGCCCTGGTCGCCGAAAGGCTGGCGCCGGGCTGCCGCAGCTATATGCTCGCATCGCACTGCGGCAGGGAGCCCGGCATGAAGAAGGTGCTGGCTGAACTGGGGCTTGAGCCTGTCATAGATGCCGGGCTCGCCCTCGGAGAGGGAACCGGCGCCGTGATGCTCTTCCCGCTGCTCGACGCCGCTCTGGCACTCTACAGGGACGGACTTGTCTTCGACGATACGGAAGTGGAGCAGTATGAGCGCTTCGAAACAAAAGAAGGGAGCGGAGCAGAATGACCGTTCTCATCATAGGCTATCCTGATAGCGGCAAATCAGAGCTTGCCGAGAACATGGTCATGGAGATGGCTTCTCCGGGAGAACGCGTTTATCTGGCGACCATGATCCCCTGCGGCGATGAAGGCGCCGCAAGGATAGCAAGACACAGGAAGATGCGTGAAGGCAAGGGCTTCGAAACGATAGAAGCTCCTTTCGACATTGCGCCCGCCGTCGAAAAAAATGGAGGCTGCATGGACAGGACCGTACTTCTGGAATGCCTCTCCAATCTCGTCGCGAACGAGCTGTTCGAAAGGCATGAGAGTTCGGATGCCGCGGCGGACAGGATAATCTCGGATATCGCGAGACTGAAGGAACTGGTCCGCGATCTCGTGATCGTCAGCAACCATTATGAGATAAAAGAAGATTTCGATGAAGAGACAGTGATGTACGCGAAGACGCTGGACGCATTGAACGGCAGGATCGGCGCTGTCGCGGACAAAGTGATAAGGATAGAGCCGTAACAGAACATGAAAGTACTAAGGAGCACAGCAGTTGCATTTGCGCAGTATTCGAGGATACCGGTCCCGCGCTTTGAGTGGAGAGAAGAGGACGTGAGATACAGCCTGTCTGCATTCCCTCTGGTCGGAGCGGTGACAGGCGCTCTTTTCTGCGCGGTCTTCGTGCTGTGCCGGCGCCTCGCGCTTCCCGATACGGCGGCAGCTCTCCTGATGACCGCGGTCCCGCTTCTGGTCACAGGGGGCTTCCATGTCGACGGTTTCATGGATGTCGCCGATGCGCTGAGCTCATACAGGACCAGAGAGGAAAAGCTCGCGATACTCAAGGACCCTCACATCGGAGCCTTCGCGGTCATAAGACTGGCGATATGCGGCCTTGTATTCATCGCCTCGATCATCACTCTGCTGGCATCGGATGAGCCGATGAACCGTGTCATATGCACAGCCGCGTGCTTCGTGCTTGCAAGAAGCCTCAGCGCGGTATCCGTACTGACACTCAGGTCCGCGAAGGACGAGGGGATGCTTTATTATGAGGCATCATCCGCAGCCAAAGGGCGGAGCGTGAATCTGGCGTTCAGCTTCATATGGGCGGCGCTCGCTTCAGCGCTGATGGTATATTACGGAAAAACCGCAGGCATCGCCGGGATCGCTGCCGCGGTCTTTAGCTTTGTATGGTATAAATATAAGAGTTATAAGGAGTTCGGCGGCATCACCGGAGATACCGCCGGATACTTCGTCGTCATATGCGAGACGGAGTCCGCCGCTGCTGCGGCACTGGCCGCTGTTCTCGCCGCTGTATAGGGAGGAGACACAGTTATGCGCTGCTATCTTATAAGACATGGAATGACAGAAGGAAACACAAAACGCTGTTTCAACGGCTGCAGGACCGATGAGCCGCTGACCGCAGAAGGCAGGGATGCCCTCAAGACGATAGAGGGTCTGCCTGACGGAGCCGTGCTTTTCTCAAGCCCGATGAAGAGGGCTCTGGAGACCGCCGCGATCATGTTCCCTGACAAAGAGCCTGTGATCATAGATGATCTCAGAGAGATGGATTTCGGGATATTCGAAGGTAAGAACCACAGCATGCTCGACGGCGACCCGGACTACCAGGCATGGCTCGACAGCGGCGGGCGCATGAGAGTGCCCGGCGGCGAGAGCATCGCGGACGTGGTCGAAAGAAGCGGCAAGGCGCTTGCCCGTGCCGTATCGGAGGCGGAAAAGAGAGGTGCGGACACCATCTGCATAGTAGCTCACGGAGGGCTGTTCATGGCCCTGATGAGCAGCCTGACAGGCGAGGACGCACTGAGATTCAATCCGCCCAACGGAGCGGGGTTTATCGTAGAAATGGAGACTGATGATGCGGGAAATGTCACTTCTGCAACTTCATATGATCGCTTTCTCGGCGGGCTTCGTGATGGATCTGGCGGTTGGAGACCCCCGGAATATACCCCATCCGATAGTGTGGACAGGTAAGCTGATCGCCCTGCTCGAAAGGAAACTCCTCGGAGATATCCCTGAGGACAAAAGAGATCCGGCGAAAAGAGACAGAAAGACGGAGTTCCGGAAAGGTCTTCTGCTGGTCCTGATCGTGATCGCGGTCACGGCATCGCTGACTGCAGCGGTGATGCATGCATCGTACAGTATCTCACCTCTTGCGGGAGTAATCGCCGAAGCTGTACTCACCTGCTATATGCTGGCTCAGACTAGCCTGAGGAGGGAGAGCATGAAGGTATACCGCGAGCTGAAGGAGGGCAGCCTCGAAGGAGCGAGGAAGGCCGTCTCGATGATCGTGGGACGCGATACACAGGTCCTCGATGCGGAGGGAGTCACGAAGGCGGCGGTCGAGACCGTAGCCGAGAACTTCTCCGACGGGGTCATCGCCCCGATGCTCTATGCCGCCATCGGCGGTCCGGTGCTGGGGATGACGTACAAGGCGATCAACACCATGGATTCCATGATCGGGTACAGGAACGACAGATACATGTGGTTCGGGACCGCGGCCGCCAGGCTCGACGATGCCGCAAACTACATACCTTCGAGGATAAGCGCCCTGCTTCTCATAGCATGCAGCGCGCTGTGCGGCAGGGACTTTGACGAGAAAAGAGCTTTTCGCATCTGGAAGCGCGACAGATATAAGCACAAGAGCCCGAATGCTGCCCAGACCGAAAGCGCGGCAGCAGGCGCGCTCGGCATACAGCTTGCCGGAGATGCGCAGTACTTCGGGAAAACAGTAAAAAAGCCTTTTATTGGAGACAAGACCAGGGAAGTGGAAGCAGAAGACATAGTGAGGATGAACAGGCTGATGAGCGTATCCTCTTTTGCGGGCTTCGCCCTGTGCATCCTGGCGATGGGCGCGGTGCTTGCCGCCGGCAGATAAAACGGATGGATGATGAGAAAAAAGACAACGTGAATGAGACTGTCCACGGAGGCGATGTTTACCGCAACGAGGTCAGGCTGGACTTTTCGGTCAACCTGAACCCTCTTGAGATGCCCGCTCCGGCAGCTGAGGCGATTATGGCCGGCCTCGAAGAGATACATCAGTATCCGGATCCGCAGCAGCAGAAGCTCCGGGAGGGCATAGCTTCATTCGAAGGACTCGGTACGGATCATATCATCTGCGGAAACGGGGCTTCTGAGCTCATCATGGCGGCCGTGCACGCGGTAAAGCCGAAGAAGGCACTTGTCACAGCACCGTGCTATGCGGGCTATGCCGCGGCGCTTATGGCAGAGGATGCCGTCACAGAAGAGTATCCTCTCAGAGAAGAAAACGATTTCGCCCTTGATGAAGGTGTGCTTGAAAGGATCACCGATGATACAGACATCGTCTTCATCGCAGATCCCAACAATCCGAACGGAAAACTGATCAGCCCGAAACTGAAGAAAGAGATCGCCGGGAAGTGTGCGGAACACGGTGCTGTTCTGGTGATCGACGAGTGCTTCCTTCCTCTCACCGGAGAATGGGAGGAGAGAAAAGATATCTCAGACAAAGCGCTCCATCTGAGGGCTTTCACTAAGACCTTCGCGATCCCCGGGATAAGGCTCGGATACATGGCATCCCGCGACCTGGAACTCCTGGAAAGCATAAGGAAGCATCTTCCGGAATGGAACGTGTCGCGTATCGCGGAACGGACGGGAGAGGCGGCGGCAAAGGTGATCGCTGAAACTGATTACATCGAAAGATCCGTAAGGATGATCAGGGAAGAAAGAGCATACCTCGCCGGAGAACTCGCCGCCTGCGGGATCAGAGTATATCCCGGAGAAGCGAACTACCTCCTGATCAGGAGCGCCCCTGATCTGTACGACAGGCTGCTCGCGAAAGGGATCCTGATAAGGCGCTGCGCGAACTTCAGCGGCCTGGATGAGACCTATTTCAGGATAGCCGTAAGGCGGCGCGAAGAAAACGAAGCGCTGATAAAAGCGATAGGAGAGGTCCTGTGATCGAACATGTAAGACCGGCTGACATAGAAGCGAGGAGCTTTGAGATAATAAAGGCGGAGCTCGATGCCATGGGCATAAGTCTCGACCCGGAGAAGGATCCGGTCATAAGAAGGGCGATACACACATCGGCTGATTTCGATTACGCCGAAACTCTCTTCTTTTCGCCCGGCGCCGTGCGGATCGCAAAGGAACTCATACGCTCGGGAGCGGATATCGTCAGCGATACCAACATGGCGCTCACCGGCATAAACAAAAGGAAGCTGGCATCATACGGCGGGAGCGCACGCTGCTACATGGCCGATGAGGATGTCGCTGCTGAAGCAAAGGAGAGAGGCATCACCAGAGCATCGGTCAGCATGGAGCATGCAGCCCGCGACGCGAGGGCATCCGGCCGTAAGACGGTCTTCGCGATCGGGAATGCTCCTACCGCCCTGATAACTCTCAGAGAGATGCATGACAGGGGCATATATACCCCTGATCTTGTGATCGGAGTCCCGGTCGGCTTTGTGAATGTGATCGAGGCAAAGGAACTGATACTCGAAACGGATATACCCTGCATAGTCAACAGGGGACGAAAGGGCGGCAGCAACGTGGCTGCGGCCATAGTCAACGCTGTACTGTACTCGATGGGATAGATGATGGAAAAGAAGCTAAGGAGCGGATTCACGACAGGAAGCTGCGCCGCAGCCGCATCGAAAGCTGCCGCGTGGATGCTGCTGACAGGAGAAGAAAAGAAGAGCATTCGCATCTTCACTCCTTCGGGCAGGGCTTTTGATGCGGAGATACTGGATATACAGAGGGGCAAAGACAGCGTGAAGTGCTCCGTAAGAAAAGACGGCGGCGATGATCCCGATGTCACGACCGGAGCTCTGATATATGCAGATGTCAGGCTGTCAGACTCCGGAGGCGTCAGGATAGACGGAGGGGAAGGAGTCGGACGGGTCACGCGTCCGGGACTCGATCAGCCGCCGGGTGAAGCGGCGATCAACTCCGTGCCGCGCTCAATGATAAGGCAGGAACTGGCCGACGTGGCCGAAGCATATTCGTATGACGGCGGCTTTGAGGTCGTTATCTCAGTGCCCGGAGGCGAAGAGATCGCCTCCCGCACCTTCAATCCGAGGCTGGGCATCGAAGGAGGCATCTCCATCATAGGCACTTCCGGCGTTGTCGAACCGATGAGCGAGCAGGCCATACTGGACACCATAAAAGTCGAACTCAGACAGAAAAAGGCTGAGGGCTGCAGCATCGCCTTCGTTTCTCCGGGCAACTACGGACTGGACTTCATGAGAGAAGAATACGGCATCGACCTTGACTGCAGCGTTAAGTGCAGCAACTTCATCGGCCTGACGGTTGACATGGTGAGGGAACTCGGATTCAGCGGAATGCTCCTCACAGGACACGCCGGCAAGCTCGTAAAGGTAGCGGGAGGGATAATGAACACCCACTCGCGTGAGGCCGACTGCCGCATGGAGGTGATCGCCTCTGCAGCGGCTAGGGAAGGCGCACCCTCTGAGCTCATACGGCGCATCCTGGATTCGCTGACGACGGAGGAGGCCTTCGTGAAACTGAGGGAGTCTGACCGTGAACTGGCAGACCGGACTTCGGCCCGGATCATGGACGGCATCATATCTTCTCTAAGAAGGAGAGCCGGAGGAGAGCTGGACATCGAGTGCATCATGTACACAAAGGAGAACGGCCTGATCGCGGCATCCGCAGGCGCAGGCCGGATGATAAAAGCAAACGGGGAGAACTGGAATGGATAGGACACAGGTTTACTTCGTGGGCGCGGGCCCGGGGGCGGAAGACCTCATAACTGTAAGAGGGGCGAGGCTCATAAGCGAAGCAGATGTGATCATATACGCCGGCTCGCTGGTGAACCCGCAGCTGCTGAACTATGCGGGCGGGCATGCCGAGATACATAACAGCGCATACATGACGCTTGAGGAAGTGCTGGCTGTAATTGAGAAGGCGGCATCGGAGGGAAAGACCGTATGCAGGCTGCACACGGGCGATCCGAGCCTGTACGGGGCGGTGCGCGAACAGATGGACTCCCTGGATGAGCTTGGCATCAGCTATGAGACTTGTCCGGGAGTGTCCGCGGCCTTCGGGGCGGCGGCATCGCTCGATCTCGAATACACTCTGCCGGGTCTCTCGCAGTCCCTCATCATAACCAGGATGGAGGGGCGCACGGCTGTCCCTGAAAAAGAGAGCATAGAAAGCTGGGCGGCGCACGGATCGACCATGGCCGTATACCTCAGCGCGGGCATGCTCCCTGAGCTCTCCGCGAGACTGACCAAAGGAGGATACAGCGAAGACACTCCCGCTGCCATAGTGTATAAGGCGACCTGGCCTGATGAAGAGGTTTACCGCTGCACGGTGGCTGATCTCGCGGCGACTGCTGAGGAGCACGGGATAAAGAAGACAGCGCTCATACTCGTGGGCGATGTCATCGCAGGGAGCGGGTACGGTAAGTCAAAGCTCTACGACAAAACGTTTTCGACTGGATTTCGCAAGGCAAAGGAATGATAATAAACGTATTCAGCTTTACAGACAAAGGACGTGAACTGGCCGGGAGACTCCGCCGGACTCTCGATATGCACGAGCTGAGGCTCGTGCCGGACCCTGCATCGCGGGAAGATGTCTGCGCGGCGGCCTTCAGAGATGGGGAGGCCCTTCTTTTCATTGGAGCGGCGGGGATCGCTGTGCGCTCCGTAGCGCCTTTCGTCCGCGATAAGCTCGAGGATCCGCCGGTGATGGTCATGGATGAGCTGGGACGGCATATCATACCGATTCTTTCCGGTCACATGGGAGGCGCGAACGCGCTCGCTCTTGAGATAGCGGAGGCCATCGGGGCGACGCCGGTGATCACGACGGCGACTGATCTGAACGGAGCATTCCCTGCAGATGTATTCGCGAAAGAAAACGGACTTGCCGTAGCGAACCGGGACGGGATCGCAAAGGTCTCTTCATCCGCGCTTGAGGGCAGGCCGGTGACCGTCTGCATAAAGGACTACCCGCCGTCAGGACATGTCGATGTGCTGATAACGGACAGAGAGGATGCGGGCGCGCTCAAAGACGCGGCGTCGATAGTGCTCTGCCCTAAGACATATGCGATAGGCATGGGCTGCCGCAGAGGCAAACCATACGAAGAACTCAGGGTGTTTGCGGAGCGCGTGCTTTCGGAAAACGGCATAGATCTGAAGTATGCCGGGTGCATAGCGACCATAGATATCAAGAAGGATGAAGAGGGCCTCCGCCGCCTGTCCGAGGCATGGAGGATGCCTCTCGTTACATTTGATGCGGAAATACTCGGAAAGGCAGAAGGAGATTTCAGCCATTCGGACATGGTGCTCGAAAAAGCCGGAGTGGACAATGTCTGCGAGCGCGCGGCTGTCCTTGCCGCGGGAAGGTGCTCGAGCCTTGTTATCAGAAAAACATCCGAAAACGGAATGACCATTGCGGTCGCGGAGAGAGTATAATGGATAAAGGCACGATAAAGATAGTCGGCATGGGACCGGGCAGGGAGGACATGATGACGCAGCAGGCGCTCGCAGCGCTGGATGCCGCGGACGTCATCGTCGGATACACGGTATACCTCGGCCTGCTCGGAGAGAGGTTCAGCGGAAAGAAGATGCTCACGACTCCGATGAAACAGGAGGCGGAGCGCTGCAGGCTCGCCTTTAGAGAGGCCGTGAAGGGAAACGACGTCGCCATGGTATGCAGCGGCGACGCCGGGATCTACGGCATGGCGTCGCTGATGTTCGAAATAAAGGAAGAACTCGGTGAGGAAGCTTCGGGCATCGATATAGAAGTGATCCCCGGCATCACCGCCGCATCGAGCGGGGCTGCCGTGCTGGGCGCTCCTCTCAACCACGACTTCTGCGTCATAAGCCTGTCGGATCTCCTGACTCCGTGGGAACTCATAGAAAAAAGGCTGAGAGCCGCGGCTGAAGGTGACTTCGCCATAGCGATATATAATCCGTCCAGCAAAAAACGCCATGACTATCTTCAGAAAGCATGCGATATACTGCTCGAAACGATAGAAGGGACCAGGCCGTGCGGCTATGTCAGGAGCATCGGAAGGGACGGAGAGGAATACCGCACCTGCACTCTGGCAGAACTCAGGGGCGAACAGGTGGATATGTTCACCACCGTGTTCATAGGCAATTCGCAGAGCCGCATCACCGGCGGCAGACTAATCACACCAAGAGGTTACAAATTATGAAGAAACCAATCATATTCTCAGGAACTACTGAAGGAAGACAGATGTCGGAAAAGCTTTCTGCTGCCGGCATCGATCACATCGTCTGTGTAGCGACGGAATACGGGGAGCTCGTGATGGAAAAGACTCCGTATGCCGACATAAGACAGGGCAGGCTTGACGCCGAAGGGATGCAGGAGCTGATAAGCGCCGAGGCATCATCGGTATTCGACGCTACCCATCCTTATGCAGAGGAA
>Ga0256405_10001493_pt1 | contig 63108 bp, 61 predicted proteins | sample RumenRJG_02DNA_FD_189096 | JGI IMG/M metagenome (GOLD analysis project Ga0256405, IMG submission 189096) | Bovine rumen microbial communities from Lethbridge, Alberta, Canada - RJG_02 | ecosystem: Host-associated > Mammals > Digestive system > Stomach > Rumen | place: Canada: Alberta... | reverse complement strand
CGGAATCTGTGTGCTGATGGATCATATTAGCAAGCACCTGTGCAGCACCCATATCCTCACCGTTCCAGTTTGTGACCGTTGCAGAGGAAATAGCGTCCGTGCCGCTGTTTTCCGCAGGAGTAAAGTATACCACAAGGCTCTTATTGTCGGAGTTTTCACTCTTTGTTTCGTCGGTCGCTTCGGGCATTTCTGCTGATTTCTCAGTTTCAGCTTGCGTTTCCTTTTCTGTTACTGCCGTAGTCGTTTCTTTTTTTGTCGCTTGTGTTGTTTCAGCTTTTGAACCTGTTGTTCCCTGACTTCCGCAGCCTGTGAGCAGTCCTGCGATCATCAGGAAAGGGAGCATTTTATTCATTGAATGTTTCATAAGTAATACCTCCGTTTCGGTTTTCTTTACCTATATTATAGCAAAACGGAGACCTCATGAGAAGTCTCCGTTTGTTATGACCTGTTAACCTTTGGGTTATTACTTGCTTAGTTTTTTCACTGCATTCAGAAACCGCTTTACGGTCTTGCTCGGTTTCGGTGCGTGGAGCAGACCGAAGGGCATGGAGTAGTCCCAGTCCACAGGCAGCGTTTTCAGCAGCGGGTGGACATTCGACCAGTTGTCAATGCACATCAGGACATGATCGCTGTTCTCGCAATCGTTGAACACCGAGAGATTGATGAAATCAAATGTCACGATGTTGATCTCAGGGTGTTGCTCCGTGAGCCATTTGCGAAGCCTGTCCGTTTCCTCGTTCCAGCCCTCACGGATCAGCATGATCGACCTCCCGTGCAGGTCTTCCACTGTCAGCCTGTCTTTTTTCGCAAGAGGATCATAGACCGATACTGCACAGCGCATAGGTACATCTGCTACGAACTGCGCCGCACACTGCCAGTTTTTCAGTGCCCGTTCATCATAAACTCCGCACACGATGTCAATGTTCTTTCCCATGTTTTTGAGTATCTCTCTTGCGTTTTCGGGCGTATTCTCAAACGGAACAAGCTGAAATTTTATGTCGGGAATTTCCTCTCTGATCTGCGTCCACATATCAACGACAGTCTGTCCGGGTGTCATGGTCGATGTACCGATACGAAGCACAGAGGGGTGCGTGTCATCGGCTTTCTTCGCTCGCTCCACCGATTCACGGCAATAGGCGATGATATACCGCGCATCCTCATAGACCGACTGTCCTGCCTTTGTGAGCTGTAAGCCCCTGTGCGTGCGTGTAAACAGACGAACGCCGAGACTGTCTTCCAGCAGATTGATCTGCTTGATGACCGCAGGCGGCGAGATGAACAGCGCTTCCGCCGCTTTATTGAAGCTGCCGCTGTCTGCGACAACGATGAACGTGTCGAGTTGGTGGTTGTACATGAGGTTTTCCTTTCTAAGATAAATCAGAATTTGCAGCGTGACGCTGCACCCTTTCACGCTGCCGCTTGCAAGCTCGCTCACTTTGTCTGTAAGGCTTACTCTGCTTTCGCTTACGGCAACGCTAATGAAAATCAGAATTTTGAGCTGAGCAAGCTCGAACGCTTGCCACATTGTCGCTCGTAAACTCACTTAATAATATAAGAAATGATATTTGTACATCGCTTACAGCGCGATAAGTACGCCGAGCCCATGAACGGGATTCCAAAGGGACTGTGTTCCTTTGGCGGTGTCCAGAGGCAGAGCCTCTGGTCGCTGTTCACAGCTTTCAGAGAACAGCGAAACAATACGAAGGCGCTCCTAACAGGAGCGAGTACCCTCTGTCAGCTTTGCTGACATCTCCCTGTACTACAGGGAGTCACCGCAAGGGTGAATTTCAAAAACAGTCCAGTGGACTGTTTTTGAAAGAGGGACGCCCTGCAAGTGAGGGCGTCCCTTAACAGGCGGATAATATCCGCCCCTACAAATGTAAATTCCGATTTATACCAGTACCTTCTGGCTCTATTTCTATTATATCACACAAAAACAGAAAAAGCAAGCATAAACCCAAAGGTTCACACTTGCTTTTTTCGATCACCAGTTCTTTGTTTCCTTTTCACTGCGATTGTTCTTCTTGCGTTCCCCGACCATCTTCACGAACCACTCCACCATTGCAGGATCGTAGTGGGAGAAGAACGAGCTTGTCGCAGTGTCGAGGGCAGCGATCGCTGTCATATCCTCATCGGACAGTACGAAATCGAAAACGTCGATATTCTGGATCATACGATCTCTGTGTGTGGACTTCGGCAGCACAACAACACCGCGCTGGATATTCCAGCGGAGCATGACCTGAGCAGCGGTCTTGCCGTATTTTTTGCCGATATTTATGAGCGTTTCATTCTCAAACAGACCGCCTCTGCCCTCGCCGAAGGGGGCCCACGCCTCACACTGTACGCCGTACTTGTCCATGTACTCCTTGGCGACCTTCTGCTGATTGAGGACGTGCGTTTCCACCTGGTTTACCATTGGCACGATGTTCGCAAAGCTGGCGATGTCCACAAGTCTGTCGGGATAGAAGTTGGATACGCCGATCGCACGGAGAACACCCTCGTTATAAAGCTCCTCCAATGCACGGTATGCACCATAATAATCGCTGAACGGCTGGTGCAGGAGCATCAGGTCGAGATAGTCAGTTTTCAGCTTTTCGAGGGAGGTGTAGACCGATTTCTTGCATTCCTCGTAGCCGTAATGCTCCACCCAGACCTTTGTGGTCAGGAAAATATCTTCACGCTTGATGCCCGATTTAGCAATCGCCGCACCGACTTCCTCCTCGTTGAAATAGCTCTGTGCGGTGTCGATCAGGCGATAGCCCACCGAAAGTGCATCGGTCACGCATCTCTCGCATTCGTCCTTTGTCACCTGATACACGCCGTAGCCGAGCATGGGCATTTTGATCCCGTTGTTGAGCTGTACATATTCCATAGTAGACCTCCCATTAGTCATTGATATATCCCTGACTTTTCAGCCAGTTTGTTACTTCATTCAGATCGGTATTATTTCCGTTAAAACCCTCTGCGACCGTTGCCCCGTCACATTCGTCCTTCAGAAGCTCATAGCCCGAATCCACGCCGCTGCCCTGATTGGTGCAAAACGGAACGATGGTCTTTCCGCTGACATCGTATTCCTCAAAGAAAGAACCTATCGGCATCGGGACATTGAACCACCATACGGGAAATCCCACATAGATCGTGTCGTACTGATCGAGATCATCGGGAAGTCCGATCAGCTTCGGACGAGTGTTAAACAGTTCCTCCCAGAACGCACGGTAAGCCGTCAGCGGATAACTCTCATAATAGAGCCTGCTTGTCTGAATACTGTACAAGTCAGCACCCGTTGCTTGCTGAAACAGTCTTGCAACGTACTCAGTGTTGCCGTAAACATTTCCGCTGTTATCCGTTCTCATACTTGCCGAGGAAACAGCATCGGTCTTGTCGAGATCGACTACAGCTGCCTGAGAGAAATAGACCAAAAGCGACTTCGTTTCACTTTCACCTCTGATAATCGCATTGTCCTTCTTGTTGCTCTTACCACCCAAAATGATGATAAGCGATATGATAACAAGTATCAGGAGGACTACAAGAAGCGCTTTCAGAAGTCCCTTGATTGTCAGCTTCTTTTTTGCCTTTTCTTCCATGATAACACCCCCGATTCGTGTTCCTTGTGTGTATTATACCACGAAAAGAAGGCTTTGAGAAGTTTCGATTGGTTATATGGTTTGAACCTTTGGGTTTACAGATCGTGAACTAAAATACAGAATCCCGCTTCACACATAATCAACACTTCTGTTCTCAGCATTTTACTTGATGCTCCCGTTCCGCTGTTGTATTATACAAGTGTGTTTTTAGGAGGTCATAGCAATGATAGATTAAGTAACAGCCGGAGCAAAGGTCAAGCTCAGAGAGAAGATAAGTGACAGCGTTCCCGTTGGCAGCATCGCCACGTTCTTATCTTCCGTCAAAATAATCTCCATCTGTCTTTATCATCAGCAGGCTTGCTGTCCGAAACCATCAGTCCGTTCATGCGGCAGAAACTCTTGACCGTATCCTTTGAAATATCCAATTCCCGACCGATGTCGGCATATCCGAGGCCTTGCCTGCGGAAGCGTATGATTATCTCTTTCTGTTCCTTGGTCATTAAAACCACCTCCTACAGGTAGCTCACGAGAGAACGAAAAATGAACCCCATAAAAACAAAAATGCCCACAGAACAAGCTATGCTCTGTGAGCTGTCGATACGTTTTTCAGTTTTAGATACAGGTACAGGAGTCTGATTTTATCCAGTCCGCACCGTTATCCATTCGTACTCGTCCTGTGGTTAAGGCAACACCGCACAAAGACCGCCTGACGGCTTTGTGGCACATCTGCTTGCATATTTTCCGGCATCTGCACCACAATCTCTGTGCGGTGTTGCCTTAATAATTTGCCAAACTATATTTTGCTAAAATGTCGTAAACCTATATTCTTGATCAATATTGTCATTTACCAGATCTCATATCTTTCCATTCTGTTAAGATTGTTGACGCACTGCATATCCTTTTCCGATAATTCAAAATCAAATATATCGTAATTCTCCGCAATATGATTTGGATCAGATGAGCCGGGAATTGCTATATATCCAGCTTGCACTTGCCATCTTAGTATGATCTGTACCGAGGTTTTATTGTATTTTTCCGCAAGCTCGACAATCACTTCATTATTGAAACTCTCCGAAGTATGTCCTCTGCCGCCAAAAGGATACCACGACTCGATTACTGTGCCGTACTGCTTCACATATTCCTGCAACTCCGTATTCTGATAGTACATATGATTTTCGTTTTGAATAACGGCAGGCTTGATATCAGCCCCATCTGTCACGCGTTCCACTTCATCTGCCGTATAATAATTCGATATTCCGATTGATCGGAGCTTTCCGTCCGCCACGCCCTGACAAAGTGCCTTATAAACTTCTTCATCGCCAGACCCGGATTGATGGACAAGCATAAGATCAATATAATCAAATCCAAGCCGTCCAAGCGATTCATCTATCGACTGATACGCCCTGTCATAATTAATATAGCTACAATACATTTTCGGAGGTGCTGTTATGTTGAAAAACCCTGAACTGGCGATGCCGAGAACACGCAAGGTCACTACTGTCTGCAACGGCAGGAGTGAGGTCTGGACGGACTACGAACAGGCAAAGGCGTATTTTCTTGAACTCATGATGACCGCCGAGGGCGAGGAGTATGAGCGAGCGGAGTGCGTATACATTCAGCTCACACATGGATTGTCGGAGTGTTCAGACGAGGACGAATAATCAGCATAGAGGCTTACCGCGGTGAGCCTGTTACTTATATGTTGTTGCGTGTCATATCTGCCGCTTATCCATCTTACCTTTCAACAGTCCGACTACCACCTGCCGCTGCTTCCCGTCATCTGTACAGGTGATAAGAGTTATCCTGTCATCACCGAAGTCGTCAAGCACCCATGTCTCATCGGGATCTACGATAAAGCTGTCCTTTACGGTATAGGTGTAGGAGCGTTTCTCCCTGTCCTGCAGCCTTATCTCCATTCCTGCCATTATGTGTTTAAGATCATTGAAATACTCCTTGTAGATAGTGCTGCTGTGACCGGCTATACAGTAATTCCCACTGCCGAAACCGCCTGTTCCGCTGAAATGTCCGACGGCCCGTGATATGGCCTTGCTGTCAGTACCCTCTAAAACCGGAGCTTTGATATCCAGATCTGCTATCTCCACCACAGGATTCTCACGCATTAGCTGCTGTTTCAGATACTCGCGGTGTATCTTCCTTGCACCTAAAAAGCCGAGAATGCCTGTACCGATGATAATTGCGGCAAGTCCAGTTATAAACAGGACTTGCTGCATCTTGCCATTTCTTCGCCCGTTATCTGCTGTATTATTCATTTTCTTTTCTGCGGAGCATTCCTGACTTCAGTACAGCGAACGCACCTGCGACAGCAAGAAGCAACGCGGAAACAGCTGCTCCTGCTGTGCCGAGGGAATTATTGCCTGTCTGAGGGAGATTGACCTCGCTCTTGTCTGAGTTGAGAGTGCCCTTGCCTGTGTCGGGATCAAGGTTATAGGCATCAACAGGCGTTGCGTTTTCATCGTATACTGCCACAGTCACAGAATTATCGTCATTGATTATCGGCTGTGTATTTGAAGGCTTTACACCAGTCTTTTTCTCATAGTCCTTTGCGGCCATGTCAGAGAGCAGTTCAACAGTGTAGGTGCCGGGTTCTTCGCGGCGTACATAGTGAGTGGAGCTGCCTTCCTGATCGAGATAGATGTCGTTGCACGGTGTCTCTTCAGGTGCCTTGAATCCTGCGAAGAAATCTGCCGAGTTGTCCTTTACAAGCTCAATGCCTATTACCTTTGCGCCGTTTTCATCCAGCCAGTATACAGCCTGTACAGTACCGAAATCAGTTCCGCCGTCGTAGGCATAAGAGAATACACCGTCTGTCCTGATATTGAGAACGTTGCTGCTTCCTTCTGTATCTTCATACCATATACCTGCAACAGCAGAAATATCATAGTCCTCAACTGCCATAAGCTCACGCCATGTGCCGTTCTTATAGCTGTTTATCTTCCATCTGCCGTCCTCGATCCTGAACTCTGCCCAGCCGTTGCCGAAGAGATCATTTCCGCCCATTGTCAGAGCTGAGAAGCTGTCCATAGCGGGATCGAGTACTGCAACACCACACATCGTTTCAAATGAGAAGAAGGAACGTCCTTCATTCTTTACATAGAGCGCCCCCTCATGCTCAGTGAAGCAGTCATCGCATACACTGATGATCTGGTCTCTGAGATCGCCTGTGAGAGTTTCGGAAACAAAGCTCCTGAAAGCACCGATCGAAGTGAAACGGCTGTCTTTTACCTTTACATGATCGTTGACAACAGCATCATTCACTGTCTGCAAGGGACTTGCATTCATGATCGCCATGATCGTATTGAAGTCCTCCATTCTTGAAACAGCGATCTCCTTTTTTTCTGCTGATTTTTCATCTGTGATCTCCTCAGCGGGCTTTTCATTCTCCTGAATGACACGTACAAGCTGGGACTCACCGCCGTTGCCTGTGATGAATACATCTTTGTCATTCTGATCGCAGTAGCAGCCGATGAAAAAATCGCTGTCGCCGTAAAATGCAAAGAACGGTACATTGAACTCGCCGCCGAATGTGTCATAATCCACCTTTACCGTTCCGGCAATGGTCTTGCCGTCAAGGTCTGTGTAGATGAATGTTCCGTCCTCTTTCACGTCAATGAAGCCGTTGTCAGTCACACCTGCTGTTACGTTCTTTCCCTCTTCCGCCACCTGATACTTCCAGCGACCTGTGATATTGCGTATGTCTGTTACATCATATGCTGTTTCAGATGTTACAGATGCCTCTGCTCCTGTGGACGGTTCGGATTCGGCTGCAAATACTGTTGCTGCGGGAGCTGCTGCTATAATTGCGAGAGCAGCGATACAAGAGATCATTTTTTTCATAACTGTTACCTCCGTTAAATTTAGTAGAGTGGTTTGTTTCGGCTGTGTGCCTTTCTGTGATTATATGATAGCATATATTTTCCCCCGTGTGTCCGGAATTACAGAATTGTAATCCGATTACAATTTTGTAATCGGTCAATAAGAAAAAAAGACAGCTCACAGTATTCTCTGTGAACTGTCCCTGTATCATGTTTACTGGATCTTGTCAAATTCATAGTCGCGGAAGGTGTCATCCTTATCGTCAAGCCACGAAATGCTGTATTCGTGCAATACACCGCCCTGCCATTCACGTTTTTTCACATTGATCTTCATTGTGGCTGTTCCGTCCTCATACACCCTGGTCTCTGAGGTCTCACCGTCACCCAGATACTCCGTTTCATAGAGCACTCCGCCGCTGCATACCATGACGGAATTGCTCTCGTCATACACGCAGTTATAGGTCAGCCTGCTGTCTGTCATGGATGCTCCGCCGCCTGTGCGCCACTCGATATCAGCGATATACCCGTCGCCGTTTTTCGATATCAGTATCCTGTTCTTGCCGCCGGACCATTCTCCGATGAAGGTATCCCCGTTTATAACAACAGGGGCAGGTTCAGAGGCAGGAGCATATTTCGGTGGTGCAGTCGGCTTTTCTGTCTCAGCAGTATTTTCTGTCGCAGTCTGAACAGCGGTTTTCTCAGAGCCTTCAACTTCGCAGGATACCATCGAAAGCATCATCGCAGATATCACAAGGCAGGAAAAGATCTTTTTCATAGCATTTCTCCTTATCACGGATCATCCGGCATCACGTTCAGTTGCGTACTATCTGCGATTCACCGCCGTTGCCCGTCACATAGACATCAGAGTGTTCATTCTGGCAGTAGCAGACTATGAAGGACTCATCGCCCTCATAGAACGCAAAGAACGGGATCCTGTAATCGCCGTCGAATGTGTCGTAATCCACCCTGACCGTACCGGAATGAGTCTTGCCCTCAAGGTCAGTATAGACGTATGTGCTGTCTCCTTTTATATCGATAATGCCGTTGTCAGTCACTCCTGCTGTGATATTCATGCCCTCAGGAGCTACCTGATACTTCCACTGACCGACAAGCTCGCTTATATCAGTGAGAAAATAGCCGGTATTATCAGAGGGAATCTCATTGACAAAGTCAGCGCTTATATAGCCGGTCTTGCCGTTGAAGCTCGTGGCATACCAGCCGGCCTTACCGCATGAGAATACGTTTATCTGTGTTCCGTCAGGGATAGAACCGATGACCTCAGCTGATATGGACGGCTCCTCCCTCATGTTCAGATTGTCGCCTTTTGTATCAACATAGCCGCCGAATAAGCGCTCATTCTCATTCAGCACAAGCGGTTCCTTGGGTGCTTCATTTGCAGGAGCCTTCGGCTGTGCATTGTCTGCCGCCGGAGCAGCAGCTGTCGCTTTATCATTTTCAGCGTTCGCAGGAGCCTTTGCCTCAGTTTTTTCTTCTGCGGCGGCGGGGGCAGTCTTCGGTGAAGATGTTGAAGTGATGATGTCAGGTGTACTTCCGGATGTCTCTCCGACATCATCGCTCCCGCATGATACCATTGTGGAAAGCATTGTGAGTATTGCAAGACAAGTAATCATTTTTTTCATGATAATCTCTCCTTTTAGTGTTGCCTTAGATCATTTGTAAGGTCTGTCCTTACCTGTTGTATCCATTATAGCATATCGACAGATACCGTGTTGCATAATTACAGAACTGTAATCGGAGAATAATTATCAGAATACCACTCTTCTCAGAACATACTCTCCTCCGGAGGTGGAGGCTATCTCGTATGTACTCATATCGTCCATATTCAGATGCTTTTTCAGGCGGGAGATATTCACTCTGATAGTGTTCTTGCGGTCGTCGGTGTCGCATCCGTAGATATTTCTGTATATGTCACTGTAACTTATACGTGTGCCGAGCTGCGAGGCGAGCATATACAGTATCTGAAGCTCACGCTGGGGCAGCGGGCATTCATTGCCGTCAAGAGTTGCGGAGCCTGCAAAAAGGTCTACCGTAAGATATGGGAGTTCTATTTTCGGGTGCTGAGGCGCCTGTTTTGCATTACGGCGAAGCTGAGCTTCTATTCGTGCCTTCAGCACATTAAGGTCATAGGGCTTGGTTATGTAATCGTCGCCGCCGCTGCGGAAACCCATTATCACATCATCATTTTCATCGCGGGCGGTAAGGAATATCACCGGAGCCTGTGTTTTCTGGCGAAGTATCCTGCAGAAATCCATGCCGTCACCGTCCGGCAGCATAACGTCAAGGAGGACAAGATCAGGTATACACTCCTCCAGCTTGAAAGCGGCGGTCTGTACCGAATCCGCACAATGCACAGTATATCCTTCATTTTCAAGGAATGAGCGGTTGATCTGCATGATGTCTGAATCGTCTTCTACTAATAGTATGTGCGACATAAATAATCCTCCCGATTACAATTTCGTAATTCAATTCACTTTTTAATAATAATATGGTATAATGTATTCAGCCGATAAAGGGAGCGATAACTATGAATAAAAAGAGTTCCGGTCTTCGCCGGAGATTGTTTATACTGATACTTGTTTCAATGCTTCTGCTTCTCCTGTGTATGGGAGGTGTATTCGCATTATTTACAAGGCAGATCATGACGAAGGAAAAAGAATCCCTCACGAAGTTCTCCGACGATATGAAGGATGTGTACTACGAGGATCAGAAGTTCATCCTGTCCAAGGAGACCGTTTATTCCGTAAACTGGCTGAAATATCTCGGAGAATACCGATTCTGCTATACTGATAATCAGAACAGCTTTGATATACAGTGCGTCAACCTGCTGGATCAGTACTGTTCCGTTTACGGAAGGACATACGAATTCTCAGATGATGAAGTCATCATCATATATCACGGAGATTACTTCTTCTGCGCCAACGGATATACAAGGGAATACGTGGAATGGCTGCTGAACGATCTGTACTTCGACGAGAGACGTCAGAGCGAGGTAAACAATGACTATCCTGACGGTGTGACATGGCTGAAAGAATGCCGCGTTGAATACTCCTACATAAAAACAGATGATTCTCTTATATCTATAGGCATCAACACCGTATACGATATAGATGATAATACGCCTGTGAATCTGTGTATCATCAGAACATACACCGATGACGGCCTTATAGAAAATTTCTCCGAGGAATTCATCAGCAGATATGAGGATAACGCAAGCGCTGCCAATCACCGTGCTCTGCGGCGAGCGCTCCTGACAATGGCTGCGATACTGCTCCTCATTATCCTGCTCTGTTTGTTCTATACACGCAAGATGGCTGGATTTATCGCCGATCCCATCGAGCTTGAACAGCTCCGTGCACAGCAGGAGAAGGAGGCACTTGAGGAGGCCAACCGTATGAAGACAGCCTTCCTTTCCGATGCTTCACATGAGCTGAAAACTCCTCTTGCAGCAATGTCGGGTTATGCACAGAATGCGGAAATGGAGCTTGCAAACGGAGAAAATACGACACTTATACAGGAAAAGCTCAGGCGTATAAGCTCTGAATCCAACCGTATGGCTCTTATGGTAACACAGATCCTTGATGCTACACGTATCGAGGAAGGCAGGATGGTGCTGGAACTTGCCCCCTGCGATATCGAGAGCCTTGTGCGTGAGACCGTGGAGACCTATTTTGGCGTCCTGAACAAAAACAACAACCGCCTTTTACTCCGCATACCCCTTGAGCTGCCGGAGGTCGAGGCCGACAGTTCACGATTGCAGAGAGTATTCGTAAACCTTATCTCAAACGCCCTGAAACATACCAAAAACGGCACGATACTTGTAAAGGCAGAGGAAGACGAGGATCATGTAAAGGTCACCGTCAGGGATACAGGCAGCGGTATCTCAGAAGAGGATATGCCGCATATCTGGGAGCGGTACTACAAGGGAAAGCACTCCGAAACAGGCACCGGCCTTGGTCTGTTCATCTGCAAGTTCATTATCGAATCCCACGGCGGAAGGATATGGGCAGAAAGCGAGGTCGGAAAGGGTACAGCCTTTATGTTCACCCTGCCGCTGAAATAGCATACTTTTACATTACAGATCATAAGCGGAGCAGAGTTCTGAAATAGCCGGATATGCGGGGTGCAGGACTCTGTTCTGCATTTCTGCAAGGAGCAATGTGTAATTTAAAATGAATATACAAGTGCATTATATCATAAAACGCCTGAATTTGCAAGATGTATTTTTCTATTATCGTACCGATTTTTAAGGAATAGTTATTGGAGAATACTTCCTTGTATGCAGTTGTTATCACTTCTGAGGTCGAAGTTATAGTTACTTTGCTTTGTAAATACATCTTTTGTGAAATATTATTCTGCCAATCACAATTAGATCAAAATGTAGCTTTTTCAAGGATTGCAAAAAAGAGCCATCCTTCAAGTGAAGAATAGCTCTTTAGTATAGCAAAATCGTCTGTTTATCGCACTATTAGATTGTTCGTAAGGTGTTCGGGTAGGTTCAACCGCCAAGATGGGTACGGATGTCCAGAAGAAGCTGATCGCAGTCCACGACCTCGATATTCCGTGGAGACCGACTGATCTTGAACAGCGCGCCGGAAGAATTATCCGTCAAGGCAATGAAAACAAGCAGGTGCAGATCTTCCGCTATGTCACCAAAGGCACATTCGACGCTTATTCCTATCAGACTTTGGAGAACAAGCAGAAATTTATCTCTCAGATCATGACGAGTAAAACTCCTGCGAGAAAAGGCGAGTACACATATAGAACTATCTCAGGTCTTAATTGAAAGGTTGTGTAGAAAATGCTCTACACAGCCTTTCTTCTTACATAATACTGCTTGAAATCAGCCGTTGCGGTTGCTGTCACGACGTTGAAGCGGAAGTGAATATCCACCTGCTGAGTGCGGTTTGCCCTTCCGCCTTCGGGAGCGTGAACAACGATCCTGTCAATCAGTTCGTGCATGATCTCAGGGGTAAGCTCCGTGAACTCCTCATACTTCTTGACGATACCCACAAAGTTCATCAAATCGTTTTTCTTCTGCTCCTTGCGGCTGATCGTTTCGGAGAGCTTGGCTGCATCGGCTTTCAGCTTGCTCTGCTCCGTTTCATATCTTGCCGACATCGTAGCGAAACGTTCATCGGAGATCTTACCCGACACGTTGTCCTCATACAAACGCTCGAACAGGTCATCAAGCTCATTGATACGCTTTTCTGCAACTCTCAGTGCCTTTCTTGCGGTCTGCATCTCACTGTCTTGTGTCGTTGCGGAGTTTTCCATTGCCCTGCGGACAAATTCGTCCTCATTGTTCCTTACAAATTGCGAGAGCTTGTTCAGCTCACCGAGGATAATTTCGGTCAGCACACAAGTCCTGATATAATGGGCAGTGCATTCGTCCGAATCGTGTGCGTAGGTGGAACACATCATATGCTCCTGATTAGGCGATAAGGTCTGCGCCCTGCCGACATAGAGAGTGTTACCGCAGTCCGCACAGTAGACTATTCCTGCAAAGGGACTTACCGTACCGCTTTTCTGCCTTCTTTTCTTGTGACTGCGTATCTCCTGCACAAGGTCAAAATCGTGCTGAGAAATAATAGGCTCGTGAGTGTTTTCAGTGATAAGCCAGTTCTCTTTCGGATTTTCATACAGCTTCTTATTCTTGTAGGACTTACGATAGGTCTTGTAATTGACCGTGTGTCCGAGGTATTCCATTCGTTCGAGTATATGAACGACCGTTGCCATTCCCCAATGCTTTGTTTTAGCGTTCTGATTGCATACGTTCATACCTTTGGAACGGTAATATGCTGTCGGTGTCGGTATGCCGTCTGCAGTCAGGATATTTGCGATCACGGTCGGACCGTTTCCCTCAATGCAGAGCTGAAATATTCTCCTTACCACAGCGGCAGCTTCTTCGTCAATGACCCATTGGTTTTTATCCGTTTCGGACTTCTTGTATCCGTAAGGCGGGTGCGTGGCAAGGGGCTTGCCTGCCTGAGCTTTTGCTTTCTGGACGGCACGGATTTTCTTGGAAGTATCACGAGCGTACCAGTCATTGAAAATATTTTTGAAAGCCATCAGCTCATTTTCGGATTTTAAGGTATCCACACCGTCATTGATCGCAATGTAGCGGACATCATAATCAGGGAACACCATTTCGATCAGTTCACCTGTTTTCAGGTAGTCACGACCGAGTCTTGAAAGGTCTTTTGTAATCACGATACCGACCTTGCCGTCCTCAATGTCAGCCATCATTGCTTTGAAGCCGTCACGTTCAAATGTTGTTCCCGAAATACCGTCATCCACATAAAACTTGGTGTTGCGGAAACCGTTGTCAGCGGCGAACTTTGAAAGGATCGCCTTTTGGTTAGTAATACTATTGCTCTCCCCGTGAAGCATATCTTCCTGCGAGAGACGGCAATAGAGTGCTGTAATTTTGTCTGTCATTATTTCCTCACTTTCCGACAAAAAACAGCAGGCTATGATATACTCAGAAAGTCGGGAATATCAAGCCTGCCGTTATCTGTTCACGCAGACTTTTCTATCTCACGGGCGATAAGCCGGTTGATAATATCTTCCAGACTTTCATCTGTATCTGAATTGAAACTGATCTTGACACGATAAGTTGTCAGACCGATACGGTACTCCGAATAGGAGCAGTCTACCTTCTCTTTCTCTATGGTAGTAGTTGTCTCTTTCAATTGTCTCCTTTCCGCTTGCGATTATCTATCTCTACACGCATAGCTGATGTTGCAGGGCGTTACTCCTGCACAATAACATTATAGCGCGCACCGCCGAGGTTTGTCCATTGGTATTGCGCCCAAACTTTTTGTCTCTGATTTGTGCGCGTAGGACACTGTTTCGGACGGTACGGCTACAATCGTTTTGTTGTCGGAATATATGTTACTCCGAGTAGGAATGATTACTTTCAGAAAAGCTCATCTGCTTGCCGTACTTGTCGGCAGAGCTATCGTCAGCCAGCTCACCGATCTGCTCATAGGTCATACCGCTTGCAGTCAGCTTACTGATAAGAGTATGCTCCGTTGTCACAGTATCGACAAGCTCCTGTCCTTCCAAGCCGTAAAGCTCAGAGAGCATATCGTAAGCGATCTGCTTGCTTTGCATAATGATCTTACGCTTACGTTCAAGGGCAGCTCTCACAGCCTTATCAGCGTTGTCAATCTTAGCCTGGTTGTCGTTCAGATTTCCACGCATTCATTTCACCTCACTTCATTTGGTATCGTAGGATACTCACATACCCCACGATAATATTATAGCGCGCATCGAAAGCGTTTGTCTATTCGCAGTGCGCATGAACTTTGAGTAAATTTTCAAAATTCCCCAGTGTAAAATGGCGGCACTCTTACAGCCAGTGACCGCAGGAGAATAACGCTCTCCTACATATCAATACCAATATTTTCAGCCATTCGTTAAGTACCATCGAGATATTCTCCGTTATGCACAAACAGGCTATAAAAAATTCAGTAAAAGATTTCGCAGACTATGCTTAACGAAGCCGTGATTATTTTGGTAATAACTATTGAGAAGGATTTTCACCAGATTGCCGCACTCCCAGCACGATAACTGCGCCGTACCAGTTTAGAATATTGACACCGATGATGATTGAGAGCATCACGCAGGAGCGTGAGCGAGTATGACCGCCGACCAATGCGGCGGAGATGATAAGTCGCATAGCTCCAAATTCGCTGACGGAACAGCGAAAGCCTGCGAGATACAGAGATATAGCAGGCAGAAAACTGCGCGACAGCGCATCAAAAATAGCAAGCATTGTATTTTGCGCCGCACACGGACGAAAATACCAAATGCTTGTTGGGGACACCCCAAGCCCCGAAATGACCGCACAGCGGTCATAAAAAAATCGGCTTACGCCGAAATAAAAAGAATGGAGACACTACTATGAAAAATGCAAAACGCAAGAGGGGCAAACCGCCCAAGCATAAGGTTATGGAGTTCGAGGGAATGACCTATGAGGGAGCTATCAACAATGCTCTGGACAAGGACGTTGCTGCCGAGCTTGACGAAACCCTTGCACACAAGTCGAAGGACGAGCTTACCGACAGCGAACGGAAGTACCTGAAACGTAAGAAAGAAAAGAAGTCCTACACACTCAACGTAAGGTTCACAGAATCGGAAATGCAGGACATCATTGCAAAGTGTGAGCAGTACGGTTACAAGAACAAGACCGAGTATATCCGTGACTGCGTTCGGGCGAGAGTTGATCTCACTCCCGACCGTTCCGAAATCGCTGAAAGCAACAGGCTTATGAAGCGTATCGGGGCAAACATCAATCAGATACTTATCCGACTTTACAGTACAGGTCACATCTATGCTGAGGATATTACCGAGATAAAGAAAGGGGTAAACGAGATTTGGCATACACTTCTATCCATACAATCAGGGCAACAGTCAGTGCGGCGATCGCTTACATCACAAACGGAGATAAGACCGTCAACGGTGTATATGTCAACTCTTATGCTTGCCGAGCCGACAGCGCAGGAGCAAGCGAGGATTTCCGAGCCGTCAGGGACACAGGAACAGGGCGAACACAAGTCCTCGCATATCACATGATACAGAGCTTTGTCCCCGATGAAGTCACACCCGAACAGGCTATGCAGATCGGAGAGGAACTTTGTGACCGTTATCTTAAAGGCGATTATCAGTATGTTATCGCCGTTCATACCGATAAAGAGCATACCCACTGCCATGTGATTTTCAATAACACAAACCTTTACAACGGACTAAGTTTCACTACCGAGCATAATCAAGGCAGGAAGTCGGAACGAGCCTGGGCAGAGCTGCGTGAAATATCCGATGAGATATGCAAGGAACACGGCTTATCACTTATCGACCCGAAAGGCAAAGGCGTATCCCATTACGAGGACGAAATACAGAAAGAGGGCAAGACGTGGAAAGACAAGCTCCGTAACAGAATTGCAGAAGTTATGCTTTATAGCCGTGACTTTGCTGATTTTCTCCGCAACTGTACTGCCAGCGGCATCGAGTATGTATATACTCCGAAAAACAAATACAAGCTGAAATTCAAACTGTCGGGTGACGGTCAGCAGAGGTTCACAAGAGCCGACACGCTGGGTGCTGACTATACTCTCGAACGTATCACCGAGCAGATAGCGGAGATACAGGAAAAGCTGTCAGCGGCAAATATTACTCCCGATATGCTGATTGAACCGCCGAAGTCTGTTGCAGTTCCAAAGACCGAGCCTGAGCCGACACCGCCCAAGCCTGCCGAGCCTGTTCAGAACAAGCGGCTTATCAGCGACGAATTTCTTGCAAGAGTGCGTAAACAAAAAGCATCGCAAACACCTCAGCCGACAGCTACACAGACAGCGCCCAAGCCCGATCCCGACAGGGTTGTTATCACAGCGGAGGAATTTCTTGCACCGCTGTATGATAAACCGACACCACAAGCACCAAAGCCGATTGAAAGCAAAGCACCTGAAAAGAAAGAAGATGTATGGGCAGAGATCAGGGGTATGCGTGACAGTGACAAGATGATTGCAGACCTTGAAGCTGGCGGTATCACATCTCTTGATGATCTCAAGGGCTTCTTCTGGAATTTGCAGCACCATGATGACCATACGGACGAGCTTGCCGAGCTGAACGCTAAGATAATGCCGATTGAAAAGCTCATCAATATGATGAAACAGCATTCACAGAACTACGCTACATACAAGGAGTATCAGAAGCGTTCGGCGTTTACACAAAAGAGTTTCCGTAAGAAGTATGCTGCTGCTATCGACGCTTTTGAAGAAGCTGACAAGTATCTTGCTGAGCATATCAAGCCTTATTACATCAAGGGAAAGCCGCCGAAACTGAATGAACTACAGGCGATGTCTGCCAAGCTGAAAGAGAAATACAATGCTCTGGTGCCTGAGCATAATACTTTCCTCAGAAGAAAGGCGGCGGCATCGCAGTACTCACGTCAGGTACGAAAGTATCTTGACAATCAGCGTCAGCAGGTGCGTAACAGGCAGTATCAGGAGAAGAAACGCTATCAACAGAGGAAGAAGGACACCCTTGAATGATAACAGGCTCTCTGCCGAACGGGAATGCCCCTCAGAGCCGTCCGTGATGATTATGGGGAAGCTCTGTCCCTTTAAACCTCAAACGCTCCCTGAGCGTTCAGAGAGCGTTTTGCTACATACGGCATATTGCACCGGGGATTATTCTTTTGTTGCTGCGCCCTGCACAAAGATTATTACAGTTTTCGTGCAGAGCTGGACTCCTTCCGTCTTGTGATATATAATAGAGCTACAATAAATATCACGGAGGTGCGATATGTTACATTATCCTGAATTGGCAATGCCCCGAAGCCGTACCGTCACGACCGTCTGCAACGGCAGGCGTGAGGTCTGGACCGATTACGAAGAAGCAAAGGCGTATTTTCTTGAACTCATGATGACCGCCGAGGGCGAGGAACACGACCGAGCTGAGTGCGTTTATATTCAGCTAATACATGGGCTGGAAGAGTGTTCGGACGAGGATGAATAGCTGACGAGATGCATCATTCAAAAATAGAAATAAAGTTTTTGGGATCGATATATTCCTTTAATGGAGCGTATGGGATTCTCTGTAGTTTTCCGAAATTTGTATCTTCATTTAAATCCTTTCCTTCACTTTCCTTTCGACCATACGATGAATTGTCTATAGTCATTCCGCGTTGGAGTTTTTCCTTTCCCGCTTTGCTTAAAATTGTTGGAGTTTCAAAATAACCAAACCACCCACCATTACTGTTATACATTCTGCGATCTCTGGCTAATATGCACTCATAGACAGGAAAAACATTGAGATCAATAATTGTTGGAGAATAAAATCCAGGTTTATCTTTATCTTCCATTAAAGCATAAGCAATTACCAACAGGAGATCTTTATCAGGCTGAACATTTTTAAAGGTAACTTTTTGAGTCAATCGCGCAGATGGCTCACGCGGTGTGGGAGGTTTTTTCATAACTATATTTGGATTATCAACAAAAATGAGTTTTAACTCGAGTCTCATTCCTGATGTGTGATAATAATCGGGATATCCTTCCCTCTCTCCGAGAATACCTTCGTTCTTTGTTAGACCAACGCTATTAAATGCATCATCTTCAGTTATCTTTGATAATTGTGGGATGCAGGCATCCATTAAAGATCCTATGATCGTTCCGATTTGGGAGGGTTCAAACGCTATTAGTATCTCTTCTGGAATTGATAAAATGTTGAACTGGGTTCCAATTAGTGGAGAAAGGGAATCTTTAATGTCATAAATCTGCTGTTCTGTAATAGAATTTCCCGGATTAGATGAAATATAGTTCTCAAAATCCTGTTTTGTCATAAATGCCATTATTTATCATCCTTTTTATAATACTTTTGTGGCAAAATATCTGTAATAGATACTCCAAGTGCATCAACCCAAGAAAGAAACTCTATGACATCAAGACGCCGTTCTCTGTTTTCAACTTTTGAAATAAACGATTGATTAACATTAAGTCTTGCTGCAAGCTCTTCTTGTGTCAAATTGAGTTTCTCCCTAACATTCCTCAAGGTAGAGATGATTACGATGTAATCATCTGCATAAATAGATTTCATATCATCACCTCGATACTGATAATGAAAGTGGGAATAAGTGAAACTATATATATTATATATCCTAATTCAGAATATCCCAAATTAGAATATTTTTTTAAGGCTTGACTATCGTCACAAAATATGGTATACTTTTCTTATAGTAGGAGGTAATAAAAATGGCAAATCGAAAAATGACTCATCCTGAAACGTTTGAGGGAATATACAGAAGGTTAGAAGAAGTAATGCTGGCTAACTCCGGTGAAAATGAATTTGAAGAGATATTTAAACTAATGATAATTAAATTGTGGAGGGATCTTAAAGAGCCGGATTGTATTAATGACAATATTCTCTCTGCAAACAAATCCCTTATAAAAATAGATCAAGTATGGAAGAATGTTTTGGTAGAAACAGAATTAAGAATCTCAGACGAACAATATCAGGTTTGCAAGAACATAATCTCTGCATTTGATTTTTCTGAGGAAGGATATGAAGGAATCGATGCAATCTTTGAGTTCCTAATTTCTAAAGAAAAGAAAGGCGCAAAGGGACAATTCTTTACACCGAGATACATTATCGATTTCTGTGTTAAGGTAATAAATCCGAAAAATGGAGAAACCATATTAGATCCTGCTTGTGGTTCTGGGGCTTTTTTATATCATGCTTATTTAAACGGATTAACTGATGGAAGTTCACTTTGGGGATTCGACTTTGATGCAACAGCAGTAAGGATTTCAAGGTTACTAATGTATGTTGGAGAAGTTTCAGGCTCTCACATCCATAAAGTAAACAGTCTAATCAGAAATGACTCTCGAGCCATTATTTTTGAAAATGGTTTAGCGGAGGCATCAACTACTATTGAGGATATTTTGAGAATAGAGAAGTTTAAAGGTCTGTTTGATGTAATTATAACAAATCCACCGTTTGCAGGAGAAATTGTTGAGCCTGACATACTTACGAACTATGAAGTTGCTGTTGGCAAAACAAGGATTGAACGAGACATCCTTTTTATAGAAAGATGCATACATTTGCTAAAAGATAACGGTAGAATGGCTATTGTTCTTCCAGATAATATATTTGGTGGCAAAGAAACAAAGGAACTAAGAAAGTGGATTTATGAACGATGCAGAATCGTTGGGGTTGTCGGCATTCCAAGGAATGCTTTTATGCCACACACACCAGTGAAGACCAGTATACTCTTTCTTCAAAAGAGAGAAAAGCGTAGAAAATCAAGCGAGAATATCTTCTTTGCTATTTCTGAGAATCCTGGAAAAGACAGCAGGGGTAGGTTGATATTTAAACATGACAACTCAAACTCATGGAGAGATGTTGATCATGATTTAGAAGAAATAGTACCAAAGTTCCATGACTTTATTAAAAATGAAAATGTGGGGTGGTAACATGGCTATTTGTTTGATAAAAGCATCTTTAGACCTCGGGGCACAATTTGTTCTTACCCCTGAAAGGTATAACCCAAAACGACGAATGGAAGTTTCAGATGATGATGGGATCCTGCTTTCTGAATTGATTGAACTATCGAATGATACAATATCACCGAAACAAGCCGTAGATAAGGACTGCATTCAGATCAATACTTCTGATGCCATGGAAGGGTGTCTACGAATTTCATCACAAAAGGAATCGCTAAAAAGTAATAAAAAAATTTTGAGAAAAGGAGACGTAATTATTTCTCGACTTCGTCCATATCTTCGGCAAGTGGCATACGTTGATATCGACACTGAAAGTGCAACTTTTTGCGCCTCAACAGAGTTTTATGTTCTTAAAAGTTTAAATGAGGATTCAATAGCTTATCTTGTGCCTTTTCTTTTGTCAGATGTGGCTCAGACGGTGTTCACAAATGCGGTTGAAGGAAGTCAACATCCTCGATTTAAAGAAGAAGATTTGCTAAATCTTGTTGTACCTCGAGCAATATATGAATCAAGGAAAGAAATATCAACGAAGGTTGAAACAGCAATCAGTAGCTTTAGACATTATGAAGAAGGTATATCGGAAGAGATTGAGAATATTAATTCAACACTAAAAGTAGTGTAAAGTTGAATGGATAATACTAATGCACCCCAAGACCGTTGTGAGATTTGTTTCTCACGGCGGTTTTGATTTTGAAAAGCATAAACATATCAGTAAAAATTTACCAATGCCATGATTCATAATGAGTCTTCATCATTCTCAATGTTGCGGAGCGTAAAACCATCAACAAAAGTATAGATTTTAATTATATCACTTTTAGAGGTAATTTTCAATATAATGATGCTTGTAAAATTATTAAATCGAGAATGAAAAACTAATAACATGGTAAAGTAGATGAAATAGTAGAACAAAATAAAAGCGAGAGCATACCCTGGTAAGCTCTCGCTTTGTCATAGCCTGCTTATTGCCTGTTGATTGTGGAGATACTTCTTTTCGGAGCATCACCAAAGTGCGAAGATGTGGACCAGCAGGCACTCACTTATTCCGAGATCAAGGCACTCTGCACAGGCAATGAGCGTATCAAGGAAAAGCTCATGCTTGAAAATGAAGTGAAAGAACTGAGGGTACTTGCTGCGGAACACCACAACACGGTATTTGAAATGGAGGACAAGATTGCTCGTTTCCCTGAACAGGAACAGAAACTTACGGCTATTCTTGCTGATCTCCATACCGACCGTGAAGCACTCCGCAAGCTCCCGATTGATCCTGAGCGAAAACTGCCCGTATTCAAGATCACCATTGGTGATGTTGAGTACACTGACAGAAAAGAAGCAGCTAAGGCTTTGGAAGATGCGGTACTGGCTATCAAGTATGCGGATACTCCCGTGAAAGTCGGCTCGTTCCAGGGCTTTGACCGGTCTGTCACGATGCACAGCAACATGATGGGCGGCGGTAGCCGAAGTAAAACTTGATAGCGTCCTCGATGAATTCGCTCTGAGAACGCGCATTTGCCTCGTCCATATGCTTGATGATAAGCTCTTTTGTCCTGGGGTAGAGCCATACCGCATGCTTTTCCTTTTTCTCCATATTCCCCTCCATTATTACTCTCCGACACCGTTTAATTTCCTATGTTTCGCTGATTTTTTCATTTCCGACTCCTGAACCGTAACACTCAGCGAAGTTACGACTCCTTTTGGCAGAACCCTCTTTTTCTGCTATTTTGCGGTCGGCTTTGCCGTTCCGCTGTGACCGTTTCGGGGGCTGCGACCCCGAAATTTTAACCTGCAACAGACAGTCACTCCCCGATTTTGGGCACTTCCGTGTCCGCAAACATCTTCGACTTATCCAGCACCGCTACGCTCATCTGACGGTCATCGGTCACACGTACAGTCGTCGTGTTGCGCTTACCTTTCACGACCATTACCATGTGATAGACCTCCTTGATATGTAGTCACGTCATTGACGTGCCATACCAAGTATATCATAATTTGCCGGGCAGTCACCGGCGAGGGTGGGCAAAATGACCGTGCAGCTGTGGCAGTCCGAGCGGCATACACAACTTCATGCGACGAAAGTGTTCATTCTTGCCGACGGTACTGTTCAACTTGTGCGGCCGAAGTGTTCATTTTTGGGCGACATATTCAATACTTCTACCGTGGAATAATTGATAAAGTTTACCCTCGCCATCGGCGAGGGTAATTTTTATATCCTATGGGACGCGGTTTATTTGACGCTTACCAAAAATCAGCTTTTCCAACCCGAAATCGTTCGAGCATATGGAAAAGCTGTTTTAAATTATTTACAATAAAATGTACTGTTCCGTTTATGATTCACTTATCGCTTTCAAGTACCTTCCAAGTGCATCCTGCCATGTAGGAAGGGGCTCAAAGCCATTCTCAACAAGCTTCGACTTGTCAAGACGGCTGTTAAATGGTCTTGCAGCCTTTGAAAGTCCATATTCTGCTGTAGTAACAGGTGTTACCTTTGTGGACATTCCTGCCTGCTTGTAAATCTCAACCGTAAAGTCGTACCATGAGATATATCCGCCCTCATTGGTAGCGTGATAGTAGCCGTACTTCTCAGTCTCAGCCATATCAACAAGAAGCCTTGAAAGGTCAAGAGTATATGTGGGAGTTCCTATCTGGTCGGAAACTACGCGCACTTCATCATGAGTCTTGCCAACATTTATCATGGTCTTGATGAAGTTCTTGCCGTTTACACCGAATACCCATGCAATTCGCACTATGAAGTACTTATCCAGTGTATTTGCAACCGCAAGCTCGCCGTCAAGCTTTGACTGTCCGTAGACATTCTGTGGAGCGTAGTCCTTGCAGTCAGGCTGCCACGGCTCTGTTCCCTGACCATTGAAAACATAGTCAGTGGAAATGTATATCATTTTGCAGTCAAGCTTCTTGCAGACATTTGCGATATTCTGCGTTCCGTCAACATTTATAGCCTTGACCTTCGGCTTGTTCTCTTCGTCCTCCGCAGCATCAACTGCTGTCCATGCTGCACAGTGAACTACAACATCGGGCTTCACCTCAGATATTGCCTTTTCAACTGCTTCTGCGTCTGTGATATCCAACTGAACATATGGATAGTCTGATGGAACAGACTCCAGTATATCTGAGCCTATGCCCTCATATCCGCGTTTTGCGAGCTCGTCCATTACATCATGGCCAAGCTGTCCGCCTACACCTGTTACGAATGCTTTCATCTATTACACCTCTGCACGATTGCCGTACATTTTTTCATAGTAGTTCTGATACTCTCCGCTGATGATAGTTTCCCACCACTCACGGTTCTCGAGGTACCACTTGATAGTCTTCTTGATGCCGTCCTCAAACTTTGTCTCAGGAAGCCAGCCGAGCTCGTTGTGGATCTTTGTAGGATCGATAGCGTAACGCATATCGTGTCCCTTTCTGTCCTCAACGTGTGTGATAAGGCTCTCAGGCTTTCCAAGCTCCTTGCAGATGAGCTTAACGATATCGATGTTCTTCATCTCATTGTGACCGCCGACATTGTATACTTCGCCAACCTTACCCTTGTGGATTATGAGGTCGATTGCGCGGCAGTGATCCTCAACGTAGAGCCAGTCACGAACATTAAGACCTTCACCGTAAACAGGGAGAGGCTTGTCTGCGAGAGCGTTTGCGATCATGAGTGGGATAAGCTTCTCAGGAAAATGATATGGTCCGTAGTTGTTTGAACATCTTGAAATTGTCACAGGAAGTCCATAAGTTCTGTTATACGCCATAACAAGAAGATCTGCACCAGCCTTTGAGCTTGAATATGGACTGCTTGTGTGGATCGGTGTAGTCTCAGTAAAGAAAAGGTCAGGTCTGTCAAGTGGGAGATCACCGTAAACTTCGTCCGTTGATACCTGATGATAACGCTGTATTCCATACTTTCTGCAAGCATCCATAAGTACCTGTGTACCGAGAATGTTAGTCTGAAGGAATATTTCAGGATTCTCGATAGAGCGGTCAACGTGTGACTCAGCTGCAAAGTTTACTACAATATCAGGCTTTTCTTCCTCGAAAAGCTTATATACACCTTCACGATCGCAGATGTCGAGCTTCACAAAGCGGAAGTTCGGATTCTCCATGACCGGAGCAAGCGTTGATAAGTTACCTGCATAGGTAAGTTTGTCCAGACAGATGATTCTGTAGTCCGGATAGGTATTCAGCATATGAAATACGAAATTTGAGCCAATGAAGCCGGCTCCTCCTGTAACGATAATAGTCATTCTTTTCTCCTTAATATTTTATTTTACCTTCGGCAACTTTTTTAGATGTACACCATAAGGTGATTTACCATATTTTTCTGCTGACTTCATAAGTCCTGCATTATCGATCCAGCCATTGATGAAAGCTATTTTCTCAGGAGCTGATATCTCTATTCCCTGGCGGTTCTGTACCATCTGAACAAAATTTGCAGCTTTTACAAGACTGTCCATCGTACCAGTATCAAGCCATGCAAATCCGCGTCCGAGAAGTTGTACATCAAGCAGAGCATCATGGAGATACATCTCATTGAGTGTTGTTATCTCAAGTTCACCGCGAGCTGAAGGATTCCCCTTATTTGATCTTGCACCTACGCCTGTAGGATAAAAGTATAACCGGTAACTGCGTAATTGAATTTTTGTATACAGGAAGCAGCAGCTTCGATGTTACCATATAGACTTGTTCCAGAGCCGTCTGCAAGAATTATGTGATTTTACTCACTTTCAAATTTACTTTTTATGTGATAAAACTCTAAACTTAGGATTACGATATAAATTACTTCCCATAGTACCACATCGTTCTATTGATATTCCTTTTCTCCATAACACAACCGGCAATGATAATTGGTCTCTGCCGGACTTTGCGCTTCTAAATTCGTTCCACCAATCTTCAAATATTTTTTTGCTTGTTTCATTATGCACATCAGTTGCAAAAACCGTACATTCCAACAGTCCATAATTATAAGGAAAGCCTTCGGATAAATATTTCTCAACATCACAAGTGATTCCAACAGAATTACCTTTTTTATAAGCTTGACAAGATACTGCCTCTTGATATATGCATTCCCTTACGCTGTGCAGATGCATAGAAAATCCAACGGTATTATCAATTGCAGTAACCAATCCTGACATATCGGATATAACTTCAACATTTCCATCAATGTATATTGAGTAATCATATTCACCAAAAAACTCATGTGGATGCATCTTCAAATAACGATTTATCAGTGTATCATTTAAACTGTTCAAGTGCTCAGGAATTGGGCGAATTTCCCATACTTTTGATTTAATATCCTGATTTGTATACATAATGTATGTTATATTTGGATTAAGTGTAAATCGAGGTTCGTTTAAATTGTCGTACTTTCCGGAGATACAAGTATATACAACAATTTTTTTATTTTCCTTCATATACAGAAAACTATCATTTTTTTTCTTATCCCATCCGAGTTCTTTTACCTTGAACGGATAATTATTCACATGATACTTTTTCATGTATTTGTTTTTTAACGTTTTAAAATCAAAAGCAGTTTTAAATCTATCATAATCAAAACGGCTTTTTCTTTGACATATCTTTAAATTCTCTTTTGAGAGCAAATATTCATAATTACACTTCTCTAAATTACGAATAAGTTTTATTTCTTTATCAGTATACATTTTATACTCCATTAATCAATCTCTTCTAAATAAGTCTCTTGTATAAACCTTGTCCTGAATATCATCGAGGCAAGGATCATATCTGTTAGCAATAACAGCATCAGACTGAGCTTTGAACTTATCAAGATCATTTACAACAAGGCTGCCAAAGAACGTATCTCCATTATTGAGAGTTGGTTCATAGATTATGACCTTAGCACCTTTAGCTTTTACGCGCTTCATAACGCCCTGAATAGAGCTTTGACGGAAATTATCGCTATTTGACTTCATTGTGAGCCTGTATACGCCTATAGTTACTTCTCTTTCTTTGCTTTTGTCATAATCAGAGTTTGCATCATAGTATCCTGCTATCTGAAGAACTCTGTCAGCTATATAATCCTTACGAGTGCTGTTTGAAGCAACTATAGCAGACATCATATTCTGAGGTACATCGGCATAGTTTGCAAGAAGCTGCTTTGTATCTTTAGGCAGACAGTATCCACCATAACCAAACGAGGGATTATTGTAATGCATACCAATACGTGGATCAAGGCAAACACCGTTGATTATCTGTTGCGTGTCAAGCCCCTTCATTTCTGCATAAGTATCGAGCTCGTTGAAATAACTTACTCGAAGTGCAAGGTATGTGTTTGCAAAGAGCTTAACAGCCTCAGCTTCGGTGAAGCCCATATACAATGTATCAATATCTTCTTTGATAGCTCCTTGCTGGAGAAGTCCGGCAAATATATGGGCTGCTTCAACAAGTCTTTCATCTTCAATATCTGTACCAACGATAATACGGCTTGGATAAAGGTTATCATAAAGAGCCTTAGATTCACGAAGAAATTCAGGACTGAAAATTATATTTTTGCTGCCTGTTTTCTCACGAATTGATCTTGTATATCCAACAGGGATAGTTGACTTAATGACTATTATCGCATTCGGATTGTACTTAATAACAAGGTCAATTACGGCTTCAACTGCACTTGTATCAAAGAAATTCTTTTTGCTGTCATAATTGGTCGGAGCAGCAATAACTACAAAGTCTGCATCCTTATATGCTGCCTCAGCATCAAGTGTTGCTGTAAGATCAAGATCCTTCTCAGCAAGATATTTCTCAATATAATCGTCCTGTATAGGCGACTTCTTGTTGTTGATAAGCTCAACTTTTTCAGGAATGATATCAACTGCCATTACAGTGTTATGCTGTGCAAGCAGAGTCGCTATCGATAGACCTACATATCCTGTTCCTGCTACTGCAATCTTCATACTATTACCTCCACGCTTTTATTTCACCGACTTAATCAAGTATTCTTTTTTCTCTTGGCTACTCATATTTCCAGTTGGATAAAAGCATCCCTTCTCCAAATTTCTTTTATAGTATTCCTCAATACTGCATATAACTTTAGCCGGTATTCCAGCAGCGACCGTATTAGAAGGAATATCTTTTGAAACAACACTTCCTGCTCCAATAATAACATTGTTTCCAATTGTTACTCCGGGCAGTATTACAGATTTTTGACCAATAAAACAATTGTCACCAATGATTATTCTTCCCATTTTATCATTAGATTCATCAAAAAAGCCTAGCGAATTAAGTACTTTTATACCTCCGTCGTGAGTTGTCATAAATACTTCTCCAGAGAATAAAACGTCTTTTCCGACTTTTATTAGATACGGTTCTGAACTAAATGAACTAATATTTCTAATCCTCGTTCCTTCGCCAATTTGAGCTCCTTTTTTTATCAAATACCTTCTTCTTCTCTCATAACTTGAATCATAATATTTTATGGACACATATTTAATTATTTTTTTTATCATATTCAGTTCACCTACTCAAATAATAGAATTTATACCACTCAGCAAACTTACGCAAACCGGTTCGCAAATCGATCTGTGGTCTGTATCCGAAATCTCGTTCCAGTGCTTCTGTGTCAGCATAAGTGACCGGAACATCGCCGGGCTGCATAGGGACAAGTTCCTTATGTGCTTCAAAATCATAATCTGAAGGTAAAACCCCTGCACGTACAAGCTCTTCCTGAAGAATACTTACAAAATCAAGAAGATTTTCCGGCCTTCCTCCTCCAATATTATATACAGCCTATGGAGGTAATGGGAGACCATCTTCGCCATTTTTCTTTTCAGGAGCTTTCTGCATTACTCTATATATTCCTTCAACAATATCGTCTACATAAGTGAAATCGCGTTTGCAATTTCCGTAATTGAAAATCTTTATTGTCTCATTATTAATAAGCTTATTTGTAAAACCAAAATATGCCATATCCGGGCGGCCGGCAGGACCGTATACTGTAAAGAAACGCAGTCCGGTCGAGGGAATATTATAAAGCTTACTGTATGCGTGTGCCAGCAGTTCATTAGATTTTTTTGTTGCAGCATAAAGTGATACCGGATTATCGACTTTATCATCGGTGCTGAATGGAACCTTTTTATTTCCGCCATATACAGATGACGATGAAGCGTATACTAAATGCTCAACAGGATTATTTCGGCAAGCTTCAAGGATATTATAGAAGCCGATTATATTTGAATTTATATATGCATCAGGATTTGTTATAGAATAACGAACTCCGGCCTGAGCTGCAAGATTTACAACAATATCAGGATGGTACTCAGCAAATATTTTATCAACAAGAGATCTATCAGACAAATCTCCAACGATGTTTGTCCACTTGCATTTTGACTCCTTTGCAAACTTTTTAATCTCGTTAACTCGATATTCTTTCAAGGAAACATCATAGTAATCATTCATATTATCAAGACCGATAATACTTAAGTTTTCCTCAGAAGAAAGCAAACGCATTACAAGATTACTGCCTATAAATCCTGATGAACCGGTAACTAACACTGTTTTATTCATATTCTTTCACACTTTCTTTATGCCCGCTTTATTCTTCTTGATAACTTATATACCAATTTTTTCATTTTTTCCGCATAGAAAACACTATTGATTGCACATACAATTACACTCCAACAGATGAATACTAAGATTGCACGAATAAAAAATGAACCATAAGATACAGAAATCATAGGTATCTTAAAAGTTGCCAAACCGGCAATTACAACGGTCAACACATCGACCAATACTTGTTTCATAAAATTTTTAAATGGCCAGTTAATTATGTTCTTTGAATCATACCATGCCATCCAAACAGTTTGATAAGCCATAGCTATAAGTGTTCCAATAGCTACACCAACTAACCCAAAAAATTTAACTGCTACAATAGATATCAATATATTTAATACCATTGAGATTATATGGTTACTTTGAGTTTGTTTATAATGACCTGCTGATAATATCAATGTGTTATATGGTAATCTTAAGCAATGTCCAGCATTCGCAATTACTATTAACACAGCAAATAATGGTTGAACATAATTTGCATCATTTATGCCCTTTGTATATACTTCAACAAAAGATAATATAAGTACACCCGTACAACCAAAAACAAGTGTAGTTCCAGTATGTATCACCCATTCTACATATCCAAAAAAAACAAATAGTTTTTCTTTCTCTTTTTTGGCTATCATTTCACCCATAAGTGATTGGAAACCATTCGTCATTGAATAAAGCGCGTTTTTTACTCCAAGTATTACTAAATTATATACAGAATAAATTGATACATTCATAAGAGATGAAAACAGAGTCAGCACAATATTATCAGTACTAACAAGAATAAAGGCAGCGAAATGCTGAGCCATACCATTCCATTTTTGTTTTATTGGCTCTTCGGTAAACGTGATCTTGTTGTTAATGTCATAGTGCTTTTTTACGTAAAAAAACAGATAAAGAGGCCTAAACAGGTATATGATGGAAGTTGTTAATTTTACAATTTGAATTGAAGCACCTAATTTTATTAATAAAGCACAGGCTATGGTATTAATAATAAGAACAACGATCTGTGCTGTATATTGTACATATCCCTTTTGATCTGCACTTAACAGCAAGCTATTAACTATACCAAAATAGTATTGAGAAAAAGTATTTATACTTATTGCACCAATCAGAGCAGCTGTAAACCAAAATCCGAACTTTTTATTTACAATTAGCGGGTAAACAAAAATAAGTACGCCTACATACACTATAAGTATTGTTGCAAGCCGTTTAAAAAAACGATGAGCTGAAACATATATTTTGCTTATTGAGTCTTTATCATTTTCAGCCAATGGTTTATATAAAGATGATTGAACAACTGCTCCAACGCCCAAATCCAGAAGTGTAATCACCCCCAGAAACTGTGCTATTGAATTAACAAGTCCATTAACATCAGAGCCAAACTTACCAAGAATAAGTCTCGGAAGAATAAAGCCGCATATTACCGTAACTACCTGCAAAGAAAGTGACGTTACAGTATTAAGAGCAAGTTTTTTTACTCTGTTTGCCATCAATAACCCTCTTTTTCATTCTCTTTAAGTATCATCATAATATTATCGTAGCCAAGAGATTCTACGGTACGTCCATTTTTCCTGAAATCAATAGTTAAAGCTGCATTAGCACAGTTTATCAATCCTGAACAAGTTGGAGTAGGAATACTAAGAACATGACCTAAAGATTCAAGTAATACCAATCCTTGCGGAACATCTTCAGTTATATATCTTGAATCAGGCACATTCGGTCCTGAGGGTGAGGAATTCTTCGCGTAATCAAAGAAAACATCAAGGGCGTTCTCTGATTTATCTGTTGAATTGCGTTTTTTGCAGGCTTCAACATATGGAAGTCTTTCGCAGCCCAATGCTTCTAAAATATCCATTTTTTCTTTATCCAGACTTTCTACAACATTCCATATATGCGGTGTGAACACTTCCTTATACATCCAATAATTGCCATTTGAATACTCGATTCTTGGAATACTGAAAATAGCACCTACTGTGTGAACGATCAAATTAGGATTATGTAGAGCAGCTTCAACTACATTTTTAGTAAATTCAAAAGGATATCCTAAGCTCTTCAAGCATTTTTCTGCTATTTCAATATGAGATATCGGATATACTCCAAATGGATTAAGTACATTTTTAAACAGGACATTGACTTCTCCCGGATTTACAATTCTACAGTCGATCGGAGAGCTTTCAGCTTCAATTATAGTAATATCGGGGCAGTTATATTTAATAAAATAACATGTAGCCATATATCCAGGCTCAATTATTACTATCTGCCCATCATGCATATACTGTACTATATCCTTTATAAGTTTTTCATGATAATTTGTCTGTATATATATAATAATACATTCTGCATCAGATATTGCACTTTTCACATCATCTGTTACGGAAAATAACTCCGTTGAATATTTATTGTTGAAATCATTTACTTTGATTACTTTATCACTTTTTATTTTTTCATAATGCTCATTATGAAGTTTATTGGACGTTTTTAATAATGTTACCTGATGCCCTTTATTTGATAAATCAGCTCCTACTGTTGATCCCGCGTTACCAATTCCGGCAATTGTAATCCGCATATTCATTTCTCCTTCTTTAGTTTAAGTAACTTCCCCCAATACTCATCAGCTTCAGGAAGTATATTTGCATCAAATCCACTGTCGGGATAAAATGTAAGTTCACCGAAATATATCTGTCCGCAGCTTTGATAAAAGTCAACACGAACAAATGTAATTCCCTCTGAAAGCTTAGCAGCAAGCTCAAACATCTGATCCATACATTCAGGCTTAGGGATCGTAAATCCTTCAGGTGCGGCTTTTCCACGTTTGTTAAGCCTTTTCAGTTTCCAATCTTTATCAAAGAAATAAAACTTTGTATTACCTGTATATCTGTCAAGGCATACCATAACGCAGTCTACCTTGCCGTCAAAGCAGAAGAACTTGTAATCTGTGAAGCCCTCGCTGTTTTCGTCATCTGTCATGTATTTTTCGGCTATTATACGTGGTGGTACATTCTTATACGGCCATTCTCTGCCAGAATAAAAATAATTATTATGCAAAGATTTATTAATTTTTTTCTTTGCTTCTTCCAAGTCTAATTTTGATTTATCTTTACATATGACAAGTCCACCGGAATCGTGCGTACATTTTAACACGAACTTTTCGGGCAGCTTATCAAAATCAATGTCTTCAAACTTGTCCCATACTCCAAGTGTGGGAATAATATATTGCTTGCCAATTTTATCAGCAATATATTTCTTTACGGCATACTTGTCAACCATAGTAGTATACTCAGGTCGGCGGTCATGTATTTTTAACCATTGAAGCTTTTCGTTAAATGTTTTAGGTGCATTAAGATTAAGTTTTTTGCCTGTTCTTATTTCAAAAACACGCGCAAGATATTTTTCATCATTCATATTATTATAAAAGCCTTTTTTGGCTAAGAATAGAAACCTTTTATCTTTACTTTTAACAATATTAATTAGCTTTTCTAAATTTGTCATATTCATTCTCCTCTATTTCATAAGAAAAATCTTTTATAATGAAAAATATTTAACGCACACATAGCAAAAATCAATAACATTAATGCCATTCGAGTAACAAATGCTACCGCTTGCTCTTCTAATTCTTTTTTAGGTTCGTAAAAATAACTTGTTATAATTGGTGAAAAAGCTCCAATCAAATAAGAAAGTCGATGAACGAACTCATATCCATTGTAATTACAGATTATTACAACTGAATACGAAGCAATAAACAAGAAGAATTTTTCTTTGATCTCTTTATTATATTTGTTCAATCTTAAAAATTTAAAATTATTATTGTATTTTTTACTGTTGTACTTAAAATAATCAAAACACATATAAAAGAACAGATATATAAGACAAAAAACTAAAGCTCCGTAAAATGAAAATTTATATCCCTTAAACTGGTTTTCTCCTGTATACCTGTTATACTTTGTAATTATTCTTGTTATAAAACCCAAACTGAAATTGGAGAGAATTTTTATTACTACATTAAGAAATAGAAAAGCCCCTCCAAAGACAAATATGATCTTTTTATTTGGAATAAAATAAACAACTACAGCAACAAAAATCGGTATTATTACAATAGAATGGATCATTATAGCTATAATAGACAAAAAGATCGAAATCAAATATCGTTTTTTAAAATACAATAAGTAAATGCTTAAAGTAACCAAACAGATCGCATTACCGGTTCTCAATCCTGAAACAACGTGTACAAATGGCAAGTAGCCAAAGCATAAACCAATAGCGAACAGCACTTCTTCTAATTTATAGCCTTTTTTATAATCATATGCAATATAAGCAAGTGCACTGTAATTCACTGCTGTAAGGAACCAAACAAAAACATAATTATTTTTAAAGGTTGTAGCAAAAAAATATTCAAGAATATTAAAACCCCAAGTGTCTGAACTTGTTTCATTTTTATTTATTGAATCAGCATTTAAAAGAAAGTTCTTCAAGCTGATATGAGAATCCCGGATCAAATCCATTACTCGAGAATGTCTAACAAAGTCCATATTATCATATGGACTGACATGGAACATAAGAGCAAGCAGTATTGCCATTAATACAATTAAGACATACCTGTACTTTCTCAACCTTATTACGCCATTTTTTTGCACAAAACGCCTCCAAGTAATTTATTATACATATCCTAATAACACCTTAAAAATAAATGCAAAGTTTCCTTCATTTTCGCCTTTGCATACACTTCTATCAGAAATGAGAGCAATTTTTTCTCTTATTCCAGCCTTATAATATGCCATTTCCTCTACGTATTTTCTTCCTTCAAATAATTGTTTTGGATAAGCTGCTAAGAGATATTTTGCCGATCTACTTCTATTATTCTTTACTTCGCCATTTAGGAAACGCTTTACTCTTTCAAAAAGACTTAAATGTTTTACACCTACAACATTGTTCTCATGCTGTCTGTAGAGAATATACGAATCATGATCGTAAAAAATATTTCCTTCTACACACGCAAGCAAATATACCCATGAATCATGACATCTCGGTATCAAAAAGGCTTGATTTGGTGACTTTTTACTTGCTACGATACCGGCCATTGCCTTATCAAGAAGCATAGTACATCCACTGAAATCATTTTTTGTAATATGTCCGATAAGACTCATTTCGGGAGGTTCTGAAAATCTCAATCCTTCTTGAACGCCATTTCGGTATATTATCTGATTTGAGCAATATAAAGCCGGCTTTTCAGAATCCTTTATCATCTCTACAGCTCTTATTATTTTTTCTTCCAGCCAGATATCGTCCTGATCCGCAAAAGCATAATAGTCATATTCAGGTTCTGATTTTACAACTCTTTTCAAAAGGGTAAGGAAACTAAGTCCCGGACGAAGATTTTTTCCATCAACTAAAAGTTTAACATTTCCGTTTTTCAAATAGCTTCGTATAATACCTACTGTATCATCTGTTGAACCATCATCTCGTACATAAAGAGTAATATCCACGTCTTTTTGAGCAAGAATACTTTCGATCTGTTCTTTTATATACTTCTCACCGTTATATGAACTCATTAAAACTGCAACACTGGGCTTTAACATCTTTTTTCCTTTCTGAGAGCATACTATCTCTGCCCATAATAAGCATTTGGTCCATGCTTTCTCATGTAGTGCTTATCGAGAATATACTGCTGCATAGCTGCATCAGGATTGATGATAAGCGTTTTCAGATCCATTTCAGCAACCTTTTCCATTACAACAGCATGGTATACCGAAGCATCTGCATCTTTTCCCCATGAAAACGGGCCATGATTTTTTACTACTATTCCCGGCAAAGCAAGAGGCTTTATACCGCGCTGTCTGATCGTCTCAACGATCACCTTGCCAGTATTAAGCTCATAATCTTCCTCGACTTCTTCCTGTGTAAGCTCTCGCGTACATGGAATAGCTCCGTAGAAATAATCAGCGTGAGTAGTACCAAGTGCAGGAATATCGACACCAGCCTGTGCATATGCAACTGCATTTACAGAATGAGTATGAGTTATTCCGCCTATTTCAGGGAACTGACGATACAGTTCAAGATGAGTTTTGGTGTCTGATGAAGGCTTCCATTTGCCTTCTACAGTTTCTCCTGTAGCAAGATCAACAACGACCATATCATCAGGACACATACCTGCATAATCAACCCCCGACGGCTTGATGACCACAAGACCTTTTTCACGGTCTATTCCGCTGACATTTCCCCATGTATAGATAACAACGCCTCTGGCTACAAGTTCCAGATTTGCATTGCAAACTTCTTCTTTTAATTTCTCTAACATAATATCCCTCTATTTTTATTACAGCTCACGCATGATATTCAATGTATGGCGAATACCTTCTTCAACTGTAAACTGTCCCTTCCAGCCAAGGCTCTCAAGTTTCTTGCTGCTGAGTACCTGCTTGGCAATTGGTGTCATTTCAGCCTTTGCCACTTCATCCGGATCGGCAAATATTACCTTTGTTCCTGTCTGAGCAGCAACTTCCTTAGCAAAGCCTGCGATAGTCGTTCTTGAATTTGAATTGGCGATATTATAAGCATTGCCGCTTTCGCCGCTTGTAAGAACAGAGATTATAGCCGATGCAGAATCAGCAAGATAGGTGTATGAACGCATCTGATTACCTGCACTGTTGAGAACTATATCCTCGCCTGCAAGACCTTTATTCACAAACTGAGCATTTGCACGGTTATCAGCCTTGGTAACTGTAGGACCGTATGTGTGGCTCGGACGTACTATAACAGTATCTATGCCGAACTGCTTTGTATAAGAAACGCAAAGTGTCTCTGCTGCTCTCTTGCCATTAGGGTAACAGGAACGGGCAGAGGTAGGATCAACATATCCTGCATATGTCTCCTCAAATGATTCAAGACTAAGATCGCCCTGTCCGTACACCTCACCTGATGAGATATAGAGCATACGCTTTGTACCGTGATCCTTGCCATAGTCGAGAAGATACTTTGTTCCGAGTATATTGCTCATTACTGTTCCCACAGGATCACTGTTGAATGCTGCCGGGAATGCAGGACTTGCTGCGTGAATGATATAATCGACCTGAAAATCAAAATCAGGAAGTTCATTAACATTATGCTCAACAAAATGCAGCTTATCTGTTTCGATACCTGCATATCTTGCTGCAAGTCTTTCAGCACTGAGATCCATGGCATAAACGGTAATATTTGCATTCATATGCTTGTTTGCATAAAGAAGCATATCAGCCATAAATGAGCCGATAAGTCCCGAACCGCCTGCAATGAGAACAGACGAATTATAAAGCTTTTCAATTCCTACTGTAGCTTTAACAGCTATTTCAATGTCCTTTTTGTAGTTTTCACTTTTATAGAAACTCATAATCTCTTAGTCCTTTAACCAGTCTGATCTTTTGGCTTTGAGAAGTGCCTTGAAAATATCAATATCTTCAACTGTTGTAAGCTTGATATTCTTTTCTGAACCTGCTGAGAAATGCACCTGCTCGCCCATTTCTATCATAAGTGTACATGAAGCAACAGAATTGGTGATTCCGGCTTCAAGAGCTCTTCTGTGAAGATCGCATATCTTTCCGATAGTAAAGCCCTGAGGGGTCTGAGTTCTCTTGAGGTTATCTCTCGGATAGCTTCCTGTTGATACCTCGCCGTTTTCTGTCTGCAGCATAGCTTCTGCACAAGGGATAACAGTAATAGCGTTTCCGTACTTTCTTGTCTTAGCGATACAGTCAGAGATGATCTCTGCCGAGACCATAGGACGGATAGCGTCATGGATAAGAACTATATCATCCTTGTCAAAATGCTTTTCGAGTTCATAAACGCCGTTGCGGATAGAATCCTGTCCGTTTTTGCCGCCGGGAACTACGTATTTGAGCTTAGTGATGTTGAACTGCTTTGCGTAAGCCCAAAGCACCTGATCCCATCCATCGATACATACGACTGCGATAGCGTCGATCTCAGGATGATTCTGGAATGCCTCCAGAGTATACACGATTACAGGACGTTCGTGAACAGTTATAAACTGCTTCGGGATATCCTGATGCATTCTGTTACCGGAACCTCCGGCGATCAAAAGACCGATATTTGCCATCTTAATATCCTCCTCATTTCTCAATAAGCTCACATTTGAGCTCGTTAGATATTTGTGATTCCGACGGCGGTGTCATAAAATCGCCGTATCTTGTGGCAAGATATGCCTCCGGATATGTAGGGCCGTCGAAATATCGTCCCTCAAACATCAGAAGCTTTGGTTTGCCAAACCACTCTTTTCTGTATCTTATAGCATTACAAAGTGATATGTCCTGACCGAAATAATCAGCAATTTCTTTGCTTCTGCCCTTATAATTAAGTTTTCGCTCGATGCGCTCGATATACTTACCGCGCTTTTCCTTCTTTACAAGGGAAAGTATCACAGAACCAGCCATTCCAAACAAACGTCCGTGATTTTTCGGAACTCCGCCCAAAAGTATCTTCTGTATGTGGGAACTCCATATATTCATAAGGAGACCTATTCTTGATGTGGGACAATTATAGAATGGATAAATATCCATGCAGACGTAATCCTCCTCGATCACCTCACCATTCTTCAGAGTCCTGCATTTATTCTCACGGTCGATCACACGCATATTTGTATATTTATGACTCTTATCAGTTCGGCGGTTGGAAACGTAATATCTGTCACCGAACTCCGCCTGATATTTTGAAAGTTTCCATGCATCATCCGCAGGCATGAGAACATCTACATCATGATCCCACGGTATAAACCCCTTATGTCTCATGGCACCTATACATGTGCCGAAAGCAAGATAGTATCTAAGGTGGTGTCTATGGCACACTTCGTCAAGCTTTACCAACATATCATACTGTAGCTTCTGAATCTCCGTCATATTATTCCTCCTTGAATGCAGTTCTATACTGCGATATATCGTTCAATCACTTTGACTGTTCAAGCCGCTTCTTTCTCAGTTCGTCAAAGCTGCCGATGACTTTTGCCGGTACTCCCGCCGCAACGCTTCCGGAAGGTATGTCCTTATTCACAACAGCGCCTGCCGCAATAACTACATTATCGCCAATCTTTACGGGACTGAGTATTATAGAATCAGCTCCTATGAAAACGTTATTACCTATATCGATCCTGCCGATATGCTCCTTGTATTTCTGCTTATTTCCCGGCATATTATTGAATACGTCATGGATAGCATCATGTACAACAAAACGTACACCCGAAGCAACCTCAACATTATCGCCAATAAAAATATTCTCGGCTCTGAGAGGTATGAGCATCTGTGGCAGGCGCACCTTTTTGCCCACCTTGCCGAAAATCCTATTTCTGCGGATATAGTTTCCTCTCTTTGTGGAATTCATTATAAAATAGTATCTTAGCGTATGTATCAATCTTTTAGGTTCCATATCATAAGCCTTTCAGTAATTCGTCTGTGAGGGTCGTGAAACATCCCTCTTTCTTACAATTGTTTTCATTATGCTCAGAATAATACAGTCCGTTTGGATTATCAAAGCATATATGCGCCATTCCCAGCTGATTCGGTGCCTGAAAATCCTTTGCAGGATTATCACCGATATATATCAGCTGTTCAAAAGGTATTCTCCAACGATTTTGCATAATACGGAATGATATATCGTTTGGCTTTCTGAACTGAACACCGCCAAGAGAATCTGTGATGATTATATCATCTGCCATATCATACAGACCGAGTGCAGCAAGCTTTTTCTCCTGACCACTGACACGACCATCAGTGATGATGCCTATTTTTACGCCCTTTGATTTTAATGCTGTAAGTAATTCAGCCGCTCCTTCGCGAAGCTTTATTTCAGGAGTATGCTCGCGGTAAACTTCAAGACAAGCAGTCTTTTCGGATCCTCTGCCTACAGCGGCAAGATAAGCATCTATAGCAGGCTTGCCTTCCTCAAAAGCTTTCCACATAGCATCGGCAGCTCCTGACTCTCCAAGATAAGACTCGACAGCCTTATATCCGCTGCGGACATAGTCCTTCTCGTCATAAAGGGTATCATCAAGGTCAAATATAACACCCTTTATCGGCTGATTATTAATTCCGCGATCAATGCAGACACACTGGTCAAATCTGCTGTATACAGCCTGATCGTTGATATCGTCTTCATGATATTTTACAGTTTCACCGATAATAAGCTTCAATATCTCCTCTGCTGAACGCGCACCTGCTTTCATGCTCAAAGGAGCTCCGCCGCCAAAACGAGGATTGATTTCGATATAGTAATCTACATCTGTACCGTTCTGACGAATGAGCTGAACAGTCATCGGACCGCATGGTCTGAAGCCTTCAACAAGCTGTTTTCCTTCTTTTATCATTACAGAGTCCATGGTGATACGTGTTTTCAACACTTCACCTGCTCTGACCTGCATACGTTCACGGGGAATAATTGTAATAGGCTCTCCGTTGAGATCGCAGAAAATATCTATAGTATACTCAGTTCCCTCTATAAAAGGCTGAATAATGTAATCTCCGATTTTCTGAGCATATACTTCAAGCTCTTCGGCGTTATTTACTTTAAAAGCGTTTATACTGCTGCTTCCGTCCTTTGGCTTGATAAAACACGGAAAACCTTCTGCATATTTTGTATAATCATTATACGTATGAGGAGCTTTCAAGCCGCAACTCTCAAAAAAATCCGCCGTATAATTCTTATCACGGCAAATCGCGATCTTATCAGGCTTTGAAATAAGCACTTTAGTACCAATAGCTTCAAATTTTTCTGCATTTTCAGAGAGTACCAACAGGTCAGTATCTATTGTAGGTATTAGCAGGTCGATAGAATCCTGTCTGCATAACTCCAATAACTGCGGGATATACTCTTCATCGCGCATTCCGCATACCTTTCTGACTGCATCACAATAAGGAAGAGCAGGCGCAGTTCCTGCCATATCAGCACCATATATCTTTAAATTGACGTTTAAGACCAGAGCAGCCTGACGAAATGCCTGCAGCAGCTCTATTCTTCTTCCGACACCGGTAAATAAAATATGTATCTCTTTCATTTTTCGTTTTTACTCCCCATAAATTCTTCCATTGTTGCGCAAGTTCCTGAACTAATGCCATCGCGCTTTAATACTATTTTTATTGTGTCAATTATAATTTTCACATCGTTTGCAAGAGTGACATTATCAACATATTCAACATCATACTTGAATTTTTCTTCCCATGTAAGTGCATTTCTGCCCTTGACCTGTGCAAGACCGGTAAGACCCGGTCTGACCTTATGGCGTCTATGCTGTTCCTTATTATATCTCGGAAGATATCTCACAAGCAGCGGTCTTGGTCCGATAATTGACATATCACCTTTAAGTATATTAAAAAGCTCAGGAAGCTCATCAAGGCTTGTACTTCTGAGCCACTTGCCATAAGAAGTAAGTCTCTTCTCATCAGGAAGAAGCTTTCCATGCTTATCTTTTTTGTTGTTCATCGTTCTGAACTTTACAAGCTTGAATATCTTCTCACGCTTTCCGGGACGCTCTTGCGTAAAGAATGGATCACCGCCCATTGCAACGGCTCCGACAACAGTGAGAATTAAAAGTATCGGTGAAATAACTATTATTGCACCGAGCGAAAATGTAAAGTCAAGCATACGCTTAAAAAACTTTGCATACATTATTCAAAACAACTCCTGATAACTTCATTATAATAATCCATTTTTATTATTTCACGATTGACAGCGACCTCTTAAAAATATCAGAAGCCTTGCTGAAGCGTTAATAAATTACTTTGCTCTGAGCAATATACTAAGCTATTTTCTTCATCTTCCTGCGGACAGCACCTATACTGATTATTAATTAAAGACAATGATATTCTGCTTATCTTTTCAAAAGTTTTCTGTTTCTTCTATCTGACAGATATTATTGACATTTTGCAGAAACAACAAATCGTTTTTTCAGATCCTCAAACAGACGATAGCAGAATTACATTTACCATGTTTATTTCACTTTGTAAATATACAACAATATTGGCACAAAGATATCTTTTCAATTTTTGTGCCACTTAAATAAATATAATATAAATAAAGTAACATTACGCCACTTTTCAAGACCTGTACTTTTTAATTATACCCTTTGCCCTCAAAAAATGCAAGTAGAAAAAGAAGGTAATTGAAAACGCTGTTTTATTTTTGGCACTTTTCACAAAAATGCCATATAACTTATTGGCAAAATAACGCCTTCAATATACTCAATGGAAAACTCGAATACTGCGTTTGCAAATTGTATAATGATATAAATGCGTTTTCCCATCTATGGCATAAAAAAACAAGACAGCAGTTTCGCCCAGCAGCTGACATATCATTTGACCAAATCCTGATTCGTTTATATGGATATTGCTTTTCTTCCTATAAAAAATATTTCAATCCACTCCCTCCGAGTGGAGGGAGACCTCCGGGTATAGAAATTTAAAATTTCAAGCTTACTGATTTCAATCCACTCCCTCCGAGTGGAGGGAGACCTCTTGCTTCAAGTTTTGTGTTTTCTTCCTGGAATTTCAATCCACTCCCTCCGAGTGGAGGGAGACTGCCGACCAAAAAAACAATGTGCAATTTATAGGAGATTTCAATCCACTCCCTCCGAGTGGAGGGAGACCCAGTGTACTCCTCCCCCTCCAAAAGATTAATCTGAATTTCAATCCACTCCCTCCGAGTGGAGGGAGACGAAAGAAATTTTCGACAAGGAGCGTGAGAAAGATATTTCAATCCACTCCCTCCGAGTGGAGGGAGACATATCTGCGCTGTATGCTTCGTGTCCGAGCTTTCTATTTCAATCCACTCCCTCCGAGTGGAGGGAGACCATATTTCATTTCTTTTCCTTCTTTCTCTGGTTATTTCAATCCACTCCCTCCGAGTGGAGGGAGACATCAATGACAATATATATTGATAGCCTTATAATGAATTTCAATCCACTCCCTCCGAGTGGAGGGAGACTGACAAGTGCAGTCGTCCAGACGCCCCACTGATATTTCAATCCACTCCCTCCGAGTGGAGGGAGACTGACGAAATCGGAGAGCTTGTGCAATGGGCAATAATTTCAATCCACTCCCTCCGAGTGGAGGGAGACAGATAAACTAAAAGACTTTCAATCGTATCAATATTTATTTCAATCCACTCCCTCCGAGTGGAGGGAGACTTCGGATCGCAGCTCCGCAGCTCTGGCAGCGATACAATTTCAATCCACTCCCTCCGAGTGGAGGGAGACAACTTGAAAGCGCTCCGAAAGATATTGAAGTTGCTATTTCAATCCACTCCCTCCGAGTGGAGGGAGACGGTCGGATCAGCTGTAAATTGGGTAAGCTCAGATATTTCAATCCACTCCCTCCGAGTGGAGGGAGACGGGATAGTCAAGTTAATTCCAAAATGATTGAATTTCATTTCAATCCACTCCCTCCGAGTGGAGGGAGACGCTTATCGCTGGAGCTGTGATACCAAGAGCTGTAATTTCAATCCACTCCCTCCGAGTGGAGGGAGACTGGCTCTCTTTCCGAGGACGGCCTTCCGGGCGTTGATTTCAATCCACTCCCTCCGAGTGGAGGGAGACGTATCGCGTATGGTATTATCACGTTATCCAATCGATTTCAATCCACTCCCTCCGAGTGGAGGGAGACCGCGGCTACATTGGGGGGATTATTATTTTTTCGTTATTTCAATCCACTCCCTCCGAGTGGAGGGAGACAATTTTATCATTTTAAGGCTGCGCAATCAATATGTATTTCAATCCACTCCCTCCGAGTGGAGGGAGACGCTTCTATCACTGTTGACGGCGTTACTTACAGCCAATTTCAATCCACTCCCTCCGAGTGGAGGGAGACACAGAGCTGGGTACAAAGGTATATGTTGAGCGAATAATTTCAATCCACTCCCTCCGAGTGGAGGGAGACCAAAACAAAGTCAAAGTAAAACCGGTAAAGCTTTATTTCAATCCACTCCCTCCGAGTGGAGGGAGACATACTACTGTTAATAAATCTTATAATATACTTGCTATTTCAATCCACTCCCTCCGAGTGGAGGGAGACGGGAAAAGTCAGAGTCTCAGAGTTTTTCACGTATATTTCAATCCACTCCCTCCGAGTGGAGGGAGACCGCGGCTACATTGGGGGGATTATTATTTTTTCGTTATTTCAATCCACTCCCTCCGAGTGGAGGGAGACTATCAAGATCGGTCCGATAAGCGAGATATCTATAATTTCAATCCACTCCCTCCGAGTGGAGGGAGACATAGTGCGATTAATGCATTAGCGTTACAGGATAATATTTCAATCCACTCCCTCCGAGTGGAGGGAGACTCAGGCGCAGCAGCTGCGATCGGTTTTGCAACTGATTTCAATCCACTCCCTCCGAGTGGAGGGAGACTACAGTACCTCAATCAGTACAGAGACAATGTTATATTTCAATCCACTCCCTCCGAGTGGAGGGAGACGGCACAATGGTACGTGTGTATCGCGACGTATCTAATATTTCAATCCACTCCCTCCGAGTGGAGGGAGACGGGCGGTGTTATGCTGCAAAAAAGCGTTATTTACCATTTCAATCCACTCCCTCCGAGTGGAGGGAGACCACTTAACATAATATCCTAAATGGTGATATCTATTTATTTCAATCCACTCCCTCCGAGTGGAGGGAGACTTTGTAATTGCTACAGGTAACTTATTACGGTTAACGATTTCAATCCACTCCCTCCGAGTGGAGGGAGACGCCATGTAATTATGTCGTTGCAAATTTTATAGGGCATTTCAATCCACTCCCTCCGAGTGGAGGGAGACAACGGTGCGGACAAGCCACCTATCACCATGACGCAATTTCAATCCACTCCCTCCGAGTGGAGGGAGACCCGAGTTCTTCCAGCCCATCTTTGATGGTGTCAAATTTCAATCCACTCCCTCCGAGTGGAGGGAGACCGTATCAAATTTAAATTGATACCTTCAACTTCTATATTTCAATCCACTCCCTCCGAGTGGAGGGAGACGCTACAGGAGATATGTATGTACTCAATTCCAGTGGCATTTCAATCCACTCCCTCCGAGTGGAGGGAGACCCTGTTAAAATAATCTATAGCCTCGTTGTATTGAGCTTGATTTCAATCCACTCCCTCCGAGTGGAGGGAGACCCCGGAACTAAAATTGCTTTATCATGTCCCAAACGAGGATTTCAATCCACTCCCTCCGAGTGGAGGGAGACGACACACTCAGCTCTTTTCTCGGGTGTAAGGCTGTCATTTCAATCCACTCCCTCCGAGTGGAGGGAGACTTCTGCCGCCCAATAAGTTTGTTCACGTCCTCCTCATTTCAATCCACTCCCTCCGAGTGGAGGGAGACCTGCCGCCCAATAAGTTTGTTCACGTCCTCCTCATTTCAATCCACTCCCTCCGAGTGGAGGGAGACCGAGATCGATAACGTAATCGCTAAGAAAAAGGCAATTTCAATCCACTCCCTCCGAGTGGAGGGAGACTGTTCCTGAAGGTTCAATTGGCTTTGTGACTACAATTTCAATCCACTCCCTCCGAGTGGAGGGAGACAGAGAATAAGCAAAAGATACAAGCGAGAATTGATATTTCAATCCACTCCCTCCGAGTGGAGGGAGACGACATGGGTTGCTACGACGCAGGCGAGCTTGACGATTTCAATCCACTCCCTCCGAGTGGAGGGAGACCGTCTTAGCAACGCCACAAACAGCCGCAGTAAACATTTCAATCCACTCCCTCCGAGTGGAGGGAGACCACCCTCGTCTTACATTAAGTCTTGTGCTTATGGTATTTCAATCCACTCCCTCCGAGTGGAGGGAGACACTCTCTCCTGTGCTCTTGTGGGCTATATCATATACGATTTCAATCCACTCCCTCCGAGTGGAGGGAGACATGGAGAGAAGTTTGCAGTAATACATTTTGAGACAATTTCAATCCACTCCCTCCGAGTGGAGGGAGACCGATAAGTTCAATTGCATCTTCATCCATTATCTATTTCAATCCACTCCCTCCGAGTGGAGGGAGACGGCTTTCGGTATCTTTCACTCTGTCTGACGGGTAATTTCAATCCACTCCCTCCGAGTGGAGGGAGACGTGTATTCTTCGTCCATTATCTGTACCCCCTCAGAATTTCAATCCACTCCCTCCGAGTGGAGGGAGACCAATTTTACGTATATTAGCAATAACAACATCTAAAATTTCAATCCACTCCCTCCGAGTGGAGGGAGACGCTTAGCAGCTGTTATAGCTGGTAAGTACCTTTTATTTCAATCCACTCCCTCCGAGTGGAGGGAGACGTCGATGCTACGTAAACAATGCGGCATCGATGTTATTTCAATCCACTCCCTCCGAGTGGAGGGAGACACGCCCGAAACAGGCATAGTAAACGCCCCCTTAATATTTCAATCCACTCCCTCCGAGTGGAGGGAGACGCTACAGGAGATATGTATGTACTCAATTCCAGTGGCATTTCAATCCACTCCCTCCGAGTGGAGGGAGACTCCTGCTTTCAAGTCTTTATGTGCAAAGCTTTTCTATTTCAATCCACTCCCTCCGAGTGGAGGGAGACCTATAATATCACCGGATACCTTTCAGACTGTGCAGATTTCAATCCACTCCCTCCGAGTGGAGGGAGACTAATAGCCTGCTCAATCTCAGCTTCACGGGTTTTATTTCAATCCACTCCCTCCGAGTGGAGGGAGACAATCGATTTCTTTTCTATCTGCAACTATTGATTTATTTCAATCCACTCCCTCCGAGTGGAGGGAGACGTACCATTAGCATATTGTGCGGCAAGCCATTGCTTATTTCAATCCACTCCCTCCGAGTGGAGGGAGACAGCGGATATGATGCTTTGGTCTTGTAGTTTATTTTATTTCAATCCACTCCCTCCGAGTGGAGGGAGACCTCAGTTCCGAGAGCACTGTTGAGTTCACCGAGAATATTTCAATCCACTCCCTCCGAGTGGAGGGAGACCCACAAGACCAAGCGTGTACACTTCACTTACTCCATTTCAATCCACTCCCTCCGAGTGGAGGGAGACAGGTGCTCCCTCCATGTGCTTGTTGATTGATACATGATTTCAATCCACTCCCTCCGAGTGGAGGGAGACTGTTCATTTTTGCTCCTTTTCTGATTGTTTCACGTATTTCAATCCACTCCCTCCGAGTGGAGGGAGACGATTGTCTATAGTCGGATATTTTGTGCTTATGATATTTCAATCCACTCCCTCCGAGTGGAGGGAGACGTTTCGGATATTGCTTCCTGTATCTCCTTTGAGAGTATTTCAATCCACTCCCTCCGAGTGGAGGGAGACGTCAACAAAAAGAGCGGCGGAACATATACAGCTATTTCAATCCACTCCCTCCGAGTGGAGGGAGACCATGAGCATCAAAAAGGAGAGTACACTGAGTAGTAATTTCAATCCACTCCCTCCGAGTGGAGGGAGACCGAGTAACCACAGCGACAGCGCCACCGATGATAGATTTCAATCCACTCCCTCCGAGTGGAGGGAGACCTCTCAGCAAGTCCAATTACCTACAACACCGAATATTTCAATCCACTCCCTCCGAGTGGAGGGAGACATAACAAGAGAGGTTTTCCACTCGCAACCCTCGGATTTCAATCCACTCCCTCCGAGTGGAGGGAGACTTGTTCGCCGTCCCTATAACCAAGAATACGGGGACATTTCAATCCACTCCCTCCGAGTGGAGGGAGACATCGTCTTTTCCCCTCCCTTGACATACAAAAAAGATTTCAATCCACTCCCTCCGAGTGGAGGGAGACGGTCAGCGCAGTCATAGCAGATGCATCACCGCAATTTCAATCCACTCCCTCCGAGTGGAGGGAGACTTCTTGCCTTCTCTAATGTCAACATATCTTTCATATTTCAATCCACTCCCTCCGAGTGGAGGGAGACCAATTGCCCATTTTTTCAACAGTATCTTCCGTTATATTTCAATCCACTCCCTCCGAGTGGAGGGAGACTCCATTTATCGGATGTTGCGATAGTTTCACGGTATTTCAATCCACTCCCTCCGAGTGGAGGGAGACCCGCTGCCGTTATTACAAGTATTTTGACAGCTACATTTCAATCCACTCCCTCCGAGTGGAGGGAGACAGCCACAACTATTTTAATAACAAAAATGTTTCACGTATTTCAATCCACTCCCTCCGAGTGGAGGGAGACTCTTTTCGTAAAAAATTTATTTAACATTAAAAAAATTTCAATCCACTCCCTCCGAGTGGAGGGAGACATATCGGAAATATAAACAAAGTTGATACTTTAAGATTTCAATCCACTCCCTCCGAGTGGAGGGAGACAATCAACATAGTTGTTGGCTTTCCTGCCAAATGATTTCAATCCACTCCCTCCGAGTGGAGGGAGACTCCGCTGCCGTTATTACAAGTATTTTGACAGCTACATTTCAATCCACTCCCTCCGAGTGGAGGGAGACATCCTACGAGAGTACCCATGTCACTGTATGTTCTGATTTCAATCCACTCCCTCCGAGTGGAGGGAGACCAAAAAACAGGAATTCATACGTTTCATAGAAGTTATTTCAATCCACTCCCTCCGAGTGGAGGGAGACCGCTTCCCTCCGGAGATAGTAGCTGAGGCTGTCGATTTCAATCCACTCCCTCCGAGTGGAGGGAGACATAGTACGCTCCACCGTACACAACTCTGAGCTCGATTTCAATCCACTCCCTCCGAGTGGAGGGAGACGCCGCTCTCCATTATCTACGCCTACCCCCTTTTCTTATTTCAATCCACTCCCTCCGAGTGGAGGGAGACCTCCCGTTGCCGTAGGGCTCGGGAGTGTTTCACGTATTTCAATCCACTCCCTCCGAGTGGAGGGAGACACTATACTTGCAATAGTGCCAAAAATAGCAGGAGCAATTTCAATCCACTCCCTCCGAGTGGAGGGAGACCGTAAGGCATGAGGATTGCGAGTCCGTTATGCTGATTTCAATCCACTCCCTCCGAGTGGAGGGAGACAGCAGATATGATGCTTTGGTCTTGTAGTTTATTTTATTTCAATCCACTCCCTCCGAGTGGAGGGAGACTTCCATCTACCGAATGTTGCGATAGTTTCACGGTATTTCAATCCACTCCCTCCGAGTGGAGGGAGACGATGTTTACACCGTTGAAGGTGAGCACATAATAATTATTTCAATCCACTCCCTCCGAGTGGAGGGAGACCGAGTAACCACAGCGACAGCGCCGCCGATAATCGATTTCAATCCACTCCCTCCGAGTGGAGGGAGACTTCGCTTGGCTTTTCGGAGGTGATAAGTTTGGTTATTTCAATCCACTCCCTCCGAGTGGAGGGAGACTAAGCGCATCAGAAACCTTACAGACTGCCTTTATATTTCAATCCACTCCCTCCGAGTGGAGGGAGACATTCCATTTATCGGATGTTGCGATAGTTTCGCGGTATTTCAATCCACTCCCTCCGAGTGGAGGGAGACTGTGTAAACAAAGGGTATCGTGAATCTACACTGGATTTCAATCCACTCCCTCCGAGTGGAGGGAGACGATTTCCCCTCCCTCCGTTTCTCTCTCCCCCCCTCAATTTCAATCCACTCCCTCCGAGTGGAGGGAGACCAAGTATTAAAAGATAATAATCAAAGTTTGCGCCTTATTTCAATCCACTCCCTCCGAGTGGAGGGAGACGCTGCTAATACCTGCTCGGGTATGTATATCAAGCACATTTCAATCCACTCCCTCCGAGTGGAGGGAGACCAACTATGTTGATTATAGCAACACCATAAACACATTTCAATCCACTCCCTCCGAGTGGAGGGAGACAATAACCTCTCTTTCATTTCAAAATGTTTCACGCATTTCAATCCACTCCCTCCGAGTGGAGGGAGACTAATGGTCTACGAAGATAACGGCATTAACTGTAAATTTCAATCCACTCCCTCCGAGTGGAGGGAGACCTTATCACGGATAATCGTTTTATTTTCCTGCTTTTATTTCAATCCACTCCCTCCGAGTGGAGGGAGACGTGATACATCAGATTCAGCTGCAAGCGAAGTAAAAATTTCAATCCACTCCCTCCGAGTGGAGGGAGACGAACTGAGCAACCTTCTCGGCGATCTTGCGAATAACATTTCAATCCACTCCCTCCGAGTGGAGGGAGACCGATATCGTTTCACCGATCTTACTTATGCAAGCGATTTCAATCCACTCCCTCCGAGTGGAGGGAGACCAGTAGTACCCCTGCTCCTTTTCTGATTCCAGAAGCAATTTCAATCCACTCCCTCCGAGTGGAGGGAGACCAAATCAATATCGCAGATGTACGTCTGCCCGTCCCAATTTCAATCCACTCCCTCCGAGTGGAGGGAGACAAAAATAGCGGGAGCAGAGGTAAAAAATTTTATAATTTCAATCCACTCCCTCCGAGTGGAGGGAGACTTTCCTTTTGTCAAGGCTGCTCTTGGTATCTTCGAATTTCAATCCACTCCCTCCGAGTGGAGGGAGACAACAACAAAACTTTTATTAATAGGGCGGACACGAATTTCAATCCACTCCCTCCGAGTGGAGGGAGACTATTAAGTTCATAAACGTCAATATTAGTATTTTTTATTTCAATCCACTCCCTCCGAGTGGAGGGAGACTGTTGCTTTTTTCGCTTGGCTGTTTGGAGGTGATATTTCAATCCACTCCCTCCGAGTGGAGGGAGACCTCCTATCGTCAGGACTTGCGCCCCCAATCTAAACTATTTCAATCCACTCCCTCCGAGTGGAGGGAGACCCGCGGCCCAGCATGAGTGATAGTCAGTCCAGCCGGATTTCAATCCACTCCCTCCGAGTGGAGGGAGACGGTATACAAATATCCCTCTTCAGGCGGAAGCTCCTATTTCAATCCACTCCCTCCGAGTGGAGGGAGACGCTATGCTGCAACCTCGGTCGAGTATCGCGCCGATATTTCAATCCACTCCCTCCGAGTGGAGGGAGACGTTTATTTTTTTGTGCAAAATTGCTTGTTGGGAGTGATTTCAATCCACTCCCTCCGAGTGGAGGGAGACCTACAGGAGATATGTATGTACTCAATTCCAGTGGCATTTCAATCCACTCCCTCCGAGTGGAGGGAGACTGTAAGCTTGCCGTTAGTCTCGCGAGCGAGCTTATTTCAATCCACTCCCTCCGAGTGGAGGGAGACTGCGCAAAAGGTTGTACCAGCCCACACGATATCATCATTTCAATCCACTCCCTCCGAGTGGAGGGAGACGTGCGCTTATATCACTGTTCTTTCCGTGGGAAGATATTTCAATCCACTCCCTCCGAGTGGAGGGAGACGAATTAGTTTTTAACATAATAATACCTCCTTAAAGTATTTCAATCCACTCCCTCCGAGTGGAGGGAGACGCCGCGTTTATGCTCATTGCCCCAGAATTGATAGATTTCAATCCACTCCCTCCGAGTGGAGGGAGACGCAAGTGCGGAAGTTGCAGTTGAAGCAGCCATAGCAATTTCAATCCACTCCCTCCGAGTGGAGGGAGACAGAGAATACTGGAATTTTCTTGATAACTGGAATCCATTTCAATCCACTCCCTCCGAGTGGAGGGAGACAGCAAAACTGTATAGCGGCAAAAACTAATCCTGCCAGCGAATATACAGTTCTGACAAATTCGGTTTGTTTATATATCCTCACACACCGAAAAAAGAGCCGTTTGTGCATAAACTCCTGTAAATAACAAGTGCGAATGAATAGGTGCTTTCATGTTCACTTAGAATTCGCACTAAAAAATCAGTTCGCCCTCAACATCTATCGCTGCTTTTGCTCCAATGTGTTTAACATTCGATTTTGTACGGTTTCCAAGATTATATATTCTCAGACTGTCTTTTTTCTCGTCTATCTCATCACACAAAGCTTTTATCAGCAATTTCAGCTGTGCCGCATCCACAACACACTCAAACACCGAGTTCTGAACTCTTACACCGTAATTTGTGCATTGCTTTGCAACTCTTCTCAAGCGTTTTCTACCTTCCTTATCCTGTGTATTCACATCGTATGTTACAAGTATAAGCATATCATCATTTCCACATAAACGGAGGATAACAGTCAAGATCACCACGTATATATCGTGCAAGCAGCATCGCCTGAACATACGGCAGCATTCCCCACTCAACTTTTTCTTCAATAAATGGATGCTTCAATTCTTCAGATTTACGTTTCTGCCATGCACTGAAAAAATTCTTACGCCCTTGCTCTGTCAGTAATACAGCACCATCCTCACGCTTTATAAAGTCGTCATTGCTGACAAGCCTTTTATTGATAAGTGTCAGCACAAACCTGTCACATAATACTGAACGGAATTCCTCAATGAGATCAAGAGCAAGAGAACGTCTTCCCGGACGGTCGGTATGCATAAATCCCACATATGGGTCAAGTCCCACACTTTCCAGTGCACTTGTACACATACCTGTAGCCATAGAATATGCGAACGACAGTAATGCATTGACATTATCCAGCGGTGGACGCTTATTTCTTGTATCGAACCTGAAATCATCCTTCTGCTGTAATATCATATCATCAAAAACGGAAAAATACACTGATGCCGCTTCGCCTTCAATTCCTCGCAGTACATCCATGTCATCACTTTTTCTTGCCTGTTTTATAGAATTTTGCAAAAATTCTGACTTTTTGCTGAACAACTCGGTATCTATCCTTGCACCGTGGTCACGTATCATTCTTTCAAGCACCCATCTGCTGTTGAAAAGCTTAGCTGATATGATATTTTTAGCGATGTCAAGTGAGTTTTCGTTGTTATCCGCATATCGGTACTGCTGACGGCGAAGCAGTACATTTCCTTTCACTTCACCCTCAACACGTGCAATAAAATGTCCATTACGGCTCATAAAAACAAGTTCTATACCGCTTTTGGCACATTTTCCCATAAGTGCCGGACTTGCACCTGCATGGCCGAAAGTCATTATACGCTCAATATTATGCAGCGGAACTCTGCCTATCTCGGTTCCATCATTACTTATTACAAGGTTCTCGCCGTCAAGAGAAAGATACCTGTCAGGATTGTTCACATAAACAGTATTCAGCAGCTTTTTCATATATCTTCCTCCGATCCCAGCATTTTCTCAACATAGTCCGAGGCTTTCTTGTTTCCACATATCACAGGCAGACATATATTTTTCAAAGAACAGGCATTGCAGCATTTTCTTCTTTTTACTTTAGGTGTATACCGCTTTTTGTACAAGTGGTGCATTTCCGCAATGATATCCTCTGTCCGCATACGCAAAGCATCATCAAACACTACCTTGACTCTGCGCCGTATCTCGCCGTAATACAAATATCCGAAAGGTATATTACAGTATAACATATCTTCAAGGCAGAGAGCCTGAGCCATGAGCTGTACTGCATCACAGTCATCCTCTTTCGGCTCTCCTCTTTTGTACTCAACAGGTGTAACGGTATATTTTCCGTCCAATCCGTATAATTCTATACCTTCCTCAGACTTTCGCAGTTCAACAGCATCACATTCCCCCGAAATACCGAGCCGTGAAGATGATACAGCCATAGCACGGGTAATTACAAGTTCACCACGTTTTTCATGGAATTCAGCATCATGAACTCTTTCATGCATGATATTTCCGTCAACTGTCCGTGAGTTTTCCTCCCACTGCTGTTCAATATGTATAAGTGCCCATTGCCTGCGGCAGAATGCAAAGTGCTGAACACCCGAAAGCATGAGATATTCGTCCTCACTGTACATTATATCAGATCTTCGTATTTTTCACAAGCAAGTCCGTCAAGCTCATTCAGATTTATTTCATAATCATCAAACTTTGTCGGACGGCTAACGTCTTCTTTTAACTTGACTTCAAGCTGTCTGTGGACTTTAGCTGATGAATATTTAGGAGTTTTTCCCTCATGTTTCCACCAGTAAAGACGGCATACTTCCATACTTCCGTCAGGACGGGCAGAAGAAGTATCATTCTCAAAAAGTGTCAAAAGTGCCTGTTTTATCTTTTCAGCATCATCATCGGTGAAACCTGTTTTTTCCGCAAGCTGACAGTTGATACTGCCGTTTATAACGTACATACCAAATTCGACACGATGCTTCATTCCCATTGTATCAGAAGCCTTGCCCTCCTTGCCGCCTTCACTGTTGACACTTTTGGTTATCTGCATACTCACAATATCAACAGGAGATACGCTGACAGCCTGCTGTATGGAAACAGGGCCTCTTACACCTACAGAGACAGCATCTCCTTTAAATGCAAATACCTGACCAAAACTGCGCACATCTATCCATTCTGCACAGGCAGTTTTGGCGTACTCGTCCCTGTCTGTATTCTTTCCTTTGCTTATGGCTTTTATTGCTTCATTTCCGTCTGCTCTCGCACGTAAGCTGTCAAAACCGTCATCACATCTGTCGTCGGACTGTACAAATATCTTCTCGCCCATATCCTGTAAGCGGTTTCGTATCTTCCTCTTTATGCACACATCGGATATCTCGCCCAGACCGTCGTAATTCTCACGGGGACGATTACCGTTGAGCGGATCACCGTTCGGATTTGCATTTGTAACTGTAATAAGCATTGAAAAATCGATCTTATTCTGTAAAACTCCCATTTATTTTTCCTCCTTATTTGTATTGTTATTGTACATATATTCAGTAAAATTATGATAACCAAGCAGGTACATTGGTTCAAGACGACTGTTGTCAGCAAATGCAGATACGTCCATTTTTGAAGTTATCTCATTGATCCATTTGCTGTATTTTACCTGAGCTTTCCCGAGTTTATTCAAATATGGTCTCAATCTCTCCTCAATTATACGCCATGTCATATAAGGACGCTGTGAAAAAGCGTTCCAGTATCTTCTTGCATTTGTCACCCTTACATTTCTTTCCTGTTCGTCATATGCTTCACTTTCAGCCTTATCGGCGATAGCAAGCAAACAGCCGTAAAGATAGCTTCTGTCATTGCAATTAGGATCGTAAGCCATTGAAACATCTCCTTTTTCATGATCTATATTATATTTTCTAATCATACCACAGGCGGTTTCAAGCACACTGCGGTGATTGTAATTGTTATCATATGCAAGCGGATTTGATGCTTTCTGATATAACGCATTAACAATATCCGACGGCAGTTTTGCTCCGTTTGTTATGCAGTTCAGAAGTCGGAGGATATTATCACGCATAATTTTTTTGTCGCAGTCCACAAACGCACCCTGCTCAGTACCGAAAGCATATTTGATAATATCATAGACACTGAATGAATTTATCATTTTTTTCTTTGATTTCCCATGAAATCTCAGCCATGCAGTCTCAGAATGCCATTTTTCGATATTTGCAAGATATTGCGAGCTTTCAAGTTCTGAGTACATCGAGATACTGATGCGGCCTGTCGTCGCTGCATCAAGTCCCATTATCATTACTTTTGTATTAGGCTCAAGTCTCTCTCTAACGCCGAAGATCCGTTTGTTAAGCATATCCATATACTTAGGCATTGTTGATGGGACATCAGCTGTTTTTTCATCAGGCAGGTTATAAAATCCAAATAGATCATATTCATCAACAGCATTGTCTTCAGTATCATTTTCATTAATAAAACTGCTTGAAGGATCAGGAACATACTGCATTGCACTTGCCCATACTATTACTGTCATAGAATCAATTTTTTTCCCTTGTTTTTCTATTAGCCAGCGCAATGCATTATGTATTTTCTGAGAATACTCATATCCTACTGAAACTGCCTGTTCTTTATCAGCAAATCTTCCTCTGTAAGTAAATCCACTTTCATCATTTGTAGAAATTATCTTTGCCTTGTCTCCACTGTTGCGTATTTTAGACGGGTGCTTATAAGTAGCGGGGATTTCTTCGCCCGATGCATAGCAAAGCTGTTTTCTTCCCATAAGACTGCTGTTGAACGAAATAAAACTCTCCTGCAAGGATTTGTCTTTCCATGTCTCAATGACCGTATCTGCTGTCTGGATCTTTATACGAACAAAAGCATCTTCCTGTGCAATACCTGCTATTTTTTCTTTCTCCTTGAATTTTCCATTAGTGTCATTCAATTTGATAACATCGGATTTAACAAGATCGTCAATGAGGCATTTTTTATCCAGATACAGATATAAAGCCTTTACAAACGGATGACTGTATTCCCCTGCCATCCATTTTCTCAGCTGATTCATGTAATTGGTAAAATACCCCGAATTATCTGCTTTTTTCCCATCTGCATAAGTGCTGTAATCCCCTGCGATATATACAAGTTTATCAGCAAAAGGCATTGCACATATTCCACTGCTTCTTGTGGCTGAATCCTCTGTCGCAGGTATGATCGTAACTGCATCTGTTTTTTCAACAGCTTTTGCACCTTTAAAGTTACCTTCAAGATCTATCATTATCTCTATTTGTGCGTTTGCAGTTGAATGTGCCACAGGAAGCATAACAGGCTCATTTTCATCGAATTCGCGGTCACTGTTATACTCGTATATCTTGTATAATTCGTCAGTCCAGCTCATCTATACCACCTCCGATAAATTCATCGATTCCGATAAAGTTATCAAGTTCTTTACCGAAAGGTTTTATAGGCATTTTCCTTATATGACGTTTCAGCGTACATTCTTCGGGACGTATGAAATCTATTATTCCGTTATTCATTTCAGGCTGCCATAAACGTACAGTCAGCATTTCCTTATCATCATCGTTTACAGCTTCATCAGCATATGTAATGCCGTGATACATAAGTCCGTAGGGAATTTTACCGCAGTTGTCATAAGCGCCTGTACTTTCACCGAATTTACATGGTTCAATGTATCCCTGACACTCTCTTGTACCGAGGAATATATCTCTCCGTCCGCCACGTTCGATCATTCGCTTGGCGATGTTGTGATGCTTATTCTCATTCCTATCCTGTTCGAGTTCGGGGCGATTCATATTCCACTCGAAATGTGCCCTTACCTGATAGTACACATCTTCAAGATAAGTGTAATATGCAAGATCGTTACCGCCACCGTATTTGATCGGACGTATGCCTTTTCTCGCAGTACGTATGGGATTCATTATCCTCACACTGTCTATAAACCAGACTATTGTAGGTTTCCAGTAAATGCTGTGAAGAATACCTTTCAGTGCCTCATAAGTTGGGATAGGATAGCTTGACTTCTCACCTCCTGCTCTTGTGAGGATGTCTGAGAACAGTGCATACCGTCCACGGACTGCAAATTCCACTGTGTTTCTGTAAATTTCTTTCTGCATCGCTCAACCTCCTTTTCTATTTGGATTGTATTATAAATCCAAGATGTTTCCTGTTAATTTCACAATCTGTGCCTTAATGAATGATATACTAATAATGTTGCTTTCATTAGCGTGGATTGAAAGTAATAATAATTTGTAGGGAACGCCGCCCTCGGCGTTCCGCGATAGTTTTTTGACAGTCTCAGCTGCACGGATACCCCCGTGCGGCTTTTTCAGAATATCAATAATTCCTGTTCTGCTCCATCAATATCAATACCGATCTCATCATTATAATTCGACTCATTAAGTACAACTGCACCGCAATCGAGAGGACGCAGTGAATGATTATTGTAAAGTTTCCGTTCAGTTCCATTGTAAACACTTACCATGTATTTCTGTGCCCGTCTTAATAAAGCTAATATATCTTCATGTGGATCTTCAAGCCTGCGGATAATCTCCTTCGCCTCAACATTATACGGAACTATAACGTCCTGTGTATTTTCATCAATAACTTTGAAAAGCTTCCCTGCTGTTTTGAAAGCCTGTGATTCAAAAAGCTGATATTTCGGTGGATTTTTAAGCATCTCAATTCTATTTTTATTAAGTGAAAGATAATTTACAAGTGTCTCATTATCCGGGACCGAATAGGAAAGCTTATCCTTTTCTTTCTGATAAAGCTTGCGGAAATAATCTGATATAATATCGGGTGACAAAAAATCTTCATTCTTTTTATTATCCGTTATTTGCTGAGTTATCCCTTGTGCTGTTGATATTTCTTTCAGATTTCCGAGTTTTTCTTCTTTCAGCTTTATCACATATACAGGACATTTCTCTGCGTTTTCACCGTGCCTGTTACAGCGTCCCGCTGCCTGCACAGCACTGTCAAGCCCTGCAAGCGAACGAACAACACATCTGAAAGAGATATCAACGCCTGCTTCAATAAGCTGTGTAGTCACGCATATAACAGGCTTTTTTTCGTTCAGCAGTTCACGTATCAAATCTATTTTGTCACGGCGGTGCTGAGGACACATATTTGTGCTCAGATGTACGACTACTGCTTCATTTCCGCATTTTTTCCTTATAAGATCATACATTTTCAATGCAGATGATTTTGTATTCACGATAACAAGAAGATCGCCGGATTCAGTGAACTTATCGATACAAAAATCAGACGCTTCATCATATGAATAACCATAAGCATCGATCATCGGGATAAGTTCTGTTCGTTTGAATACTTCAAAATCAGCAGCATATTCTCCTGTCATGCTTTCCTTATCGTCAATTATCATAGGAAATCTGACTTCATCAGTCACAGGCTGAGTTGCAGTACACAGTACAATTGCCGTACCGCATATATGAGACAAGAAATTCATTGCAAGGTCAAACATATTCACACATTTCAGCGGAAGTGACTGCACCTCATCGATAATTATTACTGACTTTACAAGTCTGTGAAATCTTCGTACAGATGATGATTTTCCCAAAAATAATGTATTAAGTAACTGCACCATTGTTGTTGCGATGACCGGTTTGTCCCATCGCTCAGTATGCAATTCATAATCAGACAGTTCATCAAGATCATCAGCCTTTTCAGCAAGAGCATTTGAATGATGCTCAATGAAATTATCTTCAACGACAACATCTTTTATTTCATCACTGTTCTGCTCGAGTATCGACATGAAAGGAGCTGTATAAATTATCTTTTCCCTACCATGTTCAAGGCAGTATTCAATGGCAAATCTCAACGATGACAACGTTTTTCCTCCGCCTGTAGGGACTATCAGTCTACATATCTTCACATCATTCTTTGCAAACTCTGCACATCTGTCTGATATGCTTTTTCTCTGCTTTGATATGACGTCTGTTCTCTCAGAAAAAACTGCAAGTTTCTTTTCCATATTATTTTTCATAGACTGCCACATTTCAGAAACTGCTGAATAATCCGTATATTCGGTATTATCCATAAATGATGCTGTATCAGTTCTGTCTGCATCTATAAGCGCAGATTCTATAAGGCGTTCAAGCAACCCAAGATAAAAAGCGAGGTCAGTTTGATTTTTTGAGATATTCTTTATTTTCTGACATATTACTCTATATTCATCATCCGCTTTTTTTAGTAATACATCAAACTCATCAGCGCAGATCATCAGTGACGTGTTTTCTTTTATCTGATCATAGTTCTTATCATTCGCAATTCGGATGTGAAAATAATCTCTGCAATTCTCGTCAACCCAATCATGAAGCCCATGATGAGAAATGATAACTCTTGCTATAAGCCGTGCAACATTTGCATGAACTTTATCTGAATTCTCGGTTATATATTTTGCGCCTGCATAACTATGGTCGATATCTCCGCGACCGAATCCTGTTTTCCCCCTGATATAATTATCGAAATCAGTACACAGCTTGCCGATATCATGAAGCAAGCCGGAAAGTCTTCCGATGTTTTCAGCACCAAATAATTTACAGTATCCTGCACAAAGCTCAGCCGTATTTCTGCAATGCTCCAGTACTGACTGTTCACGTTTTCCATCATAAGAAATATGTGCCGCAAACATTTATCCACCTCCATTTGATCTCATAATCACGAAGTTAGGATGTAATTATTATCCGAGATTTTTATGATATTAGTTAATTCAAATTAATTATATCATCAAATCCACTTATTAATATCATATCATTTATATGTTAATTTGTCAACTTTTTATGTAAAAACAAACAATCAGCAGTAATAATCAGTACATTTATTACGAATAGTTTATTAGCGATATGTTTCATTTTTAATAAAAATGATAACTTCAAACCATTTACATAGTATTTCCGTGTGAAAACAATAAATTTGCTTAAAGAGAGAATAGCGATGGAAATAAAAAACAAAAACTATGGTGATTCTGACAATATCGTGAAAGTCCTTCAGGATATATCATTTGATATTCAGTGGAATTGTCAAGAAATGTGCAGCTTCGCTTCATCATCGGTCATCTGATATTTCTTAGCTTTGGCAGCAGCATTTCGCTTTGTACGCCAGTCTGAGAGTGTGTAATACTGGATCCCTAACTGTTGAGCAGCCTTTTCACTCCAATTTCATCTGAGAGCTTTAATGCTTCTTCTTTGAATTCTTTACTGTACTTCATAGTCGTTTTCCCTTTCCGGTTTTATTATTTATATCTCTTCTGCCCATCGCTTATTCCTCAGCTCGTTTTTTAACTGCTTGATCGTTGCCATTTCCTCAACTCCTTCGGGTTATTCCCTTTTGGAGTCATTATACCTCGTTTTATCTCTTTTGGACAGGGCTGGAAATGGTTGACGGTTACGAAAAAATAGGGGCAGATATGGACTGATGATGCAATCTGTACTGATAAATCCAGAATTATTCATTTTCTTTGAAAAACGGCATTCGTCTCTGGCGTCAGGTGCAGTACAGATATGCTCGAGACAGTTCTCACCGAGATTTTTTTGTTTTACATTTTGCTAAATGCTTTTCTGTCTTTAAAGTGCAAAACGGCAGGACAGCCGAAGCCGCCTGCCGTTCGATGTACGGATTATTCGTGATTAGTCCTCATAACCACTCTGACCTTCGTTTGGATTATAGCCGCCGGAAGTTGTAATAACATCTTCTGCGTCAAACTCTGTGATCTCCATTTCAGGAGTAACATATTTCTTACCCATTTTCCTCACCTCATTATTCTATAATAATACCATTCAGATTTGCTTTAACAAGTTCACCATATACAGTATGTTCACCTTTTTCATCACTGTAAACAAGATAGGAACGAACGCACCATATATCGTCTTCGCTCACATTGCTCTTAGTCCATGTGAATTTATATGCCAGATAGTTATAGCACTTGCTGTCATCGTATCTTGTAAACTTTGCTGTGTCAGTTGTAAGTTCCGAGCCGTTCAGATCAGCTTCGGTATTTGCAACAATTCCTGCTCTGAGTATTCTCGCACCTTCAGGAATAGAAACCTTTGATACAAAAGCGATCTTGTTTCCGTTGACTGTTGTTACGCTTTCAATAAATGCAGTACCAACTTTTTCGATCTCTGTTTCAGCAGAAGAATATACAGCCTTCAATGTGAGCTCCTTTGACGGAACATGGAATGAATACACTTCATTATAGCTTGCAACTGCTCCGTTATTCTCCCAGTGGTCAAACTGTAAGCCTTCTTCCGCAGGAGCAGCAGTAGCTATAAGTTCTGTACCCACCTGATAGTTGTCACCTGATTCGCCTTCGCTAAGAGAGCCGTTTATAACCGTCACCTTGAAAGTATCGACTTTCTTCTCATAAACCACTGCTACTGTGATAGGTGCTTTTGGATTTTTGGCGATAAGAGCTGCAATAGTCTCCTGAACCTCGTCAGCAGTTGTAAGGAGTCTGCTATTAACAGTCCAGCCTATAAAATTGTAGCCGTCCAGATAAGGTGATGCAGGAACGGAATAATCTGTCTTTGTGAATGTTTCTGCATAAACTTTTGTTGAAGTGATGTCACCGTCAATATCAATGGATCTGATGATGACCTCTGTTCTGACAGGCTGTTTGAGTGTAACAGAATCAGTCACAACCTCTCCGTCAGCATTAAATATCCTATAATAATTTTCATCTTCGAGTTTACCAAAAGAATAACCCGAAGGGAGGTACTCGCCGATTTCCGCTAAAACGGTTTCCTCATTGCTGCCTGAGAGCAATACGTTATTCATTATCACACTTGATGTTTCATCAATATTGAAATCAAATGGATCAGAATACCAGCCGTTGAAATATGCATTTCCGTTAAGAACCATTGTACTTCCGTTTTTGATCTCAACGCGATCTGCCATCCATGAAATACCCTGACTATATTCATCTTCCGCTTTAGGAGTATTCAGAACTGCATTGTCAAGCGTGAGGGTAGCAAAATAGTTGCTGATATTATTTATCATGCAATTAAGCGTACCATTCTTTATCGTAATACCATAATTTGAAGCAAACGTACCAAATGTAACTGTATGACCATTCAGATCAAGTTCAATGTTTTTACAATAAACTCCCCAGGTCTGATCGTGGCCTGGATTAACATCAGGTTCATATACATCGGCATACACTGTAATCACTTCATCGTCGTCTACTGCATCGATAGCTGCTTTAAGTGAATCAAATTTCTTTTCTCCAATTGTTGCAACAAGTACCTTTTTGGGTATAGTGACTTCCTTAGTTTCGGTGTATTCTGTGTCGTTGAAAACTGCCTTTGCTGTATAAACGATCTTGCCGTCAGCTTCGTAAGTAGGCTCAACTGTTTCAGATGTAACGACTGCATCTACAATTTGCTTATCATCGCACTTAGCGCAAGTAAATACAGCACTTGCTGCGCTGTTATCATCTGACCATTCCCATTCGGGTTCGCCATAGCTATGACCGGTCTTGCTAATAGTGACAGCCTGGCGGAGAGTTCCGTAAAATTCTCCATACATCAGGACATAGACCATTCTGCTTTCACTTTCATAATGTTCGATACATCCGTTCTCAGTGCAGGTCGCCGGTTTAGCAGGAACCTTCTTGAGAAGCTCCACTTGAATTGTCACATCTTCCGCAGGCATATTGAATGAGAAAGTATTTTCGCTGGTTCTGCTAGCGATCACGCTTCCTGCTTTTACTCTTTTTACATAATATCCGCTTTCAGTATTGATCGTCAAAGTGACCACATCGCCGTAACGCGCAATAGTTTTGTTTGATTCAACAGAGCAGTTTGCAATGTCATCAGGAACTGTAATACTGTGTTCATCCTTTGAAAATGTTCCTGTTATAACTATATCTTTATCAGGCATTGTTTCGGGGATCTCGCTCCAGCCGCTGAATGTATAGCCTGTTTTCACAGGTATTTCACGAGGTGTCAGTTCAGTGCCATATGGGACGGTATCGACTTCTCCGTAAACTTCGCCGTCAACCATGTAGGTAACATTGTAAGATTTCGGTACTTGAGTGAAAGTAGCATTATAAACTGTATTACCGGTTACTTTTGATACATTCGGCGACCAGCCTGAAAATTCATAAGTATACTTTGAATCTTCTTCCTTTGTGGGAATCTCTCCGTCATAAGTAGGAGTTGTTCCGTAAGGTACATTGGTATCTTTTTCAAGCGTGGTATCATCGTTTTTCCAAGTTACTGTGAACGCATTTACGGTGCTGCTGAACTGTGCTGTATAAGTCTGATCTCCTGTAACTTTTGTAATTGATGGAGACCAGCCTTTGAATGAATAGCTATACTGTGCATTTGAGGGCTTTGTTGGTTTTTTACCACCGTAAGACGGTGTTTTGCCGTATTCAACAATAGATCTTCCAAGTATTGTACCGTTATAGTTTTTCCAAGTGATCGTATATTCGTTGATAGTCCACTTTGCATATAATGTTTTATCACCTGAAGAACCTACAGGGATATTAGTAACAGGTGAACCGCTGAAACTTGAATTGGTATACCAACCAGCGAATGTATAGCCTGTTCTTGTCGGCTCTGCAAGTGTTAATTCTTTATCATCATCATAAGTTGAAGGATTGGATTCCGAATTTGTACCGCCGTTAAGTTCATATTTGATATTGTAAGTCTGTACAGGAGGTGCATAAGTTACAATGAATTTACCTGGTGCACCCAATCTGTTACCGCCAGAGCCTCCATTCCAATGTACAGTGATAGTTTTGTCATTTCCGTCGGCTTCTATGCTTGTTTTGGCTTTATTGAATTTGACATATCCCTTTCCGTCGATCTGTACGTGCTTAATAATACGTGTTTTGCTTGTGATCGTGAAATCATACTCGTTCGTATTTAAATAGTCATAAAAGCCTAACATATCATACGATTTAGTGTCATAGTTGCAGGTAAAAACATTTCCACCCGCATCAACATCGAAAGTAATATCGTCGCCCATTTCTAAAGTAACAT
>Ga0256405_10001492_pt1 | contig 63114 bp, 40 predicted proteins | sample RumenRJG_02DNA_FD_189096 | JGI IMG/M metagenome (GOLD analysis project Ga0256405, IMG submission 189096) | Bovine rumen microbial communities from Lethbridge, Alberta, Canada - RJG_02 | ecosystem: Host-associated > Mammals > Digestive system > Stomach > Rumen | place: Canada: Alberta... | reverse complement strand
TTCAGATTATGAAACTTGGTAAAAAGGTTCATAAATAGGAGTGGTTTTTTATGAAAAAGTTAGTTGCAACAGCAGCAGTGGCTGCTATGCTCGGATCTGCAGCATTTGCAGATGTATCAGTTGGTGCTTGGGGAAAAGCTGTAGTTGGCATTGGCAATGCAAAAAATCCTGCTGGTACAGATACTACAGACGCTGTAATTACAAACACTCAGGCTTGGGGTGGAAACGGTCCAAGAACTGGTCTTACATTCAGTGGCGACCATGACGGAGTTATCGGTTTCTCTGCACAGGCATTCTGGAACGGTGACGGGTTCGGAATTGGTGATGTCGCAACAGTTTGGTATCAGCCAATTGAGCAACTCAAGGTTTGGGTTGGAAGAGACAACTGTGGAAACCCTCTCCGTGGAGACGCTTGCTATGGCACATGGGATATGTTCCGCGTAGGAACAATGGCTGGTGCTTACCATGAAGGTTGGACTTTCCAGGGACAGACTTGTCATGGTGCTGCTATCGGTGTATTCCCGATTGAAGGACTCTCATTCTACGCTTCTTTGAATTATCCATATGCAACTGATGGACAGGCTAATGCTTATACTGATGATGCAAACCTCGCAAACGTTCTCGGACGTAAGTCAAGTTATGCTCTTGCTTATGACATCGAAGGCGTTGGTACAATCAAAGCTGGTGTTGAAGAGAAGGGAAAGGTTGCTCAGAACAAAGATGGCGAAAAGAAAGACCAGAACATCATTTCTGCTTCTTTCGAGCTCAAGGCTGTTGAGAACTTGACTTTCAACGTTGGTGCATTCATTCCTACAGTTCAGTATGCAAAGCAGGGTGATTCTGATGCTAGCGCAGCTGGTTCAAGCATCGATGATATGTACACATTCAACAGAGTTAACGCTTATGTTAAGTATGGTGTAATGGACGGCTTCAACGTTCACGCTCAGTTCGGTACAAAGCTTAACGCTCCAGATGCTGAGAAAGAAAAGGGTGACGGACAGCTCGGTTTCTTGGTTGCTGGTGGTGTAGACTACAAGATTATGGACGACTTGACTTTGTATGCTGATGCAGGCTATGCAAACGGTGTCTACATGAAGAACACAACTGCTGACCACAGCGACTGCATGAACTTCGGTCTTGGTGTAACAAAGGATTACGGCGAAGGCTGCTCAGTATCTGCTGGTTTCGTAGGTGCTACAAACGGCTACGGTATGTATGACACAACATACACAGACGGTGATAAAAAGTATCCATTCTCATGGGGAATCCCACTTGTTATCACATACAGCTTCTAATTGCCTGACGGCGTAAATAAGCGCGTATGAAAAAGCGCCCTCGGTTCATTCTGGGGGCGCTTTTTTTATGGCGGGGGAAGACATAAAAAAAAGCCTTTGCGGTTTGCAAAGGCTTTTTGGCTTCTAAAGATTGAATTCTTTGAATAGTGTATTTAAGTATTCCGAATCTACAGAAGCTCTCTTCAAATCATCAAAGCGATTCTGCGAAATAAGCAGGTTGTTTAATGAAAGAACCCTGTTCGCTCCTTTTGCAAAACCTTCTTTACGACCTTCTTCAAGTCCTTCCACACGTCCTTCTTCAAGACCTTCTAAACGTCCTTTGGCTATTGCTTGTTTCTTTTCTTCTTCTATAGCATACAAATTAGACAGATAATCGCGCTCTGCAATTTCCTGTCTAAACTGTGTCAGCCACATATCGTGGTCTGAACTTATTGTTGATAGCGACTGTTTTGCTTGCATAAGCCCTGCCTCCTTGTTTGCTAGATTATTTATCAACTCTTTTTTTGTAGGATTATCCGCATCTTTCAAGAATATCGCCCAGTTCTCAAGCGCTGTATTTTTCTCGAAATCTGCTTCTTTCTTGCTTATTTTTGGAAGTTCGATAAATACTATGTTTTGAACTCCTTTTAGCTCGCGTCCGTCTTTTGTTCTCATTGCATATCGGCTCACAATGTCGGAACAACTTGTGTCATATACGAAATCTAATACGCTGATTTGGTACGCTTGTGAAACTTTTTGCCACAAAAATCCTCTTTTCATTCCTGTCGACAAAACTCGTGCCACGTGATATTCCGCTCTTTGCCCATAATCATATTTTTGCTTGAACGCTTGCATTTCAATATTCGCTTGCTGTCCATCATCAAAGGTGCAAAGAATGTCATAATTCACATCTCTTTGACCAAAATATTCAATAATCGCACTCGATGTTTTAAGTTGTATATTTGTTATGGGCTTCTCTGTTACAGCTTCAAGAAATGATTTCAATGCACCTTGTGATTCGGGTGTAGGCTGGGTAAAAAGCGCCTTAAATGTTGAATCTACACGCGGATTTAGCAACTTCTTTTCTGCTATCATTCTCTGTGCATATTCATCTGCATTGTCAAAATCATCTATATCCATGATTTTATTATACCACATAAATAAATATGCTACAACTTTATACACAATTGACGCTATGTTGCCAAAAAAAATCTCTATCAAAGAAGTTTCTTGTCTAAGACCCTTTTTGCAATTTTCGAATATTTTCGATAAAATCAAAAATATCTATTGACACAAAGTTTGCAGTTTGATATAGTATCTATCGTTCACACATTCCCCGATTGTGTAATGGTAGCACTTCAGATTCTGGTTCTGACTGTGGGGGTTCGAATCCTCCTTGGGGAATATTTTTTTATGGTTCCTTCGAATATCGGTTTAGTTCATCGCCCTCTCAAGGCGGAGAGACGGGTTCGACTCCCGTAGGAACCGTAAAGGGCGTAAATTCATAGAATTTACGCCATCTTTTTCACTTCATTGGTTTATTGTTTTACTTCTAATTGTTCTGTCTTGAATTATCTTTTGGTGAAATCAAAAAATACAATAAAAATGAGAAATATTGTAACCAAGTTTTTGGAAAGTGTTTTCTATAGTGTTGCAAGAGCGGAAATAAAACGCCTGCGAATAATGCAAGGATTATGCGTTCTCGCTAATCTAATTTTCTTCATCCTCCTCCTTTAGGTGTCCCTGTCGTTGACAGGGGCGCTTTTTTTGTTGCCAACAAGGATTATATTTGTTTAAATTATAGGTATGAATCAAGAACTTATTATTAAGCAGGCTATTTCGGATAACAGGGAAAAACTTTCAGACCCAACTGTTATGTATAAATCTATGTTGGAGTTTCAGCAACTTTTGATGTTGTATGATGCTGGCATAAAGCAAATCACAACGAAGTTTGATATTCTTCAAGAAGAGTTCAATACTTCCTACAAGCGAAATCCTATAGAGGCTGTTCATAGTCGCATAAAAGACCCTCTGAGCATTATTGAAAAACTAGGGCGAAAGCATCTTAGTGTTTCGTATCAAAATATTGTGTCGAATCTGACTGATGTGGCTGGTGTTCGTGTTGTGTGTCCGTTTATAAGTGATGTTTATCATGTTGCAAAAATGATTACGTCGCAAAATGATATTTCGCTTATTCAAGTTAAGGATTATATCAAAGAGCCAAAAGAAAACGGCTACAGAAGTCTTCATCTTATTGTGAATGTTGATGTTTATTTGAGTGAGCAGAAGCATATTATCCCAGTGGAAATACAAATCCGCACGATTGCTATGGATTTTTGGGCAAGTCTTGAGCATCAGCTTCATTATAAGAAGGATTTCAAGATGCCTGAGAATGTGGACGAAGAGTTAAAGAATTGTGCTGACATTATCGCTCAAACTGATGAGAGAATGCAAAATCTTGCAAAGAATCTTCCTAATTTTAAGGATTATTCTGCAGACGAAACTCTTTAACTCTTGTGCTTTGTTACGCTAAAAGTTTTTTCTTTCCCCATTCGCTTAAGAGTCGGGTGGGGTCAGTTGACAAAAGAAGTTTTGCAAAAAGTTTTGCTGTCTGTGCATGAATTAGCGGAAGTGACTCACGCTCTGCTGCTGAAAAAGAACTGAGAACATAGTCAGCAATGTCTTTTCCTTCTGGTTTTCCAATTCCGAATCTCAATCTCCAGAAATCCGCTGTTCCAAGAGTTGCTTTTGTTGAGCGAAGCCCGTTATGTCCTCCGAGTCCTCCTGACCATTTGAGGCTTACAGTTCCGAATGGAAGCTCAAGCTCATCGTGAACAACAAGTATTTCGTTTGGATTGATTTTGAAAAAGTGTGCCAATTCTCCAATACTTTCGCCGCTCAAATTCATGTATGTGAGAGGTTTCAAGAAATAGATTTTTTCTGGCGCAACATCAGGAACATGAGGTTCGCCTCCGTCCTTTGTTGTCAAAAGTCCTGTTTTGGCAAATTGTGCAGCAAGTTCTTTTGTTTCAATAACGGCGTATTCACCGCGGAATTTCTCCTGATAATTTAGCACAGAAGAAAATGGCAGGCTCTTTTCAAAAAGCCATGCCGCATTATGACGCGTATTTTCGTATTCGCGTCCGTAATTACCCAAAAATGCAACAAGTGAAATCATAGTAGTTGTGATTATACAAAAAAAGAGCAGCCAATACAACGTACTGACTGCCCCAAAAGGAGAGGAGGATGCAGAAAAACAAATGTGCATAGTATGTGTGCTTTCAAAACACATTTGCATAAAACTGCAGTGATTGTTTCGAAACTACAACCATTCGACGAACGGCAAGCTTCACTTGCTCTTGCAATCACAAGGTAAATTGCGTTTCCAGCAATTTACGAACATCTTAACGCATGAAATGAAAAAAATCAAGCAAATTTCGTATTTTTTTGGAGATTTTGAACATTTTTTGACATTTAGGCAAAAATATTCGCTATGGTTTTTGAAAAATGTTAAAGATTATTGAATTCATAATGTATATATTTTTAGCCTTGTCTTGTGCAAAGTGGGAAAAATGCATAAAATATTTACAGAATTAAGCCACTGGAGGAAGTTATGGCATTAAAGCAGATTATCACAAGTCTGTTGTCAGAAGACGCATACAAGTTTTCAATGGGACAGGCAATTTATCATCAGTTTAGCGAATATAAAACAACTTGGTCATGGAAATGCCGCAATACAGACGTGCATTTTACACCTGAGATGGTTGAGGAAATAAAGAGACAGGTTCGCCTTTTTTGCGATTTGCGCTTTTCTGAAGAAGAACTTTCTTACCTTGATTCGATAAAATGGATAAAAGGTTCTTATGTTGATTTTTTGCGTCTTTGGCATCCGCGCTATGAGGACTTTGAAATCACGACTGATTCTCCTTGCGGTCTTGCAATCGAGGCTCATGGAACTTGGCTCAATACGTCAATGTATGAAATCCCGATTTTGGCAATCGTGAACGAAGTTTTCTTTAGAATGAACTACGATTATGATGAACTTTTTTCACAGTTTAAGCGCAAACTTGAAGAAAAAGTCGAAAAGCTCGTTGATGGTACTTATAATTTGGGCTCTTTCAGTGAATTTGGTCTTCGACGTCGATTGAGCGAAGAAGCGCAGGATTTGGCTGTGAAAATGCTAAAAGAAAGAAACGCTGAGTTCAAGGATTCAAAGTTCGTTGGAACAAGCAACGTCTATCTTGCAAAAAAATACGGCGTTACTCCAGTCGGCACAATGGCTCACGAATGGATTATGTGCTCAGGGCAGGGCAACCACAAGCACAATCCAGCCTATTCAAACTGGTACGCACTTGACGCTTGGGTAAAAGAATACGGCATTTTGAACGGAACGGCTTTGACCGACACAATCACAACCGACTGCTTCCTTAAAGATTTCCAGCTCACTTATGCGACTCTTTTCAGCGGTGTGCGCCACGATTCTGGCGACCCTTATGAGTGGGGCGAGAAAATGCTCAGGCATTACAAAAATCTTGGCATTGACCCAAAGACAAAGACGCTTCTTTTTAGTGACAGTCTTGATTTTGAGCGAGCAAGTGCGCTTTATGCGTATTTCAAAGACAAGGCTCGTGTTGCCTTCGGTATTGGTACTTACATCTCAAACGACACAGATGTTCCAGCCCTAAATATCGTTATGAAAGTTACGAAGTGTAATGGCGAAGATGTTGCAAAGATTTCCGATATCGCAGGAAAGGGAATGTGCAAGAATGCCGATTATGTGGATTATTTGAACCGCTGCATAAGATGGCGTATGGAGAACGAAAGCAACGGACAGCTTAGATAATAGGTGCTGATTTGCCGAAAAATCATAGTTTTTTTGCTTGAGCTGTTGACATGATTCTTATAACTTGGTATAGTACGGATACATTTCGGTGCTATAGTCCAGTTGGTAGAACAACGGACTCATATTCCGTATGTCATAGGTTCGAGTCCTATTAGCACCACTGAAAAGCATTCTGTTAATTCAGAGTGCTTTTTTTATGCTCTGTGATTTTGTTAAAAAAAATATGTACTTAGTTTGAATTTCGAGTTTAGTTAAGAATTTACAAAAAAAGCGTAAATCTTTTTAATCACCACAAAAAAACAAAAAGAAGTATGCTGAAATAAAAAACGGCGATTTTTTTCGGATACGCAGAAAGACGATTATTTACCATAGGCTCATAGTTTATTTACCACAGGTAAATAAGTTTTTTACCTTAGGTAAATACGCTATGAGCTCAAGGTAAATAGATTATGTGCTTTGGGTAAATAATAGTCTTTAACCTGAAAATTTAATCATGCGCTTTCTGCTGTTTTTGCTCAAATTTCCGTGTTTTTTGTTTTTACAAATCCCGCCAATGCTAATTTAGAAAACTCGACATTTGGGCTATTTGTCTCTTTTTCAAGTTACCCAGCCATGTTTTATAAAAAAAAATTATCCCAACTGGTTCGAATCAAACTAATTGGGATAATCCACAGAAAAACCTAAAGATTACACAAAATCTTACACCTCAAAGTTGTCAATTTCTTCCCCGATTTCAGAAATAGAACTTCGCATATCATAGACAATGCCCTTTAACTTTTCGTCTGTTTGCGACATACGAGCAGTACAAGAACTCATTATACTTACACTATTATTCATCTCGTCAGTTGCCTCTTTTAGCCGCTGCACGTCGTTCAAAATCGTCTCGTTGCCCACAGACATCTCTTTTGAAGCCCGCTTTACTTCCTCGCTTGAGTCGCTCATCGTGTGAAGAACCTGATTAATCTGTGCGCTTCCGCTTCTTTGCTCGTCCATAGCAGCCTTAATCTTCTTGACAATTTCGTCAGTTTCCTTGATTTTTGCCGAAACACCAGAAAACATCTTGCTTGTTTCATCACTCGCCTTTACAACACTGTTAATCGAATCATTGATTTTCTTGAGCTGCTCTCCAATCGTGCGAGATTGAGAAGCCGAGTTCTCAGAAAGCTTCCTGATTTCGTCAGCAACAACGCTAAAACCACGTCCTGCGTCCCCAGCGTGAGCCGCTTCGATAGCCGCGTTCATAGCAAGAAGATTTGTTTGACTTGCAATAGAAGCAATAACCTTGTTCGCCTCAAGAAGCATTTCGCTCTGACCCTCAATTTGAGTAATGCGACTATTCATCTCGCCCTGCTTCTCGTTTCCGGCAACCGACAACTCTTCCAAAGAACTGAAAGACTTCGCCATAAACTCGATAGATGATGTAACGCTGTTAATCGTGCTGAACATGTCCTCGATAGCGCTGCTTGCTTGCGTAACGCCTGCAACCTGCTTTTCAATCATAGACTCAAGCGATTCAATGTTTGCAGCGATTTCGTTCACAGCACTTGCAGTCGCATTAACACATCTTGTTTGAGTGTCTAGTTGCTGATTTACATTAGAAATACTGTGCACGATTTCAGAAACGCTGTGCGTGGACTCTTCGATTCCGATAGCAAGATTGTCTTCTGATGAAGTAAGTTTGTAGCGGGAGTTTTTAATGCCTTTCATAATCTCTTGAAGCTGCTCGACGAATTTGTTAAAGCCCTTTGTAACAGAGCCAACTTCGTCACTAGATTTCACGTCAATACGCACCGTCAAATCTGCATTGCCAGAAGCAATCTCGTTGATTTTATGCTCAAGATGATTAAGAGGCTTCAGGGCATGTCTGATACCGATGAAAATCGTTCCGACGAGAAGCAATTCAATAAACGTTGCGAAAAATGCCATATATTTTTCAATGTCGCGAGCCGTCTTGAAAACATACGAATACGGAACAGAAAATCCAAGACTCCATTTTGTGCCATTGACGGGAGCATAGACAAGCAAATCTTTGCCCTTTTTGTACTTCATCCAGCCGTATCCGCTCTCGCCCTGAATCATCTTCTTGACCATGTCGGTCATTCCTGTTGTGTCGCCGAGCTTGTCAGAATCTAGAGCGTTGGCTTTCATCGTAAGCTCTGTGTCAGAATAAAACGCAATTGTGCCGTCTTCGCCAATCAAAAGAATCTTTCCGTCTTCTGTAATTGATTTGCTTTCAAGCGCGCTTGCAAGAGTCTGATACGTGATAGAGCCTGCAAAATATCCCACAGGAGTGCTGTGCTTGCTCACCGACTTGCAGACCCAATAAACAGCGTCCGCTTGCCCAGTTCCCTCAAGGCTTGTGATGTATTGCTGGAGACCTTCGCCCTTCATTCGCCTGAAATGCTCAGAAGATGAGACATCATATTCGTTTCCGGTGTCAGAATGTGCCTTTCCTGTCGCGTAATCAACAAAAATTATCTCCTTGAAATCCTTGCTTCGAATATCGCTATGGTCCTCAAGCCACTCGACAACAGTGTCAGTCGTAAACTCTGTGTCGCGAATAACGTCGCTCATCGTGTACATGCGCATTTGCTGCATAAACTTTGAGTTACGCTGATTGAGATTTGTCGCAAAAGACTTTGTGAGTGCTTCCATCGAGGAAATCACGCTCTCTTTGCTAGATTTGAAAACCTTGTTCACGCTGAAAACCATAAAGACGCCGAACATGATAATGATTTCAACACCGACCGTGATACTGAATCTGCTGGAGATTCTTTTCAATTTTCCCTTGATGGCTCTGCTCATAGACGCTTACTCCTTACCATTATTTTAAGAAAGGACTTTTTATACGTCAACTTATAAATTTTTTTTATAAAGCCATTTGACTCGGAAGCACTCCAATCAAACAAGGCGGGTGCTGAAACTTTTTTCAGCATGACACAAACAAAACAAAACGCGGTCATTGAGCAAAGTCGAAATGAGCAAAAAACTTTTTCTGCTCATTAAGTGCACTTAACGAGCTCCTTTTTTTTCTGGGAAGCAATTAAGTGCACTTAACGGCTTCCTTTTTTTTCTGGGAGACAATTAAGTGCACTTAACGGCTCGCTTTTTTTTCTGGGAAGCAATTAAGTGCACTTAACGAGCTCCTTTTTTTCTTGGGAAGCGATTAAGCGCACTTAACGCTCAATTTTGGATTTTTTTTTCGTTAAGTCGTGCGCTTGTTTCTTCAAAAAAAAATCTGGAACTGCAATTATGCTGCATAAAGAAAAATAATACTAAAGGGATTGCATAAAAATACAAATTTTTGTATATTCGTCTTAACAAACGATGACGTTTGATGCGGCAGTCCGCAAAGTCCTTTTTGGATTTTCGTGAACTGCGGCGTCAGACGTCATTTTTTTTACACTTTTGGAAAAGAAGGGAGTGTTTAGGTTTTATGGGCAAGAAGCAAGAGAGTAAAAGTGGGCTTTATGAGCCGTCGTTCGAGCATGATAACTGCGGAATCGGCGCGATTGTCAGCATTGATGGCGTGGCTTCAAGAAAGATTGTTGACAGCGCGCTTGAAATCGTCGAAAAACTTGAGCATCGCGCAGGAAAGGACGCGACTGGCGAAACTGGCGACGGCGTCGGCATTATGCTTCAGATTTCACACGAGTTTTTCAAAAAAGAAGCGGCGAAAATCGGCATAACGGTCAAAAATGCGCGTGAATACGGCGTCGGAATGATTTTCTTTCCGACCGACAAGCTAAAAAGGGCTCAGGCGCAGAAGATGTTTGAGTTTTTGTGCGAGAAAGAAGGGCTTCATTTCTTGGGCTGGCGAAATGTGCCTGTCAACAGCGATGTTTTGGGAAAGAAGGCTCTTGAGTGCATGCCTGTTATTATGCAGTGCTTTATTGAAAAGCCTTCGTACATAAAAACTGCTCTTGATTTTGACCGAAAACTCTACATTTTGCGACGTCAGTTCGAGCAGTCGACGCTTGGCACTTATGTGTCGTCTCTTTCGAGCCGCACTATCGTTTACAAGGGAATGTTCCTTGTTAAGCAGCTGCGCACTTTCTATTGCGACTTGCAGAGCGCAGAATATACTTCGGCTTTGGCGATTGTTCATTCACGATTCTCGACGAACACAAATCCGAGCTGGGAGAGGGCGCACCCGAACCGCTTTATCGCTCATAATGGCGAAATCAATACGATTCGCGGAAATGCGGACAGAATGCTTGCCCGAGAGGAAACAATCTCGTCTTCGGTTTTGAGCGATGAGGATATTCGCAAGGTTCTTCCTGCGATTGACGCAAGTGGCTCGGATTCGGCGATGCTCGACAACACGCTTGAGTTCTTGGTGATGAACGGGCTTCCGCTTGCGCTTGCTGTGATGATTTGTATTCCTGAGCCTTGGAAGCACGACAATGCGATGAGCAGTCAGAAGCGCGACTTCTATCATTATTGGGCTACGATGATGGAGCCTTGGGACGGACCTGCCGCGATTCTTTTCTCTGACGGCGATGTGCTTGGCGCAACGCTTGACCGCAACGGTCTTCGTCCAAGCCGTTATTATATCACAAAAGACAATCTGCTCATTCTTTCATCTGAAGTTGGTGTTCTCGATATTCCAGAAGAGAACATTGTGAAAAAATCGCGCCTTATGCCGGGACGTATTCTTCTTGTGGACACTGTTCAAAAGCGCCTTATTTCTGATGAGGAGTGCAAAAAGTTCTATGCGACTGAACACCCGTATGGCGAATGGCTTGACCAGCACCTTCTTCATTTGTCAGAGCTTCAAATTCCGAACAAAAAGATACCAGTTTCGCCTCAGGAGCAGCGCGATATTCTTTATAAGGCGTTCGGTTGGAACTTTGAAGATGTAAACGAGATGATTTTGCCAATGGCGAAAAACGGTGTTGAGCCGACTGCTTCAATGGGTGTGGACACGCCTCTTGCTGTTATGAGCGAAAAGCACCCTCCGCTGTTTTCGTACTTCAAGCAACTTTTTGCGCAAGTTACAAACCCACCGATTGACTCTTTGCGCGAAAAGATTGTTACTGACACGACTGTTTATGTTGGCTCTGACGGCAATCTGCTAAAAAGCGAGAGCAAAAACTGCACTGTGCTTGAAATCAATAACCCAATTTTGACTGGCGTTGATGTTTTGAAGATAAAGGCGCTCGATAAAAAGGGTTTCAAAGTTGGCGTGATTTCGCTTCTTTATTACAAGAACACTTCGCTTGAAAAGGCGATTGATGAGCTTTTTGTTTCGGTTGAGCGAGAATATCACAACGGCACGAACATCATCATCTTGTCTGACCGCGGCGTTGACGAAAACCACACAGCAATTCCGTCGCTTTTGGCAGTCAGCGCTGTTGAGCAGCATTTGATTCGCACCAAAAAACGCACTGCTGTTTCAATAATCCTTGAAAGCGCCGAAATCCGCGATGTTCATCAAGCTGCAATGATTTTGGGCTATGGAGCGCGCGCGGTCAATCCGTACTTGGCTCACGAGTGCATTGCAGAGCTTATTGACAGAAGGCTTTTGGACAAGGATTATCACACAGCAATCGAGGATTACAACAAAGCTCTTTTGAACGGCATTGTAAAAATCGCAGCAAAAATGGGTATTTCCGCGATTCAATCTTATCAGTCCGCGCAGATTTTCGAGGCTGTCGGCATTGACAAGAGCGTCATCGACAAGTATTTCACAAACACTGTGAGCCGCGTTGGTGGTATCACGCTCAAAGAAATCGAAGAAGACGTGAACTTCAGGCACAACAGCGCTTACGACCCTCTGGGGCTTGCAACCGACACGCATTTGGACAGCACTGGAAACCACAAGTTCAGACGCGGAAATGCTGCCGAAGACCATCTTTACAATCCAGAAACGATTATCGCTTTGCAACGTTCAACGCAGAGCGGAAGCTACGAGAAGTTCAAGGAATACACGGCTCTAGTCGACAGCGTTGAGCACCCGCACACACTTCGCGCCATGCTTGATTTTGACCGCTCGAAAGTCAGCGCAGTCGATATCAGCGAGGTTGAAAGCGTTGATGAAATCGTAAAGCGATTCAAAACTGGCGCTATGAGTTATGGCTCAATTTCTGAAGAAGCGCACAAGTGCATGGCGGAGGCGATGAACCACCTGCACGGAAAGTCTAACTCTGGCGAGGGCGGTGAAAAGCCTGAGCGTCTTGGAACGATTTACAACAGCGCGATTAAGCAGGTTGCTTCTGGTCGTTTTGGCGTTACGGAAGAGTATTTGCTTTCTGCAAAAGAAATCCAAATCAAAATGGCTCAGGGCGCAAAGCCTGGAGAGGGTGGACATCTTCCTGGAAAGAAGGTCTATCCGTGGATTGCCAAAACAAGATACGCAACTCCTGGCGTTTCCCTCATTTCGCCGCCACCGCACCACGACATTTATTCAATCGAGGATTTGGCAGAGTTGATTTATGACCTCAAGAACGCAAACCGAAGCGCACGCATTTCAGTAAAGCTCGTCAGCGAGGCGGGGGTCGGCACGATTGCGGCAGGCGTTGCAAAGGCGGGCGCGCAGGTCATCTTGGTGAGCGGTCACGACGGCGGAACAGGCGCGGCTCCGATTTCGTCAATTCACCACGCGGGCTTGCCGTGGGAGCTGGGACTTGCCGAAACGCACCAGACGCTTATCCAGAACGGACTTAGAAGCCGTGTTGTCATCGAAACAGACGGAAAGCTCATGAGCGGACGCGATGTTGCGATTGCGTGTTTGCTCGGCGCGGAGGAGTTCGGCTTTGCAACAGCGCCGCTTATCACGATGGGCTGTATGATGATGAGAGTTTGCAACCTCGACACATGCCCGTTCGGTGTCGCAACACAAAACGAAGAGCTTCGAAAGCGATTTAAAGGAAAGCCTGAATATGTTGAGAACTTCATGCGCTTCATCGCTGAGGAACTTCGCGAGATTATGGCTTCTCTTGGACTTCGCTCGATTGACGAGATGGTCGGTCGCACAGATTTGCTCACGCTCAAAGAAAAAAGCCCGACGAAAAGAGCCGCTCTCATTGATATGAGCCGCATTATCGGCTTTAAGGCGAATGAAACTGACAAGCAGCATTTTTATCCAGAAGATGTTTATGACTTCGGGCTTGAAAAGACAATCGATGAGAACATTCTTTTGAAAAAATTTGCAAAAGCGCTTTCCACAGGAAAAAAGACAAGTGCAGACATCAATGTTTCTTCAACGAACCGCACAGTCGGAACAATCCTCGGCTCAGAAATCCAAAAGAAATTCGGCTCAACTCTTGCCGACGACACATTCACCGTCAACTGCACAGGCGGCGGCGGACAAAGTTTTGGAGCATTTATCCCGAAAGGACTCACACTCCGCCTTTCAGGTGATGCAAACGACTATCTTGGAAAAGGACTTTCTGGCGGAAAAATTGTTGTTTGCCCGCGTGAGAATGCGCCTTACAAAGCAGAAGAGAACGTGATTGTCGGAAACGTCGCGCTTTTCGGGGCAACAAGCGGAGAAGCGTTCATAAACGGCATTGCAGGCGAGAGATTCTGCGTCAGAAACTCAGGCGCGACAGTCGTTGCAGAAGGCGCTGGCGACCACGCTCTTGAATATATGACAGGAGGCACTGCCGTTATCCTCGGACAGACTGGAAAGAACCTCGCAGCTGGAATGAGCGGCGGTATCGCGTATGTTCTGGACGAAAATCACGACCTTTATCTAAAGCTCAACAAAGAACTTGTTACGATGAGCGCTGTCGAGGATTCTCACGATGTCAAAATCCTTCGCTCCCTCATTGAAAAGCACGCCGCCGAAACAGGAAGCAAACTGGCAAAGAAAATCCTTTCTGACTTCGACGCTTATCTTTCGCACTTCAAAAAGATTATTCCGAACGATTATCAGAAAATGCTTTCTGCAATAAGCGTTGGAGAGTCTCGCGGACTTTCGCACGATGAGGCTGTTCTTGAAGCGTTCAAGAAGATTACTAGCGGAAAATAAAAGGAGATTAAAATGGGAAAGAACACAGGCTTTTTGGAATACAAAAGAGAAAATAACACGGCGATTGCTCCTCTTGAGCGCATCTCCAACTTCAAGGAGTTTCACCCGCAACTTAGCGAAGCAGAGCGAAAAAAACAGGCTGCTCGCTGCATGAACTGCGGCGTTCCGATGTGCCAGAGCGCCGTCCGCCTTTCGGGAATGGTTACGGGTTGCCCGCTTCACAACCTGATTCCAGAATGGAACGACTTGCTTTATAACGGTCAAATCGATATGGCTTACGACAGGCTCTCGAAAACATCGAGCTTCCCGGAGTTTACCTCCCGCGTTTGCCCGGCGCTTTGCGAAAAGGCTTGCAACTGCGCCGAGGAGGGCGACTTGCAGAAAAGCGTCTCAGTTCGCGAGAACGAACTTTTCATAATCGAAGAAGCCTTTTCTCGCGGGTTTGTCAAAAGCCGCCTTCCGAAAATCCGCACCGACAAAAAGATTGCCGTAATCGGCTCAGGTCCGTCGGGCTTGGCTTGCGCAGACCTCTTGAACAGACGCGGTCACAACGTAACGGTGTTCGAGCGGGAAGACAGAGTAGGCGGTCTTCTGATGTACGGAATCCCGAATATGAAACTTGAAAAGCAAATCGTCTGTCGTCGCGTGAGTCTTATGGAAGGCGAGGGCGTGAAGTTCGTGACGGGTGCGGACGTCGGGCGGAACGTCAGCGCTGAGGAAATATTGCGCGATTTTGATGCCGTCGCTCTCTGCCTCGGAGCAAAAAAGGCGCGCGCCTTGAACGTTCCGGGCGCTGACGGAAACGGCGTTATGTTCGCGGTTGACTTTTTGAAGAGCGTCACAAAAAGCCTTTTGGATAGTGAGCTCAAAAACGGCGCTTTCTTCAATGTCGAGGGAAAAAACGTCGTCGTCATCGGAGGCGGAGACACTGGAAACGACTGCGTCGGAACTTGTATCCGTCTTGGGGCGGCAAATGTGACACAGCTTGAGATGCTCTCAAAGCCGCCTGTCGAGCGCGCGAGCAACAACCCGTTCCCAGAGTGGCCAAAAACGCTGAAAACCGATTACGGTCAGGAAGAAGCAATCGCAAAGTTCGGAAAAGAGCCTCGCATTTGGGAAACGACAGTAAAAGAGATTTATCTTCGTGACGGAAACGTCTGCGGCTTGAAGACTGTCGAAGTCGAGTTCAAGATGATTGACGGAAAGAGGACGCTCGTTGAGCGCGAGGGAAGCGAGAAAGAGATGGACGCGGATTTGATTCTTGTTGCCGCGGGCTTTTTGGGCGCTGAAGATTACGCGCCTCAGGCTTTCGGAGTGCCTCTTTCCGCAAGAAGCACCGTGATTTGCGAGAACGCGGACTCTTATCAGACGGCGTGCGAGAAAGTTTTTGCCGCAGGAGATGCCCGTCGCGGTCAGTCGCTCGTAGTTTGGGCAGTGAGCGAGGGCAGGGAGTGCGCCCGCGCCATCGATAAATATTTGATGGGCTACACAAACCTGTAAAAAATGTTTTCGCTTTTTTTCTACGAGGCTCACTTTTAAAAAGGCGCTTCGTAGTTTAAACGATGTTCGTTTTGCATGCTGGAAATCAATCGTAGTGGCTACGAAGCGTTTTTGGCATGCGGGAAATCAATCGTAGTTTAAACGACGGACGTTTTGCATGCTGAAAATCAATCGTAGCGGCTACGAAGCGCCTTTTGGGCGCGGGAAGTCAATCGTAGAAACTACGAGGCTCGTTTTTCCAAAAAGGCGCTTCGTTTTAAAAAAACGCACCTCTCTTTTTTGAAAGGTGCGCTTTTTTTTGAGAGGTTTTCAAAAGTTTCTCATTTTTGCTAGAATGAGAAATCATTTGGAAGTGTTATAAAAAGTATGCTGATATAGAACAGTGTCATTTTGAGCGGAAAACGGCGATTAGCCGTTTGAAGTCGAAAAATCTGCTAAAACACTGTCCGTAGCGTTGTTTTTGTTAGGAGTAGATTCTTCGACTTCTCATCAACTTGCGCTCTCTACGCTCAGAATGACAATATGGTTTAGCATACTTATTGTAACATCACCAATCATTTTATGGAGAAAAAATGAGCTTCACTGGAACTATTTTTCGTTATGCCGCAATCTTCTTCATTGCAACATTCTCAATATTCCAAGCCAGCGCACAGACAAGTAGCGATGAGTATGAGCGGTTGTATGATTTTCTTTCTGGATACCTAAAAAACGACCAAGAGCTTCTAAAGCGTTCTCTCATAGCGCAGTCAAAACAGCTTTCGCAAAAAGTCGCAAGCATCGAAAACGGCACAGCACTGGAACTCACGAGCGGCAATGTAAAAATCACTTCGAGAAACGGCGATACAAAAATAGAACTCGAACCGAAAGCAGAACTTTCCCTGCCATTTCTAAAAGATGCAAAACTGAACGCAGACATTCCAATTGAAATTGAGGACGGAGAAAAGAGAGTTTCAGACGGAGAACTTTCTGCTGGCATTGCCCTCATCTCTGGCGCTTGTGCCTCAAGACACGCAAAGCTGCTCAAAGCTGAACGCGCACGAAAAGAAGCCGAGCGCGCTGTTAAAGACAGAGCAATTGCCGCCGAAAAAGAGTTTTACACCAAGCTCAAAAAGCTCTACGATTACGCAATTTCCGCCATAGACGAAAAAAATGACTTGTACGAAGACACTTTTGACCTCGCAGAGATTGCCGCAAAAGGCTATGGCAAAGACTCTGCGAAATACAGCTCGGCATATATGGAAGTGCAAGCCGACCTCCTCGACACCGTGCAGAAAATGCGTCGGTTGGAACGCGAAACGGCGATATTTGCCCGTCGGTGCGGTTTTTCCTACAAAATCACAGACCTTTCGGACACAAGCACGATTCCTGAATTGGAAGGTGCTCTGAAATCTGTCCTTGATTTTCTGCCCGACGCAATACCGAGCGTAAAAGCCTTGGACGCGCGCTCATTTCCAAAAGACGCATACGCACAAAAAGAAAGCGCTCTCTACAGCCAAAAGCTCGGCGCGCTCGAACGGCAAGCAGACAGCTCCGTCACGTTCCGAGCCGTTGGACTTTACACGCTCAACGACTCTGCTTGTGAATCCGACACAGCGGGAGGAGGGCTTTCGCTTGCTGTCCGCGGACTTTCTGCCTACGCGGGAGTTGCGCTTCCCACTAGCACCAAGCTTTTTCCTGACACCGAGCCTGTTTCGACAGACAAATCCCCTGTATACACGTTTTCCCTTGCGCTTTCGCCGAACGATTTTAGAACAGAGCATCTGGAGCGCAAACAGCACGAGATAAACGCAGAGCTTGAAAATAACGCAATTTCAAGCGCAGATGATTCGTATGAAAACGATGTGCTTGAAAAAGAGCTGAACTTGAAAGACATTGAATGGGCTCATCGCTCGTACAGCCGCAATTACGAGCTTTATTCTGCGCTTGAGCGAGATATGATGAGCTGGAGAGGTGCGGTGAAGGTCAGTGAGTTCGATTACATTGAAGCTCGGGATAAGTGCGACATCGCCGCCTTGAATCTGCTTGTAAATGCGGCAGAATATATCATTTACAATAACGAAACAAAGCTCCTCTTTCACGCCGACTAAAAAAAACACCCGTTCGATTTTGGTGAACGGGTGCAAAAAGTGTTTTGTTTTTTACCAAACGAGGAAGCTCAATCGGTAAACGCCAGGGCGCACGCGATATTCTTCCATCGTGTCAGGACCGCAAGCCGCCGTTCCGACTCCGCGCTGGAATGCGTCGATTGAAAGCGTGTAGTATCCGCCTTCGCCTTCGCTCGTGTCGGTGAGTTCCGCAGTGTGCTCGCACTTCCACAAGTCAGCGTCAGTGTATTTCGACACGCAGAACGAGAACGGCGTGGTAGATTCAACGTGGAACGATTTTCCGCCGCCTGTGAACTCGATGTATCGCGTGTCGCATCTGTCACCGTTTTGCTGCGGGACGATGTAGGGAACGCCCATTTCAGCGATTGGCTTTTCAAAAAGTCCAAGAAGGGCGCCCTCTTTTCTGTCGCAGTAACATTCGTGCTCGCCTCGTCCGTACCAAGCAACGTCGGTGTAGCTTGCAGGGATTTTGAACTGAACGCCAGCGCGCGGATATTCTTTTATGCTGTTCTCAAGACTTAATTCAATGTCGATTTTGAGGGCACTCTTTCCGTTCGGGGATTTGACTTTCTTTACGGTCTTTCTCATCTCGCCAAAATGAACTTTCTTTGTTGCCTTGTCGCCAGAATCAATGCTGAACACGCCGAGCGCGGTTTCTGTGATTTTGGCATTCAAGATGTCTGTGTCTATCCATTCAGCCGCAATCTTTTGATTGAAGCCCGTAACATCGCCCAATATGTCGCGATATGGCAAAATGCGCTTGATGACGTCGTTTTCAAGAAGCGCTCTTGAAACTGAAGGCTGGCATTTTTCTGAGCTGTCTAGTGCGATTGCATCTGCTTCGTTCGCTGAGCTTTGCGCAAACTGAATGAGCCCTGCAGAAGCGTGGAGTACGCTTTCGTCTGATGAGCAGAGCGCGCCAGAAGCGGCAAAGGCTGTTTTTGAGGCATAAACAAAGTCTGCGTGGAACACGATTTCATCGCTGTCTTTGTATGAAACTTCGCTGATTTGCGGAAGTTCAACCGTGAAGCGTTCGTTCGGAGCGATTTTTGGCAACTTGACAGAGCCTTTTTTTGCGACCTTGCCGTTTTTGAAGAGCGTCCAGTTCATCTTGAGAGTTGAAAGCGGCAAGAAATCAAAGCGGTTTTCGACTTCGAACGTGCCGTTTTCTTTGTGGAGTGTGTGAAGTCTGACTGGTGCAAAAAGATAGCGACATTCTTCCATCGCGGGCTTTGGACTCATGTCTGGAAAGTTAATTCCGTTCAAGCAAAAGTCTGCGTCGTGCGGGAATTCGCCAAAGTCGCCTCCGTATTTCCAATACTTTTTGCCGTTCATTTCTGCGGCGATGCCTTGGTCAACCCAGTCCCAAATGAAGCCGCCCTGAAGTCCGTGAGTGCTTTCTATCGCTTTCCAGTAATCACTCAAGGAGCCGTTTGCGTTTCCCATTGCGTGTGAGTATTCGCACATAATAAGAGGGCGATAGTCATCGTAGTTCTTTGCGTATCGCACGATGAGGTCGATTTCAGGATACATCGGGCTGATAAGGTCGGTAATGCCTTTGCCGCGAGCGAGCGATTCTTCCGTGAATCCGCCTTGATGGAACGCCGGGCGGATTGCGCCCTCGTAATGCACGATGCGGTACGGGTCAACACGGCGAACCCAAGCAGACATTGCGCAGTGAGTTGCTCCATCTCCCGACTCGTTGCCAAGCGACCAGCAGAAAATGCTTGCGTGGTTCTTATCGCGGCGCACCATTCGCTGAAAACGCTGCATATACGCGGCTGACCATTCATCGCTTCGAGCCATATAATCATAATAGCAGTGGTTTTCGATGTTTGCTTCGTCCATAAGCAGAATGCCGTATCGGTCGCAAAGGTCATACCAGCGCTCGTCATCTGGATAATGGCAAGTGCGGACTGCGTTAAAGTTGTAGTTCTTCAGAATCTTCACATCGCGCACCATCTCGGCTGTCGAAAGAGTCTTTCCGTGATACTCGGAATGTTCGTGACGGTTAACACCGTGGATATAGACCATTTTTCCGTTAATCAAAAGCTCTCTGTTCTTGATTTCTACGCTCTTAAAGCCTGTCGTAAATGCCAAAGACTCAATGTATCGTCCCGCGTCCCCGTTTTCGTTGGCTTCAAAGAGGCTCAATGTTACAACGTAAAGATTTGGTGTTTCGTGGCTCCAAACTCGCACATTTGGAACATCAATGTTCGCCGACACCATATTGATATTGTCTTTGATGTCGTAAGCGCCTTTCATTTCGCCCTCAGCAACAAGCTTTCCAGCCTTGCCACAACACGCTTCTCCCTCAAGAGTGTGCACAGTGTAGCGAATTACGCGCTTAATGCTCTTCATCTCGGTGTAAGTCTTTCGTGTAACTTCAGCGCCTGCTTCGTCATAGCCAAGCGTTGCATAAAGCGAAAGCGAGCCGTTCTTGCCCTCCAGCTTTGGAAGAGCTTGAACGTCCTCAATGAATGAGCTTTCTGTGGAATAAAGATAAACGCTTCTGTTAATTCCGCCAAACCACCATTCATCTTGGTCTTCAATGAAAGAAGCATCGCTCCAGCGGATAACCTTGATTTTTATTTCGTTCTCGCTGTCAAAGTTCAAGTATGGCTCAATGTCAAACTCGCACGGTAAACGACAATCTTTTGAAAGACCTATTTCCTTTCCATTAACATAGACAATCGTAACGCTTTCTGCGCTCCCTATATGAAGCACAACACGACGAGAGCGCCACTCTGACGGCACTCTAAGACTCAAGCGATAAACGCCCGTTGGGTTTTTCTCTGGCACATTCGGCGGCAAGTTATCGAACGGCATTTGCACATTCGTGTACCAAGGAGAGCTGTAGCCCTGCAAAGTCCACGTTCCTGGCACTTTGATTTTTCCCCACTGAGCGCCATTTTCGTCAGCGTCTGGGCTTTCAAAAAAAGCAAAATCCCATTCACCGTCAAGGCTCTTAAAATACGGGCTTTTTGTTTCAGGGCAAGCTTCTGGACCTGCGGCAACTTCATCTCTTGCCATTTCTGCGTTATTGTAATGAATAAACGGACTCGTCATCTTAAGACGGTTCACGGATTGAATTTCAGGGTTTTCCCAGACCTTTTTCATAGAAATATTCCTCTTATGATTCAAAAAATATTTGTATTCGACCATTATAAATCATATATTCATTATGCGCAAAATTTTTGCTATCAAAAACGATGAGATTAAAAATCGTGCCCCGAGAAGGGCAAACCCCTTGCACAATTTACTTGCCGTATGTTGCTTCGATTTCTGCGATTTTGTCGCGTATTGCAGCCGCTTGCTCGTACTCAAGCCGTTCTGCCGCTTCCATCATCTCTTTTTTGAGTGCATTGATAAGCTTGTGTCGTTCGCTTGAAACAAAAAGGTTCGCGCTCTTTTGCAAAACAGACAGCTCCACGCCCACGTTTTCAGCCGCATCGGTCTGCTCGTGAACAAGGATATCTTCAACTGCCTTGCTGATTGTGTGCGGCGTAATTCCGTGCGCTTTGTTGTACGCTTGTTGTATTTCGCGACGGCGTCGGGTTTCGTCGATGGCTTCTTTCATTGCAGGGCTCATATGGTCAGCGTAAAGGGCAACCATTCCGTTTTCGTTTCGTGCAGCACGCCCGATAATCTGAATCAAGCTGGTAGTTGAGCGCAAAAAGCCGATTTTGTCTGCGTCAAGAATTGCGATAAAGCTCACTTCAGGAAGGTCAATGCCCTCGCGCAAAAGGTTAATGCCGATTAGAACATCGATTTCGCCCGAACGCAAGGATTTTAATATGTCCACGCGCTCAAAGGTGTCGATTTCACTGTGGATATATTTGACTTTGAGGTCAAGCTCAGTTAGATACTCGGTCAAGTCTTCAGCCATCTTCTTTGTCAGCGTCAAAATAAGGCTTCTCTCTTTCTTTTCTATTCGTGCTTTGACTTCCTTGTAGATGTCTTCCATCTGCCCTTCGCTTGGTCTAACATCTACAATCGGGTCAAGCAATCCCGTTGGGCGAATGAGTTGCTCCACAACTTGCGTGCTTTGCTTTATCTCCTGCTCGCGCGGTGTTGCTGTAACGTAGATGACTTGATTGAGTTTTTTCTCGAACTCGGCAAACTTGAGCGGACGGTTATCCAATGCGCTCGGCAAGCGGAAGCCAAAGTTGACCAGATTTTGCTTTCGGCTTCGGTCTCCCTCGTACATTGCTCCAATCTGTGAAACGGTAACGTGAGCTTCATCGATAAGACAGAGAAAATCATCGGGGAAGTAATGCAGCAGTGTCGCGGGTGGGTCGCCAGCCTTGCGCTTTGCAATCGGAGCAGAATAGTTCTCAATTCCAGAGCAATAGCCCATCTCGTTCATCATCTCCACGTCGTAGGTGGTGCGTGTTTTTAGGCGTTCAGCTTCAAGCATTTTGCCCTGAGAGCGCAAGAACTCAACTTGTTCGTTCATCTCTGATAAAATGCGCTCGCTTGCTTCTTTTATCATCGATTCAGGCACGACAAAATGCTTTGCAGCGTAGAACTTCACTTCGTCTAGCTCTTCAACCACGTTGCCCGAAATTGTTTCAAATCGCACAATGCGCACAACCTCATCAAAGTCAAGATAAATGCGATATGCTTGGTCTGTTTCCATATACGGCGGGAAAATCTCCATAGTGTCGCCTTTTATGCGGAAGTTGCCACGTTCCAAAATTGCGTCGTTTCGGCTGTATTGTAGCGAAATAAGCTCTCGGGCAAATTTTCCAAAATCAAGCTCTTCGCCCTTCTCGGCGTGCAATGTCATCTCTTTATATAAATCTGGCATACCCAAGCCGTAAATGCAGCTCACGGTCGCCACCACGATAACGTCCCGCCTCTCCATAAGCGCGTATGTTGCAGAAAGGCGAAGTTTGTCTATCTCTTCATTGACAGCAGCGTCTTTTTCAATATACAAATCACGAGCAGGAACGTAGGCTTCTGGCTGATAATAATCGTAGTAGCTTACGAAATACTCTACAGCGTTATTCGGGAAAAAGTGCTTGAACTCGCGGTAAAGCTGTGCTGAAAGCGTTTTGTTGTGGCTGATGATGAGCGTGGGCTTTTGCACTTTCTCTATGATTTTTGCCATCGTGAACGTCTTTCCAGAACCTGTAACGCCCTTTAGTGTTTGGTATCTATCGCCCCGAAGCACGCCTGCTGCGAGTTTTTCTATTGCTTCTGGCTGGTCGCCCGACGGTTCATAAGCTGAAACTACTTCAAACTTTCGCATATTTTCTTCTCCTTGAATGTTCAAGTTAGATTATAAACGGTATGCGCTTTTATTTCCACAAGACAAAAGACGCCAAAACTACCAATTGCAGAGATTGAGCGAAATGCGCTATATTTTCCACAAGCAATATAAGGAGAAATGATGAAACTTTATTCAAAGCACCACCTTGTAATAACATCTTTGATTAGTATCACAGCAGGCGCAATCATTGCGCTTTCCGTTCAAAATGCCACTTTCCCGGCAAAAGACAATGCCGAGGAGAAAAAAATCGAAACAGAAGAAAGTGAGCCAATCTCACAATCCACTTCTCTCAAAAGCTTAATGAGCGGCGAGAACGCAGATGAAAGCGACAATAGCGACAATGCGATAAACGTTGCAGTGACATCTTCAGCCTACACACAAGACGAAGCGCAGAATGTCAGCGTTTATGAAAAATGCAATGAAGCCGTTGTCAACATCACAACACAAACAATGAGCTACGACTGGTTTTATCAGCCTTTGGGCTTGCAGGACTCAGGCTCAGGAAGTGGCTCAATCATTGACAAACGCGGTTACGTCGTAACGAACGTCCACGTCATCGAAAACGCCGCGAAAATCACGATTTCCCTTTCAGACGGCACAAGCTATGAGGGAAAAGTCGTCGGAAGCGACAGCGAATGTGATATCGCAGTCTTGAAATTCGACGTTCCGTCAAATGTGAGCCTCAAGACAATCGAGTTCGGCTCAAGCGACAACCTCAAAGTCGGACAAAAAGTCATCGCAATCGGAAACCCATTCGGTTTGGAGCGCACAATGACAACAGGTATCGTTTCGGGGCTGGGACGCCCGATTCAGGAGTCAAACGGCCCTCTTATCCGCAATATGATTCAAACAGACGCTGCCATAAATCCCGGAAACTCAGGAGGCCCTCTCCTTGACTCAAGCGGAAAGATGATTGGCATAAACACGATAATCTATTCCAATTCAGGCTCGTCTTCAGGCGTCGGCTTTGCAATCCCTGTTTCAACAGCGCGCCGCGTCGTTGCGGACTTAATCCAGTACGGAAGAGTAAACCGCGGAGTCATCAACGCAACAATGTACCCGATTTCAACATTGACTCGCTACGTCCGATTCCCGTCTAGCGTCAAAGGTGGAATCCTCGTCAGCGAAGTCGAAAGCTCAAGTAATGCCGAAATCGCAGGCCTCAAAGGCGGAACGAGAGAAAACGCCCTCAATTTGCGAACACGACGCGGCATCATCTCGATTTACGTTGACGGAGACATCATCACCGCAGTCGACAACATCAGCGTAAGCTCACAAGCCGATTTCGACAGCGCCCTCGAAGACAAACGACCCGGAGACACCGTGACTCTCACCGTTTACCGAAACGGCAAGAGCGAAAAAATCAAAATCAAACTCGACGGCAACTCTTCCAATATCTAAAAAAGCCAATCCTGCATCAAAAATTGTGTCTGAGACCCCGAAACAAGTTCGGGGCGACAAAAAACTTCGAGTTTTTGAACAACTGAAACATCACGGAGATGGAGAAAAATATGCGATTAATTTTTGTTCGCCATTGCGACCCAGATTATGAAAAAGATTCTCTGACAGAAAAAGGCTTCAAAGAAGCGTCTTTCTTGAGTGAGCGCGTGAAAAACTGGAACATAGCCAAAGCCTATTCCTCCCCGATGGGAAGAGCGCTCACCACAGCGAAAACCGCGCTTTCAAAAAACGAGTATCTTCAAAAGAGCGAAATCAGCGTTTTGCCATGGCTTCGAGAGTTCAATTATCCCGTAATTGACACAGTGACAGGCGAAAAACGTATCGCTTGGGATTTGCTGCCCGGATTTTTTCACCGACAAAAAGAACCGCGATTTAATGGATTTTGAAAGCTGGCAAAATAACGACTTTTTGAAAACAGGCGACATCGCCACACTTTATAAAACAGTCTGTGACGGACTCGACGGCATCCTTGAAGAGTTCAATTACAAGCGCGACGGCTTGATTTACAAAACCGACAGAAAAGAAGGGCAGAGCGACTTTTTGGCAAAATCCCACGATGTCTTTAAAGACTTCGTGGACGACAGAACCGTCGTAATTTTTTGCCATCTAGGCGTAATGTTTGCAATGATGTCGCATTTACTAAATATATCCGCGCCTTGCTTGTGGCAAAACTTTTTCGTCGCTCCTTCTTCCGTCACAATCCTCAACAGCGAAGAGCGAAAACCTTGTATCGCCTCTTGGCGCGTCCAGCAGCTCGGAGACACCGCGCATTTGTACGTCAAAGGCGAGCCGCCAAGTTCCTCAGGCTATTTCGCCAGCGCCTTCCCTCTCTAAAAGCGTGTCATTCTGAGCAAAGAGAGCGAATGCGAACGAAAAAATGTGTCATTCTGAGCGTAGTGAACGCCAGTGAACGAAGTCGAAGAATCTGACCATACACAACCAAAGTCATTATGAAAAAAGAAAGCCAGATTCTTCGACTCCTGCCTTCTTGCGCCGTTTTCCGCTCAGAATGACAAAGTAAACCCCGTTCCGAGTCACCGACGGCGTTTCCACACTTATGGAAAGCACATTCCGAGTCACTGGCGGTGTTTCCCACGTTTTTGGGAGGCGAAAAAGAGCGCGGACAGTGTGTCATTCTCAAGCGAATAGAGTCAAAGCGTGCTGAAAACGCGTGTCATTCTGAGCGAAGTGAACGCCAGTGAACGAAGTCGAAGAATCTGACCATACACAACCAAAGTCATTATGAAAAAAGAAAGCCAGATTCTTCGACTCCTGCCTTCTTGCACCGTTTTCCGCTCAGAATGACAAAGTAAACCTCATTCCGACTCACTGATGGCGTTTCCACATTCATGGAAAGCACATTCCGAGTCACTGGCGGCGTTTCCACAGTTATGGAAAGGGCATTCCGAGTTCCCGACGGCGTTTCCACGTTTATGGAAAGAGCATTCTGAGTTCCCGGCGGCGTTTCCACGTTTCTGGAAAGCACATTCCGACTCACCGACGATGTTTCCATGACTTTATAAAGCGCGTTCCGACTTCCCGACGCTCTTTATAAGGTTTTATAAACGTCATTCCGAGTCACTGGCGGGCTTTATAAGGTTTTATAAACGGCATTCCGAGTCACCGGCGAGCTTTATAAGGTTTTACAAATGCCGTTCTGTGTTACTGGCGGGCTTTGTAAGACTTTACAAACGGCATTCCGAGTCACTGGCGAGGTTTGTAAGGTTTTATAAACGGCATTCCGAGTCATTGGCGAGGTTTGTAAGAGTTTATAAACGGCATTCCGACTTACTGGCGGGCTTTGTAAGGTTTTATAAACGGCATTCCGAGTCACTGGCGGGCTTTGTAAGAGTTTACAAACGGCATTCCGTGTTACTGGCGAGCTTTATAAAATTTTGTTGAATTGACAAAGGGCTTTATATTTCCTATTCTATAGCAATGAAAATGTATAAGGTGATTGTTGGATTCTTTTCTGTGTTGCTTGGTCTTGCGGTTCTTATTTTTGGGCTGATGCTTGGGCTTGGGCTTGCAGGAACGGTGAATACAATCAATTCTGAATATTTCACTGACTTTTCTATGGCGCTTCCGACGAAGCTTTTGGATATAAACGGGGAACTTATCACGGAGTTCTCTTCGGACGAAAAGCGTGAAATCATTTCGATTAACGACTTGCCTCAGCATTTGATTGATGCGCTCATAACGCGCGAGGACCGTGTTTTTTACAAGCATCACGGTTTTTCTTTTAAGGCTTTGGTTCGTGCAGTCTATGGTGTTTTGACGCACGAGACGCTCGGAGGCGGTTCGACGCTTTCGCAGCAGATTGCGGGAACGCTTTATTGCGACCGTCGCGATTATTCTGTGAAGCGAAAGCTCTCGGAGCTTTGGTGGGCGGTTCAAATGGAGAGGCGCTTTTCAAAGAACCAAATGCTCGAGCTTTATTTGAACTATATTTATTTTGGTGGCGGAACAAACGGTGTCAGCGCGGCTTCTAAATATTATTTTGGTCATAGCGCTCTTGAGATGACTCCTGCTGAATCTGCTGTTCTTGTCATTCAGCTTTCAAATCCTTCTGCTTTCAATCCTTTCTCGCATCCGAATATGGCAATGCCTCGTCAGAAAAATGTTCTTGATGAAATGGTTCGCGCTAACTATATCACGAGGGCGGAGGCTGATGAATCGTTTGACAAATACTGGGCGGAGTTCGATTACACAAGAACAAACACTTCAGCGTATATGATGAGAGAGGACGAAGCGCCATGGTTTTCAGAATATGTGCGCCGAGAGCTTTCGGATATGTTCTATGGCTCGGACGACCTTTACACAGGCGGCTACACTGTTAACACGACGCTTAATCTTTCTCATCAGAAAGCCGCTGAAAAGGTGATGACGAAATACATCAACCGTGCAAACAAACTTTACAAGGAAGAGATTTCAAAGAGGCAGAACGACGCGGTCAAGACTTATGTGCCGATGACGGACTTGCTTTCGCTTTTGTTCAATCTTACTCCTTTGAGGGTGAACCAGCAGCGCGCAGAGCAGTCGGCTATCACGTCTTACACATCCACGATAAACCCGATTCTCGATATTATGTCCGTGATGTGCGGCATTGAGGATTTGAAGGTTGGTGTTGTCAGCAAGGGCGCGGCAAAGGCGCAGACGCAGGCGCAAGAAACGACTGTTGAAGGAACGATGATTGCGCTTGAGAACAGTACTGGCTATATAACGGCTCTTGTCGGCGGAAGCACTTATTCTAATTCAAACCAATTTATCCGCGCTGTTCAGGCGAGGTTGCAACCGGGTTCTACGTTCAAGCCGCTTTATTATTCTGCGGCAATCGATTCGAGGGAGTACACGCAGACTTCTGTCATTTCTGATACGCCTGTCGTTTTCCACACGGCAGAGGGAAAGCCTTATATTCCGCTTGATTTCCGTGGTGTTTACGAGGGAAATGTTCAACTTTGGTATGCTTTGGCGCACTCGATGAATATTCCGTCTATTAAGATTTTGGACAAAATCGGCTTTGAGGCGGCGATTAACCGTGCTGTTGCGCTTTTGGGCATAAGCGATGAAGAGTTGCCGAGCCGCGCTTTTGTTCCAGGATATCCGCTTGGTTTGGGCGTTTGCTCTGTTCGTCCGATTGAGGTGGCGCGCGCTTTTGCGATTTTTGCCAACGAGGGAAAGGAAGTTACGCCGATTGCAATCCGAAATGTTGAGGACAGAAACGGCAATATCATTCTTAATCCAGAAGCAGATGTGCGAGAGGCTCAGCGAAAGAAGGGCGACGATATTCAGGTTATTTCTGAGCAGACTGCGTATATTATGACGCAACTTTTGCAGAACACTGTAAAGAGCGGAACTCTTGCGTGGGGTGCAAGCAAGGCTTCTACGAACTGGTCGCTTCGTGGCTCAAAGTTCACGTTCACAGACAAAAACGGCGAGCGCTTCACGATGCCTGCAGGCGGAAAAACAGGAACGACGCAGAACTGGGCTGATGCATGGACTGTTGGCTTTACGCCTTACTACACGGCGGCGTTCTGGTTTGGTTTTGACAAGCCAGGTCAGTCGCTTGGTCTTAATATCACTGGTTCAACGCTTGCTGGTGTTGCGTGGGGTGATTTTATGGCTGAAGCAAATAAGGGGCTTTCGTACCGCGATTTTGCAAAGCCTGAATCTGGCGTTGTTTCGATGAAGGTCTGCTCTGTCAGTGGTCATATTCCGACAGAGGCGTGCGGCAACGAGGTTATCACAGCGTATTATCTTGCTGGCACAGAGCCGACGGAGACTTGTGAATATCATTCGAACAACGTTGGAAAGATGTTGGCTATTCAGAGGCTTGAGACTGAAAAAATCCTTTCTGGCTACAGTTTTACAGAGCTTGAGAATGATGACTCTCTTTCTTTGGATTTGACTTTCCTTACTGACGAGTCTGCTCTTAATTCATCTTCGACTGATTTTGTGGATAGCGAGGGTGTAACTGTTGAGACAGGGGAGAGCTTCACAAGCGATACAGGGCTTGAGGAAAACGACGATTTCGGAAATTATCTTTTGGACTAATAATAAAAGGGTATGAGGAGAATTATTTTATGACACAAATCAGACCAATCTCGGATTTGGAAGACCACTTGAAAGATGTGCTGCGCCTTTCATCAAAAGCGCCTGTTTTCTTGACTGGCGAGGACGGCAACTCTTATGTTTTTATGACCAACAAGGAATACAAAAAGATTTCTGGCATAACGACATCTGAAGCGACAAGAGAACGTGTCGCAAAACTTCGTCTTATGGGTTGGAGCACTGAGGAAATCGCAAAAAGCCTTCGAACGACGACTGATGAGGTTGAACTTTTGATAAACGAACTTCCGAAAGCCAGAAAATAATTTTTTTGGATACAAAAAAAGCCCGCGAACGAATCCGCGGGTTATTTTTTTGCTTTTTACAGCTGCTTCACCAAATTAACCATCTCGATTGCGCCCAAAGCACACTCATAGCCTTTGTTTCCAGCCTTTGTGCCAGCGCGCTCGATTGCCTGCTGAATTGTGTCGGTCGTAAGCACGCCGAACATCACAGGCAAGCCTGTCTGCATAGAAACCTGCGCAATGCCTTTTGACACTTCTGCGCAAACATAGTCGTAGTGGCTTGTTGAGCCGCGAATGACTGCGCCCAAGCAAATCACAGCGTCGTATTTTCCGCTTTCGGCGAGCTTCTTGGCAATCACAGGAATCTCAAACGCACCAGGAACCCAAGCGAGCGTGATGTTCTCTTCTTTTACATTGTGGCGCAAAAGACCATCGCGCGCGCCTTCCACCAGTTTTGACACGATAAACTCATTAAAACGGGCTGCAACAATCGCAACCTTCATCTCACCCGCAACAACAACATTTCCTTCAAGAATATTCATATTTTTCTCCCACACGCTAAGCGTGTTTTATATGCCAAAAACTATATTTTGCAAGAGCATTAGCCCTCATTTTATGCTTCAAAAAACAGAACGTGCAATTCTGAATCCTGTATCGCGACATCGCATTACCGGAGAATGGTTTGCACGATAATCCACTGCACAGTATTTTATATCTTCGTTAAAGAAACTGCCACCACGTATGACTCGGTGAGTTCCATCCGAAGTTCCACGAGGATCGGTTTGATCGCCTTGATCATAATCGAGCGCCCATCTGTCGTTACACCATTCCCACACGTTTCCGCTCATATCAAAAATCCCAAGCTCGTTCGGTCGCTTCAGTCCCACATCGTGTGTTTCGCAACCTACGTACCACTTTGACAAATCTGGATTTCCGCCGTTATAACCGTACCAGCCCACTTCGTCAAAGTTGTTACTACCTGAAAATTTGAATTTTCTACTTTTGGTTCCACCGCGTGCCGCAAACTCCCATTCTGCCTCGGTCGGCAAGCGATATCCGTTCGCACCAAAATCACACACAGTCTGCTGATTTTTGCCAGAATAGCATGGTCTAAGCCCCTCTAGTTCGCTCAAAGCATTGCAAAACTTAACAGCATTATACCAAGTCAGACTCTCAACAGGACGATTTGCACCCTCAAAAACGGATGGATTTTTGCCCATTACGGCTTGGAACAATTTTTGTGTTACTAGAAACTTGCCGATTTCAAAACTACTCAAAGTAATTTTGTACCCCTCTCGCAAAAACGAACCGCCTTCGACTAAAATCATATCCGTGCAAATATTTTCGTTTTTCACAAACACCCTCATCAAATATTGTTCAAAATATGACCCATACGAATCGCTTTTGTTTCAAGATATTTCTTGTCAACCGCGTTTGCTTCCATCTGCAACGGCACGCGCTCCACGATCTCCAAGCCCACATCTTTGTCGCCAAGCCCGTAGATTTTTTGCGGATTGTTCGTCATCAAGCGGAGCTTTTTCACGCCCAAATCTTTCAAAATCTGAATGCCGCAGTTGTAATCGCGCGCATCCTCTGGAAGCCCAAGAGCGAGATTTGCGTCAACAGTGTCCATGCCTTCGTCTTGCAAAGCATACGCCTTGATTTTGTTCAAAATGCCGATTCCGCGCCCTTCTTGCGACAGATACACCAAAACACCGCGTCCCTCTTTTGCAATCATCTTCAACGCCGCTTCAAGCTGCTGACCGCAATCGCACTTAAGAGAGCCGAACGTGTCGCCCGTCAAGCATTCGCTGTGAACACGGCACAAAACGCTCTCGCCGTTCGCCACATCGCCCATAACAAGAGCCTCGTGATGCTCGTCGGTAATCTTGTTGTGGAAGCCGTAGAGCTTGAACATACCGTATTTCGTCGGCAAATTGGCAACCGCTGAGCGTTCCATAAAGATTTCGTGCTTCTTTCTGTACGCGATTAAATCCGCAATGCTAATGAGCGTCATTCCCCATTCTTTTCGCAATTTGTCGAGCTCGGGAAGGCGCGCCATGTGTCCGTCCGCGCTCATAATCTCGCAGCACAAGCCAGCTTCTTTCAAGCCAGCCAAGCGACACAAATCCACGGTTGCCTCAGTGTGTCCCTGCCGTGCGAAAACGCCGTTTTTCACAGCGATGAGAGGGAACATATGACCGGGACGGCGGAAATCAGACGGCTTCGTGTCGTCTTTGGTGAGCGCAATCGCCGTCGCTGAGCGGTCAAACGCGCTGATTCCTGTTGAAGTTGAAACGTGGTCAATCGATACCGTGAAGGCAGTTTCGTGATTGTCAGTGTTTTTTGCGACCATCGGGAAAAGCTCGAACTTCTCTGCGATTTCCTCGCTAATCGGCGTGCAAATCAAGCCCTTTGCATTGCAAGCCATAAAGTTGATGTTCTCGCCAGTCGCTGCCTCCGCCGCACAAATCAAATCGCCCTCGTTCTCGCGGTTCTCGTCGTCGGTAACCATGATTATTTTGCCTGCGCGCAAATCCGCCAAGGCGTCTTCAATCTTGTCAAAAACAATTTCCTGTGTATCCAAATTAACCTCCAAAATTTGAAAATTGTCGCAAAAAGTATGTGCGAACAAAAAAGAACGTTAAGGAAGCTTTCCTTGATGTTAAGGAAACTCTCCTTAAGGTTAAGGAAGCCCTCCTTGATGTCAAGGAAACTCTCCTTAAGGTCAAGGAAGACCTCCTTGATGTCAAGGAAACACTCCTTAAGGTCAAGGAAGTTCTCCTTGATGTTAAGGAACACTCCCTAAAAGTTTAGGAACATCTCCTTAATCAGTTTTTGTGAAAACTTGTGAAAGTCATCATGTCGATTTTTTCTGACGAAGTGGGGGAGGAAGAGCCTATATTCACAAAATGCTCGATATACTTTCCGACCACATCGCATTCCACATTTATGATGCTGCCGACCCGCTTGTTTTTGAGCGCGGTGTTCTCCCATGTGTGCGGAATGACAGCCACGCTGAACTCGCCGTAATTGCCTTCGTTTTTCACGCTCGCCACCGTCAAACTGATTCCGTCAAGCGCAACCGAGCCCTTTTCGATGATGTAGCGAAAGAGCGGCTTTTCCACGCGGAAAAAGACATTGTACGCGTTGTCTTCCCGCCGTATCGCCGTAAGCCTTCCCGTGCCGTCGATGTGTCCCGAAACGATATGCCCGCCGAATCTGCCGTCAGCCCTCATCGCGCGCTCAAGGTTCACGGGCGAGCCTGCGGAAAGCAAAGACAGCGATGTTCTTCGGAACGTTTCGGGCGTAACGTCTGCCGAAAAACTTGCGTCGTCCTTTTTGGTAACCGTGAGGCAAATCCCGTTTACAGCCACGCTTTCGCCGAGTGTCAGCTCAGAAGCGAACTTTGCTTTTATCTGCAAAACCAAAGAGCTGCCGTTTTGTTCGATTGAGCCGATTGCGCCCACGTCTTCAACAATTCCAGTAAACATCTTTTCTAAAGCCTCCCTAAAGTTGTCGTTTGTACTTCAAAAGCACATCGTCACCGAATTGCTCCACGCCCGAAAGACTGAATGGCACTGCGTCGTCTGGGCTGTCCACGCCATCGCCACGAATTGGCACGCGAATATCGGAAACTCCTCCGAAAATCTTTGGCGCAACGTATGCGTGAACCTCGTTGGCAAAAGGCAAAACAGAAGCCGCCAACTCTCCGCCGCTTTCGACAAGAATGCTGTCGATTCCTCTTTCAGCTAGATATTCAAGCACTTCTTTTATGTCGATTCTGCCGTTTCTGTCCAAACGGGAATCCGCTGTTTTAACGCCTTGATAAAAAAGCCACTCCCGCTTATCGTTCGTGTGCGGGTTGAAATATCCGTAAATCACGGTAACTTTCGACGTTTTTGCAGACTTCACGAGCGCGCTTTCTTCGGGTATTTCAAGATTTGTATCGATAATAATGCGCTCTGGCTGGTGATGCTCTTTTCCGTCGTCGAGTCGGCAAGTCAAAAGCGGGTCGTCGGCTTTCACTGTGCCTATCCCCGTCATAACCGCGGCAACGCTAGCGCGCGTTCTATGCACGTTCTCGCGAGCCTTTTCGCCCGTAATCCACTTGCTTTTGCCCGAAACGGTCGCCGTTCTGCCGTCAGCCGTCATCGCATATTTCAAAATGACATATGGCATTTTGTGCGTAATGTAATAGAAGAAAATTTCGTTGAGCTTATCACACTCTTCTTTCATGAAGTCCTGCACAACCTCGATACTCGCAGCTTTAAGCTGTTCCACACCCTTGCCGTTCACAAGGTTATTCGGGTCGCGGCTGCCGATAACGACGTGCGCAATTCCAGCCTCAATAATCGCATTCGTGCAAGGCGGCTGCTTTCCCGTGTGGCAACACGGCTCAAGAGTAACGTACATTGTCGCGCCTTTCGTGTCCACACCCTTTTCGCGAGCGTTCTTCAAACAATCGCGTTCTGCGTGCAAATCGCCGTATCTGTGGTGGTAGCCAGTCGCAAGCACAATGCCGTCTTTGACCAGCACTGCACCAACCAAAGGGTTGGGGTGAGTAAAACCCTCTCCCTTTTTCGCCTCATTTATCGCAAGAAGCATAAAATTTGAGTTTGTGATTTCAGATTGATTCGCTTCCATTTCCATAAGTCGAAAATAGTTTAATATAAAACTATTTTTTGTGTCAATGCTTTTTTGCCTACTGTTGCAAAGAGATGATTATTTTGCTAGTATTTCAGTTATACATTAAAATTAAAGAACTGCGGGGGAAATCATGCTTACATTGAAATTTGGCGGCACATCTATGGGGTCTGCCAATCGCATACTTGATTCTGTTGATATTATGATTGGACGGGCAAAAACCGACCGTATCAGTGTTATCGTGTCCGCAGTGGCGGGCGTGTCGAACAAATTGCAAGACAGCATTGACAAATGTCTTGATGGCTCAAGTGCAGAGCCGTTTGTTGCAGAAATCAGAAAAATCCACGGGGAAATCATTGCAGAACTTCAGGCTTTGCTTCCATCTTTCAACGCAAAAGGAACAATGGAATGCCTTGAAGAGCGATTTACAGAATATAAAAAACTCCTTGAAGCTGTTTCTACATTCGGGGAGTGTCCTTCTACAATTTATTGTCGTGTAATGGGTATGGGTGAGCTTATGAGCGCGCCTATCGTAGCCTCCGTGCTTCTTGCAAAGGCTCAGAGCGTTATGCTTGTAGACTCAAGAAAGATTTTGTTTACAACAGGCAATCAAAAAGAAGGCGACCCAGATTACAAAAAGACAGCCGATGCATTGGCTTCTTATCGCGACGGAGAATCACGAGAACAGGCTCGCATTTTGCTTTTCCCTGGCTTTATTTGCTCTTGGACAGACAAGCTTACAGGCAAGGTTTCAATGGGTTTGATGGGCAGAAACGGAAGCGACTTCTCGGCTTCAATCATCGGCTCTTGCTTGGGAGCTTCAAAAGTTGAGTTCTGGACAGACGTAGACGGCATTTACACCGCAGACCCTCGCATTGTAAAAGATGCAATTCTCGTAAAAGATATGTCTTATGAAGAAACAATCGAGCTTTCTTTCTTTGGCTCAAAGGTTCTTCACCCGAAAACGCTTGCACCATTAGCAGCAAAGGGCATTGAGGCTTGGAGCTTGAACTCTATGAACCCGAGCGCACGCGGAACTCGCATTGGAAAAGGTCCTTTCCAAAACCAAGACGGAGCGGATTGCGTTACAGGCATTTCTTGCTTGAAAAAGACTGCACTTATCAGTGTTTCTGGTAACGGAATGAAAGGAAAAACAGGTACTGCAAGTCGTATTTTCTCCGCAGTTTCTCGCGCTGGTTGCTCAATGCTTTTAATCACACAGTCTTCTAGCGAATACACGATTTCTTTCTGTGTGAAAGAAGATTCTGCTGACCTCGTAAAAGAAACGCTTACAGCAGAGTTTGACCTTGAAATCAGAGAGAAAATCATAAATCCGATTGAAGTGCATAAAGATTGCGCTATTGTCAGCATTGTTGGCGACAGAATGAAGCAGCGCAGAGGAGTTGCAAGCACATTCTTTGACGCACTCGCAAGCCGCGACATCAACATTTTGGCTATTGCACAGGGAGCAAGTGAGCGCAGTATTTCTGCTGTTATCAACAAAGACGACGGCGACACGGCGGTTCGTATTGCACACAGCTTCTTCTTCAACACAGCACAGACAATTCAAGTCTTTGCGTTCGGTGTTGGCACAATCGGAGGAGCACTCATTGACCAAATCCGCGACCAGCAGAAAATGCTTGCCGAGCAGAAAATCAACATTCAAGTTATGGCTTTGGCAAACATCGACGGTATGCTTCTTGACGCAAATGGTCTTGACCTTTCTAACTGGCGTGAGAACATTGCAAAATCACCTTACAAGAGCGACCTTGACGAGATTTTGAAGTTCGTAAAAGAAACAAAGCCGCTTAATCCTATTTTCGTTGATTGTACTGCAAGCTACGATTTGCCAGAGAGATATCTCGACATCTTAAACGCAGGTATGCACATTGCAACGCCAAACAAACGCGCAAACTCAATGAGCATGGATTTCTACAAAAAGCTCAGAAAGACAGCAAACAGCGTACATCGCCGTTTCTTGTACGAAACAAACGTTGGCGCGGGCTTGCCGATTATCGACACATTGCAAAACCTCTTTAAGTCTGGCGACAAGCTCGTAGGCTTCAACGGTATTATGTCGGGTTCTCTTTCATACATCTTCGGTCGCTTGGACGAGGGCGCAACATTCTCTCAGGCTGTTCTTGAAGCAAAAGAAAAACGCTTTACAGAGCCAGACCCTCGTGATGATTTGAATGGTCTTGACGTTGCTCGTAAGGCTCTTATCATTGCTCGTGAAGCGGGAATGAGCTTGGAGCTTTCAGACATCAAGATGAACAAGATTTTTCCAGAGAGCTTTAACGACAAGGGAACAACAGAAGAGTTCTTGGCTCGCTTGCCAGAAATCGACGGCTACTTTGCAGACAAAATCGCAAAGCTCAAGGCAGAAGGCAAAGTACTTCGCATGGGCGCGTCTATCGCTGACGGCAAAGTTAGTGTCGGTATGCTTGAAGTTGACTCAACAGACCCGCTTTATGGCGTAAAGGGCGGTGAAAATGCCTTTGTCTTTAAGACAATGCGCTACACTCCAATTCCGCTCACAGTCCGCGGATACGGTGCTGGTGCGGGAGTTACAGCAGCGGGCGTATTCGGCGATGTTTTGCGTATAGTTAGCTGGAACGTGGAGAACAACTAATGGTTATAGTTCTCAAGCACGACATCAAGGACGAGCAGAAAAAGCAGATTGTAGATTTTTTGTCGGAAAACAACTTCAAGATTAACGAAGTTGCAGGCGAAGAATCCACAATTATCGCTGCTGTCGGAAAGCTCGGAATTGACCCTAGACGCTTGGAGATTATGGAAGGCGTTTCTCGCGTTATTCCGATTTCCAAGCCATATAAAATCGCAAGTCGCGAGTTCAAGCGTGAAGATACAATCGTCGAAGTGCCGAACAACCGCGGGCAGATTATCCGTATCGGCGGTAATCGTGTCATTGCGATTGCAGGTCCTTGCGCAGTGGAAAGCCGTGAGCAGATGATGGAAGCGGCGGAGGCTGTTTCAAGTGCGGGCGCAGTTATGCTCCGTGGTGGCGCATATAAGCCGCGTTCTTCTCCGTATAGCTTTCAAGGCTTGGGCGAAGAGGGCTTGAAGTATCTCAAAGAAGCGGGCGAAAAATACGGGCTTCCTGTCGTTACGGAAATCGTTGCGACAGAGTTTATTCCCGTGATGAAAGATTACGTCGATGTCTATCAAGTCGGCGCGCGCAATATGCAGAACTTCGAGCTTTTGAAAAAACTCGGCGCGCTCGGAAAGCCTGTTATCTTGAAGCGAGGTCTTTCGTCCACGATTGAAGAATGGCTGATGGCGGCGGAATACCTTTTATCAAGCGGAACAGACAAAGTAATTCTTTGCGAGCGCGGTATTCGCACATACGAAAGGGCAACGAGAAACACGCTCGACCTTTCGGCAATCCCGATTTTGAGAGGGCTTACACATTTGCCGATTATCGTTGACCCAAGCCACGCTGTCGGAATCCGCGACAAAGTTAGTCCGATGGCACTTGCGGCAATCGCGGGCGGTGCTGACGGCATTATCGTCGAAGTGCATTGCAATCCGGATAAGGCTCTTTCAGACGGTGCGCAATCGCTTTATCCCGCTCAGTTCGACAAACTCATGCAAGATATACAGGCTCTTGCTCCAGTTGTTGGAAAGCAAGTCGCGCATATTCGCTCTTCTGCAAAGCCAACTTCAGCAGGCGATAAAGCCATTTGTGAAAAATCCGATAAAGTTCGCTGTGCATTCTGCGGAAAGCGTGGTGCTTACGCGGAGCAGGCGATTTCGCAGTATTTCGACGCAAAGGACAGCGAGGCTGTTGCAGTCGATTCGTTCCGTGAGATTTTCCAGAGCGTTGTTGACGGCAAAGTTGATTTTGGTATGGTGCCGATTGAAAACTGCCTTGCTGGAAGTGTCTACGAAAACTACGACAATCTCGTGCAGTTCAGCGATGTGGGCATTGTGGGAGCGTTGACTCTTCGCATTCAGCACGCGCTTCTTGGCGTCAAAGGCGCGACACTCAGCGACATCAAGCAAGTCTATTCACACCCGCAGGGACTCGCGCAAAGCCACAAGTTCTTGTATGAGCACAAGGACTGGAAGCACATCGAAGCGATTTCCACAGCAACAGCCGCCAAAATGGTCAGCGACATGGGCAAGAAGGAGAACGCCGCAATCGCGTCAGTCCTTAATGCAGGGCTTTACAATCTTGAAGTCCTGAAAGAGGACATCGAGGACAACGCCGCCAACTACACGCGCTTTGTCATCATTGCCTCGAACAATGTCGCCAAAAAGCCGCTCATCGCCGAAAAGCCGAACACAGCATCTTTCGTTTTCTCGGTCAACAATGAGCCGGGCGCGCTTTATAACTGCTTGGGCATTTTCCAGACAAAAGGCTTGAACTTGACTCGCCTTGAGTCCCGCCCAATCGCAGGAAAGCCTTGGAAATACTGGTTTTATGCAGATGCAGAACTCAAAGCCGATTGTGAAAATGTGTCGGCATATATAAAAGAAATCATGGACGCGCTCACGAAGAAAGCCGAAGATGTGCGTCTGTTGGGCATTTACTCTGAAGGGAGGAGATAATTTATGGAACAAAGATATGTTTTGTCAGTCTTAGTTGAAAACCACGCTGGTGTTCTTAGCCGTGTGTCAGGTCTTTTCAGCCGCCGTGGCTACAACATCGACAGCCTTACGGTTTGCGAGACCTATAACCCTGGGCAGTCAAGAATGACAATCGTCGTTCGCGGAGACGAGTACATTTTGGAGCAAATCGAAAAGCAGCTTTCAAAACTCGTCGAAGTCATCTCTATTCACCACTGCGAAAAGAGCCAGACTTGCGAGCGCGAGATGGTTCTCATCAAGGTTTCGGCTCAAGGCGCAGACCGCGCAGTCATTATCGAGACCTGCAACATCTTCCGCGCGCACATCGTCGATGTTTCAGTCGACAGCGTTATCGTTGAGGCAACAGGAAGCGAGGACAAAATCGAAAGCCTTATCCGCTTGCTCACTCCGTTCGGCATAAAGGAACTTGCCCGCACAGGATTGACCGCAATGGGTCGCGGCAGCGAAGTGATGAAATAAGCCACAGGCTCTTTTGAGGTATAACATCTTTTGAAATCCCTTGTATGCACTCATACAGGGGATTTTTTGGCGTTTTTTATTATGAAGAAAGCACTTTTTGTTTTGATATTTGTTTTTTTGACGGCTAATTTATTCGCTTTTGAATTCAGTGGAGTTGTAATTGACAACAATGTTCGCATAAGAGACAAACCGTCGCTGAATTCCAAAGTCGTTGGAAAACTCAACAAAGGCAATCAGATTAAAATCTTTGATTACAGCGGAAGCGGAAAATTCGATAACGGAGTTTTGGATTATTGGGCGTGCATTTCCGAGGACAAAAAAGTTTGGATAAATGCTTGGTGGATAACAGAAACTCCACAGCTCAAAGTTTTTTATAATGACACCGAAATCACAAACAGCGAATTTGGCACCGCCCGATTGAATCAAGTTTATGCAACATTTCATAATTTCCTGAACGTCGGATTTACGCTTAACGAGTATCACGGAATTATTCCCAAATCGTCTTTTGAAGAAAAGAAATACATGAAAGGCGAAGACGGAGAGTACAGTTACTATGGTATCTCTTATTTCACATTCCAAGGAGCTCTTTGCGGCATCGCTATAGGAAATCCTGCAATCAACCTTTTGGGCGGTATTCACGTTGGAATGGATTTCAGCGAGTTCGATAAAATTTTTGATTTGGGTCTCTCCCAAAGTACTGATTTTTATGAAGAAGCAGAATCTATCCGACTGGAAACAGCAATGGGAGAATGTTTTTACATCTATTTTGAAAATTACAAGATTTCCCAAATAAAATGGGATTGCGGCAGATAAAATATTTTCCCTGTGCCAGAAAAAGTGCAGGGATTTTTTGTCTCAAACACTTTTTACATTTTGTTTGCACAATAAGCAATTAGGCGAAAGCGTTCTTCAAACAAATATTTCCCGGCACAAGCGTGTTTTTTCGATTATTCGTTTGAAGAATGCTTTAGCGGGCGTGTTTTGTTCAATATTTGTACAAATAATTGTTGATGCAAGTTGCTTTGGCAATTATTCGTTTGAATAATTGCTCGCGCAAGCGTGTATTTCCAATATTTGTACAAATAATTTCTGATGCAAGCATGTTTTGACAATTATTCGTTTGAATGTTGATTTTTGCAAATTAAAAAAGGCGCACTCTCAAAAAAATGAGGTGCGCCTTTTCTTTTTTTTGCTCAAAACAGCTTTACATCACTGACTTGTAAATCTCGATGATGTCTTCTTTCGTTGGGTCTTTCGGGTTTCCTGGTGTGCAAGCGTCAGCCATGGCGCTCTCTGCGAGGAAATCCACGTCTTCTGCCTTGACTTTCGGTGAAGCCTCTGTGATTTTTCGAGGGATTCCCACTTTGTCGGCGAGAGCTTGAATAGCGTCGATTGTTGCCTTTCGAGCCTCTTCAATGCTCATCTTGTCGATGCCTTCAACGTCCATAACTTTTCCGATTGCGCGGTATCGCTCGCCCGTGCACTCTGCGTTGTACTTCAAAACAGGGCAGAGGAGCATCGCGCAAGCCGCTCCGTGCGGAATGTCGTAGAGAGCAGAGAGCGGGTGAGCCATTGAGTGAACGATTCCCAAGCCGACATTGGAGAATCCCATGCCTGCGATGTACTGACCGAGCGCCATCTTGTCGCGAGCCTCCATATCGCCCTCGACGCTCTTGGGAAGCCAGTGGCTGATAATCTCGATTGCCTTCAAGTGCATCATATCGGTCATTTCCCATGCGCCCTTGGTGATGTAGCCCTCGATTGCGTGAACGAGAGCGTCCATTCCTGTGGAAGCGGCGAGTTTTGCAGGCATTGAGGCGACCATATCAGGGTCAACGATAGCGACAACTGGAATGTCGTGCGGGTCAACGCAAACGAACTTTCTGTTTTTCTCGACGTCGGTGATGACATAGTTGATTGTTACTTCTGCGGCTGTTCCGGATGTTGTTGAAACGGCGATGATTGGCAAACAAGGCTTCTTTGTCGGGGCGACTCCCTCAAGAGAGCGCACGTCTTTGAACTCTGGGTTCGTGATTATGATGCCGATAGCCTTTGATGTATCGATTGACGAGCCGCCTCCGACTGCGACGATGATGTCCGCACCGCTTTTCTTGCACGCATCCACGCCGTCTTTGACGTTCTCGATTGTCGGGTTCGGCTTAATCTTGTCGAAGATGTCGTAAGCGATTCCTGCCTTGTCGAGAAGGTCTGTGATTTTGGTCGCGACTTTGAACTTGATGAGGCTTTCGTCTGTAACAACGAGGACTTTCTTCGCGCCGCGGTCTTTGACCTCGTTCACGATGTTGTCGATAGCACCTTTTCCGAAATAAGAAGTGCCGTTAAGCATAATTCTGTTTGCCATTGAATAAATCTCCTTTTGGAATTTTTTCTGACTAGATTTTATCTTGTGCCAGATGTTCCATAGTATAAAACCACTTTTTTTAATCCGTCAAACTTTTTTTTGAGCAATATTGTGTTGTTTGTGGTAAGAGAAATTTAAGTTGCAAAATGAAAAATGCTGTTTTATAATTAAAAACGATTTCAGAACAATAGTTTTAGGGGGAATTAAATTATGGAAGTAAAAGAAGAGCCAAGAGTTCTTGCAATCATTCTTGGTGGCGGAAAGGGTACAAGATTGTATCCTCTCACAAAAGAACGCTCAAAGCCTGCTGTTCCGTTCGGCGGAAAATACAGAATTGTTGATATTCCGATTTCAAACTGCATTAACTCAGGTTATCGCAAGATTTATCTTTTGACACAGTTCAATTCAGCATCACTTCATCTTCATATTTCAAATTCATACAGTTTTGACCGCTTCAGCAAGGGCTTTGTTGAGATTTTGGCAGCAGAGCAGACTTTGGAGCATTCTGGCTGGTACGAGGGAACTGCGGACGCTGTTCGAAAAAATATGACGCATTTCCGTCGACAGAATCCGACTCACTATATGATTCTTTCAGGTGACCAGCTTTATCGCATGGATTTGCACAAATTTATGGACGAGCATATCGCCTCAGGCGCTGACATCACGATTGCGACGACTGCTGTCAACCGCCATGACGCTTCTGGTTTCGGCATTATGAAGATTGACGGCGAGAAGCAGATTACTGAGTTCATGGAAAAGCCTGCGAAAGACCTTGATATCAGCGAGTGGAAGATTCCGGAGAATGCTCGCGGAAATCTTCCTGAAGAAAAGGAATTCCTTGCATCAATGGGTATTTATATCTTCAATTCTGATGCAATGGAGGAAATGCTTAATAACGATTTTACTGATTTTGGAAAAGAGATTATTCCTGAGGCTATCAAGAGCAGAAAAGTCAATTCCTACATCTTCAACGGCTATTGGGAAGACATTGGTACAATCAAGAGTTTCTATGATGCAACGCTTGACTGCGCAAACATCACTCCTCAGTTCGATTTCTACAACGAGGCTCAGCCTGTTTACACTCACATGCGAAACTTGCCTCCGTCAAAAATCAACAAGGCAATTATGGAAAACACTCTCGCGGCAGAGGGTTGTGTTATCACGGATTCTTCGTTGACAAAGTGTGTTGTAGGTGTTCGCTCAATCATTGAGAAAGGTTGCAAATTCGATGGCGTTATTATGATGGGCGCTGACTATTATGAGTCAACAAAAGACAAGGAAGAAAACGCAAAGAAGGGCATTCCGAATATTGGTGTCGGCGAGAATTGTGTTATCAAGCGCACTATTATTGACAAAGAGGCGCGTATTGGCAAAAACTGCTCGATTAACGCGACTGGCAAAAAATACGAAGATGGCGACCATGGGCTTTTCTATAGCGCAGACGGCATTATCGTTATTCGAAAGAGTGTTGTAATTCCGGACGGAACTGTAATTTAGTTTTTTGGGTATTTGGAATTATATTGATGGATTCGATGTTCGACAGGCTTGGAGATTTACTTAGTGGTGCGCTTGATGAAAAGCCTATGCCACAAAGTGATTTTTTTTCAGATGAGAAGCCTGAAGCGAATCGAATCTTTGAAGATAAAAAAGAGGCGATTCAACAAGAAAATGATGAATCGCCTTATTTTTTTGTGCCTTATCATATCAAAGATGATTTTATCTTGTTAGGCATTACAGGCGCAAAAACAACAGAAGATGAAATAAAGTCGGCTTACAGAGAAAAAATAAAGTTTTTTCACCCTGACAAGCAAAAAAATATTCCAATTCTGCAAAAGATTGCTACTGATAGGACTGCAAAAATTGTTGAAGCGTATAACAGAATAACGGATTGGCTTTCTACCCGCGAGGCGCTTTAGCAGGGTCTATAGGTTTATTGTTCAAAAATACCATCAAAATAATTTGAGGTTTTTGTGAAATTGCGTCCATACCAACTGTTCCAAGTGCATCTCCGAATGTGACATAATCGCCTTTTTTGACGCTTACGGTGCTAAGTCCTGTATAGGCATATATATGACCTGTCTTTGAAAGAATGAAAACCACTTGCCCAAAGCCACGATATGTTCCGCAATATGCGACAGAACCTGCTCTGATTGAAGTAACGGTTTCATTTCGTTTGGCGCTTAGCTGTACTCCCGAAACTTTTCCTGTCGTATATGTGATTTCGTTTGTTTTCACTGGCCATGCAAGCGAGCTATCGGTTCGTATTGTTCTGCCATAATTTCTAGGGTCTACGGAACTCAAATCAGGAAGTGGCTCGCTATCTTTTGAAATTGGTGTTACTGGCACTTTTAATTTTTGTCCAGTCTTCAAAATGCTGTTTTTGCTAAGACCGTTCATTGCTAAAAGCTGGTCGACTGTCATAGCATTTTTTTTTGCAATACCATAAAATGTGTCGCCCTGCTGCACAGTGTATATTTCGTTTCCTGAGGTATTAGATGTTATTTTTGCTTCTGGAATGGTAAGTTTTTGACCTGCTTTCAAAATGCTAGACGCATTCATTCCATTTGCTTTTTGCAAAGCGTCAACAGTAACACCGTAAGTGCGGCTTATAGAATAAAATGTCTCTCCGCTTTTTACAACGTGTACTGTTTCGGCGCTCAATGAAACTGTTGAGCAAATAAAAAGAGCGACAATTATTGCAGAAAATCTTTTCATTAGTTGCTCCGCCCTTCTTTTTGGTCAGAGTCCATGCGGATTCTCCAGATTTCGGCTTTCTTTTTCATTTCTTCTGAATTAACTTTATCACCCATAAGAGTGTAAATGCGCTTTAGAGCAAGCGTGTATTGAATTGCTTTTCTCATATCATCAACACGACGTGAGGAAAGTTCGTATTTGTTTCTGAATTGCTCTGCGCTGTCATCGAAAATGTCTCGCAAAAGTCGAACATAGCGAACTGTTGTTTCATAGCTCTCCTGATTTGGATCAAAATAACTTTTTCCTGCTTCTGCCATGTTCAAAAGGTTTTTCGCAACAGTTGCATAATCTCCTCGCAAGTCAACCCAAACCCAACGCCATTTTGTGTTTTCGCCGAATTCTTCAACAAGCATATCAATGGCCAGTCCAAGTTTGCTAACAAGATAAAAACGCTTTTCGACAGAATAACTATCAAGCTCTTCAAGTTTTTCTGAATACTCAGAGTATGGAGCATCAATGAGTTTTGTTACAACTTCACCAAGATAAATATTTGCTCTCATTATTGATTTTCTGGCTTGTTCAAGCGCTTCGTTGTTCTTTGTTTCAAGAATTGCAACCGAAACTTTGTTGATAATTATGTAAATCGTTGCGATATAAATTGCATCTTCAACGAGTTGAATTTTTGTCAATGCAGTTCCAGATTCGCTTTGTTTGATTTTGTCCAAAAGCATTTTTTCGCGGGCTTGATATTTTTTTATTAGCTCGCGATATGGAGTAGTACGGGTTTCAAATCTCTCTCTGCTTTCTTCTGTGATTTTTGCCATCTGTCAGCCTCCAAACTTCTTGAGCATCATTCGGGCATGCTCCAGCGATTCGTGGGAAGCGGCGTCACCTGAAAGCATTCTTGCAATCTCAAGAACCCGCTCTTCCTCAGAAAGAACTCGAACTTTTGTCGATGTTGTTCCGTCGGAAACAGCCTTTTGTATCTTAATTTGAGTATCGGCATAAACAGCGATACTGGCTAGATGCGTAATGCACAAAATCTGTTTTTTGCTAGCAAGCATTTTCATGTGATCGCCAACAGAAACAGCAATCTGCCCTCCAATACCCGTATCGATTTCGTCGAAAATGAGTGTGGAAACCATATCGCTTTGAGCAAGAATTGTCTTTATTGCAAGCATGACGCGCGAAAGTTCGCCACCAGAGGCTATTTTTGCAAGAGGAAGAAGCGGCGAGCCAGGATTTGCACTTATCAAAAACTCAACTTCATCCATTCCGTAAGGTGTGCATTTTTTCATTTCAGGGTCGTCTGTCTTTACAACATTGACGCTAAATTTTGTGCCTGCCATTCCAAGTTTTTGCAAAATTTGCTCAACTCCAACAGACATTCTGAATGCTGCTGCTGCTCTGGACGCTGAAATCGCAACTGCCTGCTTGTATGCTGTGTGCGAAAGAGATTCTATTTCTTTGACCAAAGCGCTTCTGTCAGCGTCAGTACCTCCAAGTTTTTCCAGTTGCTCTTTTGCACTTTTGCAATATGAGATAACTTCTGCAATTGGAGCTGATGTGCTTGAGGCATATTTCTTTTTTAGCTTATGCAATGTTTCAAGTCGCTCTTGTACAACTGAAAGTCGCTCTGGGTCAAAAATAAGACCTCTTTCATAGCTTTTGAACTCTTCTGAAATATCGGAAAGTTCATAAAAAGCCGCTTCGACACGGTCAAAAATTGGAGAAAGCTCTTTGTCTAATTCTGTTGCATGAGAAACTGCTTGCCTTACTTTCTTCAAAATTGGAACGACAGATTCCTCAGAACCTGAAAGGAACGCATTTATGTCTTCAATCCCTGAATAAAGTCTTTCGAATGATGAAAGTCTCACTTCTTCGGCTTCAAGTTCTTCATCTTCGCCTGCTTTAAGTTTTGCATCTTCAATTTCTTTTACTGCAAAAGAAAGCAAGTCGATTTTTTGTCTTCTAGTTGCATCATTTGAATTGAGTTCTGAAAGAAATTGGCGCTTTTGGCAAAGTTCTGTGTAAACACTCGTGAATGCAGCAACTTCATTTGTAATTCCTGCGTATGAATCGAGAAATCGCCTATGCTCAGAAACTCTCATCAATGACTGATGCTCGTGCTGACCATGGATATCTACGAGAAAAGAAGAAAATTCAACAAGTTCACTTCTTGTAACAGGACTTCCGCCAATCCAAGCAGAAGATTTTCCTGTTGAGCGAATTTGCCTTCTTAGCAAAATGCGCCCATCTTCAAGTTCGATATCGTGGTCAGAAAGCCAGCGTTGTGCTTCTTTGTTTTCGACAGAGAAGGTGCCAGAAACGTGCGCTTCTCCACATCCTGTGCGGATTTGCTCTATTCCACCACGTCCGCCGAGTAAAAATGAAAGCGCACCAATGAGAATAGACTTTCCAGCGCCTGTTTCGCCACTTAAAACTGTAAATCCGTTTGTAAACTCAAGAGTTGCCTCATCAATGAGAGCAAAATCTTTTATGCTTAAATCTTCAAGCAAGTGGGCCTCCTGACCAGTTCAGTTTCGCTCGCAATGCACCGTAAAACTTGTCGGGGCTGCAACCGATTAGAATTGCCTTTTCTTTTTGACTTGTGATTTTGATACAATCTCCAGTATGTAAATCCATTGGAATTTGCCCATCCAGTGCAATAATGCTGCTAGGACATCTTGATGGCAAAATCTTAATATTGATAACACCGTGCGCGCCAAAAACAAGCGGACGAGCAGAAAGCGAAAAAGAATTCACTGGTGTCAAAACAAGAGCATCAATTTCTGGGTCAACAATAGGACCTCCTGCCGCTGCAGAATACGCTGTGCTTCCTGTTGCTGTGGAAACAATAACACCGTCAGACTTGAAAACACCTAGCGGTATTCCATTAAAAGAAATCTCCATTGAAATAATGTGTGCAGATGCTCCGGCTCCAACAAAAACTTCATTGAGCCCAGACTTTGTAGAGCAAACCTCTCCGTTTCTAACAATGCAAGATTGTACAAGACTTCTTTTTGCAAGAATACTCTTTCCATCAAGATAATTGTTGAGAGATTCTTTCCACTCGTCAATTTGAACGCTTGCAATAAAGCCGAACTCGCCAAAATTAACAGGGAAAATTGGAATTCCAAGAGGCGCACAACCGCGAGCGGCAAACAATACAGTCCCGTCGCCTCCTAGCGTGATTACAAAATCAGAACCTGAAAAGGGATTTTTTTCGCTTATGCCGTTATAAAGAAAAATCTCTGCTGTAATTTCTTTTGAGAGCAAATATTGCTTTATTTCCTCTCCAACTCGTGCAGATTCTTTTTTATATGTGTTTACGACAATTATACATTTTTTGCCCATAAAATCACCTTTGTATCACGGAAGCGCGGCTAGCACTTTTGAAATCGTTTCGATTTGTTGAGAACGAAGCCTAGGGTAAAGAGGAACAAGAATCGTTCTTGAAAAAAGCGATGTTGCTACAGAAAGATTTTCCACAGTATTTTCGTCTTCTGCAATATCGGCAATGGCGGTATCAGAAAAAGCGAGTTTTGAGCCTATTTCTTTTCGGTCGAGAAACGAAAGCACCTCTTTTACACCATCAGAAATAACAATCGGAAAAGAACATACTGAAAAATCATTATCTGCGGCGCGAGAAAATATTTTGTGCCTGCGAGATTGCAAAATTGCACAACGGTAAACAGTTGCAATACTTCGGCGAATTTCCTCATTTTTGCGCCATTCTTTGAGCGCTGTAAGTCCAAGCGCACAATTCAAGTCCGGAAGAATATCGCTTTTTAGCGTTTTTCTGAATAGCGGCAAGAACGCTTCCCATTTTTGCTTTTCAGGAAAACACAATGCAGCACCGCCGCCTGTCGTTATAATATCGTTCGCCTCAAATCCCCAGATTGCAAAACTTCCAAAAGAACCCGCTTTTTTCTCATTGAGCGTTCCTCCTGCACTTTCGCTGATATCTTCAATGACTGGAATACCAAGTGAAACTATATCTTCAATGTCTTCAGGAATTTGACCAAAAGGCTCAGAAACGATAATTGCTTTTGCACCGTTTTCTACACAAGACGAAAGCGTCTTTGCACTTATGCAAGCAGTGTTTTCATCGATGTCGGCAAAAATCGGAACAAAGCCAGCTTCTTCCACAGCGATTTTTTGCCATCTTGGACAAAGTGCGCTGAGAGCAATAGAACTGCCCTCTGGAATAAGAAGAGCTTTTAGCGCACGGTTTAGCGCAGTAGTGGCGTTTCGGAAAATAACAGCGCCTGCACAATCAGAAAATGCTTTGATTTCAGACACAAATTTTTCGTTTATCTCGCCAGGACCGATTTTTTCATCGACCATACACGTCAAAACGGAATCCATTTCTTTTCTGCGGATTGTCTGGCTAAAAATCTGAATCATATCGCACCTTATTAAATCGCCGAATTTGCGGAAAGTATAACAGTTTGCCTTTTCTCTGTCAAATTTGAGCGTCTTCGAACAATGGCTGAAAAGAGTGCGCAAGAGGCGATTACCAAAACTGGAAGAACGAGAGTCAAGAAAAGCGAAATCCGCATAAAAAACAAAAAGTCATCTGCGTCAGTGATTTTGTAAAGCGCTTTTGAAGTCGATGTGTGCTTCAATGAAGCAAGAGCGTCAGCATTTTGCAAGTGAAGAATCGAGTCCGAGATAAAATCAAGATTCCTAAAATCAGGATTAGCGCCGTTATTTATGTAACTAAGCATAAGGCTTGAAGCAAAGTATTGGTCTGCAACAACCATAATCGAGTCCTTTTGAGCGCCAAGAAAAAATTGCCCTTTTTTGTCGTCAGCACCTGCTGTCTTTGGAATACGGAACGGATTTGTGTCGATGACATTCTCGCCGTCTGCTTGCTTTTCCAAAAGCCACGAAGCCTTTGTTGTCGCCAAAATCGCATTTGCGCCTTCGACTGTGACAGGATTTCCCCAGAAGACCGTAACACCGTTTTTGGCGCCCTTTTGTTGCAGCACAGAAACCCAAAGCGGATAGTTAAACACATCGTGGCTTACCGCTCCGTTTTCATCCTCGCTGTCCATAATGATTTGGCTTGAGCAAATGTCGGCAACAATCGCTTTTTCAAGGCGAATTCCTTTTGCTTCAAGAAGTGGCAAAACAAAATCCTCTTTGCGCTCCGAAACTGCCCAATCAGATGAGATGTCCACATCAAGCGCGCTCACGCAGAAAAACGCACTTCCGCCTTTGTCCAAAAAGCGCGAAAGTGATTCAGCACTTTGTTGCGTGAACGACGACGAGCCGAAAATCAAAAGTGTCTCATTTCGCGAAAGCGCCATCTCCAAGCGCTCTTTGCTCAAATCAAAACCTGAAACAGCATCTGTTTTTATTCCGCTCGATTCAAGCCACGGGCGAACATAAGAATAATCTGTGTCAATATCAAGAGCGTTTCCGCTGACAAGAAGCGCCCTTCGCGTTATTCCCGAAACCATTTTTTCAACGGCCCTCGTCAAATCATACTCAAGCGTCGCTGTCGACAATTCAAACGGAAGAAGCTCGATTTGACCAAGATACTCAACAACAATAGAAGAATACACGTTTATGTATTCCGTTTTGTTTTTTCCTGCCGAACGAAGTTGCTGCGATTGAAGATTGTAGACAGAAATCCCCTGTTGACCTTCTTTTGAGTCTGGATTTATCACAGATAATTGCACATTTTTGCCTTTCGCGCAGTATTGCAAAAGAAAATCCTGAACATCGCGAACCTGCGGATAAAGGCGCTTTAGCTCGCCTGAAAGAAAATATTTTATGCGAAGAACTTCGTCCGCCTTCGAAAGCGCGTCCTCACTGTATTTTGAAACGCTGAACTGCTTGTCGCGAGAGAAATCGGCTCTGAAAAAGACGCGGGAAGAAAGAGAAGTGAGCAAAACGCAATCAAGAGCGAAAAATGTGAACAGCCTCGAAAATCGCTTGTCGCCGCTTTTTATTGATGAGGCAAAACACGAAGCAAACAAAAAGAAAATTGCCCAAACGATATAAAATAAAATGTCCCTAGAGTCCAAAATGCCCTTTGAAAACGTGTCGAAATGCCACGAGAAGCTGAAAAACTGCATCGCGAGCGCAAAAAATCCTGTCAGTCCCGTGTAAAGAGCAAACAAATGCGCGCTATTGAAAACGAAGAGAAGAAGCGCGGAAAAAAGGAAAAAGAGAGTGTTCTTTTTCAGAAGCGACAAGAGAAAAACATTGAGCGAGAACGCAAAAACGCCATACAAAAAAATGCCAAGAAAACCAAAAATCGCTTGCGGGGCATCGATGTCGCCAAAAAACGAGACAGAGAGAACACAAAAAAGAAGCAAAACGTTCATAACGGCAAAAGCGCACAAAAGAGATGCTATCTTTGCCAAAAAAAGAGCCAGCGAAGAAACAGGCAAAAGCGAATCAAACGGCTTTTCGCCAGTTATGAGCGTCAAAAGAGGAAAAACAAGAATCGAAATATATGGAATGCTTTGGAACAAAAAGCGAAGGTCCGTCGATGAGGATTGCGAGAAAAACTGACCTTGGAAAAAAAAGCGAGATGAAGCGGCAAGACAATAAAAAGCCCACGAAAGATAAAAAATAGGACTCGTCCTGATACAAAAGAGTTCCTTTTTAAAAAGCGCAAAGAATTTCTGTGTGTTTTTCATCTTTTAATTTTCCCCGCTGAGTTTTATGAATGCGTCTTCAAGAGTCTTGCAGCCGTTTTCTTTGGCGATGCTGTCCGCCGTTCCGCTTGCGACAAGATGACCTGATTTTAGGATAAAAACCTTTTTCGCCAAAGCGTCAACTTCCTGCATCAAGTGAGTTGACAAAAGAATTGTCTTTGTTTTCTCAAGCGACTTTATCAGAGCGCGCATTTGCTTGATTTGAGACGGGTCAAGCCCGCTCGTGCTTTCGTCGAGAACAAGAACTTCGGGGTCGTGGAGAAGGGCGATGGCAAAAGACACGCGCTGTGAATATCCCTTTGAAAGAGATGCGATTTTTTTGTCCAAAACGCTCTCGATTTTGCAGCAATCCAAAACGCGCTCAATCGCGTCTTTTCGCTTTTCGCCAAAAAGAAGGCGAATATCGCTTGCAAAATTGAGAAACTCAAGAACAGTAAAATCGCTGTACAGAAGAGGAGTTTCGGGAACATAGCCGACAATTTCTTTTATCGCCTCGCTTTCCTCCCTTCCCGAAACGATGACCTTGCCGCTCGTCGCCTTGTGAACAGCGCAAATCGCCTTCAAAATCGTTGTTTTCCCAGCGCCGTTTTCGCCTAAAAGTGCCGTGATTTCGCCCTTGTTGACAGTCAGCGAAACATCTTCGACCGCAACTTTTTTTCCGTAGCGTTTGCAAAAATTAACCAGTTCAATCATTTTGCAAAATCCTAACAGATTTTGCTCTTTTTGTCTTGCAAGATTTTCTTGAAGGCAAGAAACATTTGTTTTTGACCTTCAAGATTTTCTTGCAAGCGAAAAACATTTGTTTTTGCGCTTCAAAATTTTGGGAAAGACGAAAAACATTTGTTTTTGCGCTTCAAAATTTTGGGAAAGACGAAAAACATTTGTTTTTGCGCTTCGCAGTTTTGGGAAAGACAAAAAACATTTGTTTTTGCGCTTCGTAGTTTTGGGAAAGACGAAAAACATTTGTTTTTGCGCTTCGTAGTTTTGGGAAAGACAAAAAACATTTGTTTTTGTGTTTTCCCGTTTTGGGAAAGGCTAAAAACATTTGTTTTTGCCCTTTCCCGTTTTATCGAGGAAAAGTCAGAACGTTATCGCTCAAGATACAGCCGTACTGCGTCTGAAAATCAACGACGATAATTGAGTTCTCGCTGAACAAAATGCGTCGGAAAGCGCCTTGCTGCTCGTCTTTTGCTTCGAGAGAGAACACTTTTTTCATAACGCCGTTGTCGCATATTTCAAAAAGAGTGTCGTTTTTTCCGTCGCAAAGGCGCAAAAACGGAGCGCTTTTTTCAAGATTGTACGGCATGAAAAACTCAAAGGCGTCTTCTTTTTTTGGCTTTTCGTCTCCGAAATCAAGAAAAACGCCCTTTGCTTCGCTGTTTTTCACGAGCGCGACTCTCTTGTTGTCTTTGCAAAAATAAAGCCCTTCGTTCTTGCCGTCCGCGTCTATGTCCTGTCCTTGAAAAAGATACTCGAAACTTTCTGCCCAAAGCTCTCCCAAGTCTGTCCAGTCAAGTTTTATGGCGCTTTTCACTTCTTTTTTTTCGCTCCAAAACTCGTCGTATTGCTCGTGGTATGGCGAAATGCCTGCGCTCACGCCTGAAGCGATTAGCGCGTCGACGAATTGGAAGTCTGCGCCGAGAAGATAAGCGTATTCCAAAAGCGTGTAGCCGTTGTTGTCTTTTTGATAAGCGCGCGGTGTGTCGAGGATTTCTGAGGAAAGAGAGTCGATTGAGAACTTGCTTTCAAAAACAACGCCGTCGATTTTTGCGCTTGTGCTGCTCAATATTTCAACACTCACGCTCTTCTTTTCGCCGTTTTCGCACATTTCGATTTTGCCGCCGCCGAGTGTTCGCCATTTCCCGTCGATTCGCTCTTCTTCGCCCTGTCTGTATCGGCGGAATGTGCCGTCGTCAAAAATCAGGAACTCGAAAGCGTCTTGCTTTTTCCATTGTGCGCCCAAAAGATAATCGTGCAAGTTTTTTGCGCGAAAGCCCTCTGGAAGCGAAAGAAGCGGATTAGCCTGAGCGCAAAGAGCGCTTAGAGGCACAAAGCCTTCGTCTTTTCCGTCAGAGCGAAGATAGCGCGGAACGCTCACTTTTACGTATTTTGTGTGTGCGCTTTGTGTGATTTCAAGGGTTTTTAGCGGAAAATTGAACGGGACTGAGGCGATTACTACGCTTTTCTCGTCTGGCTCAAGCGTGATGTTTGCGCCGTTTACGTCGAGGACAAAAAGTGTGTCCAAAACTTTCTCGCTATTGAAAAAAACACTGTCTTCGCTTTTTTCTTCTATAACTTTTTCTGTTTGCTCGCTTTTTGAGAAACTTGCATCTTCATTTTGCACTTCTTTTTCTGCGCTTTTTGTCGCATTTTCTTTTTTTAGTGAGCATGCGAAAAAAGAAAGGGCGGAAAAAAAGAGCGCTGTGATAAAGTGTTTTTTCATAACTCCTCCGAATTCACTTGTTGTCAGTTCAAAATGTCATGCGAAAGCCATTTTTTGCTTCTGAAGCGAATCTCAAATACGACAGAGCGAACCGACCAGTCGCAAATCATTCCAATCCACATTGCAATTGGACCAAAGCCGAAACAATGCGCCAAAATCACCGTAACTGCGACACGGCAAGTCCACATCGTAATAGATGACACAATCATCGAAAATCGGACATCGCCTGCAGCCCTCATTCCGTAGGCTGGCAAAAATGAAAGAATCCACACGACAGGCTTTATCAAATGAACGAACAGTGTCAAATTGACCGCGAGCGTCATAACTGGAGTGTCCATGTCTGAAATGAGCGCCAATGGTTTCACAAGAGCGCTCACTACAACGCAAGAAATCAAAAGCGAAATCCAGCCATAGAAAGTTAGGCGCTTTATGTAGTAAGTCGCCTCTTTTTGCTCGCCTGCACCAATACATTGCCCGACAACAGTCATAAGCCCAAGCCCGATTGCGATTGGCGCTTGACTTGAGAGCCCTTCAAGGATTGAAACAAGCGCATTTGCTGCGATTGCCGCTGTTCCCATCGTGGAAATCGTTGACTGAATCGCGAGTTTTCCGAACTGGAACATTCCGTTTTCAATTCCTGTCGGGACTCCGATTTTCAATATTTTCAGCATAATGGACGTATCAGGGCGTAGCGCGAGATAACTTTTTATGCCGATTGCTTGCTTTGTTCTTCTCAAATAAAAAAGAACAATCACTGCACAAAAAAGGCGGGAAGCAAAAGTGCTCCATGCCGCTCCTGCAACTCCCATGGAGAAGCCGAAGATAAGAATCGCGTTTCCTGCGATATTGATGATGTTTGACGCTGTTGATATCGCCATCGGAAGTTTCGAGTTCCCATCAGCGCGGAAAAGTGATGACGCTGCATTAAAAATTGCAATAAGAGGGTAGGAGAGAACCGTAATCAAAAAATACGTCTCCGATGCTCTCATTACGTCTTCTTCAACTTTTCCGAACACCAAAGAAAGAAGTGGCTTCGTGAAAATCACGCAAAGAACGGTTGTCACGAGCGAAAATGCTGTGACCGCGATAAGAAGCTGACCTCCTGTGTGATTTGCGTTTTCATTCTCGCCTTTTCCAAGATACTGGCTTGTCAAAATAGCGCCGCCTGTCGCCATTGCCGAAAAAACAAGAATTGCCAGAATGTTTATTGCGTCCACGAGCGATACTGCTGATATTGCTGCAGAACCCGCTCGTGCAACCATAATTGTGTCTACAGTGCCCATCATTGAGTTCAAAAGTTGCTCAATGATAAGAGGCACTAGAAGCGGCGCTAGACGTTTTCGCCTGAACATACGTTATTTTTTGAGCTTTGAGCCCAAATCCTTGAGGGCAGCACCTGTCTTTTCAGCCGCTTTTCCCGCTTCTTTTTTCACTTTGAGCGCTGAAAGTTTTGCTTCTGCAGCTGTCCAGCGTGCTGTGAGTGCTGTGTATTTTCCTGCGTCAGAAATTGTCCAAGAAGATGTGTCTTTTGAAAGTTGACCTGCTTTTTTTGTGAACTGCGCTTCTTTTTTTGCCAGCGCTTCTAGCTTTGAGAAATCGTTGCTCTTTGCGCTTTTTTCTGCTGAAACTACGAATGCTTCGTATTCTTTCAAAAACTTTGCAGATGGTGTTTCACCGCACGAAAAAAACGAAACCGACACTAATGCAATAAATGCAGCCAAAATGCTATTTCTAATATTCTTCATATTTATCAATATACCACACTCTAAAGAGAAATGCTAATCATTTTATTCTTGTCCTATATTTGACTCTGCGTTGATTTTCGAAAATAGACAAATTTATCTTTGTTTGAAAATATAGAAAAATTTTGTTTGACAAGTAAAAATTTGTATCGTATCATAAAAATATAATATAACCCCATGTGGAGGCATTTTAATGGCTAAGGTAGAATTGAAGGGTATCGGTAAGATTTACGATGGCAATGTTCGTGCAGTTTCAAACTCGAACATCACGATTGAAGACAAGAAGTTCTGTGTTTTCGTCGGACCGTCTGGTTGTGGTAAATCTACAACTCTTCGTATGGTTGCGGGCTTGGAGGACATCTCTGAGGGTGAACTTTATATCGACGGAGAATTGATGAACGATGTTCCGCCGAAAGACAGAAACATCGCAATGGTTTTCCAGAACTACGCTCTTTACCCGCATATGAGCGTATTCGATAACATGGCATTCGGTTTGAAGATTCGCAAGATTGACAAAGCAGAAATCAAGCGCCGTGTTGATGAAGCTGCAAAAATTCTTGACTTGACACAGTATCTCGACAGAAAGCCGAAGGCTCTTTCTGGTGGACAGAGACAGCGTGTTGCTGTAGGACGTGCTATCGTTCGTAATCCAAAGGTCTTCTTGTTCGATGAGCCTTTGTCAAACCTCGATGCAAAACTTCGTGTTCAGATGCGTGCAGAAATCAGTGACTTGCACAACAGATTGCAGGCTACAATGATTTATGTTACACACGATCAGATTGAAGCTATGACAATGGGCGACATGATTGTCGTTATGAAGGGTTGTGGCGAAGAAGGTGGAAAGATTCAGCAGATTGGTGCACCGCTTGACTTGTACAATCACCCAATCAACAAGTTCGTTGCAGGCTTTATCGGTACACCGCCGATGAACTTCCTCTCAGTGAAGATTGTTGAGAAGAACGGAACAATCGTTGCAGATGAAGGTTCGTTCGAGATTGAGCCAACTGAAGAGCAGAAGAAGTCTTTGAAGGCTTATGTTGGTAAGGAAGTATTCTTCGGAATTCGTCCAGAGGATTTGGAGTATCAGCCAACACCAGCTGCAAAGAACAACATGCAGATGAAGATTACAAACCAGGAGCCTCTTGGAGCTTCAACACACCTCTTCCTTGCAACAAAGGGACAGAACATTATCGCTATCACAGGACCTGAACACAAGTTCACTCTTGGCGATATGGTTAACTTCGTTCCGAACATGGAGAAATCTAAGTTCTTTATGAAGAGCCCTGAAGGAAAAGATGAGGATGAGCTTAACATTTGTGAGGATATTCCGAACACTTGGGCATAATGGATATAAGATTTCGCAAAAAGTGATATCTTAATGTTTGCAATCGAATGCTATAGAGCAAAACTCTATAGCATTTTTTTATGGAAAACAATGTGCTTTTACGCGTGTTCAGCGTGAAATGGCGTATATTTGCAATATCTTAATACTTCACATTTTTGCTTTTTTTACTAGAAAACAAAAACGTGTTATAATAGCTTTATGCAACTTACAAACACGCTAATTGACAATTCTGAAAACTTAAAACTTGTAGACACAATAAACCAAATCATTGCAATATCTGAAATAAACGAAATCTGCATCGCGACAGGATATTGGGACTTAAAAGGAACAGCGTTAATCACAGAGAACCTTTTACAATTTTTGGAAAAGCAAAACGCAAAACTCAGGCTTTTGATTGGAAAAGACCCTAACGTTTTTAAGAGCGATTTGACCGCAGAAGCATACAAAAACGCAAAAAAGTATCCTGCTGATTACTTCAAAATCGATTTGCAAAACATTGAGCTGAACAACGAGCAGTATCAAAAAGCAGCCAAAATGCTCCTCGCTTATTGCTCTGGCGAAAGTCCCAAAATCGAAGTGAAAATCTTTGAAACAAACGAAAACGACGAAAAACAGTTTTTGCACTCAAAATGTTATATTTTCTACAATAAAACAGACGAAATTTCTTTCGGCATTATTGGAAGTTCCAATTTTACGCAAAAAGGGCTTTTGGGAAATGCTGAGCTGAATTATTTGGAAACTTCTTGGAACAATGTTTGCGCAGAAGGCAGCGAAAAGCACAAAACGCATTTGAGATGGTTCAATGAAAAATGGGAGCTTGGCAAGCCGTGGAACGAGGAGTTTGAGATTATGCTCGCTTCTAGCCCAATCGGAAAAGTTGCGGCTCTGCAAAAGAAAGATGAAATCTCAAAGATTGAGCTAACTCCTTATGAAACTTATATTAAGCTGTTGCATGATAAATTTGGGATTATCACAGATTCCACTTTTAGGGCAATCTTAACGGGATATTTGCCAGAGGGAATAAAGCCTTTGGAATACCAGTTGGACGCGGTGCAGCAGTGCTATTCAAATATGCTTTCTCACGGCGGTTTTGCTTTGGGCGATGTTGTTGGCTTGGGCAAAACGATTGTTGGTGTGTTAATCGCAAAGTATTTTATCGATGTGGCTTCGTCGCTGGAAAAATCGGACAAGATTTTGATAATTGCTCCTCCTGCAATAAAACAAAGCTGGCTGGACACGATAAAGAAATTCGACAGCAATCAGAGCGACAAAATTGCGGATTATGTGGACATTTTGACAACAGGAAGCCTGAATCATCTTGTGTCTGAAGAACTGTCTGAAGATGATGATATTGACGATGATTGTGAGCTTGAAATACAAAGTGCAAAAGATTACGGTCTTATTCTCATTGACGAAAGCCACAAGTTCAGAAATAGCAATACTCAAATGTACATTGCATTTACTGAGTATCTTGAAAGCGTGAACAAAAGAGCTGGCTATTATCCGTACATTGGGCTTTTGTCTGCAACAATGCAAAACAATGCTCCCCGCGATATACAAAATCAGATTTATCTTTTTGAACACGAAAGCAAAAAATCTTCTTTTGAGAAAGTTGAAGGCAGAGATTTAGACCATTTCTTTGCTGTTGTGAACTCAAGATTTGAGCTTTTAAAACATTCAAACAACAAGCAAGGACTGATTGAACTTTCAAAAGAAGTAAGAGAAAAAGTTTTGAGCGACATTCTTGTTCGGCGAACCAGAACGGACATTACAAAGTATTTTTCAAAAGATGCTGCAAACTTGAAGTTCCCGAATGTCCACGAGCCTGACAGACTGCTTTATCAAATGGACAAAAAGCTCTCTCAGCTCTTCTCTGACACAATGGACATTATTGCTCCTGTTTCAGAAACGTCAAAAAACGGCTTGGGGTATTATCGCTATCGTGGAACGATGTTCTTGAACAGCAAGTATGACAAAGTGTACTCTGGGCGAAATATGACGGCTCAACGCTCTTCAAGCCAGCTGGCTCGTATGATGCAGATTTTGCTGGTAAAACGCTTGGAAAGCTCTATGCAGGCTTTTAAAGAATCTTTGTGCAATTTGAGGCGATACACTCAAAATATGATTACGATGTGGGAACAAGATTGTATTTTTATTTGCCCACAGATTGATGTGAACAAAGAGTTGAACATCAAGGAAAAACAAGAAAGAAATCCTAACAAAACAATCACGATTGAAGATTGCTTTGATGATATTCGTTCAAAAATTGCAAAACTGGACAAAGAGGGCAAGAACTCAAAAAAGCAAAATGCAGAGTATTGCAGAGAGGATTTTAAAGAGCTGGGCGAAAAAAGTTATATCGATTATTTGAAAGAGGATTTGGCGAAAATTGATGAACTTGTGGAACGCTGGAACGAAAACGATTTTGACCCGAAATTTGAGCGTTTCAAGGATTCTCTAAAAGAAAGCATGGGATTGTTCAACAAAGAAAGAAATATTCCGCACAAGCTGGTTATTTTCTCTGAAGCTCTTCGCACAGTGGAATCTTTGAGCCGTGCTGTGGAAAATATTACGGGCAAAGAGCCGCTTGTGATAACTGCGAAAAACCGCGACAAAATGCAGGACGTGATAAAAGCGAACTTTGACGCAAACTGTGAAAAGGAAAAGCAGAAAAACGATTATGATGTGATTATCACGACGGAAGTTTTGGCGGAAGGAATAAATTTGCACCGTGCAAACTCAATTTTGAATTACGATACGCCTTGGAATGCAACAAAGTTGATTCAGAGAATAGGACGTGTGAACAGAATTGGCAGCGAGAACAAAGACATTTATGTTTACAACTTCTATCCGTCTGAGCAGGGCGATGAACAGATAAAGTTGGTGCAGAACGCATACACCAAGTTGCAGGCGTTTCACACGATGTTTGGCGAAGATTCAAAGATATTCAGCGAAGACGAAGAGCTTTTTGAGGGCAATTTTGAAGCTATGGTGAACGGAATCGAAAGCCCTCAGGAAAAGTATATTGCCGAGCTAAAAGAATATCGTGAACACAATAAAGAGCGTTATGAGTTTATTGAGAAGCTGGAAAAAGCAGAAATCAAAACTGTGAAAACAGCTCAAAACGGAAATTCTTACTTTGCGATAAAAGTAGAAAACAATCACGGCTGTGTGTATGTAAAAGTTGGTTCTGATTTGCAGGGCAAGGTTGTCAGCTATTTGGAGATGTTTGAAGAGTGTAATGTTGAGAAAGGTGCTGAAAGCCTTGAAAAGCCAAAAGATTATGATTTGATTTGTAACGCAGCGATGAACGCATACAATGTGTATGAAAGCACTTTGAACAAAGCCAAGAACGTGAAAGCAAACATTTCTAACGTGATTGAAAGAGCAAACAACTGGATTAGAAGCAAGAGCCTTGATAAAGAAGCTATGAGTTTAATCGGTGCTGCTTTGAAGTCTGTAAAAGCTGGAAACACAACGCTTGCCAAAAGACTCAAAAACTTGCTGGACGACTTGGAAAAGCCAAGTTTGATTGAGCTTACAAGTGAAGATATTGTAAATATGATAAAGACTGAGTTGGGGAACATTGCTTCGGAAAATGTCAAAAAACGCGGGGAAGCATATATTTTCGGCGGCTTTATGTGCTATAATGCGTAAAAGTGAAAACGAGGAATTGAGATGAGCGATTTTGCTGAAGTTTTTGAAAATGATTATTGTGGTATTGATGTTTTTCTTGAAAACGTACTTTCAAAGATTTTTGGCGAGTATGAAAAAGGCTATGATGTTTTGACTTCTGATGAAGATGTAAGAGAAAAAGCTCAAGCTGCCAATATCTCAAAAATAAAACATGCTGCGACTTTCGACTTTTTTGGAAGCGAGCTGAAAGTGTTTGACATAACGGTGAGCGATGAGAAGAAGCTGGAAAACAACCGCGTTGGCATACAGGCTGTTGTGCGGCAGTACATCAATCAGTTTGAGGGAGCTTTGCTTGTTTTTCATCATCAGAGCGTGGAAAATCAAGAATGGCGGCTTTCTTATATTGAAAAGAGAAAAAGTGCAAAAGACACAACTTCTGCCAAACGCTACACTTATCTTTTGGGCAAAAATCACCCGTCGCGTACTGTTGTGGAACGATTCAAGTATCTTGAAGAGCATAAAGACTGCTTGACTCTGCAAGATTTGACAGATGCGTTCAGTGTAGAATCACTTACCAAAGAATTCTACAATGAATTGTTTGCTTGGTACACTTGGGCGTGCAAAGAAGCGGAGTTCCCAGCGGGAAAAGCAGACAAAGCAAAGCGAACAAAAGATAACAACGAAACGGCTCTCATTCGGCTCATCACGCGATTGATGTTTGTTTGGTTTATAAAGCAGAAAGATTTAATTCCGTCTTGGATTTTTGATGAAGTTGAACTTGATAAAATCCTTGTTGATTTTGACAGCAAAAGCAACAAAAGCGGAATCTATTACAATGCAGTTTTGCAGAACTTGTTTTTTGCCACATTGAACAAGGCAATTAACGAACGTGCTTTTACAAATGAGAACGACAGAAGCGACCAATATGGCGTAAAGACTTTTTATCGCGACGACAAGAAAAACACGTTTTTCAAAATCTCTCACGATGAAGTTATTGCAAAGTTTCACGGCGTGCCATTTTTGAACGGCGGACTTTTTGAGTGCTTGGACAGATTGGAAGACGAGCAGAATAACAACGTGCAGATTTACGAAGACGGTTTTAGCAGAGAGGAGGGCAGAAGGGCATTTTTGCCGAATGAACTTTTCTTTGCGGAAGATAATGACGGACACGAAGGCTTGATTCACATCTTGAACCGATATAACTTCACGGTGGAAGAAAACACTCCTCTGGAAGTGCAAGTGGCTCTTGACCCTGAACTTTTGGGCAAAGTGTTTGAGAACCTTCTCGGCACATACAATCCTGAAACAAGCGAAACAGCACGAAAAGATTCTGGCAGCTTCTACACACCAAGAGAAATTGTGAACTTTATGGTGAATTCGGCTATCTGCGCGTATCTCAAAAACGCTACTGGCATTGAAGAAACTACTTTGAGCAGATTTGTGGATTCTGTCGAAACGGATTTTACTGCTGAACAGATAAAGCTGATTCAAAATGCTTTGAACTCTATAAAAATTCTTGACCCTGCTTGCGGTTCTGGAGCATTCCCGATGGGCGTGCTGAACAAACTGGTTGAGCTTCATTTGGCGGTTGATAAAATCAGTGCTGAAACACAGTCGGAGAATAATCTGTATATCAAAAAAGGGCAGATCATCAATTATGCACCACGTGGTTCTGACTTAGACATAAAAGCCGAATATTTGGGTTCGGGGCGGTTCAATTTGACTGTAAACGGCAAGAGCGAAAAAGCAATGTTTAATTCTGCTGATTTGGCTTTGTACGTCAAAGAAATTATCAACGAATATAACAAGGCTCACGGAAAAAAGACGATTGCAAATTTGTTTTCACAAGGTCGCATTGATAACGGTGAAAGCTTCAACACAATCAAAACAAAGCGAGAGATTTTCCAGATTGTTGATGAAGATTCAAAGGAAATTATCTGGCAGTACAAAACGTACAATGTGGAAAACAAGTTCCGAAGTTACAGAAATGATGAAGACTCAAAAAATATTTCTGTGGCTGGCATAGATGATGATTTTGAGTTTGCAAAATATCTGTACAGCTTGAAGAAGCGGATTATTCAAGATTCTATATTTGGAGTGGATATTCAGCCGATTGCGGTGCAGATTTCAAAACTCAGATTCTTTATTTCTTTGATTTTGGAGCAGCCAAAAAATGATAGTGCAGCTGAAAACTATGGCTTGGCTCCATTGCCGAACCTTGAAACAAAGATTGTTGCCGCAAACTCTTTGATTGGCTTGTCAAAAGCTCAAGAAGATGTGTTGTGTATAAAAGATGAAGCTTTGGAAAGATTGGAAAAAGAGCTTTTGGAAATCCGAGAAAGGCACTTTAATGCGTCGTCTGCTGATGAAAAGAAAAAGTATCGCAAGCAGGACGAAGCAAAACGCAAAGAGATTATCGATTATCTTTCTGCACAAGTGAAAGTAGGCTCTAACAAAGTGCTGGAAAAAGCCTTGGAAAGCCAGATTGCAACGCTTGAAGCAAAGATAAAAAATCTGCCTGTTGTGATGATGGATAAAGAACAAGAGCAGGCGGATATGTTCGACAATTCCCCGAAAACGCTGTTTCAAGTGGACATCAACAAAGATGAACGCGACAGAGCCAAAAAAGAGCTGGCAAAAGCCAAAAAAGAGCTTGAATCAGAAAGGACAAAGGCAAACAAAAGCTCAAACGAAGCGGAAACCGAGCAGCTGAAAGAGCTGGTGAACTGGAATCCGTACAACCAGAATGCAGTGAGTCCTTTCTTTGACGCAGAATGGATGTTCGGGGCAAAAGACGGCTTTGACATCGTAATCGGCAACCCGCCGTATATTCAGCTACAAAAAGACGGCGGCAAGCTGGCGACAATGTACGAAAATCAGGGCTTTAAGAGCTTTGCAAAAACTGGCGATATTTATTGTTTGTTCTATGAAAAAGGATATTCGCTCTTGAACGAAAAAGGCTCATTGTGCTTTATTACAAGTAACAAATGGATGAGAGCAGGATATGGAGAAAAGCTCCGCGATTTCTTCTCAAAAAACGTAAATGCCAAGCAGCTCATTGATTTTGCAGGCGTAAAAGTCTTTGACAGCGCAACAGTGGACACAAACATTTTGCTGTTTGAAAAAGGCAAAAACGAAGAAAAAACACTCTCTTGCACAGCGACAGCACTCACAAAAGATGGCTTATCAAATTTGAGCGA